>Ga0209121_10000017_pt1 | contig 167042 bp, 156 predicted proteins | sample Cruoilmetagenom3_FD_187292 | JGI IMG/M metagenome (GOLD analysis project Ga0209121, IMG submission 187292) | Oil polluted marine microbial communities from Coal Oil Point, Santa Barbara, California, USA - Sample 3 (SPAdes) (version 2) | ecosystem: Environmental > Aquatic > Marine > Oil seeps ...
CGCTTTCTTGCGATTGCCATAAGACACCCTGCTTTTTTTTTGCATTAAACAAATCCTAGTACTTAGTTCGCCAAACAGCAAAAATTAGGGTGGGTGTCTTGATTATTCGAGTAACCATATATGTCTAGTTTATTTCACAATTATTATTGTAACTAAAATGCTTTTCTAATTAAGGCATTATGATCAAGCACCTCTACTTGACCAAAGTCTGCCAAGATAGATAAATGTACAAAAATATTAACCTTGTCAATATTAGCCAACACACTTTCACCACCAACAATTAAGCTTGGTACAAAGCCAAACATTTCATCATTAGCTAATGCACCAAATTTTTTAATGCAAGCATTAAAAAGCGGTTTACCGCTATCACTATTTGTTTCATGGTACTTAATCTGAGCCCCACCAAAAAATAACTCAATAGAAAAATCATTGTCTTTACGTGAATTTCCATCTTGCTCAATGATCCAACCATTAGCCGTACTTATTTTATATTTATAACCGGTATCTTCACCCCATAAAAATAAGTCACCAAACGCATTACGAGCAAACACATGGTAAATATCATTATCTGGAATATCGGTATGCTCTAACCATTCATCTAAGGTGTCTTCATAATCATCAGGGTTTACAATCCAAAATAAACCTTGCTTAAAACCACAAAACCCATACTCTTGCCAATAATCAAGTAACCGGTTGGGTAGTTTACCTTTAAATTTATCTGCAGTAGCTCGTGGACAACTTTCAGTATTATAGGGTAGACCAAAAACATTTAAAAACTCTTCAAAACACTCATCTAATTCAAATTTATTGCTCATTACACACCCACTTTACTTGCACCTTGTTAACTTAACATTCACATCAGCATCCACACCAGATGTAGTTAGCGCTTCCTTGGTTGCTTTATCCATGCCCGTTACACGGCTTTCTTTTGCCCATTGCGAACCTAAAGATGAATTAACATTTTTATTTCCTAAACGGCGTATTTTATCATTGCCACCAGCTATCATATCAGGGTCATGCAGCGCAGCTAACGCTTTAAGAGTCTCCTCCGCTTTTTCAGATGCTAGTTTTTTTATATTAGCCAGTGATTTCTTTTGTTTTATATCAGAAATTAATTTGTTTTGTTTTGTTTTGTTTTAAATAGCTTTCTATAACTGATTTTTCTATTTTTCAATTAATTCCGTTCTTGCTTTATCCTGTTCTGCATTACTCTTTGTTAGTATTTTCCGTGCTTTTTTATGACCATGCTTTTTTACAAGTCCATTTAAAGTATCTCTATTATCAATATACTTCCCAACAGTCATGTTGTTAATACCATTTTGCTGATCTTTAAGTTGTTTATAAAATTTTTTTTCTAAAGCTTTTGGGTTATCTTTAAAGCTTTTCCAGGTTTAAAACAAGACACATTATACTGCTCCATCTTACGCGTAATTTTCTTCGCGCCTTGAGTAACCGTTGTTTTTGCTGCATCTGCTGCATTATCTAATTTTTTAACCACTGGCTCCAACACTTTATCTGCGGCTTTCCCTGGTACTAAAGCAATCGCAACAGCTGCTGCGCCTGCTGCCTTTGGACCTGTATCTACCATTTGCATTATTGATTCAGCAGCATCAGCTAATCCTTCAACCAGCCATTCTACTGATGTAATACTAATCGGCGTTATCGCATCTGCCATTGGATCAGTGTGATCATAAGCAGGCACTTCAATCTGTTTTGTTTCCTTACAACTCAACCCCATCGGATCTACCCAATTAACTGGATTCGGTGCATATTGATAGTGGTTTATGCCACCCACAAGGCCTATCGGATCTTGGTTTATAAAGCGTTGTTGTTTGGGGCTGTAGTAGCGGTAGCGGTTGTAGTGTAAACCGCTCTCTTCATCTAAATACTGCCCTTGAAAACGAATTGGCTGAGTGAAGGTATTTGTAGTGCTTAACTCTGATTCTTCGTAGCCATACACATCAGCTTGGTTTTCCCACACTACTTCTGCTTTTTTATTGGTAACAAAGCGTGGGGTATTCAGTTGGTCTAGGTGATAGTAATACACCTCGCCTTGCTTAATCAGCGCGACTGGGTGAAATTGATTTGGCAGGTTGATATACCAGGTATATTCACCGTGTTGGTATTCGCCGATTAACTGGTCGTTATCCCAAATGTAGTCAATTTTGCCCTGCTCGGTGTGCTTGGCGATACGGCGGCCCAGTGGGTCGTAGTCGTATTGAGTAAGCGTGCCGTTGTTGTTAAAGCAACTTAGCTGATTAAATGCGTTGTATTCGCGGCGGGTTTTTATGCCTTTGCCGGTTTCGCGTATTTGGTTACCAAATTCATCATAATGAAAGTCGCTGTCGCCAAAGTGGGTTAAACGGTCTGCATCAGTGATGCCTGTAATAACATCATCATTATCACTTAAATCATTAGCTACTGTACTTGAATCACTGTATTCGCTATGCGTGGCGCGTGTTAAATCAATAGAAGTGCTGGGCATCTGTATGATCATTATTGGCAGCATTATGTTTTGTAGCTTGCTCGCCTGTATCTTTAGTGTTTGCACCGCCTATATTTGACTGCACCGTCTGGCTAACTGGGTTACCAAAACTGTCCCACTGGTATTGAGTGGTTTTTGTATTCTCACCACTGGCTAGATTTTGCTGAATTAACTGGCCAAGGCTGCTGTATTCAAAATTAATATTATGACTACTAACGCCTTCCTATTTACGCGCAATCAACTGGTTTACGCTGTCGTAGTTATACGTACAGGCATCAAATAGTGCTTGCGGAGGATGGGTTAACTGTTGCTGTGTTAAGCGGTTAAATACGGCAAATTGTTGGGTAAGGGTTACGTCATTACCAAAGCTTTGTGTTTTAATATTACCTTGGTTTCATAGCCATAAAAGACTTAAGCAAAATTACCCAAGCCTTCAAACTTCAATGTTATTAAGGAGCTTATTATCTTTCGCTTAAGTGTGGTTTTATTTATTTTTTCCCACAATTAAAATGGATATCACTGATATTTTTCTATTATCTTTTAGATGATAAATATTAATTTTAAAGAACTACATATTAAATAAGTCAATCAGCAAAGCATCATCATATGCAGTTATTTCAACATATGATTTTACAGATATGCCGCCATCCATTTTTTGTTCAACATCAGCATTATTAGCAAGTAACAATTGTATAGATGGATAGCTAAAAGGTTTAGTTAATATAGCTTCACGCAGTGGACTAACCCCTTCTTTATTTACATGATTAACATCAATATTAGCGTCTAATAAAATTTTTACTAAATTCTCCTTTTTTAACTTCATTGCATAATGAAGAGGATTGTTTCCGTAAATATCTATGGCATTTATATCAATGCCATAGGAAATTAAATGCTTTATCATTTCAGGAGTAGGAGGTTTAGTAATAGACATAAATGATCTATGTAGGTAATTCCAACGCTCTTTTTCAGTTAATTCGTTTATAGTATTTTCTTGCGTCATTAACTGATTAAACTTTTGAATATCGTTTTTTAAAATAGCTCTTAAAACTTCTCGTGACATTTCATATATCCTTAAGCTAACAATTTAAAAGTCTTCCATATCAATAATTATATGATCAATATTATCTTTCCCGGCATTTTCATTTACTTGGCTTAAATTGGCCTTAGCATCTTCAATTTTGAAGAGCTGAGAACTAACAAGATATATGTCTTTGTTATTTTTCACCCTCTGATTTAAAATAATATTTACAGGTTTATTAAAGCATAAATGAAAACATCCACCTTTATAGTGAGTGTTTTCTTCATTGTTAATTTATATGTTAAAGTTAAAACTGCTTAATTAGCGTATAGGGTACATCAGCGGCTAGTCGTGTTACCACATAACCATACGTAGATCCGTAACTACCACCTTCAACACTGTTATCCATATATATCACCATATCTTCAATACCGTCGTTGTTATAATCACCTTGTGCCATGACCGTCAGTTTTTGGATGCCGCCGCTGTTGTCATAATAAATTGCTTGGTCTTTATTCAATGACTCCATTTTACGAATATGACTCATTTCTTCCCAGCTACTCGCTTTTGCTAAACGACGCTCATCGTCGTTTGAAATAATTAAAGAAAGCTCAGGAGGCATCTGTTTCGGTAGTGCTGGGCCATGCTCAAAATCAGTCAAAAAACTAGAGTCAGAAGCATTTAGCTCCCCCATATGAGCCCATAGTAAACACACTTTATTCATTGCTTTTATAACATCTTGTTGTCGGTAACTAAGTGCGTTAAACCCTTCATCTAAAGCATTAAATAAACTATTACAACTAGTAACTACTCTATCTGGGCTGCCATCTTTAAAAAGGTTTTCCTCAAAGTACCACTTCTTATCAATTAGAGCTTTAACCTGCTCTTGTTTCTTTAATGTTGTAGGCGCTGTAAAATACCTATCTGTTTTATTTTCCGAGCTATATCTCGGTGCGATTTTATTCTTTTCTATTTCTGCACATGCAGTACTTGAGATACTAATACATGCAAGTAAAACCAACTTCTTCATCATTTTGCATTCGCCAATAAATTGCGGACATAAGCATTACGTTCAGCGGATACACCTTTTCTATTTGATTCAATAGCCGCCTTCTTAAAATCTTGCGCTTTCATATACTTATTAAAATTAGGGAAAGTATCTTTGAGTTTAGTCATCCCTAAATTGAATATTAGATCAAATAAGGTTAACTTAACGTCACCAGGGTAACTTGCAAATTCTGAGGCTCCGTATATACGTTTAAGCTCACTTTCAAACGTTTTAATATGCTGATCAACTTGGGCATTTGCAACAGCTTCAGTAATTATTAACGTAGTAAAAGGTTTAAAACGCCTAAAACCTTCATATTTACCAAAAGGTCTTGATTTAATTAGTTTAAATTCAGCTTCAACATCTTTTAATAAATGACCTACGCTAACGGTTACATAGCCTTTTGTATCTAAATACATATGAGGAACATTGCCTTCATATTTTGTTTTAGTTTTATTTCTAAATTGCCAGATAGGGGCACAATAGCAACCGCTGCAATACTAGCTAATTTTTCATTAATTTTTTATGCGTACGTCCATTAAGATCTACTTTTCCTTTGGGACGAACCATGTTTAGTACTTTACTTTGAAATGATTTAATGGTGCAAATAGTTTTTGAACAATCAGGGCGTGGTTGAAGCGACCAACCACAATTAAGGCTTTTGTAGGTGGGATAAGTTTTAGTAATTTATTGAACGCAGTTGGTACTATTTTTACATCATTTAAACTATTAGTGCAGCCTAATTCAACAGATTGAGTTATTCTGTTTGCAGGCATCGAAGCGTCCTTCTCTTTAGTGTAAAGTTGTTTAAGTATAACCTATTAGTAGTAAGTTAACCCCACGACTTAAAATGGGTGTTTTGATTATTTGACACTATATTCACACTGTATATTTGTCCAAGAACTCTTGAAAATTATCAGCTAGAAGATAACGATGTTCTGGATCGTCTGGTAAAGAATCTCTAAATATAAACACAACAGGTGGCTCAATTTCTCTAACGTTATAATCTAATGCTAAAAATACATTACCTGTATTGCTGAACACAATATAGTTTTTGTATCCTTCATCGACTAAACAAGAAGTTTTAAACGATATAGTATAGCCATCGGCTTCTTTATCTTCAGGATATCCATGGTATAAACAAACGAAAGCCATCTCCATACCATTAGGATATATGGGGATTAAATTCTCTGCTGTCTGGCCTCCATGTTTCATCATTAAAAATTTTAATGATTCAGGCAATATAACCCCAACTTTTTGCTCTTCTCTATTAATACGCTCTTCAGTACAAGTTTTCAGATCATCTCTATATAGATAATCATCCCAGATTATTTCTTTCATTTTCGTCCTCCTCCCCATCTTTCCATTCCACCAACATGTCCAAATCGAGCATGTAATTTTTCATTTACCAACTGAATTTTCCCAGTATTTTGATGGTGATGCCAAGTTAATTCAGGGGGACCTATTTTTGATGCTGGATTTTTAGTTAAATGCTTATATTGAGCATTTGTTAGGCCTAATTCCTCTTTTAAATTAGGGTTACTTTGTAATAGCTCACCAAGTCGTTCATTTGCAGCTTGAAAGTGAGCTTTTTCATCTTTTGAATTGATATGCGACTCATCCAAATAAGTTTCAAATATAGTAAATTCCGGCATTGCATTCTCATCTTTGTTAATACGGTATGTTTTAATCGTACCATTTTTCTTATTCTCATAAATCCTTTCAACAACTTGACCCTTCTCGTGCCTTAAAGGAAATTTTTTAGCTACACCTGAAGTTTACGTTAAAGGTAATATTACATCATCTATAAAATTTAATAGGTTTAATTTTCTCTAATGCATTAATAATGACTTTATTCGGGATTAAATTATGAACTGAAATAAAATGTAAAATTGCAGAGCTAACAATTAAATCTGACTCCCCATCAGGTATTCTAAATTCATAACTTGAAAACTTTTTACCAGTAGACTTTAAAGTCATTACAGATATGACAAACCTCTACATGTCTGAGCTTATTAATAATTTCTACATTAGTTAAAGCTAACGTAAACCATTCGAAAAAAGCATCTTTCTCTTCTTCACTTGGAAAGTGCTCAACCATTTGTAATAAGTCAACACGAATATCGTTTCTTTTATAAAACATCATCGCTCCCAGTTATATAAAATCATAAATCCTCAATTGCATCTTTAATTTCGTTATAAAAAAAGTCCCCAAAACTCTCAGCTAATATGTTTACTTCTTTATCTCTTTTATAGGACAAACTGGTTTCCACTACAGGAAAAACAGAATCAGCACCAGATAAGTCTATACTAAACAACGGACCATAACCTGAAGACTTTACGTAAACCATTGATTGGGAAATATCTCCTAGCTCTCTGGCTGACTCTGTCGCAAAAATAACACAGGGAATTGCACCTGCATTTAGCCCAAATTGTGTTAACCCATAGAACCTTTCACCATAGAAAGATAAAGTCCCAAACTTTTTTAAAAAATATTTATAATCTTCAGGAAATCGAATATCTAACCTAGCCTCAGCTTCAGAAATTAAATTATCAGAACCCCCCCCTGTAGTTGATATTATTTCTTTTGACTCCTGCATCATACTTAATGCTAAATTAATTTTTTCTATTGTCATACATCACCTTATCCATCATCACCTTCGCAATTTTCCCATTTTTTCAGTTCGTTAGCACTTTAGTCACCCGCTTGTTTGCTTTACTTTCTACGATTTTAGCTAGCAATACACCCAATAAGCACACACTACCTAAATAAAGCAGCGCGACCCAAAACTGATCAAGGTAAAAAACCGATAAACCAGGGGCGATAAATAAAAACATTGAATCTTTATTATCTAACGAGCTTTTGGGCTCAACGCTGTATTTTGACTGTTTAAAAAGTGCTAAATAAACAAATAATGGCTGTAAAAACAGCATTAAAATGCAGGTGTTTATAAGAGTCATTTATCATCCTTGATTACAGCCAATACACTGCCCCTAAAGTATTGGCAAATACAAAACTAATTAAAGGTTTATTTTTTGAAGGTAAGTTTTAAGCTTTAGTAAGCCCAACTCAAGATCAAACTTTTGTATTTTAGGGTTTTTAAACTTAAACCCGTTTAAAATTTTACCATTGGAATGATCCATCATTATTAATACGTTTTTCTGGGAGGTGAACTTGAAATGACTTAACCGTACTTTCATACGGAGAGCCCTCTTTATAGAAGTATTGTTCTTTCAAAGTCTCTTGTTGGCTAGACATCCCCTTACACGGCCTGTCGCTGTAACAAGATAAGCCACCAATAAAATCAATAAAACGAACATTTTAAATACCGTGCTCTTTAATTAAAGAATCAATACCTATCTGATACTTTAAATTCTTAACTGCGTGCCATCGACTCATAAAAAGCAACAATTTTATTCTGCTTAGATCTCTTGAGGATTGTAGCTAAATTGTAAGCCCAAAGATCGTTTCTAAACGTATGCGCGTCAAAACACTCCCCAGTCACGGCTTTTGTCGATGGGCATACACTATCCATTACTTCCATGGTTTCTACAGAAACATCCAATGCAACTATCTTCATTCCTGCATTGCGTGCCGCCTTTACCAGCTCACCATAGGCTTGAGGAGTAAAATCACCGTGTGTCCAATATTTATCAAAATATTGCTGTATTATGTTAAAGCCTTTACCTGTTCGTTGATAAAGTTCAATTTTTTCCTGCATCGAGCTAGGCAGCATTTCTATAGCAAAATGTGTAAAACCCGCAGCCTTTAACTGCCTAATCGCTTTTATAGCCTCATATTTATAGCCAGCAGCACTATGGCTCGATTCGCCTAACATAACTAAACGCGCATTACCGGCCATTGTTCTGTAATTTACATCCGTGTTTATTTTATTCATTATCTATCCTTGTTTTTTATTTAAATTTTCAAAACACCATCTATAAAATTCAATAGCGTTATTATTCTCAGAGCTGTAAGGAGCAACTGCATATTCATAGTTCATTGCAAATAAAAGCTCTTGTGCAGTGAAGTTACATTCTTCACTTTTTGAATAACATTCCTTAACTCCACGCCATAATTTCATTGCGCGACTTACATACTCGTCGCCCCACCTTTCTTTAAATTGCTTGCTGGGGTTGTTTTTTAGTGTAAATGAAGCAACGCCTTGAAGTGTTAAGTGGGTCGTATTTATACACATCATAATAAATAATTAAAACGCCTATGTATCAGATTTACTACTAAATTAATCGTCTGAGTCTATCTCAGTACCAAATGGCACCATTAATGTTTTCTCTACCATCTGCTCAACTTTTTCGTTATTTAATCTCGATAACGAATAAAATAGTTCTTGATTAACGTGTTTTGGGGTAGAGGCTTCATCTTTATCAAATGCTAAAAATGGATTGCTATCGCATACTTCTGATACTTTAAAATTAAGTAAACTACCAACGTATGACTTTAAATCTTTAAAACTATAAAGCTCTTTCAAAGAAGCAAGGTCGTCGTACTCTTCTTTATCTTCAGGGAAGTCAAATAAAAATACTCCCTGAGTCGGCAAGGAGTATTGCTGACAACAAAGTTCACAGTACCAAGTCAGAGTATAATGTTCAGCACTGACACCAATAATATATGGTTTTGGAATTATTTCGCTTTCTTTATCAATAAGATCATGTAAATGACTACACACTTTTTCACTTGAATTAATAGTAAAATTTAATTTTTTGCTCGGTTTCATCTGCGACTTCCAAGTTTAAAAAGCTTTAAGCCTAATAAAAACGTTATTAGACCTAATTATAATACTCGTAAGATACTCTACGTATTTGTTAATATTACGTTAAAGCTTAGGGCGAAGTTCCTCTCGCATTTCGAACATATTACTAGGTGTAATAGCCCACCGTTTTGGATCATCAAATTCAAAATCTATTTTAAAACGCTTCGTTTCATTTTCCATTTGGAATAAAAGTTGATTAAACTTATCACCGCATTGCTGATAAATATCTTCTCTTAGTTGCTCTAAAGTATTGTCTAATAGCAACTGTTCATCTTCAATTGAAGCTGTTGCAGGTCTAACCTTCTCGCCATTGTATAAAAAACCTGAATTAGATATGTGCCCTTCTCCGAACTCAAAAACAAACACAAATTCCGTCCAAGGGTTTTCCTCAACTTTTTTACAACGTAAAAATAATCCCGCAATTTCAATTAATGTTTCATCTTTTATATTCATAACAATCCCTTCAACTTCTCAATATCTTTCTTAGTAACTCGACCAAAAGTCTCACCACTTTGGTTATTAAACTTATGCCGCTTTTCATAAACCACATCATCAGTATTAGGGTCACACACCTCATATTCACTAATGACATCAGTAGGTCGAGCTGACCCAGGGGGCTCAAGCGAAACCTTTAGTTTGACCTCATATCCAGCATCGGTCCAATCGGCCCACTCATTTTCCATCGACTTATAACTACCTCGATTGAAGTTAGAGTTTTGTGGAAATAAGTTTTTCTCTCCTTGATCACTCATAAAGCGATGGCCAACTAAATGACCGCCATCATCATCAGCTAACCTAGCCTCACCACCAGCTTTACTTTGTGCTTTGTTATCTTCAAACTCTTCCACAACTTCAGAAACCTCTTCTTCGCCAATTTTCCCATTCATCATATCTCGTGTAAATTTACGGACTGATTTATCTCGAATAGAGGAACTCTTTGGCGTGCCTTCTATCCCACCAGCCTCCAATACATCGAAAACATGCGTTAGGTAGCTTTGAGTAGCAGCATCATATAAAGGAGTTTGTAAATTATCAGGATCACCATCAGCAGCATCAGGAGCTATTTCACTATTGAGCATTAGCTGTCTTTGTAAATCAATCGCAGCAACCGTATTTGGTAAGTTTATCGTAGCTTTTTCTATTAATTTGCCAGCAAAATCATCCTCTTCATCGTAGCTATCAATAAGGCTCCATACAAGAAAAACGCCGAAAACAACGAGAGATAAAGTGCTTATATTTTGTATCAACCAAACTTATTTGTTGTTTTCTTGCGATTGCAACAAGACACTCTGATTATTTTTCACACTGAAAAAAGCCTAGTAATTAGTTCTCCAGCTTCCTAATTAGGGTGGTTGTCTAGTTTATTTTATATTAATTAGAAGAATTTTCTGCATACACTGATGATTATTTAATCAAAAAAGCGCTTACCAACTCTTTAATGCAATATTCAGCTAACATTTTAAGGTTAGCTGAATATTTAATGCATACATTATAGTTGCGGTTATTTTATTAACCTCTATTTAAATGAATAACGCAATATACGCTTTAACACTGAGGTGTATTGATGAAAAAATCCGCCAGTATTATAAGCAATGCCCTGCTTTTGTAATGCAGCTTGTACTTTAGGCGCAATTTCTTGATAACGCGACGACGGCATATCAGGAAATAAATGATGCTCTATTTGAAAGCTTAAATGCCCAGTTAAAATATGAAACCAACGCGCCCCTTTAATGTTTGACGAACCCAGCGCTTGGCGATAATACCACTGCCCTTGGCTTTCGTTTTTGCAGTCTTGCTCATAAAAGGTATGGGTTTGCTCGGTAAAATGACCACAAAAAATAATGGTTGAGGTCCATAGGTTACGAATTAAGTTTGCCAAAAAATTACCGCTTAATACCCATAAAAACAGTGGTCCCGCCAAAACTGGAAATAACACATAGTCTTTAATTAGTTGGCGCGCCCCTTTACTAAAAAAGCGCTTTTTTAAAGTGCTATGCGCTACAGCGCCTTTACGGTTTGGTTTCTTTTTACCTATAAAGACTCGCTCGCCTGCGAGCTCATGATACGACACGCCCCACTGAAACAGCACGCTTAAATTTAAATAGGTAATAAACTGCCATGTATTTTTTAGCCGCCATTTAAAGTCATTGCTCAACCTTAATAAGCCATAACCAAAGTCACGATCTTTTCCGATAATGTTAGTGTAAGTATGATGTTCAAAGTTATGAACGCGGTTCCAGCTTTGGCCATCGCAGGCTATATCCCACTCGTAGCTTTTAGAGTTAAGTTGTTTGTCGTTCATCCAATCGTATTGACCATGCATTACGTTGTGGCCAATTTCCATGTTGTCGAGAATTTTAGCCAAACCAAGTAATAAAACACCCGCTACCCACAATAATGGCTGTACAAAACCAAGCATCAATAAAATCCGTCCGCCTATTTCGCAAAACCGCTGCTTACGCACAATAGAACGAATATAGTTTGCATCCTTTTGCCCAACTGTAGCTAATGTCGACATTTTAATTTCATCTAAATCATCGGCTAACTGTTGATAATTTATAGTTGTCATAGCTGTAACTCCAAATCGCTAACGGCTTGGCTCACACACAGTTGAATTAACTGCTCACCAGTATCTGATAATTGATTAGTTTTTAAATTACGCACCACTCCCGACTTTTTAATGCACTGGCATTGATGGCAAATACCAATGCCGCAACCACGCTGCACAGGGAGTTTTTTTGCTTCAAACTGGTTTAATAACACCTCATTACTAGTCACTACATGCGTGTCTTTATTTATTATTACTGAAAAATGATTGTCGTCAGTCAATTTAGGCAAGGATAGAGCAAACGATTCTTGGTAATAGGTTAAATTAAGTAGACGAGTAAAATCTGCAACTTCTTGCATAAAGCCAGCAGGACCACAGCAATATATATCAGGATTATCGTCCGTATTTATATGAGTAGTTAAATATGGGCTTCGATCCCGTGTAAGCAGTACGTAAGAAAAATGATTATATTGCTGTGTCAGCATTTTTAACTCATTAGTGCATTGATGCTCACCTGCTTTAGCAAAGTAAATTAATTTTATCTGATGCTCAGTATTACCTAGCTGCTGATCAAGCATAGCAAGCATAGGCGTAATTCCCGAACCACCAGCAATAAACGTGCTGGGTTTGTGCCAGCTTTTAAATACAAAGTCGCCACTTGGTGGAGAAATATTACACCATGGCTGCACCGCTAATGCATTTTGCAATTGGCTTGTAAAATGACCTTGCTGATCTGTTTTTACTAATAAACGAAGTAAACCTGTCGCCTTATATTGTGTGGGGCTGCATGCCAAAGTAAACACTCGAGTAAGCAAACGTCCATTAGCTTCCACCGTTAAGCTAATGTGTTGACCAGCAATATGTATAGGCCACTTTTTACTTGGTTTAAGTGAAATACTTAAAAATCGCCCGCTTAGCGCTTGGACATCAACAACCTTGGCTCGAAAAAGGTCAGCGCGCCACGCAGGTTTAAACTTTTGCATTATTGGCTCAATATAAGCTGCAAAGCTTTGATGGTGTAAAAACCATTTTGAAAATTGGTCTAATACCGGAGTTAACATGGTTATAAATTCTCTATTTAAATCGACTACCCATTAGTTTCTGCTGGGCTTTATATTTGAGCATACACGTGTAAGCCCAAACTTCAGCGCACAAGTGTACGCTCGAATTTTTAAATTTCAACCCCATTAGAGTAATTATTCAATTTTTCTAGAGCGGTATTTAAAGGTTAACAACGCTTAAGTACCCAATGGAGAACGATTAAATTGCGTGCACTTGTACTTATCCCAAATACTTAACACCATGATAAATAGCGTGCTAAGGTAGTTAAAATTTAGTTAATTTTGGAAGCCATTATGAACAAAGTAACAACGCGTAAAAAATTTTCTACACTTGCCAAAATCAGTTGTGCATTTGCACTTTCGGGGCTCACCAGCCTCAGTACTTATGCAGTTGATTTTAAAGAATTGGATAAATTAGCGCTTAATGTAAAACCGGTAACTGTTGCCCAAGGAATTTCAATTCCGTGGGCTATTGAGGCTCTGCCAAACGGTGACTTATTAATAACCGAGCGCAGCGGTATCCTTTATTTACTTCGTAATAACTCCACCAGCTTAACTAAAATCACTGGGCTACCAAAAATAGATGCCAACGGCCAAGGCGGGCTTCTTGATTTAGAGCTACACCCTGATTTTGCTAATAATCAATGGCTATATATTACTTATTCAAGCAGTGAAGGCGATGGCGCAGGTAGTAACACCGCACTTATGCGTGCAAAGCTAAGTAACGATCACAGCCAACTACTTGAGTCACAACAATTATACAAAGGTGAGCATAACTCTAAAAAAGGTCAGCATTACGGCAGCCGTATTATGTTTGATAACCAAAACTATGTGTATTTTTCGATTGGCGACCGCGGCTCGCGAGATATTAATCCACAAGATTTAGGCCGTGATGGCGGTAAAATTTATCGTTTACACGACGATGGTAAAATTCCATCCGACAACCCCTTCGTAAACCAAAAAGGTGCAAAACCAGCGGTTTGGTCTTATGGGCATCGTAACCCACAAGGTATGTGGTTCGATGGTGAAAATAGTGTATTTTGGGCACACGAACACGGCCCCCGTGGTGGCGATGAGCTTAATATGATTAAACCTAAAACTAACTACGGCTGGCCCGTGGTGAGTTACGGTATTAACTACAGCGGCACCTCGTTTACCGATTTAACAGAAAAACCGGGCATACAAGCGCCCATATTACAGTGGACACCGTCTATCGCTCCTTCAGACATGTTGCTAGTAAAAGGTGATAAATACCCTGAACTTAAAGGTAAATTTTTACTCGCTTCAATGAAATACGCCTTTGTTAGCGTATTAGAAATAGCAGATGGCAAGGTCGTTAAACAAAGTAAATTACTTGAAGGTATTGGCCGTATTCGCAGCCTAGCCCAAGGTGATGATGGTACTATTTACCTTGGATTAGATGGCCAGGGCATTGTGCGACTAGATCCTAAGTAGTCATTTAATACATCTAATTACAGTAACAGCAAACTTTTTGCAGCTTAACTGCGTACTGTTACTGTAATTAGCTAATAAACAACGAGGGTGTTGATGTTTTCATTTTTAAAGCCAGATCCAATCAAAAAATTGCGTAAAGAGTACGATGCAAAATTAGAGCAAGGCATGCAAGCACAAAGAAAAGGCGATATTAAAAGCTATGCGATTTTAACTGACGAGGCTGAAAAAATCTGGAATGAAATAGAAGCACTCGAAGCCAAAAAGGCCAAGTAAACATATAGCCTACCAATTCAAACCAATCCCGCGTTAAAAACGCGGGGTTTTAATACTTACAAACATCCTTTTTTAAATTCACTTAAGCCCAACCAGATAATTCCCTAGCTTAACCTCCATCGTAACTAGCTTTTAATTGAGCACAGCTGATTATACTCATAGCATTATTGCCTTCTCTTACTTATGCTCATAACCCACCTAAAACCTCGCATAAACAATTATTTACATTAACGTTAATTAGTGGAATTATTAATCTAATCCAAAAGAGTTGATGCATTGTTTGAAGTAGCAGAATCTTAAAGCGCTGATGATTTTGTGAGTGCGAGGAAAGCATTTTTAGTAAAGTGTGTAATTAAGCCATAAAGCATCAAAAATTTACTGGAAAAAATGCAATATAATGAAAAAATTATAATTAAATCAAGGAATACAGATGTACACAGGTAGTTGTTTATGCGGCTCAATCAACTTTTCAATTAATGGTAAAGTTACTGATATTATTCATTGTCATTGTTCGCTTTGTCGTAAGGCCAGTGGCAGTGCTTTTGCTACTAATGGATTTATTAATGCCAGCGATCTGACATTAACTGACTACAACGGCACACTTACTTTTTACCAAAGTAGTGAAGGTAAACGTAAGTACTTTTGTAAAACCTGCGGTGCTCCAATTTATAGTGCTAACGCTCAATCTCCTCAAAGATATCGCCTTCGATTAGGCGCGTTGACCTGCGATATAACAGAGCGACCAATATCGCATAATTTCATCACCTCAAAAGCTAATTGGGAAGACTTAGATGCTCAGCTTCCTCGTTATGAGGGACATGAGCCAGGACGAGAGTAAATCCATATAAATTTATCTATTTTTTTAAGTGGGAGTTTGAATGAAACTGAATCAAGTAACTTTGCCAGTCAAAGATATGAATGAAGCGGTGAGTTTTTATCGCACACTTGGCTTTACCCAAATTGTTGATACACCTCATTATGCACGTTTTAGTTGCCCTGAAGGTGACTCTACATTTTCATTGTCTTTAGAAAGTGAATTTTTTGAAAATCATTCTGTAATTTATTTTGAGAACGATAACCTTGAACAATTGTGCCAGCAGTTAATCAAAAAAGGGATCGTATTCGAACAGCAACCCACAGAGCAAAGGTATCTATGGAAAGAAGCGGTTTTAAAAGACCCTTCAGGAAATAAAATTAAACTCTACAAAGCTGGAGAAAATCGATTAAACCCACCTTGGAAGGTACAAAAACAGCCATAGAGCTAAGCACGAACCAGCATTGCGCTAAGCAGCTAAATGCTGGCGTTTAAGTACTGTACTTAGTTATTTATATTCCACCTTAGCTGTTAAGCGATTAAATAACCCTGGGAAAAACCGTTTTATAAACGGTGCCCAACCACTTAACCCTTGGCCTATTACAACTTCGTCTTTTTTATTGTAGATTGCAGTGAGCATTTTTGATGCGGCTACATTTACGTTCATACCATTTTCTATTGAAGGCTCAGGTTTGTTTTGCGCTTCACCTTGCTCGTTCAATGAGTTATGGGCAATCGCCGTTTTAATTGAGCCTGGGCAAATAGTTAAGCAATGTATGTTGTGCTCTGCCACTTCGGCGCGTAAGCAATCCATAAAGCCTACTACAGCGTATTTACTGCCTGAATATCCGGTTCTGAACTTAGATCCTACTTTGCCTGCCACGCTACTAATAGCCACTACTGAACCGCTTTTACGTGCCACCATTGAAGGTAGTACCGCTTTAGTGAGTGCAATTAAGCCAAAGTAATTTACTTCCATAAGTTGCCGGTACACTTTAAAGTCGTTTTCTAAAAATAAGCTACGCTGCGATACGCCACCGTTATTAATTAAAATATCAATGGGGCCTAAGCTATCTATTTGCGCCGATACACCCTGCAGTACCATTTCGGGCTTTGATAAATCAAGGGGGATAACACGGTGCCCCTCGCCTTTTAACTCGTCTTTTACTTGGTTGAGTTTATCGATATTTCGTGCTGACAAAATAACCTTTGCACCTTGCTCTGCAAATTGTTTTGCAAGCTCTTCACCAATACCTGAAGATGCGCCGGTGATCCACACTGTTTTATTATTATAATCCATGGTTTACCTTATATTCTTTGACTGGTTATGCTTTAGTTGGACCCGCTATTTCATTCACTTGCTGTTCTAAGTTTTTGTAAAAGCCCATTAAAAATAGTAGCTCAACAGTGACATACAAAGGGCCAATAATTAAGCCTACTAAATCATCAACAAAAGCGGGCTTTTTACCTTCAAAATAATGACCAATAAACTGTAATATCCAACCAAACACGAACACCCCAACTCCAATTACCAACCAAGGTATTAATGCCATTGCGGCAATTGGTTGTGCAGCTACCAGTAATAAAGTAAAAATAATTCCCATGATTAAACCAAGCGAAAAGCTCAACATAAAATAGTAAGCCACAGAGGCTAATACAAAAATTTGCGCGCCATCAATGCTAAAATTAGCAATAGGGATTTCAATTCGGGCGAGTAAGCATAAAGCGGCAAACACAATGAGTGGAATACCAAAAAAATGGGTTAATACATTTCGTTTAGAGCGATGGTACAAACCATACTGGCCGAGCTGTTGTTCAAGGGTTTTCATGACGGCGTTCCTATTGTTATTTTTATAAGCAAAGTTCACCTTATAAAAAATGACACATAATAACAACTGATAACGATAGTTAATCTGTAAAAATGGTGAGCAGCACCTTATGCGTTATAGCTATAAATTAGGTAAGGTCATCGTTAATAATTAACATGATCAGCACCAGGAGGTTTACATGCTTTTAAAAACACTCGCCGTTGGCCTATTACTCGCTTTAGCTGAGATAATTAATGGCAATATTAGAGTAAGAATTTTACATCGATTTTACGCTCTAAAACGCGCTAAAACACTCAGCTTACTTTTGGGCACTGCGATTATTTATGCCATTACTTGGCTGACCTTGCCATGGGTTAACCCTATTTCGTACTTAGATTGTTTAAATGTGGGTTTTGTTTGGCTAACAATAATGCTTAGTTTAGATATTGTTGTGGGCAGATATTTATTTAAGTATAAGTGGCACAAAATACTTGATGATTTTAACCTTTTTAGAGGTAACTTACTGAGTGTGGGCATGCTATTGCTTTTTATAAGCCCCTGCTTGGTTTTTTGGTTACAGATGAAAGTTATGGTTTAGATCACTCCTCTAAAAGCGCAGCGTCTCTTCGCCTTCTTTGTGCATAATTCAATAAACCCTATTTGAACACAGAGAAACGAATGAGGACTAAATGAGAAGCCATAAAAAGTTATTGTTTAGATCACTCCTCTAAAAGCGCAGCGGCTCTTTGCCCTCTTTGTGCATAATTCACTAAACCCTATTTGAACACAGAGAAGCGAATGAGGAGTAAATGAGAAGCCACAAAAAGTTATGGTCTAGTACACTCCTCTAAAAGCGCAGCGTCTCTTCGCCCTCTTTGTGCATAATTCACTAAACCCTATTTAAACACAGAGAAGCGAATGAGGAGTAAATGAGAAGCCACAAAAAGTTATGGTGTAGTTCACTTCTCTAAAAGCGTAGCGTCTGTTTGCCCTCTTTGTGTGTTAATCACTTAAAACCTGCTTAAAGACAGGAGTCAATAACCTTTCAACATGCCGTTATCTAAGCTAATGCGGTTACTAGCTTGCCTTTTTCATGTGTTGGTTGCATTGCCATTCGCTCCGTGCCTTTTTCGAATTCTTGCTCTAACATTTTTTGTAATTCAGCAATCTGCTCTTTTATGGCATCTACATCAACCCCTTCCTCTCCTAGTTCTTCTGCCAAGGCTTCTATTGCTGCTTTTAACTCAGCTATAGTTTCTTTATCGACACCTAAACGTTGATAAATTAATGCCTCTTGGGCATTTTCTAAAAAGCTTTTGTCTTCTGGTTTAGCGATAAAATTAGGGGGTGCTTGGTTTTCAGCGGTACTTGTTGTTGCCGCAGCGGCAGATGTTGGCAGAACGTCACTCGTTTTTGCCACTTTGTTAACGGGATTATTGTAACTACTATATTGATTTTTAAAGGTTATTGAAGTCATTGGCTCAAATCCATTTTTGCTTTAATCGTTATATTCTTTAACTGAAATAACTTAAGCAACTTTGATACCAGTTAATATTTGATTGTCTCTAAGGCTTATTTTTATTTCAAATTAAGCCCTCTTAACTCATTTCGCACCCACTTCTCATCTAAATACAGCTCTAAGTGTTGCTCAGCAAACTTTAAAAAGCTGCGTGCAGCGTGTGATATATGTCGGTCTGTACGCACCACAAAATACCAATGGCTAGCTAAAGTGGTGTCGGTAACATTAAGCACTTTAAAGCTATTATCACCTTTAGGCAGCACATGCTGAGAAAGCACCGCAATCCCCATACCTGAAGCTACCGCCACTCTAATGGCTTCATTACTGGCCATTTGCACACTGTCACTTAATACCAACCCTCTACTTTGCAGCTCGCTTTCAAATAACATGCGAGTGGCGGAGCCTGTTTCACGCAATAAAAAACGATACGGAACTAAATCAGCCAGTTTAAGTGCGGTTTTATCGGCTAATGGATGATTTAGTGGCACTATAAACACTAAAGGGTTATGTAGAAATCTAGCAGCCTGGGCATGCTCTAAAGATGGCGGGTGACTAAATACATAAATATCGTCTTCTCCGCGTTCAAAGCGTGCTAAAACGCCTGAACGATTACCTATTTCAAGTGGTAGCTCTACATGCGGATGTTCATTACTGTATGGGCCTAACAACTTAGGTAAAATATATTGGGCAGTATTAACCATAGCAATTTTACATCGTCCACGTTCACCCCCTTTTAGCTCCGCTAAGTAATCTTGGTAATCTTCAAAATGACCAAAAACCTGTTGGCAAGTCCTAAATAAGGCCATACCAGCTTCGGTTATTTGCAACTTTTGTTGCTGCATAATTATTAACGGTTCACCTACCGCTTCTTGTAAGCGTTTAATTTGTAAAGAAACCGTAGGCTGAGTCAAATGAAGTCCACGAGCGGTTTCGCTTATAGAGCCGGTTTTTACTACACTCATAAATACTTCAAGTAGTCGGAAGGAAAGTTGCCTTATATTCATACGCACCTCATAGGTTTTTATCTATAGGATGTTATCATTCATTTTATTATTTACTATATAAAGATTTGCCTATAATAGCGCCGCTTAACAAATCAAATTAGTAATAAAGAGGAGAACAGCGTGCCTGATATTGTAGTAATGTTTTTTATTTTAGGATTAGCAGCGGGTATCCTTCGCTCTGATTTAGCTATTCCCAAAGCGACGTATGACACCCTCAGTTTACTACTCATGCTTACCATAGGTCTAAAAGGTGGCATGGTGCTGCATGGCAATTTAAGTTGGCAATTACTCCCAGAAATGGCCTCGGTTATGTTACTTGGTGGGCTTATTCCGCTCACTTTATACCCTATTTTAAAATACGTTGTTAAGCTAAGCGTAGCGAATAGCGCCAGCATTGCTGCCCACTATGGTTCGGTTAGTGCTGGTACATTTGCGGTAGCATTAGCGTATGCCGAATCGGCTAAATTAGAAGTGGGCGCAGAAGTTACCTTGTACCTAGTTATGCTTGAATTACCCGCCATTATTGTAGGTTTACTGTTGTATCGTAAGCTCGACAAAGCACACAGCGAAAACACCAACTTATCGTTAAAAGCACTGTGGCACGAAACGCTTACCAATAAGAGTGTGATTTTGCTCGTTGGCGGTGTAATTATCGGTATGATGTATGGCACCCAACAGGGTAGCCAAGTTACGAGTTTACTTACCAGTAGCTTTAAAGTAGTGCTGGCGCTATTTTTACTCGAAATGGGCTTGGTAGCTGCACAAACGCTTCGCCCTTTTCCTTGGCAGCAATGGAAACTGGCTGCCTTCGCCATTATTACGCCGTTATTTTTAGGCACCATTGGCGTTGTGGTTGGCACCTCGCTAAATTTAGAATTAGGCTCAGTGGTTATTCTGGGGAGCTTAGTAGCGAGTGCTTCTTACATTGCCGCACCTGCTGCTGTAAAAGCCTCTATTCCCAAAGCGGATATTGGCCTAGCCATGCTTAGCTCGTTAGGTGTCACCTTTCCATTTAATGTTATTGTTGGGATTGGTTTGTATCATCAACTTGCCGTTGCCATAAGTTGAATATAACGCACTAAAAAGCCCAAAATGGGCTTTTTTGGTTTTATAAGTAGTATTATTTAATTTAAAACAACGCTTAAAAATACAACAATTTTAAAACAATAAAGCTAACTTACTTCTACAAAAAAATAGCATGTAAGCGTTTAATTTACGTAAAAAAACATTTTGAATACTATTTTCATTTAGCAATTAAAAAACTCTTTACTTCGTTGTCAAATCAGCCTAAATTCGCCGCAAAATTAACCTCCTTAAGATAATTGCTTTATCAATCTCCCCTAAAAACAGCAATTATTTAACCTCTTTTTCGGAACAATCTAATGGTGGAACTTACCGCTAATAGTAAATCAAATAACCCGCTAGCGCCGGTTATTGGCTTATCGTTTTTTGCTATTGCATCAGGCTTTTTAATGAGCTTGATCCCGTTATCACTCAATGCTTTTAACATCAATATTGATTTAGCTCCATGGCTTGCCAGTGTCTTTTATTTAGGCTTATTGATTGGTGCTTTATGTATAGAGCGCGTAGTGGTAAAAATCGGTCATAGATTGGCTTTCATCGGGTTTTTAGCTTTATTAATTATTAGTGTTATCGCCCAGCTGATCAGCCCAACGGCCACTATGTGGTTAATAGCACGCTTTGTGGCTGGTATGGCAGTTGCTGGCGTATTTGTGGTGGTAGAGTCATGGTTATTAATGGCCAACACCGCAAAAGCGCGAGCTAAGCGCTTAGGGTTATATATGACCTCCTTATACGGTGGCAGCGCAGTAGGTCAACTTGCCATTAAACCATTAGGAACGACAGATGCTGTGCCTTATTTATTTGTTATTACTTTGTTAGCTGTTGCGATTTTAGCGCCGCTCTTAATTACCCGAGGACAACCTGATACGCAAAACTTACAAAAGCTACCATTTAAAGAGCTAAAAACTCTCAACCGCCCTGCTATTTTAGGCTGTTTAGTATCGGGGTTATTACTAGGCCCTATTTATGGATTATTACCGGTCTACATAGCCGCACAAACTGAACAAGCTCAATATACCGGCTTACTTATGGCGGTGATTATTTTAGGTGGCATGTTAGTTCAGCCTTTAGTGAGCTATTTATCAACCCGCATTATTAAAAGCTTATTAATGGCTATTTTTTGCTTTATTGGTACCGCCAGTGTGGTGGGTGTTTTACATGCTAATAGCTTTGCGGCCCTAGTAAGTAGTTATTTTATATTAGGTGCATGCAGTTTTGCGCTTTACCCGATTGCCATTACTCTGGCGTGTGACTCATTGCCTATGGCAAAAATAGTCTCAGCTACCGAAATAATGCTATTAAGTTACAGTGTGGGCTCGGTTTTAGGGCCGCTAATGGCTACCTATTTTTCAGATAAAAGCCATGGTGTGCTTATTTACTTAGGTGGCTGCTTAATTACTACCTGTATTTACATGCTTATAAAAAGTATGAAAAAAATACCAACTGGTAACACCCCCGTCGCCGGCTAGCGAATGCTAAAAGCCGCTTAATGCTGGTTACGGTATTAAGCGGTTTTCGCTTGAGTAACCTCTTTAGCAACCGCTTTATTTTTTAACTCAAATACTTCAATTTTATGCTCGTTTATAAGTTCATCAACAAAGCAGCTGCGGTTGTTATCATCAGCTATTATGTACACTTTATGTTTAGCGCGAGTGAGCGCTACATAAAATAAGCGACGCTCTTCACTGTGTGCGTAATTATCTTTTGCGGGTAATAACGCTTCTAAAATCTGAGGTGTTGGCTTAGTGCTTGGAAATCCAAACGCTCCACCATTCATTGCTAATATAATGACATAATCGGCTTCTTTGCCTTTTGAGCCATGAAACGTATCACACTCAAAATGCAATGCTGAAAACTCTTGCTGTAAAGCACTTATATCGGCCTGTGAAGGTAACTGAAATCGAAATCGTGCAAGTAAATATACCGTGGCAGACTTGCCAGAATGTCCCTTAATCCCCTTTAGTAAATGCTTAATTGCGCCATTGTTTAGCTCCGCTATTTTGCTGTTTATAGCTGAGCCACTATTTAGCGTTTTTAGCACGCTAACAGCGGGCTTACTCACCTTTGCAACTGAGTGAATGTCTTTAGCTAACTGCGCTGGGTTTTTCATAATAAAACCTGCGGCAACCACTCCAATTTTATTATTAAAGCGAAAGGTCCTATCTAATAGAGTTTGTGTTGTAAAACCAAAATGTGCGGCAAACTCGCTAGTAAGTCGCATATCTGCACCACTAAAACGGTAAATAGCTTGCCAATCGTCTCCTACTGCAAACAGTGAACTATTCGGTTTACTATCGCGCAGTGCTTTTACAAGTGTAGCTCGCAGCGGTGATATATCTTGAAATTCATCCACCATGATATAACGCCAAGGCGATGTAAACTTTTTAGTGTTTACATAATCGAGGGCTTTAATAACCATATCGTCGAAGTCTATTTCGCCCTGCGTGCGTAAATAATGGTTATAGTTGGCTAACAACGGCTTTAATAATTTCCAGGCTTGCTGTATCTGCTTTGAATCGCTCTCAAGTGTTATATTTGCGGTTTTATACACGCTGATTAATTGGCTAAATAAGGTAGCTAACTTGGTTAAATGACCGCCAGATTTTATCTCTTTTAAAAGCGCTATATGATTAGGCTTCGCAGGACTAAATTTAAACTCGCCTTTAACGTCATTAAGAGTGTTATTTATATAATTTACCAGTGCTTTAGCATATTGTGGTTTAGCATTGGCAAGCGATTCAAAACATCCTTCAACCCATTTTATTTTAGCTTTTTCGTTTTCAGCGAGTTTAGATATTTTAGGTGGCTTGCCCTCAACCTCGCTAATAATGGTTAAGCCGACGCTGTGAAATGTGGCCGCTTTAATGGACTCAGTGCCCAGCTTTTGTTTAATTCTCTCATCCATTTCGCAAGCAGCTTGCTTACCATAGGCGAGTAATAAAATATCGTTGTAATTAGCCTGTTCACTATTAATCAAGTAGCCCGCTCTGGCCACCAACACACTGGTTTTTCCTGTACCAGCACCTGCTAGCACTAAATTATTATCGTCATCTATTATGCAAGCTCGGCGTTGTTGCTCAGTGAGTGGATTTGTTTCAACACAACTAAAAAAATCGTTATAGCGCTTTAATTGTGATTGAGTGTATTTATGTTGAAAAAAACGCGTGAGTGAATCGCTCCACTGGCTGTATTGCTTAAGCAATTTTATTTGTGTGCTGACTGTTGCTAAAACATCGCTGCTTTTTATCCAAGGTAGCCAGCGTTTATGTTGCTCATCTACTCGTTTTTTTATATCAGCCACGTATGATTGGCGCAAAAACTGAGTGTGAGCAAAATGGTTTATTTCACTCAACACCTCATTAAGCACAGTAATATTGCTTTTAACCCATAACATATCAGTATGCGCTTTAAATACCCTATTGCTGCCATAAGCTCTCATCCAAATACGATACTGCTTAGAGTCTGTATTAAAGTGTAGTGTTTGCCCAAGCACACCATACTCATAACGAATGGGCGATGTTAAATCACACCAACTCAATGTGGTTGTTTGTGTTTTATTGCTGAATACTAAACCTTGTGGGTTTATGTCGACAAAGCGATGCGGGGTAAAAATACGGCCAAATACACTAGGCTGAATAGAATTCATTAACAGCAGAATTCCTTTATAAAAATAAACCAATTAGCGGTATTTTAAGGGAATACGCCTTGCAAGGATAATAAAACCAATAAAAATTAGCCGTAATGTTTACACGAATTTTATAGCGTATAAAAAACACCCAATTAATTTACCCACCTGCTTGGCATAAACACCACTATGTGACTAATATCTACTCTAGATACAGTAAGATAACAAGGATTGAAACATGCGAATAAATTCAATTAGAACTAAAGTCATTTTGCCAATTGCTTTTTTAGCATTGATCCTTGCAGGCTTGCTAGTTGCCATAGCTTCAATTACTTACATACAAGACAGCGCTATGAAAAGGCAAACCGAAACCTTTTTTGAAGCTGTTACTGTTATTCTCAATGCCGACAGAGACATATATCAAGCACGTATTGCACTTGAAAATTTACTCAGCGCCACTGGTGATAGTGAGAAGAATAAAGCAGAGTTTTTAGAAAACGCAGAGCAAGTAAAGGATCGCTTTAATAAATACTTAACCTATTTAAAAGATGAAGAGGCATTACTAGCAAAGCATGATTCATTTTCCAACTTTATGCCTTTGTATAATGAATGGGTAAATCATAGTAAAACACTCATTGATACCAACCACTCGCAAGGTAAAATGCAAAGTGATTTAAATAAATCTGAACCTGAATTTATAAAAATACGCGAAATGATGGATCAGGCAGGTGAAGAGCTTCGCGCTTATACTAATAAACAACAGCAAGATAAAGTGGGGGCTGAGCGTTTAGGGCGTTACGTAGAAGCCATTTCAGAGATACTAAATGCCGATAGAGATATATACCAAGCCCGGCTTGCAAAACAAAAAATAGTAAACCAACACGGTGATTTAGCACAAAATCAAAAAATATTTGAAGAAAACGCAGCCCAAGTTATTCGTCGTTTTCATAGTTACCGTAGTTATTTAATTGACGAGCCGCAGCTAACACAAAAATATGCCAACTTCGATCAGCTTTACCAGCAATGGTATGAGCAAAGCAAAGCCTTGATTTACTCAACTCCTGCAAAGCAAGTCGCTTTAATTGATAATAATTTAGCAAAAGCTGATAAAAGCTTTAACGAATTAAGAAATATACTTGATATTGCAGGAGAAGAAGCACGCACGCATGCCAGAGCTGTAAAACAAGACGTACAACAAAGCATTCAACTTTTTGAAAAAATTGTTTTTATTGTGATTATTATTGCCTTTATTGTCGCTTTAGGTGTGGGCTATTACATTCCGAAAAAGCTAACCGATAATATCAATAATATTACCCTTCGTATTAAAGAAATAGCCGCTGGCGATGGCGATTTAACCCAACGTATTAACACTACATCACACGACGAATTAGCTGATTTAAGTAATGAATTTGATAACTTCTTGAGCCATTTACAAACAATAATAAAAAATATTCAGCAGCAATCAAGCCAACTTGGTGCAGTAACGGGTGATTTAAATGATGTATCTGATACCGCGATGGAAGTAACCCAAAAACTTGCTAATGCCTCTGAGTCAATAGTCAGTGCGGGTCATGAAATGGACATGGCCAATCAACAAATGGCAGAGCTTGCAAAAAATACCGCGCAGGAAGCCGATATATCTAGCGAGCAGGTAAAGCAAGGTGTTCAAGCTATTGATGTGTCTAGCAAAGCGATTGAAGATTTAGCTAACGATATTAAGTCTGCATTAGCGAATTCGGTTGAACTAGAAAGTAGCTCTACCGATATCACCTCCGTTCTTGAGGTAATACGTAATATTGCAGAGCAAACAAACTTATTAGCTTTAAATGCAGCGATTGAAGCCGCTAGAGCCGGCGAGCAAGGCCGTGGATTTGCAGTGGTAGCTGATGAGGTAAGAACGCTTGCCACACGAACTCAACAAAGCACAGACGAAATTGATACCATGATCCAACGCTTAAATGACAATGTTAAAGCGTCGTCTGATTCAATCAAAAATAGCCAAACTAATGCCAATACCACCTTAACCAACTTTGACTCAGTAATTACCATTTTTAATAGCCTGACTCACGCATTTGAAAAAGTGCAGCAAATGTCGGCTGAAACCGCACAAGCTACACAAGAGCAGTCACATGTGGCTAACGAAATAAATCGAAATTTAGTGTCATTAAAAGAGCAATCTGCACAAATGAAACAAATTTCATCGCAAACTACGCAACAATCTAAAAATGTATCGGCTTTATATAAGCAAATGAAATCGCAAGTGGAAAGCTTTAAAGTATGAACAAGTAACAATTACAAAGTTAAGCGCACGTAAATTGCGCTTAAATTTTGCTATCGATAATAATCAATTCACACTCAGTGGTTGCCGTTAAAGTGATGGTTTTAGTCTGTGTAACTTCTGCGCCATCACCTTTATTCATGTTAACTGAGGCTGACTCATCGCTAATAATAAACTCTCCTGCCGATGCCAGTACATAGGCTTGATGCTCAATCGGCTGTGTTATTAACGTGCCTTTTGCCAGCTTACCACCATAAATACGCGCCTGCTGATTAATAAACAGTGCACTATCGGCATCTTTTGGATAACCTGAAACCAGTAAGCTAAGGCGGCTTGCAGCTTGCGTAGGAAACTTTTTACTTTCCCAACGCGGCTCAACATTGTGTTGATTACTCTGAATCCAAATTTGATAAAACGTTAGTGGTTCATCTGTTAGGTTATATTCTGAGTGGGTAATGCCTGTGCCTGCACTCATTACCTGCACCTCACCTTGCTCAGTGATCCCTTTGTTGCCCATACTATCTTGATGAGTAATGGCACCACTACGGATAAAACTAATAATTTCCATATTTCTATGTGGGTGCGCACCAAACCCCATACCTGGGGCTACCCAGTCATCATTAACTACACGCAAAGTGCCAAATCCCATACGAGCAGGATTATAATAATTCGCAAAACTAAAATGGTGCTTTGACTTAAGCCAACCATGATCAGCATTGCCTAAGCTATTTTTTGGGTAATGAGTAAGCATATTTTTTCCTATACGTTATCTCTGCGTCATTTAGTATTGACGGTCTCGATCATGGGCAGCATCAAACGTGTGTTTAGCACCTAAAGGTACAATTTGCGTTGGGTTAATGGTTACGTGACTGACGTAGTAATGCACCTTTGTGTATTCTAAATCGACCGTTTCCTTTATCCCAGGTACTTGGTAAAGCTCATTAATGTAGTTACTAAGATGATGAAACTCACTTAACTTTTCTCGATTACACTTAAAGTGCCCGTGATACACCGCATCAAAGCGAATAAGTGTGGTAAATAATCGCCAATCGGCTTCAGTGAGTGTATCGCCCACTAAGTAACGCTGTTTTGCTAATCGTGCTTCTAACCAATCTAAGCTATCAAACAAGGCGGTGTAAGCTTCGTTGTAAGCTTCTTGAGTTGTAGCAAAACCCGCTTTATACACCCCATTGTTAATGGTGTTATAGACACGGTTATTCACCGTTTCTATTTCTTCACGTAGCGCATCTGGATAATAATCGTCGGTGTTACCAGTAAGCTCATTAAACGCACTATTGAACATGCGAATTATTTCTATTGATTCGTTGTTTACAATAGTCTGCGTTTTTTTATCCCATAAAATAGGCACGGTAACACGCCCTTCATAGCTAGGGTCGGCTTTTAAATACAATTGATAAGCGTAATCTAAGTTATAAAGTGGATCGCCCTGCTCGCCAAATTCCCAGCCGTTTTCCATCATGGGTGCTTCAACAATACTCATAGAAATAATGTCTTCGAGCTGCTTTAATTTACGAAATATAATGGTGCGGTGCGCCCAAGGGCAAGCCAAGGATACATATAAATGATAGCGACCCGCTTCTGGTTTAAATTTACTGTTTTGCGCTGATGAAATCGTATCTCTAAAGCGGCTATCTTGGCGTACAAATTTACCGTCGCTTTTTTCAGTGTCATACCATTTATCGACCCATTCACCGTTAACAAGTAATCCCATGTCCGTCTCCTTAGTTTATAGAGTGTGCCAACCTTACGCAGGTTGGCAGCTTAAAGTTCAATCACTTATGTGATCAGCTTATTGATTTAATTTGTTATGAATTTTTCCATCAAGGGATAGCTTTCCAGCTCCTTGGATCAGTAAAGCTAGGGTAATGGCTAACAGCGATAACGCAAATTCATAACCGTTATTGCTCATAAATAAACCGTTATCTATGTGTGTGGTAAAAATAGCAACTACCATAGTGATAGCCAGTACAAAACTCGCAGGACGCACCAGTAAACCAACGATGAGTAGTAACCCACCAAAAAATTCAGCGCCACCGGCCATTAATGCCATTAAATAGCCCGGTGCTAAGCCAATCGACTCCATCCATTGCCCTGTGCCTTCCAAGCCATAGCCACCAAACCACGCAAACAGTTTTTGTGCCCCATGAGCGCTAAACACTAATCCTGCAATAAGCCTTAATGGTAGTGTTGCAAAAGACTGTTCAGTTTTTGTGATGGCGGCTGTAATATTTTTAATCGTCATAGTTTTAACCTGTATAGTTCCAATTGAGTATGCAGCTATTGTATAAGTTGAATTAAAATTAAATAACTCCTATTATTTGCTCTATATGTTCAAATATTTTGAACAGTTAATATTGGGTATCATTATGAATACACCCCCTATAAGCATAGAAGCTTTACTGGTACTGGACGCCATTGAGCATCGTGGCAGTTACGCAGCCGCTGCAGAGCAACTTAATAAAGTACCCTCAGCCTTGTCGTATATTGTTAATAAACTTGAAGAGCAATTAAATGTAACCTTGTTTCAGCGCCAAGGTCGACGTGCCGTTTTAACCCCTGCAGGTAAACATTTACTGACCGAGGGGCGTAAAGTACTCAATGCTATAAATAATTTATCGGAGCAAACACAAACCATAGCTAATGGCTGGGAGCCACGGATACGTATTGCCTATGACTCTATTTTTGACATAAGTGACGTATTCAAAAATCTACAGCTATTTTTAAATGAGCATAAAAATATCGAGATAGACATTAAAGAGGAAGTACTTAATGGCACTTGGGAGGCTTTAATTGAAGATGACGTTGACTTAGTGATTGGCGCACCGGCCCCTGTACCTAATCAAAAGGGGATCAGAGCGGTAAAAATAGCTGATATTCAAAATGTTCTGGTGGTTCACCCTAGCCACCCGTTAGCGCTACTAAAAACACCCATTGAGCCCAGCGAACTCGGTCAATACACCACGGTTATAGTGCATGACTCAGCAAAGCAAGGTATTCCGTGGTCAGCTAACTTAATCGAAGGTAATCAACGTTTTTATGTAAGTTCTGTAAGCCAAAAAATAACCGCTATTTTATCCGCTATTGGCATTGGTTATTTACCTGTAAACCTTATTGCTGAGCATATAAAAGCTAACAAACTGCATGTTGTGGAACTTACCGAACCACGCCCAATTCAAGACTTATACCTTGCATGGAAAATAACTAACAAAGGTAAAGGGCTGAAACAGCTGACCCAAATTATTCTAAATAGAGTTTAACCCTAATAAACGCAAAAAGCCCATGCTAAAACAGCATGGGCTTTTTGAATCGGTAATAAATATTACAGCGCGAGATCTTGCTTAGCGCGCGTTAAATTGTGCGACACTAACTCGTTACCTGACATTTGTTGTGCTTCGTAAAAGTCTGATAATGCGGCTGTTTCGTTTTTAGCCATTAAACGTCCTACACCACGGTTACTTAAAGCAAATGAAGTCAGCTCACGTACTTTAAAACGTGGGCCAGTGCTTTGTTGTAATAAAGTAATTGCTTTTGAGCAGATTTCTTCAGCTTGGCTATAATTTTTTGATTTTACATTTAATGCACAATCGTTAAATGCAACTTCGAATTCTTGAGGGGCTGTTTTAGCCTCTTCAATAACCATTAACTTGTAATCACTTTGATCAGCCATTACAGCAGCTGAGCAAGTTAATAAAGAGCCAAGAGCGATGGTTTTGATAAGTGAGCGTTTCATGATTAATTTCCTATTTGGTTAGTCGTGCTTGTTGCCGACAACTAAACTTTAGAGTGTTTACTTAATCTCGACAAACGATTAAAAACAAACCAATAAGTGAAAAAAACTAACCTATAGGTTTTAAACTGCTAAAAAGCGATTAGCAGTTCAAAAAGTCAATCACCTCTTCTTGTAGATCAATATAATCGTCTTCTGACATATTTAATGTTGCTAAAACGTGTTTTTCTATATCATCCCAATCTTTAGTGGTGTCACCGCGTAAAACACAATTAACCAGATTCTCAGACATTTTTAAAACGCTGTAACACAATTGTTGGTTACTTCCAGTTATGTTACTTAGCATGCTCAAATCGTGATGACGTAAAATAAGCTGACAAATTTCTACGGGTAAATGCCAGCTGGTCGCTAAGTAATAACCCACAGTGGCATGATTAGTTCCATATAAACGCTCTTCTATATCTATCAAGCTTTCTTTATGGGTATTATTTGAAGTATGCAAAGCACTCACGTAATTATCAAATTTGATTGCCATTGGCACAATGCCACAATCATGAAACAAACCAAGCGTATACAAGTACTCAACGGGGACATTATTTAGACGTTGTCCAATAATCATGTTTACATCAGCAATTTCTGAGGCGGTATCCCAAAAACGTTCAAGGCTAATACAGCACTCATTTTGGGCGAACATTTGCTTTAGCTTTAGGCTAGGAACTAAAGCTTCAATGCCATTCCAACCTAAAAACATAATGGCTTGTTTAATATTTGACACACTACGAACTAAGCCATAAGCGGGTGAATTAACTATCTTTAAAATAGCGGATGCAATAGCAACATCTTTAGCGATGATTTCTGCGGCGTCTGAAAGCGAGGGCTCTTGTGCAGATGCTAATAATTCAAGATCATTTAAGATTTGCGGTCTTGGTGGAATAATAAAGTTTTTATTTACATCTGATAATACCTGCTCATTAACTACAATCATCGATGTCTAGCCTCCAGCTAAGCTATATGGATTATTTATTTTATTCCATTTGAACTTTTATACTAGAAGTTGATTACTCAATATTCAATATTTTACCTATTTTTAAAATTAACTATTTGTGGCTTAAGCTTTTATTTTTCATTACTAATGCAACCTAAAAAAACGGCCAATAAAAAAGCCCTCAAATGGTTGGTTAGAGGGCTTAGGAACTAATTTGAACACTTAAAATGGCAGTTAGGCTATACCATGTATCTCTTTCCAATTACCTGGATGAACAACATAACCAAACAATGCATGTCCGCCATATACCAGCTCTGTTCCTTCTGGTATCCAGAGCATTTGCCCTGGTTTAACATGATGGGTTTCGCCATTTGCGGTTAACTCGAAGCAGCCTTCTATAACAAATACAACTTCATCATAAAGTACTGTCCATGCTACTTTTGCACCTTCCCATTTCGCAAAACCAACACCAATATTTGGTGATATTTCAGTGCTAAGTGCACGAGCCACGTAGGCCATGCCAGGCGTATCTCCACGTACATTAAAGTCGAGTAATTTACTGTCTACTAATTTAACCTGTTTCATATTTCACTCCTACTTTGCCATTTGGCAAGTTTAATTCGGCTTTTTACTCCTAAACCAAGCAATGGCTCTGGTGGATTTAAACTTGGCATACCCGTTACCTGCTGAATATCATCAAGCGACTGCGATGTTGCCCCCATAACATAATCAGCAAGCAAAGTACCCGACACAGTTCCCCAAGCAACCCCCACACCGTTATCACAGGCGCTGGCAAACACTCCATCATCGAGTTGGCCAAAAAAATTAGTGAAATTTCGCGAAATAGCATAGGTGCCTCCCCACGAATGTGTAAAAGGCACATCGACTAGTTGTGGATAGCGAGCTAAAAATACTTTGCGATGATCGTTTTGAATTTCCTGACGCAACTTATCACTAATGCTGTTGCCATATTTAGCTACATGTTGGTAGGTATTACGAATAATAATACGACGATCAGCGGTCATCCTTAGCGTTGTGCCAGCGTGATCAGCGGGTGTAAGTCCCCAATCAAGTAAACCTGTATACTGCTGCATTTCTTTATCGTTTAGCGGTCGGGTCCAACTAGCAAAAGTCATTACAGGAAGTAATCGATTTTTTAAAAAACCAAACTCACGAGTAAAAATACTTGTACCCAGTAATAACTGAGGTGTTTTAATGCTGCCGTGCTCTCCTTGCAACAGCCACCCTCCTTGCTCTTTCTCCAAGCGCACAATAGGCGAATGCTCAAATACCTCAATGTTTTTTGGTAAGTTAGCACCTAAACCACAGGCTAGTGCTGCGGGTTGAACCAAGTACCCCCCCGGGGTGTAAATAGCACGGCTGTAGTAATTAGTGCCTAATACTTTTGCCAAATCAGTGCCAGTAACATGCTCAAATGGTTCGCCTAAATCGGTCATAAGATGTTCGAAGTGATCAAGGTAAGCTTCACCCCTAGCGCCTACTGCACCTTGGTATTTACCCGCAGCCGACCACTGGCAATCAATGTTGTATTTAGCAACTAAAGAAGCAAGCTGATCAATCGCGAAACGGTTAAGTGACAATAATCTTTGCTTATGTGCAGGATCTGGGTGCTCAAGAGAGAATTTATGCGGTAAGTCAATCACAAACCCTGAATTACGCCCTGATGCACCTTGGCCTATTCGCTGTGCATCAATTAGGGCAATTCGTGCATTTGGCGCGTGCTCAGCTAAACGGCGTGCCATAGCTAAACCAGCAAAACCAGCGCCTAAAACCACGTAGTCAGCCTTTTGTGCCCCCGTTAAAAGCGCTTGTTTAGGCTGCTTTGGTAAAGCGTTATACCAGCCACAGGTATTATCATCATGCGGTAAATGAATCATATTTTACTCCGTTGCTGCTAGGTTATTTAAACTTATTTGCTCTAACCAATAACTGCGGTTAGCCTGTACTTGTTTACCTAACAGAGCAAAACCAAGTATTTGCTCATTAGCATCATTAAATACAGCCACTAACTCTTCACCTTGTTGTTTTATATGCCACTGACCTTGCGCCATAGGTGGTACAGGAAAAATAGTTAACGGCATAATAGGGGTTTTAACAATAACGGGGCTCGGCAAAAATTTGGCGTTAGTTACATTGCCCAACAGGCTATTGACTAAAGCAGGTAGAATTTGATTTATGGGTGCAATATATGGCTGCCATCCTTGTGATGTTTGCGCACAGTCACCTAATGCAAATATAGCAGGGCGACTGGTTTGGCCATCGTCATTTACTTTAATACCACGCTCAACTTCTAATCCAGCTTGCTCAGCAAGCGTTACATTTGGCACTAATCCTACCGCAGATAGCACCACGTCAACTTCAATCACTTGACCACTATTTAAGTGTAATAATGAAACAGAGTCGTTGACTTCAATACGGTTGATACTATCTTCTAAATACCATGATACCCCCAAGTCTGCTAACTTTTGCTGTAAGGCTTCGCCGACTACTTGTGGGATCAGTCGATACATTGGCCACTGCCCTAAACCGATGACACTCACTTCATAGCCTTTGGCGCTCAAGTCATTTGCAAATTCACAGCCAATTAACCCATCGCCTAAAATAGCAACTCGCTTTTTACTATCAAGTTTTGCTCTCAATTGTGCATAATCGTGCAAATCATTCACACTTAGTACTTCTGAGGCGTCTCCAGCAATTGGAATTTTAATTGCTGACGCACCTGTCGCTAGTACTAAACGCCCATACTTATAACGCCCTATGCTAGTGATGAGAGAGTGATTATCTGCATCTATTCGTTCAACACGTGTATGCGGATAAACACGAATATTAAGACGCTGCTCCCACTCAAGTGCGGCTTCGTTTTGTAAATCAGCTGCGCTTTTCCCCATTGCAAAAGCATTCGAAAGAGCAGGTTTGCTGTAAAGTGCGCCGTCATCAGCGGTGAATACGGTAATAGCTACGGTTGATGATTGTTTACGTAATGCAGCCGCTACTTGATAACCACTGTGGCCACTACCAATGATAACAATTGGGCCTTGCGGTTCATCAACAATGGTCTCAGAAACACGAGTGTGTTGAACAGCAGCTGGTTCAGTTACTTCATCTTCAGTTACTTCACCTTCACTTATTTCGATCATTTCAAAATCGGCTTTGCCCACTAAACAATCTGGACATACCCAATCCTGTGGTACATCCTCCCAAAGGGTGCCTGGAGGAATACCATCAGCAGGCCAACCTTGGGCCTCATCGTAAATGAGGCCACAAATAATACAGAGCCATTTTTTCATTTCTCTATCCTAATAATTTGGATTTAACCCTGTGGGTTATCTTCTGCAGAAAGTCACAAATAGATAAACCGTAAGTTTTATAAACTGAGTCGTTGCCACTCGTTATAAACGTATAGCAATATTGCGTGTTTGCATGTAGCTGTAGATGGCTTCTTGACCTTTTTCTCGGCCAAAGCCAGACAATCCAACTCCGCCAAATGGCGTTTCTATGCCACCGGCAAACCATTCATTTATAAAAACTTGTCCACCACGAAGTTGCTGAGCCACTTGTAATGTTTGGTTAAGTGCTTCACCAAATACGCCTGCTACTAAACCAAATTCAGTGCCATTAGCTATTTTTACAGCCTGTTGCTCATCATCAAATGGCATAATAACCAATACAGGACCAAATACTTCTTGTTGAGATATGGACATATCAGGGGTTGCTTCGATCACAGTTGGAGCAACATAGTAACCTGCCAAATCAGGAGCATAGCCACCACATAAAATAGTTGCCCCCTCTTTTTTAGCTTGTTCAATCATTGCCAATACACTGATTTGTTGCGCTTGAGAAACCACGGGCGTTAAATCAGCCTGCTCTTCACCTGAGCCGATTACTAAATTTTCAGCCATAGTAACCACTGCCGATTTAATCTCTTCGTAACGAGCTTTATCTACCAGTAAACGCGACATTGCAGAGCACACTTGTCCAGCATTAAAGAAAATACCTGTTTGCACACTGCTGATAACTTTCTCAGTAGCCGCATCTTTAAGAACAATAGCTGCAGATTTACCACCCAATTCCATTACAGAAGGTGTTGCACGCTCAGCTGCACCTTTTAGAATACGTTGCCCAGTGGGCACTGAACCGGTAAAAACAATTTGATTAACATCATTATGCTCAACTAGGTGGCTCCCCACTACTGAACCCTTACCACACAACAGGTTAATAGCGCCTCTTGGAAAGCCAACACTTTCGAGTGCTCTGACTAAATACACCATACCAACAGGCGAAATTTCGGGTGACTTAATGACTACTGCATTACCCGCTGCAAGCGCTGGAGCTAAAGAGCGAGCACAGATTGAAACTGGGAAATTCCAAGGTACAATTTGTACCGATACACCCATAGGGATATATTGCGTAAAATCAATATAGTTTTTACCTAAAGGAATCGACGTACCTTCGAGTTTGTCAGCCATGCCGCCATAGTATTCAAAATAACGAGCAGCCTCTAAAAACTCATCTTTTGCATCCGCTAAGGTTTTACCGTTTTCTCTGCACAGAGCTAAAGCACCTTCATCAGCTATCTCTTTGATAGCTTTTGCTGCATCAAGCATCCACGTTGTGCGCACAGCTGGGCGTACATCGCTCAATAGTCCACGGCTTATACATTGTCTGGCGGCTAGCATCGCATTGTTTGCATCATCAACACTGGCACTTGCAATCGTGCTATATTCCTGAGCTGTCGCAGGGTTTATTACCGAAATATGAGTGTGAGAATCACACCACTGGCCATTAATGAAGTTAAGATAATGAGTCATAATTAAGCCTCCGTCACAGATTTCACTTGTTTGGCAAGCCAAATTTGGAAGAAGTGTGTTGGTGTATCCATTTCAGGTGAAAAAGCCCCACCACCAAAACCAGGTGAGTACCGTCCTTGCTGCATTCCTTCAACTGCGCCAATATCTTCACCAAACACCACACGCCATGATTCAAGTGTTGCAGTACGACACGCCGCATACTCATCTTTAGTTGCCTCATCACTAATATAGAAAATACGTAAACGTTCAATAGTTTTATCTGTACTAATTGGGTCGATCATCATTGCAAAAGCGTGATCAGCTTGAATACCAATAAGTACATTTGGAAATAAAGCAACATATTCAGCATGGCGTAGCTTTTCCTCAGGCCAGCTTGGGAATTTTGGTAAATGTGTACCAGCAGTATCAGAAAGGTTATATTTATAGCTACCTTGACCAGAAAAACGCTCATCGAACATGATATTGTAGTGATCTTCTAATTTAGAATAAGTATTTAACGCTGGATGTACCCAAGGTAAATGATAGGCTTCACAGAAGTTTTCTATGGTTAACTTCCAGTTACTTTTTACTTCAATTTCTAAGTGTCCGCCCATATTTGCACGACGTAATAAACTCAAACCATCGTCACCTAAAAACTCTTGCCAACGCTGTGTTAAAGGAGCTATATGTTCATCGAAAGAACTCGCCTCGCCAGATAGATTAATGAATACCATATCCATCCAAATAGCTGAGCGGATTGCTTTTAGCCCATGCTTTTCACATGCAAAACGTTCATCGTTATGCTTACCGATGCCACCTAAATGTGGAGTGCCTTTTAAGCTTCCATTTAAATCATAGGTCCATGAATGATAAGGGCAGCGGATCATGCCTTGCACTTCTCCTGCTTCATGTACTAACTTCATCCCTCGATGGCTACACACATTATGAAATACCTGCACTTCGCCTTGGCGACTCTTCATCATTAATAAAGGTAAGTCCATAAAATCAATTGGCATAACATAACCGTTTTTGATTAAATCTGATGCAAAACCAACGCACACCCATGTGTTACTAAAAACATGATCACGTTCAAAATTAAAGTACTCAGGATTGGTATACGCCTCGTTAGGCATACCTGTCGCTTCATGTATCGGGTTTAGTACACGATCAATTTGCTTAATAGGAATTATTGTTTGTTTTACAGTGCCCATGCTCATTCTCCGAACGGTGTGTGTTTTAAAAAAATTTAAAGAGCAAAGTTCAATAATTAAAACCCATAGTTTTAACATTAACCTCACGCCCCAAACCCGTAACAACATTCTGTTATCAGATGCGTTGATTTTGATTAACAACAAAGCACTAAACAAACGATAATTTAGCATCTCACTCATGAGTTTTTGTAATGATTAAGAGTGCAATAATATAAATATTGCTTACTGGTTATAAATAAGCGGTAACATCGCATAAGCAAAGCTCATGGATTGATGAGGATTAATCATTTGTAAATTGCCGGTTAATTTTTTAGTTTCTTACCACTTATTTAACAACAACAAAAAAGACAACGGAGCACACACATGAAAAAATCCGTAATTTTGGCTAAGTCTGGTTTTTTAAAGGGATTAAATCCGACGGTGACAATCGCATCGAAGGTAATTCTAATCGCCTTTATTTTATTCATAGTCATACTTGCAAATAAAGCAGGGCAGTATTTTGAAAGCCTTTCGACTTTTTTACTCTACAATATGAAATGGTTTTCTATTGGCTTAGTAACTTTAGTCGTTGGTTTTTTACTTTATTTGATGGTAAGTCGATACGGCCATATTCGACTGAGCGAAAATGACGACGATCAGCCTGAATTTAGTTTTTGGGCATGGATAGCCATGTTATTTTCTGGGGGGATGGGTATTGGACTGGTTTTTTGGTCTGTAGCAGAACCCATGTGGCACTATGCTGCAAACCCATTCACCGAGGGGTTAACCAATGAAGCAGCGTCAATGTCAATGCAGCTTACTTTTTACCATTGGGGACTCCATCCGTGGTCGCTTTTTGTAATAGTTGCCTTAGCCTTGTCTTATTTTTCTTACCGTAAAGGCCTTCCTTTTACCTTTCGCTCTATTTTACACCCACTGGTGGGCGATAGAATTTATGGCCCTATAGGACATGTTGCCGATATTATCACGGTAGCCGTTACAGCCTTCGGCATCGCACAAACCCTGAGCCTTGGAGTTATTCAAATTAACTCTGGATTACAACAAACATTTGGGATAGAGGTTAGCCTTGTTACTCAAACTGTGCTTATTATTGTGCTATGTACCATTGCTGTAGGCTCGGTTTTATCGGGCGTTGGTAGAGGAATACGGCTACTCTCACAATGGAATATGCTGCTGTCGTTATTATTAGTATTGATAGTACTTGCAGTGGGTCCGACCCGTTATATTTTAAATGTATTTATGGAAACATCAGGGAATTATGTACAAAATTTAATTTCGATGGGGCTGTGGACTGATTCGCAAAATGACTCAGGATGGCAAAGCTCTTGGACCGCTTTTTATTGGCCATGGTGGTTAACTTGGGCACCGTTTGTAGGTATGTTTATTGCGCGAATTTCAAAGGGACGTACCATTCGCGAACTTATTGGTGGTGCTTTGGTGGCCCCAACTGTTATTGCCTTTATTTGGCTTTCCGTATTTGGTGGTAGCGCCTTAAAAATGGAGCAAAACGAACGTATTGCTGCACAACAACAAACCGTTGTAACACAAAACAAAGTTACAGAAACAAACGCAGAACCCTTTAGTGGTGGTGTTGTGTTACAAGCAACCAAAGCAGATAGTACACGTGCCCTCTTTACCTTATTTGATAATTTAGACAGTAACTTATTAGGTAAATTACTGAGTGTATTAGCCTGTATCTTACTTGCTACTTATTTTATAACCTCAGCCGACTCGGGCACCTTAATATTGTGTATTTTAGATGCTGCAGGTGATACTGAACCACCAACCTCTATTCGTATTTTATGGGGTATAGTTATTGCACTTATTGCATGGGTACTTATTTATGCAGGAGGCCTGCAAGCAATAAAGTATGCGTCAATCATCATTGGCTTCCCTATTTCTATATTTATTTTAATGATGGGTGTTACCTTGTTTTATAGCATTCGCCGTGAACCAAAGCCATGGGCAATGTTGCCGCAACACGTACATCCGTGTAAAGAAAAACTGGATGGCCCTGTGGAGCACTAAATCAATATAATAAGACTAATAAACAAAAACCCTGCTATTTAGCAGGGTTTTTTTATTGCGATGTAATTTATACTAAACCGGTATCGCCTACTTCTTCAGGAAGTTGTGTTAAAAGCCACTCTCTAAAATACTTTACACTCGCAGGTATGCGGCCACCGTTATCTGGCTCTAGTAAAGAAAACTTAGATTCAGTGGCTAATACATGCTCGGTTGGACGCACTAATGCACCACTTTGTAAATATTCATCAGCCAGAGACCCCCACGCTAATGCAATGCCTTGACCATTAATTGAGGCTTGCAACAACATGGGGTAATTATTTATGTTGATGCGGCTTTTAGGAGCTATCTGCTCAAGTCCAACTCCTGCAAACCACTCATCCCAATTAACCCATCCCATTTGTGTTTCATCTAAAAATAAAATTGTTTTATTAAAAATATCTTTCGGATCGTTCGGATTACCAATTTTTTCAAGATAGCCAGGACTACAAACTGGAAACACTTCTTCGCAAAACAAAGTGGTCACCTTCATATTAGCCGGAGGCGTGCGACAAAAAAACAATGCTAAATCGCATTCTAAACGGTTTAAATCAACTACATTATCAGACGCTAATATTCTTAAATCAATGTCATCATATTGATTTTGAAACTCAGCAACTTTTGGCAATAACCACAAGGATGCCATTGCATTAGTTGTAGCTACGGTTACTTTTTTATCCCCTTGCCATTTTTTTACCTCTCCTGTTATATCTGCAATATCTAATAAGGAGCGACTTATAGACTGATAATACTGCAGACCAGCTGAGGTTAAATGAATACTGCGGCTTGCACGAGTAAATAAGGCTTTACCTAAATACTCTTCTAACTGTCGTATTTGACGACTTATCGCACCTTGAGTAACGTTAAGCTCATTTGCTGCAAGAGTAAAACTTAGGTGGCGAGCGGATGCTTCAAATGCGACTAGACTGTTTAGCGGTGGCAATGGACTAATTTTCATATAATTTCCTACTGCGTTTCTATCAAAGAAACTAATAACCAATCCATTGAAGGTAAAAGTAAGTACTAAATATATTTTTAAACATTGAGTTAATCAATTACAAATTTGGTAAGGGTTTTTGTGTGGGTAATTAATTAGTTTGTGAAGACATATAAGCACACGCCCAATGTGTAGACGTGTGCTTTGAATATTGGTTTAGAAGTAATAGCCAATATTAATGTTAAAGCGACGCTCAGTTTCGCTGCTATCGCCCGCTAATGAACCACCAACAAATGGCATATTTTTACCATGAACTAAGTCAAAGTAAGTAAATAAACCACCAGCAGCTACCGAGAAACCGGTTACGTTCATCCACGTATCTCTGCTGTTGTCTGATTTGTCGTAAATAGCACTATAGTCGTTGTAAAACTGTAAGTTTGTTACCGCGCCCCATTGTACCGGTACGCTGTATGCTACGTTTGCACTCGACATTGTTGCCTCTGCCGCCATGCTGTCGTAAAACGAGTAAGCGCCCACAGCAATACGGTTTACGTTATCAATATCGTAGTTATATTCACCGTGTTGAAGTTGTAAATTCCAAGGGCCCATATTACTGTTTAAATGTAATGCCCACGCGTTGTAGTCACCTGCGCGGTCAACACCATCATGCAAGCCACCAGCGAGTGCCGACACACCTATTTCAGTTTTACCACCTTCATGTTCTAGGTGGTAGCCGTAACGACCTGAGAACGTATTGTACTCGCCTATAGCATTAGTTGGCTCAGCATAAACACCATCTCCAGCTTCTCTAAAGCCAACAATGTCATAAGAATAGCGATCGCTGCGGTTATCTACATAACCATCAACACCACCTAATTCATCATTTTTGAAAAAGCCCAAATCAAGCTGCCAGTTATCAGCAATCTTACGCTTAAATAACACCCCTAAATCGTGGTCGTCTTCAAGGCCAACATAATAGTTAGTGCTGAAAAAGTAGTTATGTGAATTGTATGGCCAGTTACCAAAAGGAACCTTGGTAATACCTGCTTGAACTTGCCAATCATCAGCAAAATCGTAAGCTGCATAAGCGTATTTAACAGCGGTCATATAATCAAAAAAGCGAATTTCAGCGTTTAATTTTACATCACCAACGTCGCCTGAGAAATTTAAGCGAAAAATATCAAAGTCAAAATCGCCGCCGCGATTTTTATTATCGTCATCATACGAAGTATGGCTGTAGTTGGTTCGAACAGCACCACCAACTTTAATTCCCTGAGGCTTGTGTTCATGTTTAGCTACTTTAACTTTAGCTGTATCTTCTTTCACTTCAATGGTGCGTTCGATTGATTTTTCACTTTTTTGCTCTGCTTTCGCAAGTTGCTTTTGCAGCATTTCCACTTGTTTTTGTAAGCTACTTAATTGCTGCTTTACTTTATCAAGATCTGTATCTGCATGTGCCTGATGTGAAAAAACAACCATAGCCACTGCTAGTGCTAAAGGTTTCATAGGTGTCATAATTTGTCCTTGCTTGCCTTGTTGATATTATTAACTCGAACTTGGTCAGCGTGAGCTAAGTACCTGCTTGATTTTACATGTTGTTTTACAATGATAACGTATTTTTACAACTCTTCAATTACACTTTATGATTTTGCGCAACACACCAGCAACACACAAACTACTTTTTAGCAGGGTAAGCATGACAATTAATCATCATTTTAATAAATAAAAGCAGTAGCTTGCAAAATTAAAGCTTAAAAAATAGCAGGATGATCATGTACCTATTTTTAATGTGTTATTATTTGAGAAATCATATTTAAAACAGCCAGTTTGTTGCTACATATATAAATTAAGGACTCTCCAAAAATGAAAAATAACGATACCTTTAACACAATTGCTACGTTAATTTTTAAGCATCTTTATAATAACTTTCCAAGCCCAAGCCAGTTAGATCCTGAACAATTAATTAGCGATGCCTCAGATCATCAAGGTGAGCAAATAAAAGGAACAATCGCATTTCTTCTTCATGAAGAATATATATTTTCGACGCCAAGCGCCGCTTTTTTGCTAACCGAAAAAGGCTTTAGCCACGCTTTGTGCCCTAAATTTTAATCTCACCGTTTAAAAAGCGATACCACAAAAAAAGCCCTAGCAATTAAAGCTAGGGCTTTTTAATGATTTTTAACGTTTATTTTTTCTCTTTTTCTAAACGCTTTTTAAGACTCAAAGCCGCATCTGCAGCCAACAAACGCATAAATTCAGAGCCATTGTTTTGTTCGCCTTGACCCGCACCTATAACAATTTCAGGCACTAAGCGGCTGTTACCTAAGCTATTAAATAAAGCTGTTTGAATTTTAACTTCTGCTTTAAGTGTTTCATCAAACACATATTTAGGATCAAGTGCTGCTGACTTTGCGCGTAAACGTGCTTCAGCTAATACATCCATGCCTAAAGCTTCTAAGCGTTGCTGTTTTAAAATTTCTTCTTGCTCTTTTGCAAGCTCAGCCTTCACTGCAACACGCTGTTGTGCAGAAATAATCGCATTGGCTTTTATTCGCTCTGCATCAATTTGCTCTTTAATTTTTAGCTTTTCAGACTCAGCTCTTTGCTTTGCAATCGCTTGTTCGCCTAATGCAACTTCTGTACGTGCTTGTTGCTCTGCCTTTTTAAGGTTTTGTCTTGCAAGCGCTTCATCTGCTGCAGCTTGCTTTTGCGCCTCTAAGCGCGCATTTACCTTATTTTCGTAATCAATATCAATAATACTCGCATCAACCACCGTGATGCCGTAAGAGCCTAAAATAGGTGCATTACGCAGCGGCTTACCTTCAGCATCTTTCTTTATGTTAATGGTAACGCGTTGTTGCTTACTTAAATTGCTTAAATCGTCAGACTTGTCACGCTCGCCAGTACTAATAATTTGCTCAGTAACAAAAATGCCATTAGTCAGTTGATCAGAAAAATCTTGGCTTAATTGACCATTACCACCTGAGTAGTGTTGCTCAACCGACATCATACGTGCCGACGCTTTTACATTTTCTGTAGTGGCACGCATTAAAAGATTAGATATCAGGGTTTCTTGGGAGCCAAATTCTTCATGAATTTTTAATAATCCACGTAAAGCGCCCGACTCACTTGCCGGTACATTACCTGGTAATCTAAAACGTGATACTCCTCTGGCGCCACCTGTCGTGGTATCTAAAAATCGAATAGGGATGAGTGGTACAATGGCACTGGCTGTTGCACTGCTATCGCCGGTAAAGTTAATTGAAATAACTTTTTTATAGGCAGATGTGGTACCAAATGCTTTTAAGTAAGGCCCCGCTTGATTTATTACCGTTAAATTACCAGTAAAAGCTGACTGATGAACTAACCGTTCATCGGCTTCATTCCATGAAATAACCTGCGAAGTTAATGTTGCAATAACTGCTAACACCACAACAACGGATGTTAGTAAAATCACATTACGACGACCAAAACGCGCCATAAATGAAGTGTTTTTTGCCTCAGCGACTGTTTGTTGCTCGCTATCCATTTTTAGTACTCTCCATGTTTAGTTTCTTTTTAACAAAATACGTAATTTCTTGTTCGCTTAAATGCGCACAAAAACTACCCGATCGATGCAAATCTATAAATGTTGCAAGGATCTCTTGTTTGCCTTTAATTGTTTTTTCCTGGTTTTCTTGGGTTTGGTTTTTCTCGCTAAGTTGAGCAATAAGTTCATCAATAATGGTGTCTTTATCAAACAACACATTATATTCTTTTGACTTTCTTACTCGGCTCTTACGTACATTGCTGTAAATCACATAAAGCGCCACACACAAAATAATAACGAGCGTACTCAACCCAATAATATAAAAAATCATAAAGTCTGCTTATATTAATTGAATAATTAACCCTAACAACAAATGTAACGGTGAAATCACAAATGTTAAGCCGATAATTTTACAGAATAACGCCCCAAATAACAGAATTAATACTTGGCCCTTGTATATTTTTGTAAAAATTAGAATAGAAAAGTTTAATATCTGAAGTCTCAACATCAACAATGTTACTTTTAGTGAGTGTGGGTGACAGCCGCTTAGAGTCAACGGTAAACATATTCTGCTCAAACTTTTATATTGAATATTAAGCCATTTATCCTTTTTGAAATAAGCTGATTTCAAAGTAAAAAGTGCAATAATTTCCGAGTAAAGTTAAAAATATTTAAATTTTTTCTGGCGAAGATCAAAATGCGGCCTACCCTTAGTATGTAAATTAGGTACTGATTATTTGCTCAAAATTAAATCATATGGGCATGCAGTTGATCATTTACGTTACATCAAACCACTTATTAGTGAAAAAGGATATAAAGATGAAAAAATGTAAATACGCAGCATTGCTCGCTACAGCTATCTATGGACAATACAGTTTTGCTGCAATCGATGAGCTCACTATTTTACAACACACTCAAGACGCGAAAAAAACCACAATCGCCAAACAAGCCAATACCCATGTAAATCTTTCTAGGCAATTTACAATCGAAACGACTCAAGGCCCTGTAATTACTCAAACTGTATCGCACCATAATGCTGATTACATAAAGCTACATTTTAGTCAAGTAGATCTAAATGGTGACGCAAAGTTAGTCGTTAGAAGCGAAGATAACTCAGAGCGATATGAATATAGTAGTAATAATATGGACGCTGCAACAATCGATAGCTTAAACGGGGATGATGGTGTGCATTCATTTTCTTCTATGTCGGTTTCAAATGACAGCGTTATCATTGAATATTACCCTGATCCAAAAAACAGTAAGCAGCAACACCAGTTTGGTGTTATTGATAGCTATTTTTACGGCACTGAAAGTGCCAATATAAATATCAACCAACAAAATAAACCAGCCCCTTTGTCTACCTGCGGTATTAATGAGCGCAAAGACGTGCAGTGTTGGGCTAATTCCAACCCAACAGAGTTTGACCGCAGCCGCCCGGTAGCACGCCTAGTAATTGGTGGCCGCAGCTTATGTACCGGTTGGCGCGTTGGCAGCGATAATAAATTATTTACCAATAACCACTGTATTGAAACTGCATCTGAGCTTGCCTCTACAGAAGTGTGGTTTAACTACCAAAATAAAAGTTGTAATGGGACAACCAGAGAAACCACTGTAAAAGTAACAGGTAAAGAGTTTTTTAAAACTGATTACACGTTAGATTACACCCTATTTAGTGTTAATGACTTTGCCAATATTGAACAGTTTGGTTACTTAGGGCTTGATGTGCGAAACGCACAGCAAAGTGAACGTATTTATATTCCGCAACATGGTTCAGGTAATCCTAAGGAGCTGTCGATTGAATCTGATCAAGACACCAATGGTTTGTGCCAAGTTAATGCCCTCTCAACGAATGGGCGTGGAAGTAATACTGATATTGGATACTATTGTGACACTATAGGTGGCTCTTCCGGTTCTCCTGTTGTTGCAGCATCAAGTAATCGTGTTATTGCACTTCACCATTTAGGTGGATGCTACAATAAAGGCACCAAAATAAGTAAGATTTGGCCCCAAGTGGCAACTTACTTTAATAACACAGTGCCTGTTGGCGATAACGACGGTAATACACCACTGCCACCTACCGCACGTTTTGAATACAGCTGTGAGCAATTACAGTGTAATTTTGATGCAACAAGCTCCAGCTCAGCAGGTACTATCAATAGCTATAGTTGGAACTTTGGCGATAATCAAACCGATACAGGTGCAACTGTAGTGCATAATTTTGTATCTGAGGGTGATTACGACGTCTCTGTTACAGTGCAAGATAGTAACAATAATACAAACACGCTAACCCAAACGATTAGTGTTTCAAATGGCTCACCAACAGAAGTTGAATTAACTAAAGGGCAAGCATTAACAGGCCAAAGTGCAGCATTAAATCAAGAGACTATTTACTATATTGATGTACCTGCAAATAGTACTAACATCTCAATCGACATAACGGGTGGTTCAGGTGATGCAGACCTCTATGTTAAAAAGAGTACAGTGCCGAGCACAAATAATTACGACTGCCGCCCATTTAGAAATGGTAACAATGAAAGCTGTAATATAAGTCAAGGAGAAGGTCGTTTTTACATTATGCTTAAAGCGTATAACAGCTATCAAAACGTAACTATCGTGGCTAATTATGAAAATAGCGCACCACCTACAGATAATGATACTCGCGTATTAACATCTCGTGCTTATGGATTTCCAGATTTTTGGCAGCGCTATAGTTATGTAGTACCTACAGGCGCAACCACTGTAAACATAAAAACATTGGGTGGCGAGGGAAATACTAACCTCTATGTTCGAGCGGATGCAGCGGTAACAAAAACACAATATGATTGCTTATCGAACAACAAAGACAACAATGAAAGTTGTATCTTAGAGGTGAGTTCAGGCCAGACATTACAAATCGGCTTGTTAGGTGTCACTAATTACGATTGGGTTAAGCTTGTTGCAACTGCAAAATAATTAATATCATTCCCCTAAACAAAGCACTGCAGTGAACCTGCAGTGCTTTTTATTTGGTTTTAATTTACTCTTTTAATGCAGGCGTAATAAACATCACAATAAATAAAGAATACCACCTATTACAAAAAGAACTCATAGTTAGTCGTTATTAAAAAACATAATCCGATCTCGCTATTGAGTGCGTGATAATAGCTTCAAAACTTGTTTAACTACCATTTCTGGCTCATCATTTTGTGGATAGTGGTAACTTTTACGCGTTAGCTTTATCTCACCTTGAGGAAAAGCATTAGCCCAGTTTGAATGCAGTTCTCCCCACATTTCACGCCCTTTTTCAGTAAAAAATAACACCGATGGATTTTCATATTTTTTAACTGAGGCAATAACCGTCACGGGAATATCTGCTATTTGTGGATAATCGGGTAAAGGTCGCTTCGACCAAAAGTCTAAATACTGATTCGACATGCCGTTTTTCATATCATCACGTTTTATAGCGGCAATTTCTTTTTCAGCGCGCGGTAAATCAATCTTACGCATAATATCAACATCATGCTCTGAGGCAGGTTCAATTAACATTAACGCTTTAATGTTATCGGGGTAACTTGCTGCAAATACCCTTGCGATATAAGCACCATAAGAATGCGCCACATAAACTACTGGTTCTTCAATTTTTAACGCTTTAAGTAATAGTAAAGCCTCAGTAGCATACTGCTCTGAGCTATAGTTTTTCTTTATTTGCGCTGAGCCGCCATTGCCAATTCGAGAATAGCGAATTACTTTTGCATACTTAGTAAGCGAGTTATAAATGGGATCCCAATCACTAAGCCCTGCTGAGCCACCCGCCTCCAGTAAAACAGTGTGTTTGCCACTACCCACCATTTCATATTCAATATCAAAGCCATTTACTTTAACTTTAGCAAGCTCAGCAAACACAGCGGTAGAGGTGATTAATACCCAAAATAGAATCGTTTTTATTATTAGTTTCATATTGTTGAAAGAATATGGAGTGTTGGCTTAAGTTATAACATTAAGCACTATGTTTATAAATAAATTCTCTATCACAGAACCTCAGAAATAAATAATCACGTCAATCACCCTTAAATCATGTTTTGACTAATAGATTTCCCTATTCAAACCTATAAACCTCTGTGACCCTATGCCATAATCTAAATAATTCATAAATTTAGTAACTTGGCGGTATATAAACCGTTTCAAGCTAACTTATAGGGTTTTTTAATGGCTTATCAAGAGCAAAATCAAGCAACAATCTATTGGCACGACTACGAAACTTGGGGGGCAAGCCCGCAAAAGGATAAGCCGAGTCAGTTTGCCGGTGTACGCACCGATCTTGATTTAAATATTATTGGCGAGCCGCTTATTGAGTACTGTAAGCCACAAGCGGATTATTTACCCCATCCTGAAGCGTGTTTAATTACCGGTATTACCCCACAAGTGGCGATGCAAAAAGGCTTAGTTGAGGCTGAATTTATTGCTAAAATTCATGCAGAATTTAGCGTACCCAATACCTGTGTGGCTGGTTATAACAGTATTCGCTTTGATGATGAAGTAAGCCGATATAGCTTTTATCGTAACTTTTACGACCCGTACGAGCGTGAATATAAAAACAATAACAGTCGTTGGGATATTATAGATTTAGTGCGTGCCTGCTATGCACTGCGCCCTGAGGGCATTGAGTGGCCATTAAAAGAAGATGGCAGCCCTAGCTTTAAGCTTGAGCATTTAACTGTTGCTAATGGTATTGAACATGCCGCTGCGCACGACGCATTAAGTGATGTAACGGCCACCATTGCCTTGGCAAAACTAATTAAAGAGAAGCAACCTAAACTGTATCAGTTCTTTTTCAGTCTTCGTGGTAAAAAAGCACTCGCTGAAATGGTTGATGTGTTTAATATGACCCCATTAGTGCACACTTCGTCTCGCATTCCAGCTACCCAAGGCTGTACCACGTGGGTGGCACCAATGAGTTTTCACCCAGTAAATAAAAACGCAGTTATTTGTTTTGATTTAACCCAAAACCCGCAGGTATTACTTGATTTAAATGTGGAAGAATTACGTAAACGCTTATACACCAAACGTATAGATTTAGCGGAAGGTGATTTACCCGTAGGTTTAAAATTAGTGCATTTAAATAAGTGCCCTATTTTAGCGCCAGCTAAAACGCTACTGCCTGAAAACGCTGCTCGCTTGGGTATTGACCGTGAACAATGCTTGGCTAATTTAGCCATTTTAAAAGCCAATACCGAGCTACGTGATAAAGTCACTGAAGTATTTAATGAGCAAGGCGATTACAGCGCGACCACGAACGTAGATTACTTATTATATGATGGCTTTACTAGCCATGCTGATAAAGCTAAATTTGCGATTATTCGTGATGCAAAGCCTGAAGACTTAGCAAGCTTAAAACTTGAATTTGAAGATCCTAAATTTAATACTTTGCTGTTTAGATACCGCGCCCGTAACTGGCCGCAAACACTAAATCAGCAAGAGCTTGATCAATGGCGCCAGTATTGCCAAAGCAAGTTAATGCATGGCGAAGATCAGCCATCAATCAGCGCACAAGATTTTATGATCACCCTTGAAAACTTAGCGCATGAACATGATGACAGTGAAAAAAATCTTACAATTTTAAAAGCCTTATATAACTACGCGCAAAGCATGTAATTTACTGTAGTTTATATAACGCATAAAAAACGCGACCCTTTAGCAAAAAAGTGTCGCGTTTTTTGTTATTAGATAAAAACCAAAAAGCTATCTCAACAAAAGAGGTAAATGAGAAACACATAAAACCAACATTCATTCTTTATGTGTATCACTTCCCCTAAAAGCGCAGCGCCTCTTAGCCTCTTTGTGAATAATTTACTTTTACCAATTACATTACTTTTTATGCATTGCTTCGATACGTGCTAATAAACTTGAAGTATCGTATCGACCACCGCCCAGAGCTTGTACATCAGCGTAATATTGATCAACCGTGGCGGTCATTGGCAGCGTTGCACCATTATTTTTAGCTTCATCAAGGGCAATGCCTAAATCTTTACGCATCCAATCTACAGCAAAACCAAACTCGTACTCGCCTGCCCACATTGTTTTGTAGCGGTTTTCCATTTGCCACGAACCAGCTGCGCCTTTAGAAATGGTTTCTATTACTTTTTCGCCATCAAGCCCTGCTTGTTTAGCAAAATGTAAGCCCTCAGCTAAGCCTTGCACTACACCAGCAATACAAATTTGGTTGACCATTTTACATAATTGCCCTGAGCCCGCTTCCCCTAATAACTGGCTAAAACGGCTAAACGCCGCCATGATAGGTTGTGCTTTAACAAATACCGCTTCGTTGCCACCGGCCATTACGGTTAATACCCCGTTTTCAGCACCTGCTTGACCGCCCGATACTGGCGCATCAATAAAGTCGATATGCTGTAAAGCCGCTTTTGCCGCAACTTCACGTGCCACTTCTGCTGAGGTAGTTGTGTGATCGATTAAAATCGTGTTTTCGTGCATGCCTGCTAGCACACCGTCATTACCGTATACTACTGAGCGTAAATCGTCGTCATTGCCAACACACATAAATACCATATCGGCACCACTTGCAGCTTCACGCGGGGTAGGTGCAAAACTGCCGTTAAAATCTTCAACCCATTTTTGTGCTTTAGCTGCTGTGCGGTTATAAACACATACGCTGTGCCCCGCTTTTGCTAGATGCCCTGCCATTGGGTAACCCATTACGCCTAAACCTATAAATGCAATTTTAACTGACATAAAAATGACCTATTTAACTGATAACTTAGAAACATAAGCTCGATTATGTCAATCGGCCGCTAAAAAAGCGAATGAAAGTCTTTTAAAATTTCCCGCATAAGGAAATTAGGTAGGTAATCTATGGATAGCATTTATCAATTTAACGCACCACTTTGTAATAACAGTGATTTTCCTTTGAGCCAGTTAAAAGGAAAAACGGTTCTTATTGTAAATACAGCAAGCAAATGTCATTTTTCGGCGCAATTATGTGCGCTTGAAAAGCTATACCAACAATACAAAAGCGATGGATTTACTATTCTGGCTTTTCCATGTAATCAGTTTGATAAAAACGAACCATTAGAGGGTATGGCAATAAAAGACTACTATCAAAAACACTTTGCAATTAATTTTGAAGTATTTGATAAGGTTATGGTGAATGGCCCCGATACGCACCCCTTGTTTAGTTATTTAAAATCACATACGCGTGGAATTGCACAAAACCGTGCAATAAAGTGGAACTTTACTAAGTTTTTAGTTAATGCCCAAGGACAACTAATTGCACGTTATGCGCCGCGCACTAAACCGGAGTCACTTCATAGTGTAATTAGAAGTAGTTTAGAGGCAACACCGATTATAAAAACAGCAAATAGTCGCTTTAATACCACAGCAATATTAAAGTGATAAGGCATGTATAATAAAAATGGTTTATGGTTGATGTAACTAGATTAGTTGGATTGTAATAAATGAAGATTGCTTTTTTTAGTGCTCAAAAATACGAGCGGCCTTTTTTCGAACAAAGCTTAATTGGCTTTTCTAACATCGCTATTACCTATTTTGAGCAAAGTTTATCGGCGCACACTGCGGTTTTAGCTAAAGAATTTGATGCGGTATGCGTATTTGTAAACGATTCGGTAGATAAAGCGGTTATTGATCAACTGGCTATATTTGGGGTTAACACCATTTTACTGCGCTGTGCGGGTTTTAATAATGTAGATTTAGCCGCTGCTAAACAGCATGGTATGCGTGTTCTGCGCGTTCCGGCTTACAGCCCTGAGGCAGTCGCAGAGCATTGTATTGCACTTATGCTTACGCTTAGCCGTAAAACCCATAAAGCTTATAACCGCGTACGTGAAGACAATTTTGACTTGAACGGCTTACTTGGCTTTAACTTGCATAATAAAACGGTGGGTATTATTGGCTGCGGTAAAATTGGCCAAGCATTGTGTAATATATTAACCGGTTTTGGCGCTCACATTTTAGTATGCGATCCTAATGCACAAGCTGGTAATTATACAATTACCAATTTAAATACCCTGCTTACACAAAGCGATATCATTTCTTTGCATTGCCCGTTAAACGAGCACACCCATCATTTAATAGACGATGACGCATTTGCAGCAATGAAAACAGGGGTAATGCTAATAAACACCTCGCGCGGTGCATTGGTTAATAGTAAAGCTTGTATTAAGGCACTTAAATCACAAAAACTAGGTTATTTAGGGCTTGATGTGTACGAGCAAGAATCAGAGCTGTTTTTTAAAAACCACAGTGACGATATAAACCAAGACGATATTTTCTCTCGCTTGGTGAGCTTTAAAAATGTATTGATCACCGGCCATCAAGGCTTTTTTACTCAAGAAGCACTTACAGAAATTGCCAATATCACCTTACAAAATGCATTTGAGGTTACTCAAGGAAATAGCTTAACAAACGAAGTGCTATAGCGCGGCTAAACAAAAAGCAAAAAAGCGAACAAAATATAGTGTTCGCTTTTTTGTTATCAATAACACATGAGTTGTTGTATTCTAGCCAAACGCAACGTTTGCAAATACTAGGGTCATTAGCACTGGGCAGACAAAACGAATGTACTGAGCAAACCAATAATGTGCACCAGAACTTGCTTGATGAAGCTTATTACCACGCTGCCATAACCAGCCCACTGTAATAAAATAAAACAGTCCCATCAACGGGAGTTGGTATTGGGTAAATACCATAATAACCAAACCAAATAGCCAATCAAAATTAACAATAATAGTACTGGCACAAACAAATACAATGGCGCTAACGGCCCATGTAGCTTTGGTTCTATCAACACTGTGGTTTTCTACTAAAAAAGCCACAGGAATTTCAGTCGATGAAATGGTTGATGTAACTGAAGCAATCGACATCAATACAAAAAATAGTAAGCCAACCAATAAACCAATTTCACCCATGGTGCCAAATAACTCAGGTAATATGGCAAAAATAAGCTGCCCTTCACCAATTAGCTTGCCGTTGCTAAATACTTCCACGCCATTGAACTGCGCCACATATATAGCCGGTATAATTAATAGTCCAGCTAAAAATGCCACGCTGGTGTCGAGTAAGGCAACACTTGCAGTCAATTTTGGTAAGTTAGCGCCGGGCTTTAAATAAGAGCCATAAATCATCATACAGCCCACACCCAGTGATAATGAGAAAAACGCTTGACCCATTGCGGCAATAATTAAATCGGGATCGAGTATTTTACTAAAGTCAGGCACTAAATAGGCCGCAAACCCTTCGCTGGCACCCTCTAAGGTAGCAATGTAAGCAATTAGGCCAACGAGTAAAACAAGTAATAATGGCATTAAACGGCGCGACCAGGTTTCAATTCCTGATTTAACCCCCTTTAAAATAATACTGGCGGTTAAAATAAGCATAAGCGGTGTAAATATAAAATTACGTAGCATAGAGTCGCTATGTAAAAACTCACTTAAGCTCTGTAAGCCTAGAAAGGTGGTTATAGGCTCTATGGCGTAAGAAAGCATCCAACCTGCCACTATTGAATAAAAGCTTAACATGACAATTGCGCCAGCTAAGCCTATATAACCTGCAGCAGCGCCAACTTTAGGCGCATGGTCTTGCCATGCTTGGCCTAAGGCTTTAACCGGATTAGCTTGGGCTTTGTAGCCTAAATACAGCTCGGTGTATAACGCGGGAAGCGCTAGCAAAAAAATAACAATAAAGTACACCAATAAAAATGCGCCGCCACCATGGTTAGCAGCCTGTGTAGGAAAACCCCATATATTGCCTAAACCTACCGCAGCACCGGCTGCTGCCAATACAAAACCAAGTCGACTTTGAAAACCATCACGCACTTGTGTCATACACCTACAAATCTGTTATTATTTTATCGAATGTGAATTAAACCATATTTAAGGGCGACTGAGTAATAAAAATGTACTTAGCGCGCATAACAGCAAACAACCGCTCACAAACTATCCAGCTTATAACGATAACTATGTAATCGGTATTCACTTTTAACGAGCAATAATGAGTTCAGCTTACTTTGACAATCAGTTATTACACACCCCGCTTGCTGAGAGTAATAACCACACCATTTTATTATTTGATGCCAGCCAATTGCAGGTTGATGAGCTAACACTTACACAGTTTTTAAGCCCGTTTGAATTAAGTGTCATCGCGCGTCGTAAAACGCCTCAAGCAAAGCAAGAATATGTAGCAACGCGGCTGTTACTAAAATATTTAGTCAAAAGTGTATTACCTAGCAGCAGTAATATAACGCTTGATAAAATCAGCTCTGAATTTAATCAACAAACCAGTAAGCTTGAGCTAAATATAAATAACAACCAGGTGTATAGTTGCTGTGTGTCACACTCTCATGGTTTGGTAGGCGTAGCCCTAAATATTGATCATTCGCTATTTGGTTTTGATATAGAAAAAATCAGTTTAAAACGGCCATTTGAAAAACTCGCAAAGCACTTTTATGATGCTGCAGAAGTGGCTCTTATAACTAAGCAACCATGCACAGCTTCTAAAGCGGCGACATTTTTTAGACTTTGGACTTTAAAAGAGGCGTTAGCAAAAGCAACCAGCCGCCCTATTGCCCACCTATTAAGCCCCAATGTATTTTGTGAGCTTGGCAACAGGCAACTAAGTGCAACTAGCACCGCATTAACAAATGATGTAAACGAGCAGTTTGATATAAGCGTTGTGGCAAAAAAAAGCACCGACTGGCGGTGCTCATTCATCTCATTTTCAGCGTTAAGCAGCAAGCTCGCCTTCAAGTAGTCGGCTATGAATAGCTTGAACCACAGCATCAGACTCACTTTGCTCAACTAAAAAGCACAGGTTGTGTTTACTCGCACCATGGCAAATAAGACGAATGTTAAATTCGCTCAACACCTGCATTAAATTCATTTCGTGCTGACGCAATACAATTTCAGACCCAATAAGTGCTACTAGGGTTAAATTGTTCTCAACCGATACATGGCAAAACTCAGCGAGTTTATCTAAGCATTCTTGATCTAGCTCTGGGCGTGATGCATTAGGCGCATTATCAAGGGTAATTGCTACACTAATTTCAGAGGTAGTAACCAAGTCTACCGAAATATTACATTCACTTAAAATAGTAAAAATACGCGCTAAAAAACCACTCGCTAATAGCATTTCTGGGCTTTTAAGGGTTAATAATATTTGGTTTTTACGTTGCGTGACCGCACGAATACCAGGTAGCTGCGATTTTTCACGTTCAATCCAGGTGCCACCACGCTCTGGCTCTGTGCTTGAGCCAACAAACACATTTATATGGCTACGACTGGCTGGTAAAATTGTAGCCGGATGCAGCACTTTAGCGCCAAAAGTGGCCATTTCTGCCGCTTCATCAAAGCTTAAACGCGCAATAGGTGTGGCTTTTACACACAAACGCGGATCGGTGCTAAAAATCCCCACTACGTCGGTCCAAATATGCACACTTTTAGCGTTAATTGCTTCAGCTAACAAGGCGGCACTGTAATCAGAGCCACCGCGACCCAGTGTGGTGGTTACATTATTTTCATCGCTGCCAATAAAGCCCTGAGTAACAATTACATTGTTCTCTAGTAAAGGAATTAAATGCTCTTTAGCTGCAAGCGCTGTGGCGGCTACATTAGGCGTGGCTTTACCAAATTGGCTATCGGTTTTAAGCACCTGGCGAACATCAAAACGCTGCGAATTTAAGCCCTTTAAGCGCAATACTTGAGTAAATAAATACGACGATAAACGCTCGCCAAAGCTAAGTAGCTCATCGTGTTGCTGCTCTGTTGTCAGTATTTGATGTGCCAGTGTTTGGAAGTCATCGAGGGTGTTATTAAAACCAAGCGCTAAATCATCATCTAGGGTTAGATCAGTTAAAATTGCCTGCTGAATAGCAAGTACACCGTCAACATGCTGTTGACGTTCAGCGGCATCAATATCGGCTTTACAAAGTGCCACCAAGTGATTAGTTACACCGGCGCTGGCGCTCACTGCAACAATTCGAACGCTGTTATCGTTTACAATGATTTCGCTACAACGGCTCATGGCCTCAAAGTTAGCAACGCTGGTGCCACCAAATTTGGCAACAATGTAATCTGATTTTGTGCACTGTGAACTTTGTGGCACTGATTGGGTAGTCATTTCGTCTCCTTTCGCGGCATCCAAACCGCAATAAAACAAGAAGAACTTGGCAGGAAATAAAGATAAGAAAAATCTACTGCCAGAAGCTCTCCACCTAAATTGGTGACAGTTTTGAGGATTCAGCCCCATAAACCGAAAAACAATGGTAACGACCCATTATTTTCCTCGGCGAGTACTTCCCTCCTTAATGGTCGTAGGCTGTCGTTGCCTCACATTAAGTACCTAAGTATCGCACCTCTTCTGAATGTATTATTAACCAGTGGCTAATAAAACAAAACCGCACTAAGAGTGCGGCTTTGAAAGTTATCGTTTAGACGTCTAGCTGTCAAGTCGTTTTATTATAAAATCAAATAAAACTACCCATAAAGTAAGAGCCAGCATAACCAAAGGTGTAACACACTAACAAATACAACGACAAACGAAGGTAACTTGCAAAAGTAAGTTCTTTAACCTTACTCATAGCAATAATACCAGCCGCCGAACCAATGATCAGCATTGAACCACCCACACCGGTTGCATACGTAAACGACAACCAATGCTGTTGACTCATTACAATGTCGGCTTTTAGTAACGCAGCCGTTAGTGGCACGTTATCAACACCGGCCGATAAAATACCCATTAAGTAGTTAGCGTACTCTGGCGCCATCACTGTATACAGGTTTGTAAATTGGCTTAGCACGCCCACTTCTTTTAATGCGCCAACAAGTAATAACACCCCTACGAAAAACAGTAAGGTGTCGTACTCTATGTCACGTATAAAGTCGATCATATCTTTATTGATGTCTTTTTTGCGCATTAAAAATTGCGCGACTAAAAACATAATAGACAGGCCGAGTAAAAAGGTAAGTAACGGCGGCACACTATATAAAACACTTAAAGTAAGGGTAGAAATAACCGTAGTGAAGAAAATAACAGCGATAGTAATGTCAGTTTTTTCGATGCGTTTAAATTTAGTCTTTTTAAACTCTAACTGCTTGTTCATACCAATTGATAATAAAGTAGCCAGTAATAATACGCTTAATAATGCAGGCACAATTAACAATAATAAGTGACTAATAGTCACTTTACCATCAAGGAAAATCATTAATGTGGTTACATCACCTGTGATAAGTGAAACACCACCGGAGTTCACTGCAAATACAATTAAGGTGGCGTACTTAACTAGTTTTTTGGCTTCAAGCTTTAATGACATTATAACAGCCAAGGAGATCAGTGTAGCTGTTACGTTGTCGGAGATAGACGAAAATACAAATGCAAAACACCCTACCAAAAACATTAGCTTTCGTTCACTAATACTGGTTGGCATTATCCGGTTCACAACATTTTCGATAAGTCCCTTGGAGTTTAAATAGGCAACAAAGGTCATTGCGGCCATTAAAAACAGCCATAAGGAAGCAATTTCTAAAATATTGTGGTCAAGGAGGGTTTGAATCGTTTCAGGGCTTTGCCCATTAAGAGGAAAAATAAAGGAGATAATCCAACAAAGTGTACCAAAAAATAATGTCGTTTTGGCCTTGTTTACGTGAATCACATCCTCAATAACGATAAGCAAGAATGCAATCGCTATCAGCGTCAGGATAATCGAGGAAACCATGATATTAAACAACCTTCGGGTTTAAGTAAAAATTGAAACCATGTAAAAAATAGAGGTACACACTCTATGTGCCTATATTCGGCGCGGATACTATCACTAAGCGAGTGTAAAAACTATTATTAAATCGTCGCAAAAACGAATACCATATAAGTTCAAGAAATATAAAATAACGAATACTAGGATGTTGTAACGCCTTATGATCCCAGCTAAAAAGCTACTTAATACCCTCACTGAGCATTGGGGTGTATTAGAGCTATTATTTAAACGCTTTAAAATGGCCGACTTTAGTATTAAAGATTTACAAAATGCCATAAAACAAAAGCAACCGACATGGAATAATGAGCGTATTTATAAAGAAACCAATCGGTTATTAAATCAAGAAATCATTATTCCCTTGGCTAAATCGTCACAACTAGAAATTAACCGTGCCATTGCGGACTTTGCTACCTTTTTACTTCAAGAAGAACATTTAGGCTTAGCACAAGAAATTAGTGTATTGGTTGATGATTTAGCTCGCTTAGGTAACCGGCTATCTAATGCCGGTGAAATGGAAGATTTTGATGATTTACGTCGCTTTAGCCGCATTATGGATGATCGGGTTCGTAAAATAATTAAGCTGTTTTTACATAACGAAAACGCCATTTTAAATATTGTTGAGCAAGCCAAATCAAATAACGCGGTGCAATCGCTGCAAAAGCGCTACAAAGCCGTCATAGAAGCGTTTGATGAATATATAGAACCCATGCTTGAAATGGTCGATATTAGAGGCGACTTTCATGCCTGTTTTACTCTAATTGAGCAACAAATTAGCACCCAAATAGAACATATTGAACGCTCAGGCAAGGCGTACAGTGATAAACGTATGCTTGAGCAATTACGTACTCGTATTCTCGAGATGCACCTAGTTGGCCGGACAAGCTTACGTAAAAGTGCCGACATGCTAATGCCACTGCGCGAAGAACTGCGCCGTAATAACCTTATTACCCGCCAAGCGGCAAAAGTATTAGGGCTAATTCGTAAAAACGGGGTGGATAATATGCTCAGCGCCGTGCAACCCCATTTTGTAAGCGATGCGCAAAAGTATTCATTGGGTCAACAGCGTCATATTGTTGCCTATATGGCAAGCTTAGCTGAGTTTGAACACCACGAATATCAGCTACCAGAACAAAATGATGTGCCCGCGTTTGTCACGCCAAACATTCCTGACTATCACGATGTAAAAGCGCAATTTACCAAACGCTTTAAAAAGCAGCGTAAAAAACCACAGCCTTTGCTGCAATTTTTAGATGAAAGCTATCCTGAGCTTGAAGCCGATGAAATGCTGTTTTTGTATCAAAAGTTGGTAAGCGATAGCACCCTAGAAATTAGCCAAAGCGATAAGAAAGCCCGCGTTAACATTGCAGGCCAGCACTTTAATTTATATCCCTTTAATTCAGAGCCTCAGGCTGATAAAGCCGAGCACGAGTAATCACCATGACCCATATAAACTTAGATGAGCTTTCTCACTTACAAGCCATTAATAAAAAATTAGTCGCCGGTTACCACATTTGCGAACAAGACACCGTAATGTGGCAAGAGCTTGACCAACAAATAGACGCTTATACTGCCTTATTTACAGCATTAGGCCACGAGTTAAAACACGATAGCCGTGGTTTTTATTATTTTGCCAGCGATGAAAGCACCCCAAACATGGGTAAAATTTCCCGCGCTGTAGCGCTCACTATTTACATTTTAATAGAGCATTTTGCCAATACAGGTAAAGACCCTATGCGCGCATTATTTGACGAGCCAAACGATTTAGAGCTCATGCAAACCTTGGTGCAACTTAATAAACATTTATTTGATCAGCTTGAGATATTCTCGGGTTCTGACTTACGAAAAGATGTGTATTTACGCATGGTACGTTTAGGCCTTGCCCGCGAAGTAGAAGGTGGCTTTATGTTGCAAGCCCCTATTCACCGCTATATTGATGCCTTAATGGAAGTAAACGAAGAGACCTTTATTAGTGAGGACGAGCAATGAAAAATTTATACGGACTGAGTAAACTCGCCCTACTAAATACCGCAGGCTATGCAAAATGTGTGATCCCACTGGATAAAAGTAGCTCGATTTGTGCCCCTAACAACACAGGTAAAAGCTCAGTAATTAATGCACTGCAGTTTCCGCTAATTAACGATTTACGCCTAACCGAGTGGGATGGCCACGATTTAGATGAAACCCGTAAGTTTTATTTTTCATCAGATCAATCGTACATTTTATTGCAAGCCGATTTGCCCCATGGCTCAGTCGTCATTGGCGTAGCCGGCTTAGGTAAAATTGCCGGTTATGCGCACCAATACTTTTGCTATCAAGGTAAGCTTGATTTAGCCCAGTACACCCAAGGCAATACCATTATTAAGTTTACCAAGCTGTTTAACCACTTAAAGCAGCAAGGTTTCAACCCAATAGAGCTTAAGGCACAAGAATTAAACGCCCTACTGACTGGCGGAGCAACGCAATTTGACGGTGAGATCAATTTAAAAATGATCCCCCTCAACAACGTTCAAGACTCTGCAATATACAAAGAAATATTTCGTCGTATTCTTAATTTACATAAATTAGGCGCAAACGACGTTAAGCGCTTTATGCTCCGTGTGTTTGAACGCCATATGTCAAATTCTAAGGTCGACTTTTACGAGGTTTGGCGCCGTTCGTTTGATAAAGTAAACCGCGCAAAGCGTGAATTAAAAGCGCTAGAATCAATGCAAGAGCCCATAGCCGCTCTTGAATCTATGCTCGAAAACCAAACCGTGCTTAAAGGTAAACTGGCCGCTTATGCGCCAAAAATTGACCAAGCACTGATTGACTTTGATGCTTACCAAGAAGAGCAACTAAGCGAGCTCAACATCGCCCTTGAAGACATTGAGCACGAAAAGCACGAGTTCGAACAAAAGCAAGGGCTATACGTGCAACAATCGCGCGATATAGAGCGCAAACAAACCCAAATTGAACAGTGGTTTTTAGATTACAACGCTCTTAAAAGTGAGTTTGAGCTGGTTAATAAAGCCACGCTCAAAACCAGCTTAACGCAGTTAAAAAATGACTACGAGTCGTTGTCACACTCTATTACAAGTGCACAAGGTCAAAGCCTGCACACCCTTGATTACCGCATTGGCGAAACACAAAAACAAATTAAAAGCTTAAAGTTACAACTTAAAAACTTAGAATTTAATTTATTCACTCGTATGCGTGAAGACTTATCACTGAAAGAGGTAGAAGAAATATCACGACTATTAAACCCCGATCTTCTCTCCTTTGCCACCACCAGCAATGGCGATATAACCATTGATGACGAAGATGCCTTTGGTGAATTTTTATCACAGCTGAGCGAAAATGTTAAAGGCGGTATACTCACCCTACCTGGTGCCAGTATTAAACTTAAAAAGCTCTCACCAGTACAAATGCAAAGCGGCGAAAATAAAGAGCAACTGAGCGCTCAGTTAACCGCGCTTGAGCAATCATTAAAAGAGTTTAAACAACAACGCGAAGTGGCCGCCAATGTTGCAGATAAGCAAAAAGAAAAAGACGCGCTATACGATGAGCTTATGAGTGCAGAAAATGCACTTAAACGCTTAGAGCAATTTGAAGTGATGCAACAATCGGTTGACGCCCAAGCAATGCTAAAAGAGCAGCTTTTAGCCGAGCGCGAACAAGTTGACGATTACCTACAAGATATTCAAAAAAACAGTGGCTCAATTGCTGATAGACGCTCACTAATTAAATCTAAGCAGGCACAAATTAATCGTCAAACAGAGCGCTTACGCCAAGTTAAAACCGAGCGTATTGACCACACATTAGATTTATACAGTGGTAAAGTAACGCCTTATATGATTGATATAAAAATCGATTTTGATAATTTAAGCGATTTAATTCACCACTTTAATAAGGACTGCCAAGAGCTACGGAACTTCGATATAAATGTACGTAATACCTATATGCATATTTATAATGCCGGTATTACTAAGTTTGATAACGAAAACGATGAGTTTAGTAAATATCAAAAGCTTATTAGCGCGTTTCATAACATTGATAACGAGCGCGATGCAGTTGAGCGACAAGGTCGCGTTGCCCTTACCGAAGTAGCCGCTACTATTAAAGGACTGCGCGAAGATTTAGACCGCTTACGCCGTGAAATGAATAGCTTTAATAAAGGCATTAGCCAGCACCGCATTTCAAACCTGCAAGCGTTTAAAATTAATATTATCCCGCGCAAAATGTTGGTAGATAGTATTGATACTATTATCAGTACCTCTAACCAATTTGAACAAGGCGATACCCTAGATTTACTCAGCCAAGAACCTTACAGCGAGAGCGCGGTAAACGAGGCAAAAGATCATTTAATTAAACTCGCCTCAGACAAAGCAGGCCTGACCCTCACCGATTTGTTTGATATTCGTTTTGAAGTGGTTAACCGTGCAGGTGAAACCGAGCACTTTGAAAAGATAGACTCGGCTGGCTCAAATGGTACACGTATCACCATTAAGCTATTATGTGGCATGTTGTTTATTCGTTATTTATTAAGCGATCAGGAGCAAAACTTATACCGTATACCTATTTACATAGATGAAGCGGCTGATATCGACCCGCAAAATCAAAAGGCGATTATAGAAACTGCCCTGAGCTTTGGCTTTGTGCCAATATTTGCCTCGGTTAAACCGCAAATAAGTTGTGATTATATTGTGCCAATTCGTTCAGTAAAAGACGGTGCGCAAAACTGGGTAGATGAAAAAGATTGGATTGAGGTTGAACATAAATCACCTCAGCTAGACTAAGAATTAATTGGCTATTCATCTTAGCCAGTTACACTTATTTTATAGATTTTAAATTAACCTCGCCCATGGTAGTTTAAACAAACGCACTTTATTGGAGCAAACGGAATGAAACACATATTTATTGTCGCAGCACTGGCATTACTAACCGCCTGTACACAAACACCCGATTGGGATTACGATAAATCAGCAAACTTTAGTAACTACAAAACGTTTGCTTGGGTAGAAAACGCGAGTCTAACCAAAGACACGAATAACTACCAAATCAGTGGGCTTATGGAAAAACGCGTTCGCAATGCGGTAAACAACCAACTAAGCCAACAATTAGGTATGCAATTGGTTGACGTAGCGCAAGCTGATGTACTTGTTAACTACCATGCAAGTGTAGATAAAGAGCTTGAAGTTGACAGCTTTAACGTAGGCTACGGTGCACGTTGGGGTTACTGGGGCACAGGCTTTAACCACGATGTAAGCGCACGCGAATATGAAGTGGGCACATTAGTTATCGATATTATTGATCGTGAGTCAAACCAATTAATTTGGCGTGGTGCTAAAGATGGTCGTTTAAAGAAAAAACAAACCCCATCACAACGTGAAGCTGCTATTAAAGAAACGGTTGCCAATATTTTAAGCAACTTCCCGCCAAAAAAGCAGCAGTAAGTTTTAATTAATATTTAAAAAGCCCGCATGTTTGCGGGCTTTTTATGTGTGTGAATTTTTGGTGCTTCAGTTTTATACATTGGCTCAAATGATATGTGGACTTCCAATAGCTTGCTAAACGATTGAACTCAAGCCGATTTCACACATAGAAATAAACAATAACCTTATTTCTTGCTGACTATAAGTTGGAATTATTGCTTTTCATTGAAACTTTCATTTTTTGATGTTCATATTCCCCTATATAACACCGAACTTAAGGACCTCCATATTCAGGTCAGCCATAGCTTTATTCAAATGCATATCAGAACAAAGTCACAAAGAACCAGCTAAACCTCAACGAAGCAAGCTACGTCAAATCTAAAGCGTGCAGGCGTAAATTGTTATGTGTCTGTAGGCACGTCATCCCATGTTTCACCATAACCTACTACCCAACTCATACCGTAACGACGCTCATAAACGATACCGGAGTTAAGTTCATTAATATCTATGTCATCCTCGCTGGGCTGGTCGATATTAAAGCCCATGTCTCTATCTCTAACTCGCCAATGTTGATGGTATAAAAACGATTCCATTTGGGTCAGTATCTCGTCGTCTTTTAATTCTGCATCAGCGAGAAAGTCTCTAGTATTTCTTATCGCCTTCAGGACGAGTTCATCACTCCAAATATTAAACTGCTCATTGAAAGCAGGTATTTCGTCTAAGCCTTTTAAACTCCAAAGCAAGGGTACTAGAGCTTCTATCTTCCAAGAAAAATTGACTCTGTCGTCATCATTAGGCTCTGGGTTATTAATGAATTCAGCCTCTTCGGGAGAAAGATATTGCTCAATATTATTCTCTTCGATCCATATCTGATTTTTTTCTGAAAAGTAAACTTTACCAACGGATGCTATAACACCCAAAACACGTTCAGCCACCTCTGTGGGGGTTCTAATGATGATTTCTTCTTCAATATCTTCCATGAGTTCATCTTAATAAAATATTCTAGAAGAGCGCGTAAAACCTGCTCAACATTCATACTAACCTAGTCACTTTAATGCATTAACACAACTAGTCTACTAGCCAGGCAATAGATTCCAGGCACTTATTCATTTTTTGGATTTGCATATGTATCAATGAAGTTTCCATGATATACATATTCGTCTTTAGATAAATCTGCGTAAGCATCAGAATTGGTGACATGCCCATATCCACCTACTTTCGCAATATTAATACCGTTTTTAAAGGTTATAGAAAGTCCATGTTCCGTTTCCCAACCGCATCCACCGTAAAATTTGCAAAAAAACTCCCCTGTCATAGAGCTTCTACAAATAGATAGAGAGGATAATCGTATAAACTCAAGTATTCTATCTTCATTGTCTTGGGGTGGCATATCATCAAGACAATCTTCACCAACGTCTAAAACAAAGTCTTTATAATAGGCGAACAGGTGCTCTTTTAGAGCTTCACGGTCATCTTCCCCTAGAGCCAAGGTATTGTTCAGTGTTGTTGCTATTTCGTTTTTATGTTCTTTTAATTCTTGATCATTAAATTCTAGTTCTATCTCAATCTTGGCGTTATTGAGAAAAGGGATCGCCAAGGGTGAGGACAACCATTCATATGATTCTTCATTGTACTTACTCATCACTTTTTTAAAAACTATATTTGCGATTTCTAATTCCATACGATTTCTCACTGAGCACTGTTGCTTGCCAATATAGGCGGTTAAATAGAGGACAGAAATAGAAATTAAACCTTTTGGGCAGGCATGCTAAACGTGTGAGCATATCTGTTCTTATTGTGTATTTATCCTGCATCTGTCTTTAAGTTACTAAAGTCTGCATTTCTAAGCCTGTCTTTCTCGATGAATATCATCAGCTTGTCACCATCATGCCAGCACCAATCGAAGTTTTCATAGGATCTTAACGTTAACAGCGACATCCAGTCACCTTTCGGTGTAGGGTCATAGGCCAATGAATAGAAAGATGGATAACCAAGCATGTAATCTTCGCGATAGTCCTGCCAGTAGGGTAAATCAGCTAAAATACCTGTATTAAAAGGCCAGTCTGTGCGTAAATCTTCATGTCTAGGAATTTCCTCTCCATTGCTAAATGCCATTTTCCTTGCCTTGTATTCAGCAGGCGACTGATCGTATAAGACTAAACTCTCAACCTCTGGATAAAAGTAACCGACAACATAGCCATCACTACTCCAAAATATTTCACCGTCTTCATCATAGGCATAGAAGAGCAACAATAAACCTGATTCAGGTAGGATCTTTTCAGGGAGATTGATTTCAGAAAAATTGATTTGTCCTAAAAATCTATATTTACCTTTTTCATGAGTTGGCCATACAAAATCTTTAGACACTAGAGGTCTGCCCCCTGTTCTACTCTCATGATCTTTAGCTTCGCGATTTAAAAATATAATGTCAACACTGAGTTTGGTAATAGATTTTAAATAGTCTTTGTGAGGTGATAGCTCTGCTTCAGTATTAATAAACTCTTCTAACACGCTAGGGTTCATTTTCTTTCCTCTGGCTAATATTAAATCATATACTGAGTGCCGTAATATGAATTTATGGGTCAGTTATATAATTATGTGTAATCTATTGTGAATACCTCTTCAAGGCAGTGCCTGCATTTAAATTTATAAATGGCAGGATTTCCGCCTTCTTCATAGTTTTCGAGAATCTTTTGCCAGATATCAATTTTTATCATTTCTTCTTTCAAAAAGTGTTTTAGCTGAACACCATTTAATGCTTCTAAGTCATCCACGTCTGCGTCACCATGAAATTCGCAAGCGTCATTACAATGACTCATCCAAACTTCTTGCTGACATGAGTTGTAGCCCGGTGTTCTTTTACAAACTTCCGCTATTATATCAGCAGCAATACCTGCTACCCCCAGAGGATGACCATCAACAAACACTCCATCAAATTTCTTTGCCGCCGAACCATCTGCGATGCACCAGGGGCATATATATTCTATTTCGTCAGCGCTATACATTGTGGACGAATAGATATATCCGTTTGCTTTTTCACAACAGTCACAAGTTTCATCGCTTTCTTCGATCGCTTGTGTCGTAATGGGGTCTGGATGATATTTAAACTTTGGTAATTGCACGGTTTGTCCTTATGGCGCTGGCACTTTAATCATAGGCAGATGCACGCAGGAGTTGGCTTGACTTTGGCGTTTGCTGCAGATAATTTTATTATTCGAGTTATTTTCCTATATATTTTTAAATACCGCCAGCCGAAGTCGCTATTTCTTCGTAAGTCTTTTTGTCTAGGTATTTCAACTCCATTGCTAAACACCATTTTCTTTACTTTATGATAAGTAGCAGACTGCTTATTTAAGGCTAAATCGTTAACCCTGAAGTGGCATAGTTAATTTGGACACCCATTAAGAAAGGATTGATATGCTAATAAGCATACAAATTTGGGTGAAAAAATGACGAAATTAAAACGTGTAGCATACTCTGCGGCAATCAAATAGAAGCAGTTTAGCTTTTTTGATCATCTGGTCCAGTGATCGGTTGTTCGAATCCATTCAGTCGAACTAATCTCTAAGTTATAAAATTCAAAACAGACTATCTACTCTGTATGCCTGCACAAAAATTATTGTAATTTAGTGTAAAACACTTAAGCCTAGCTATATAAATGGGGGAAACTAATAATTTATTGCTTGGTAATTCATACTATGTTGACAAATAGACTATCTTTTAAATTAATACACCAAAAGCACGCTAAGAAAGGATTTAACTATGAAGTTTGTTACGCTCATTTTACTAGCCTTACTTGGCTTTTCAGTTGAAGAAGCTCATGCAAAAACGGTGGTTAAAGTAGGTGGCTATGAGTTCCCTCCTTATATAGAAATTGTTGATGGGCGTGCTTCTGGTCTTACCGTTGAATTAATAAGCGAGCTCAATAAAATACAGCCTTCTTATCATTTTGAATTAGTACTAACCACGCCTATTCGTCGCTTTAAGGATTACCAAAAAGGCCTATTCGATTCGGTTTTTTTTGAGAACCCGAACTGGGGATGGCAACAAGGGAATAATGTTATTAGTAACTCCCCTGTTATAGCCATAGATACAGAAGTATTTATTGCTTTAAAGCAATTTGCAAAATCTCAAGCCTGGTTTGAAAACTTAGAAGATAAAACCTTGGTGGGTATTTTAGGCTACCATTATCCGTTAGCTAATTACGAAAGTAGCCCCTCAGTTCTTGAAAACGAATATAAAATGACTTTATTAAGCAGCCATAAAAGAAGTATTGAATTAGTATTAAAAAAACGCAGCGATTGCGCTATTGTTACTCGCTCTTACCTAAACCAATACTTTAGCAAGTATCCAAAAAGCAAGCGTTTGCTACTTGTGTCTGAGCGAGTTGCACAAACCTACAATCATCAATTATTACTGCGCCCAAACCACACGCTAGATATAAGCACCTTGTATAAATGGGTAAAGCAAGCACTCACGCAAGGCAATATTGCAGCTAGGCTAAAGCAACTTGGGCTTCAACAATCCCCTCTAATTACACCTTTACTACTGACGAGCCAAACAAATATTGCTAATTAATGGCAGTAACTAGAAAACTTACTATTTTCATCATTTGTCGCAAACTCAACTAATGTCATTAGCAAATCACTGTGCTTATGCGTAAACCCAGTATTAGAAAGACGCTTTTCTAAATAGGCGGTAAAGTTTTTTCGCTGCTGGTGTTGGCTTTGTAACTTAATTAAAAGCTCTGACTGTTTTTGGTTAATTAATCGTGTCTCGTATATCGGGTCTTCATCTGGCCAATTCTCTACTGGAGAGCCCTTTTGTTGAAACACAAAATCACTCAACGAGCGTTCTATTTTATTATAATCATGTTCCCCTAGCAGTTTTTCTATCTCTTTTAGTAAACTTGAGTACAACACCCGAGGAAAAAGCTTATAAAAGTCATGGTTTTTGAAAGACTCACCAGAGGGCGTTTGCTGCCAATTTTCAAAGCTTGCTCGTAAAGCATGTACTAATATACGCCCTACATAATGGCTTTTTTGAAACGAAACACCTTGCGACTCTAATCTCGATAAAACATGGTTTAACCGTTGCTTTAAACTACGTACTTCTAGTTGTAGTTCGCTTTTTTGAGTCTCTAGTAATTGTATTTCGTCAGCACTTGTTGTTATTTTTTGTTCTAACTTATTTATTTTAACTTGTGCACCATGAAACAAATCACGTGTATCTTTGAGCTCGGCCAATACACTGGCATTTTGTAATTTTATAGGCGAATTACCATCGCCTTTATAAGTTATGGTCTGTTTACTGTTTTTTAATGCTTCGTTTAACGCGTTCTCTAATTTACTGTCTATTACTTGACCAGACTTACTGCCTTTAAGCAACGTGGTTAGAGTTAAAGAAATATGCTTTTGATACCAATTTTGGATGTGTTCACACTGCACATCAGATAAATTAGCAAATGGATTATCTTCACTTATTGGCTTATTAGCCATAAAAGTTCCCTCTTGTAAAAACACCTTTAATTATCATACCAACACGATTGGTGATTTATTACAGCACCTAGAAATAGAGTAATATGAAAATTATTTATATAGTTATTCTATTAAATACGATTGAATTTTCATGTTATTAATAAAATAAGTACTAAATCGTATTTAAGTTAAATTACTTGTATTCGCATGTTAATAGCTATCGCTTTTTAAGGCTATATTTAATTGTATGAATACTAAAAGAACCTTACCATTTAAGTTGTTTATTCCAGATAACACACTAAACTTAACTGTACATATAAAAATGCATTATCCTTATGAGAATATTTTTAGTCGCTACCTTATTTATTTCACTTTTTGCTTACGCAGATCCTGCGCCAGTAACTTACACAGTTAATGATAAAAATATCACCCTTCCTGGCGAAAAATACAAAAGCGGTTACGGTTATAATTTAGAGGCTGATACCGTCCTTCGTTTAGTCACTCTCAACTGGCCTCCCTACATAGACGATAACTTATGCAATAAAGGCTGGCTATACCAGCTCACAGTTAGCATGCTGGTAAAGCGTGGTTATGGCGTTCATATTGAATTTTATCCTTGGGCGCGTGCAGTTCGCGAAGCAGAGCTAGGCAAAGCCGATATATTATTTCCTGAGTACTATATTGACGACGATGTCATATCCGAAAATATTCTAACAAAAACACGAAATCAGTTATTGGCGCTATCAGAACCTATTCCAGGCGGCGATTTATCATTTGTTGCGCTAAAGGATCATACTATTGACTACGATGGCGGCATTAACTCTGTAAAAAACCGAGTGATGGGCGTCGTTCGTTCATACAAGAATAGTGCTAAACTCGATGAACTTATTGATCAAGGTGAAATAAAAACCATTGTGGCAAACAGTGAATATCAGCTTATTCACTTGCTATTAAACGGTCGTGTTGAGCTTATTGTTGCTGACTTAGAAGTACTTAAAGCCAGCGTTTACAAGTCACTTTTATCAAATAGAGATAAAAAAAGGATGCTAAATGCGCTCGTTGCATTAATGCCAAGCATTGAATACAAAAATCTATATTATTCTGTAACTAAAAGTGCATCACAATGGCAATCTATTTTGGAAGATATAAATACTGAAATTGCGAATATGCGTGCAAACAATGAGTTTGATAGCTTTATAAAAAATAAAAAACAACAGTGTTATAACCTTGGATAATTAACGATTTATTTTAAACTACATGGTAACTATAAAGCTGATGCTCCCAAAGCCATCAGCTATTATATAATGTTTAAAAATCAAATGGCGCTCTTACCCAGCCTTCCATTAAAACACGCGCGCTGCGGCTCATACTGGCTTTGCTAACCTGCCATTGGCCATTTGTAACCACCGCCTCTGCTCCCACTTTTAATGTGCCCGAAGGGTGACCAAAGTTAACTTCATTAATAGCACCACCACCGGCGGCTAAATTAACTAATGTTCCTTCAACTGCCGCAGCAGTACCAATAGCGACAGCGGCAGTGCCCATCATTGCATGATGTAACTTACCCATTGACATAGCACGGACTAACAAATCGATATCACTTGCATTAATCTGCTTACCACTTGAGGATATATAATCATGTGGAGCAGCCACAAATGCCACTTTAGGTGTGTGTTGGCGTGCTTGTGCTTCATTAATATTATTAATTAAGCCCATTTTTACTGCACCATGGGCACGAATGCTTTCAAGCTTAGTTAGTGCGGCTTCATCAGCGTTTATGTCATCTTGTAGTTCAGTACCGGTATAACCAATATCACTGGCATTTACAAAAATAGTAGGGATACCAGCATTGATCATAGTTGCTTTTAACGTGCCCACGTTTGGAACTTCTAAATCATCAACTACATTGCCTGTTGGAAATAGCGCACCATCACCATCAGCAGGGTCAATAAATTCAAGCTTTACTTCAGCGGCAGGAAAGGTAACACCATCTAACTCAAAATCACCGGTTTCTTGTACTTCACCATTGGTCATGGGCACATGCACTAAAATACTTTTTTTAATGTTAGCCTGCCAAACACGCACAATAGCAATGCCATTATCAGGCACTCTACCTTTATCAACTAAACCATTACTGATGGCAAATGCGCCCACTGCAGAGGTTAAATTACCGCAGTTGCCACTCCAATCTACAAAAGGTTTATCAATCGCGACTTGGCCAAATAAGTAATCAACATCGTGATCGGGGTGCTCACTTTTACTTAAAATAACCGTTTTACTGGTGCTTGATGTTGCACCACCCATACCATCGGTTTGTTTACCGTATGCATCTGGGCTACCAATAACGCGCAATAATAAGCTATCGCGCGCCTCACCTGCCACTTGGGCAGGCGCAGGTAAATCGGTTAAATTAAAAAATACGCCTTTACTGGTGCCACCACGCATGTATGTCGCTGGCACTTTAATTTGTGGTTTAAACATAAATGTGCGTCCTTATGATGCTTGCGTAGCTTCTAAAAAGTCTTGCGCAAAGCGTTGTAAAACACCGCCTGCAGCGTAAATAGAGAGCTCTTCTTGCGTATCTAATCGGCACTTCATTGGTACGTTTATTACCTCACCATTTTTACGTGTAATAACCAGTTCCAAAGTTGCTCCTGGTGTTGGCTCACCCTTTACATCGTAGCTTTCGCTACCATCAAGATTAAGTGTTTTACGCGTTGTGCCTGGCTTAAACTCAAGCGGCAAAACGCCCATACCAATTAAGTTAGTACGATGAATACGTTCAAACCCTTCGGCTGCAATAACCTGAACACCAGCAAGCCTTACACCTTTTGCCGCCCAATCGCGCGACGAACCTTGACCATAGTCAGCACCGGCAACTATAATAAGCGGTTGTTTGCGCTGCATGTAGGTTTCGATGGCTTCCCACATACGCGTGTTTTCACCTTCTGGCTCTATGCGTGCGTACGATCCTTGCTTCACTTCGCCGTTTTCATCCAATACCATTTCGTTTAATAATTTAGGATTGGCAAACGTGGCGCGCTGCGCGGTTAAGTGATCGCCTCGGTGCGTTGCGTACGAGTTAAAATCTTCTTCTGGCACGTTCATTTTAGTTAAGTATTCACCTGCCGCGCTGCTTGCCATAATCGCATTAGAAGGTGATAAATGATCGGTTGTAATGTTATCGCCAAGTACAGCTAATGCACGCATACCACTCATACTGCGCTCACCTGCTAATGCCCCTTCCCAATAAGGAGGGCGACGAATATAGGTACTTTTTGGGCGCCAATCGTATAGTGGGTCGTTATCTTCGCCGTAATCAACGGTTAAGTTAAACATAGGCTCGTATACTTTTCTAAACTGCTCAGGCTTAACACTTTGCTTGATCACTGCATCTATTTCTTCATCAGATGGCCATAAATCTTTTAAGGTTACATCGTTACCTTGCTGATCCTTACCGAGGATATCTTTTTCTATATCAAAACGAATGGTACCGGCAATTGCATAAGCAACCACAAGCGGTGGAGACGCTAAAAACGCTTGCTTTGCATACGGATGAATACGACCATCAAAGTTACGGTTACCCGAAAGCACCGCTGTTGCGTATAAATCGCGTTCAATTACTTCTTGTTGAATTTTAGGGTCTAGTGCACCACTCATACCGTTACAGGTGGTACAGGCAAAACCAACAATACCAAAACCAAGCTGTTCAAGCTCTGGTAATAAGTTTGCATCTTCAAGGTACGACTGCACTGCTTTAGAGCCTGGTGCCAATGAGGTTTTAACCCAAGGTTTACGCATTAAACCTTTTGCATTCGCGTTTCTCGCCAATAAACCTGCAGCAATTACATTACGTGGGTTACTGGTGTTAGTACAGCTAGTAATAGCGGCAATAATACACGCGCCATCGGGCATTAAACCCTCTTCGTTTTCAACAACGCCCGAAATACCTTCTTTAGCTAAATCGCTAGTTGATACACGACGATGCGGATTTGAAGGCCCTGCAATGTTGCGCCCTACACTTGATAAATCAAATTTCAGCACACGATCGTAATGTGCTGTTTTTAAGCTGTCGCTCCATAGCCCTGCTGTTTTAGCGTAGTTTTCTACTAGTGCAATTTGCTCTTCATCGCGACCTGTTAAACGTAAGTAATCAATAGTTTTATCGTCGATGTAGAACATAGCGGCGGTTGCGCCAAATTCTGGGGTCATGTTCGAAATGGTCGCTCTGTCACCCAGGGTTAGTGCATCAGCACCCTCACCGTAAAACTCAAGGTAAGTCGATACCACACGTTGCTCGCGTAAAAATTCGGTAATAGCCAATACAATATCGGTTGCAGTAATGCCCGGTTGGCGTTTACCTGTAAGTTCAACACCCACAATATCAGGCAGGCGAATATACGATGCGCGCCCTAGCATTACACTTTCAGCTTCAAGGCCGCCCACACCAACAGCAATAACACCTAAGGCATCAACATGAGGAGTATGACTGTCGGTACCTACTAAAGTGTCTGGGAATGCAATACCATCACGGCTTTGAATTACCGGTGACATTTTTTCAAGGTTAATTTGATGCATGATGCCATTGCCCGGCGGGATCACATCAATATTTTTAAATGCAGTTTTTGTCCAGTTTATAAAATGGAAACGGTCATCGTTGCGTCTATCTTCAATCGCACGGTTTTTTTCAAACGCTTCAGGATCAAAGCCTGCGTGCTCAACAGCTAATGAATGGTCAACAATCAGTTGAGTAGGTACAACCGGGTTTACTTTTGAAGGATCGCCGCCTTTCGCAGCAATAGCATCACGCAGGCCAGCTAAATCAACTAAAGCGGTTTGCCCTAAAATATCGTGACATACAACGCGTGCCGGATACCACGGAAAGTCTAAGTCTTGCTTACGCTCAATAATTTGGCTAAGCGCATCGGTTAGCATATCGGGTTCACAGCGGCGTACTAAATTTTCGGCAAATACACGCGAGCTATAAGGGAGAGTAGCGTATGCACCTGGTTTAATGGCATCAACTGCAGCTTGAGTATCGTAGTAATCTACATTTGAGCCTGGTAATGGCTTACGGTATTGAGTGTTATTAATAATGGTCATAATAAATTCGCTAATTTGGTGACGGGGTTAATCAAGACAGGCTTTAGATTTGAAGGTGTATTGTTTGCATAATTTGCTAAAGCCGTAAAAGGTGAGTTGGTAACTCACCTTTGTATGGATTATATGTTTATCTTGATTCAATTGGCGTGTAGCTACGCGCATCTGGCCCTGTGTAATCTGCACTTGGGCGAATAATACGGTTATTTGCACGCTGCTCTTTTACGTGAGCTGTCCAACCGGTTACACGGCTCATTACAAAGATAGGCGTAAATAACTTAGTAGGAATACCCATAAAGTGGTACGCCGATGCATGGAAGAAATCGGCATTACAGAATAACTTCTTCTCACGCCACATAACTTCTTCACAACGAACAGATACCGGGTAAAGCACATCGTCACCCACTTCTGCGGCTAATTTTTCAGACCATTTTTTAATAATTACATTGCGTGGGTCTGACTCGCGGTAAATCGCATGACCAAAGCCCATAATTTTATCTTTACGCTCAAGCATGCCCATTAGCGCGTCTTCAGCTTGATCAGCACTGCTAAAGCTTTCAATCATATCCATTGCGGCTTCGTTTGCACCACCATGCAGTGGACCACGTAAAGTACCAATTGCGCCAGTGACACAAGAATGGATATCAGAAAGCGTTGATGCACATACGCGACCAGTAAAGGTAGAAGCATTAAATTCATGCTCTGCGTACAAAATTAGTGATACATTCATCACTTGTGCAAATAATTCACTTGGCGCTTTATCGTGTAATAGCGTTAAAAAGTGTGCGCCTACTGAATCATCATCAGTTTGTGTTTCAATGCGAACACCGTCATGAGTAAAACGATACCAGTAACAAATAATACTTGGGAAAATTGCCACCATGCGGTCAATCGCATCGTTTGCTTCGCTAAAGTCATTTTCCATTTCAAGGTTACCTAGCATAGAACACCCAGTACGCATTACATCCATTGGGTGTGCGTCTTTAGGGATGTTCTCTAGCACTGTTTTTAGCGCCTCTGGTAAACCACGTAAGCTCTTAAGTTTAGCTTTGTACTCTGCCAGTTCGCTTGATGTTGGTAACTCGCCGCGTGAAAGTAAAAACGACACTTCTTCAAACTGCGCTTTTTCAGCCAGTTCGCTAATGTCGTAACCACAGTAAGTTAAACCTGAGCCTGTTTGCCCTACTGTACATAATGCTGTTTGTCCTGCTACTTGGCCACGTAAGCCTGCGCCACCTAATGCTTTATCTACCATGATTTGTCTCCTGTTGAATTTTTATTATTTGTCAGATTTTGCTGAAAAAAGGTTATCTAGCGTGTTTTCGTACGAGTGATAATCTAAAAAGTCGTAAAGCTCTGCACGCGTTTGCATGTTTTCAATTTGGCTTTGTTGTGAGCCTTCATTCAAAATAGCCGAGTACACATTAAGAGCCGCTTTGTTCATAGCTCTAAATGCACTTAATGGGTAAAGCACCATTTCTACACCCACATCGCTTAACTGCTCTTTGGTATAAATTGGGGTTTGACCAAACTCGGTAATGTTGGCTAAAATCGGCACGTTAATCGCTTTGCTAAATGCTTGGTAATCAGCAAGGTCGTGAACGGCTTCTGCAAAAATGGCATCGGCTCCCGCCTCAACACAGGCTGCTGCGCGGTCAATAGCTGCATTTAAGCCTTCTTTTTGAAATGCATCAGTACGCGCCATAATGTAAAAATCGCTATCGGTTTTAGCATCAACCGCGGCTTTAATACGGTCTACCATTTCAGCTTGAGTAACTATTTCTTTATTAGGACGATGGCCACAACGCTTTTGCGCTACTTGATCTTCAATATGAAAGCCTGCTGCACCTGCTTTAGTCATTTCTTTAACGGTACGGGCAATATTAAACGCCCCGCCCCAACCTGTATCGGCATCAACTAATAATGGTAAATCGCTAGCACCGGTAATACGGCGAATATCTTCAAGCACGTTATCAAGGCTAGTCATGCCTAAATCTGGCATACCAAATGAGGCATTAGCCACACCTGCACCCGATAAGTAAATAGCCTTATGGCCCATTTTTTCAGCCATCATTGCGGTATACGCGTTAATAGTACCCACAACTTGTAACGGGTGGTTATTTGCAATTGCCTGTTTAAACTTTAATCCTGCTGACATTACCTTCTCCTAACTTTGAACGGGGCTACTCTTTGGCAGCTTAGTATTTTTTAAAAATGTGACATCTGTACTAGTTAGCCATTTCATTTTGAATGGCTTGTACTGATTGGTATCCATCAAATTTTGTTTGTATATTTGCTTGAGAAGCACTGATATGGCGTTTCATTAGCATTTCGGCGAGCTCCCCATCATGATTTTCTATGGCGTTTATAATCGCTAAATGTTCGTCAAACGCTTTCGATACGCGTGGCCCAACCATGCCCATTTGCACACGGTACATTCTTATTAATTGGTACAGGTCGTGGCATAACAAATGTATTAAGTGAGCGTTTTTACTGCCTTTGATGATTCGATAATGAAAGTCTAAATCGCCTGCCTCTTGATAGTACGACTCACCTTCTTTAACACGCTGAGTTTGCAAATGCTGATTCAGTAATTGTTTCAAGCTTTGTACTTCATCGGCTGCCATATTGTCGGCAGCTAACCTACATGCAAGTCCTTCAAGGGCGCTGCGCACTTGATACACTTCAATTAAACGCTCTGCGGTTAATGCAACAACACGACAACCTATATTGGCTTTACGCTCAACTAAATAACAACTTTCTAAACGGTTTAATGCCTCTCTGAGGGTTGCACGGCTTACACCATAACGCTTTGCCAGTTCTGGCTCTGATATTTTACTGCCTTGTGCAATGCTTCCTTCTACTATCTCGCGGCGCATATCTACAAACACTTTATCGGAAGCGGTTGTAACTGCGGTATCGTTTAAAACGTGCTGTGTCATAAGGTGTTTTTATATTGTCGACAATTTATGGGTTAACTATGTGCTTATTAGCCAACAGTGTCAACCCTAAAAGTACTAAGAATGAGTAAAAAACCACCACATTGTCGACAGCATTAGCTAAAAGTATAATAAAAAATAGCATTTAAAGCTCCTCACTTAGAAAGGTGTCGACACTTTCAAGGTGCTACTATTTCGTTTTTAACACTGAAAATAATCGTTAAAAATGCTATTATCCGGCTTTAATTTTATTGTATGAGCCAAAACGTGGACGCTAACACTTATATCCCGAAGCAATTTATTGACGACGTAAAAACTTATCTGCCAGCTCACCTTACGTTAGATGATTTTTTAAGTGCCTGTCGTCGACCTTTACGTAAGTCTATTCGCGTTAATACATTAAAAATGAGTGTTGAAGAATTTAAACGCCATGCGGCTCAAAAAAATTGGCAACTCACAGCCATTCCATGGTGCGATGAAGGTTTTTGGCTAGAGCGCCCAAATGATGAAGAGCAAAATTTAGCGCTGGGCAATACCGATTTACATTTAAGTGGCGCTATGTATGTACAAGAGGCAAGCTCAATGTTGCCGCCAATGGCACTAAAGCACAGCCTGCAAACTAGTAACACAGTACTCGATATGGCCTCTGCGCCAGGCTCTAAAACCTCACAACTAGCTGCACTAATGAACAATCAAGGTGTTTTGGTTGCAAATGAGCTGTCGTCATCGCGCTTAAAAGTACTCAGTGCCACGCTAAAGCGAATGGGGGTTGGTAATTGTGCGTTATCGCATTTTGATGGCGTGGTATTTGGTAATTACATGTTTGAATGCTTTGATAGTATTTTGCTTGATGCGCCCTGTTCAGGTGAAGGCACAGTTCGTAAAGACAGCGATGCATTAAAAAATTGGTCTATCGAATCAAATGTTACTATTGCCCAAGTACAAAAAGATCTGATTAAAAGTGCATTTTACGCACTTAAACCTGGCGGTACATTGGTGTATTCAACCTGTACATTAACCCCTCTCGAAAACCAACAAGTGTGTGATGCATTGCTAGAAGAGTTTAGTGAGTACATTAAGCCAGAGCCTTTAAAAGATCTTTTCCCTGGCGCAGAAAAAGCCACTACAGACGAGGGTTACTTACATGTTTGGCCGCAAACCTTCGACAGTGAAGGCTTTTTTATTGCTAAATTTAAAAAACACAGCAGCTGCGAAAACCAAAATCTAAAAGTTAAAAAAGGCGCATTCCCTTTTAGTGACTTTGATAGTAAACAGCAAAGTGCGTTTATGAGCTCCCTCAAAAAGCAATTTGGTTTAACGAGTCTACCAGGCACATTAATGCAGCGTGACAAAGAGCTTTGGTTGTTTCCAGATGAATTTGAAGCGATACAAAACAAAATTAAATATGCTCGATTAGGTATTCAGGTAGGCGTTATTCATAAAAATGGGGTACGCCTCACCCATGAATTCGCCACCGTATTTGGTAAGCAATGTAAAAGCAATGTACTGGAACTAACCAATCAACAGGCCAGTGATTACTTTAATGGCAAAGACATTCGTTTGGATGAGGTTGTAAAAGCAACTGGCGAAGTGATCCTGACCTTATGTGGTTGCCCTATTGGTTTAGGAAAATGGCAAAAAAATAAGGTTAAAAACTCACTACCTCGAGATTTAGTACAAAGTACACAGTTAATAAACTGGGAGTAAACCCCAACTTAAATGTAACAAAGGTGTACATAACAAATGTAACTCACTGTAATTATTGCAGTATAAAAAACGAGCAAAAATGTGTATTTTTGAAGCTTTTGACTATACTTAAATAACTTTCTTCTTCTCCCTAAGAATCTGAAAGTGTCTTTAGTTAGCGCAGGGCTCATATATGAGCCCCTCTATAACCCAGAGTTCCTTATAGCTCTGGGTCTTTTTTTGTCTAAACAAAAGTTAACGGGCTTCGGGGATCGGGTTACGAGCTTAATCTCGAAACTTGCCCTAGCATTACAATTAGATCTTTAAGAGAAATTATGCACAAAGAGGTTATGAGACGCTACGCTTTTAGAGATAGTGTCAAAACAATTAATCACTTCGGTTAGTGGCTTTGGTTTCTCATTTACTTCTCATTCGCTTCTCTCAGTGCAATAAGATCTTTAAGAAAATTATGCATAAAGAGGGCTAAGAGACGCTGCGCTTTTAGAGGATGACACTTAAAAATCAGAAGCTGTACTTTTCACGCGGGCAAGCTCAGCGTCTATCTATAAGTTATGAGCTCTACTTAAGATCTGTTTGATCTTCTCATTTGCTCCTCATTCGCTTCTCTCAGTTCAATTAGGTCTTAGTGAATTATTCATATAAAGGATGAAAAGGCTCTGCGATTTAGAGGACGTGACAAATACAGAATATTTTAATTAATAACTAGGCCTAGTATTTAATGTTTTCTCATACAATTTTCTATGTTAGGTAAGCTTTGAATTGTTGTGTAAAGGATAAATTACTTTACTAAACTATAATCAGTCTAAATCAATACAAGCAGAAATAAAAAATCTAACTCTTAAAGTTACCATTGAATAAGGATAATCATGCACATTGACGAGTTAACACAAATAGTTATTGGCTGCGCTATAGAGGTACACAAAACCTTAGGCCCTGGCTTATTGGAGTCAAGCTATGAATCTTGTTTAATGTATGAGTTATGTCAGGCTGGGTTATTTATTAAAAATCAAGTTGAACTACCAATAATTTACAAGGAAAAATATATTGCAACAGGCTATAAATTGGACATTTTATTACCAAATGAATTAATAATTGAACTGAAGGCCGTTGATAAACTACAACCTATTCACTCAGCGCAGTTGATTACATATATGAAGCTATCAAATATAAATACGGGCTTACTAATTAACTTTAATACACTAAAGTTGGTTGATGGTATCAAGCGCTTTAATTTATGATTTTTCAATCAACTTGATAGTTAATATTCTCTTAAGAAGATGCACAAAGAGGATTAAGAGGCGCTGCGCTTTTAGAGGTAGTGACAAAATAATTATTCAATTGGATTAGGGCTTTGGTTTCTCATTTACTACTCATTCCCTTCTCTCATTGCAATTAAATCTAAGTAAATCATACACAAAGAGGACTAAGAGACGCTGCGCTTTTAGAGGTAGTAACAAAATAATTAGTACTTAGGTTAGTGGCTTTGGTTTCTCATTTACTACTCATTCCCTTCTCTCAGTGCAATAAGATCTTTAAGAAAATTATGCACAAAGAGGGCTAAGAGACGCTGCGCTTTTAGAGGTAGCGACAAAATAATTAGTACTTAGGTTAATGGCTTTGGTTTCTCATTTACTTCTCATTCGCTTCTCTCAGTGCAATTAAATCTAAGCAAATCATGAGCAAGGAGGATTAAGAAACGCTGCGCTTTTAGAGATAGTGACAAATACAGAATATTTTAATTAATAACTAGGCCTAGTCGTTAGTGTTATCTCATTTACTCCTCATTCGCTTCTCTCAGTGCAATTTGGTCTTGGTGAATTATTTAAAAAAAAGAAGTTATAGACACTTAGCATTTAGAAGATAAAAATACTCAAAACCAGAAGCTGCGCTTGTTAAGCGAGCAAGCTATGCGTCTACAAGCAACCCTAAGTTCTGAGACCTTAGCACGTACCTCGCAGCCCATATCTCGAAGCTCGTGGCTCGTGTTTTAACCACAGTATTTATTAAACATCCAACTGTTTCTAATGGCCTCATAACGAGAACCAAATTGAAGCGATAAACACACTATTGGCAAGCGGTTCATTTCTTTCGCCATACTAAAGATGTTATTAAACTTATAACCATATTTAGAGGCTAATTTAAGCTCGTTCACATAAAGGGCTTTGTAGGTAGGTGGTAGTTCATTCCAGTGCATTAACGCAATTTGAATAATACCTAAGTGAACATCTAACTTATACGGCCCAACTTTTTTAGCTTGCTGAATATAATCATATACCCGCTTGGTAGGCCCCTCTTGATAGCTGACAACTTGTGCCAAGCTTATCCAGGTTAGTGCCCAAGTTTGTCTAAGCTCAACCGACTTTAATAACGCTTGCTCAGCTTGTTGGTATGTTTGCTTAACTTTATCTGACTGCTCACTTGATGTGGTATCAATACCGGCTAAACCTAGCATTTTTATATGGGCTAAAAAGTGCCAATAATGAGGATGGTCAGGATCCATATTTGTAGCCAACATAATCGCATTTTCTGCAGCTTGAAGCGATGAACCAGACAAAGCACCATCCGACTCTTGCACAATATTAAGTGCATTAAAGTACCACGCATTTGCTCGCATACTTTGCATACTAGTATAAGCAATTACAAGCACTATTAGGGCTAAAATAACAGCAGGCACTACCTTGACCATGTTTAATTTAGTCATTAAATAAGTACTCGGTTAATTGCAGCGGGTTAGTTACAAAAAGCGCTGTAGCCCGCTCCTCACCTAATAACTGCGCTACTGTTTTCCTAGCTTGACTTAAAATAGGCGGTCGGCGCTTTACTGAATGAGCATCAGAGGCAACATAGTTCACTAAACCATCTTGTAGCATTTGTAACGCTATAGTTTGTGCGCTTTCGCCCCACTCCCCTTCAATACTCGATGCCGTTAACTGAAAGTCGCAGCCTAATTGGTTTAAGTGCTGAATATAATAAAGGTTTGACTGAATATCGCGATTACGCTCTGGGTGCGGAATAATAACGCGTATATTTTGTTTAGCGAGCCACTGAATAAACTTATCGTAACCTTGCGGCATGTGTGAATGCGGTAACTCTAATAGCAACACGTTTTTGTCTGCTATTTTACCAATAAAAGGCAGTTTATTAGCCATCACCATTGCCATAAGTTCTATGTCTAAACGAACTTCAGCAGCGGCAGCTAATTTTACATTAATACCTTCTTTATGTGCCTCTCGCTTTAAACTCTCTAAATCGTTTTGTATTTGAGCAGTCGCATTATTAAAGCGGCCCACATGTATATGTGGCGTTGCCACCATATGAGTAATGCCATCGTTTTCGGCCAATTTTAAAAGCGCCAAAGATTCAGTTAAATCTTTAGCGCCATCATCAATACCCGGCAAAATATGCGTATGAATATCAATCATAAATTACTTAATTACACTTGTGGCTTTTCAGGTTGCTGTGAGTAATCGTAATAATCATAGTAACCATGGCTATGCTCATCTTTAGACTTACTCATATCTACCTTGTTTAGTACCACACCAGCAACGTGAGCTTTTACTTCAAATAAACGTTCAAGGCCCGCTGTAATTGGTTTAATACGGGTAATGTCTGATTTAACAACATAAACAACTGAATCAACACTTTGTGCAATTACCAATGCATCACTTACTGCTTGTGTAGGCGGTGTATCAACAATAATATGATCGTACTGCGCTTTTAACTCACTAAGCAATTGTGCAAAGCGTGGGCTTGACAACAACTCAAGTGGATTCGACGGTATTTGCCCACTCGGCATAATTGTAACACCCGATTGCGTATCAACATGAACACACTCAGCTAATTGCTCAGTACCAATCATTAAATTACTTAAACCTGGGTGAAATACCGGTATATCAAAACGTTTAGCTAACGTTGGTTTACGTAAATCGGCATCAATTAATAATACCTTACCCATTTGTGCCAACGACATCGCTAAATTAGCAGAAGTGGTGGTTTTACCTTCCCCTGGGGAGGTAGAGGTAACCGCAATAACCTGATGCGCTCTGTCAAGATGAGTTAACAGTAAACTAGTACGGAAGGTACGTACCGACTCAGCAAAGCGGCGATAAGTATCTTCTAAATAAGCATGAATCGGAAAATAGCTCTTTTTAGGAACTGCAACATGCGGCAATAATCCTAACATGCGCTGTGCGAGTTTATTTTCTACATCATTTTTATTTTTAACTGTGTCGTTTAAGGCATCAAAAACAAAGGTCATTACTACCGCAAAACCTAAACTAGCCACAAAAGCTAAAATAACAATTAACTTTTTGTTAGGTTTACTAGGGTTTCTTGGAGCATAAGCCCGGTCTGTAAAGCGCGCTGCAGCTGAACTAAAGTCACTGGTTACTTCGGTTTCTTTAGAGCGGGATAAAAAGGTATTAAAAATATTACGGTTTGTTTCAACTTCACGCTTAAGCTGATTATATTGTGTTTCTTTGCGGGTAATATCTTGATATTCAGCACGAATTTTAGCTAAGTCGCGCTCAAGCGCATTTACAGTTCGCGTTGTTCTATTAAGCTCTTTTTCTATACCGGTAATTAACCCTTTAATTTGCTTATTAAGGTTAGTTTTAACGGTGGCAAGCTCAGATTTAGCTGAAATCATTTTAGGATGTTTAGAGCCGTAAACCTCACTAAGCTCACTCACCTTACGCTCAACCAACACAACTTCGCGTTTAACATCCTGTACAACACGATGTGAAGTAATCTCAGGCATGCTTCCAAGTAACTCTATGTTATCGTTACCATATTCGTTAATAACACGGTTAATGCTTTCAAGGTTATTTTTAGTCGCACGCGCATCAACTAACTGCTTTGAAGTTTGCTCAAGCTCTTGAGTAACCAGCCCAGCTATGCCTTCTATATCAACCAGTTTTTGTTCTTCTCGGTAAGCTTGTAAGCGCACTTCAGAGCTATCTAGTTGTATACGCAATTCAGATAAACGCGTATTTAACCAACTTGACGCCTGCTGTGTAATACCCATTTTAGCGCGCATTTGGCTTTCAATGTAAACTTCACCCACCGTATTTGCTACCAAAGCAGCTAACTTAGGGTCACTTGACTCAAAACTTACACGCACTAATTGCGTTTTCATTATAGGAGAGACACTCAAACGCGATTTGAATGCAGCAAGCAAACCTAACATTTCTCGCTCTGCTTGCTCTTCTTCGCTAAGCGCTGAGCTTTCTTTTTTATTTAAAAAAGGTAACAGCTGCTTAACCATGCCTTTTAACTCACCTGTAAGTGAAGGTTTAGCAATAAAGTCGGTATGCTCTTTTAAGTTGAGTTTAGTAATAACCTCACGAGCAATACTGTTTGACTTAATCACTTCAAATTGAGTTAAGTAATATTCTTTTTTAGTAGAATCTAAGCCATATATTTCGTCAAAACTCACCGCCTTGGTTTGCTCCGACTCAATCAATAAAGTGGCTGTAGCTACATATTTAGGCACTAAAGTTAACGCAACCATTATAGTTAGTAATGTAACTACAATAGCAAAACCTAAAATCTTCCATTTACTTTGCTTAATAACATTAAGATAAGCACCTAAATCAATAACTTCCTCGTTGTTGCTAGGCTTTTCAGATAGTGTATTCATTTTATTATTACTGCCTTAAACTGCTTAAAACAAGCGCTGTTCTATTTTTATGGTGTCACCCGCTGCAATTTGGCTATTTAAACTACCTTTTTGTTGCTGCTGTTTGGTTTGCTCTTTAAAAATAAATATTTTATCAACCGAGGCGCGTTCAGTTAATCCACCGGCCAATGCTATTGCTTGATTTACCGTCATAGCAGGTTGATAAGGATAGCCACCTGGTTTTTTAACTTCACCATGTATATAAAAAGGGCGGTATTCTATAACTTGCGCATACACATTAGGGTTTACTAAGTAATCAGGCTGCAGCCCTTCGCTTATTGTTCGCTCAACTTGCGCAATATTTAAACCCACAAGTTTAACTTTACCTAAAAACGGATAGTTAATCTCACCGCTATTACCAAGCAGTGAGGTTACATCTAAGTCTGGTTGGCCAAAAACTTTAATTTCTATTTTATCACCTGCACCTAAAATGTAGTTTTGCGAATCACTCGCAAAACTACAAAAGCTGAGTAACAATATAAAGCCAGTTAAAATTTTAACCTTCATTCATTACCCTTTAGTGCAAATGTAAAGTTAAGGCCTACAATTACGCGGTCAAACTCAATGTTAGTTTGAGTTGAATTACGGTCAATAAATTCAACATAGCCTGTTAGCATGCCAAAGTTGCTTGCTAAATAATTTAAGCCTAGGCGGGCATTTTTAACTTTATCTTTTCGATTAAAATTACCAGAGTATTGCTGGTCAACGTAATTAGCACTTACTACAGAGCTTAAGTAGTCGCTCCAATCATGCTGCCATGTTGCACCATAAACGCTTTCACGAATGTAATCGCCTTGCACTAATGGATCTTTGGCTGCACGGCTAGTAACTAATTGTAGTGATGAGTAAGAAAGCGGCTTCCATACAGCGGCAGCTTCCCAACTTAAACCACTAAAGTTATCGCGTAAGTTCGATTCAAAGTCTTTATTTTGGTAACCCACTTTAAAAGAACCAGAAGTAACAGCTGTTGCTTCCCATTCCATACCAAACAACACTTTAACGTCGTCTGAGTCACGTGAAATACCGTTTGAATCAATTACATCGTAACGATAGTTTTCTTGCTTTACTTCTAAAAAGGCACGGGTTCCAGCTTGGGTATTATAATAACCTGTAATACCTAGCATAGGTTTGTCGTAATCACGAAATTGCGACACGGCCGTAAAATTTTGATAATTTTTGTTATAATAGCCTGCAGTTAAAGCAACCATTGCTTTAGAGCTAACAGCGCCATATTCATATCGGGCTTTTAGGTTTTGTTGTTGGTAATGAACGAGCTCATCAACAACATTACCTTGACCTTCGGTTAAACCCGCACCGCGTGGCTCGTATAACCAATCAGCATCGCCTGTTACATCTAAACGGTGTTGGCTAGTAAACTCTTTGTGTACACCTGCGCCCAAGTTTACTTGAGTGAAATTATCAGTGGTGTCTTTGTTGTGGAACGACGTGCTTGATGCAATATCAAGTTTATAGCTGTCAGGGCCGTTTTCAATAAGCGCTTCTAAACTCGGCGCTATATTCCATATTAAACGCGACTCGGTGTTTTCTGGAGTGCTAAAAAAGTTGTCGTTGCTACTTACACCCAGCTGCAGCATAGGTGTAACCTCAGCGCCATCTTTTGTCATTACACTGCCTGGCTTTAATTCTACTGCCAAAGCCGGTGCTGATAAGCCTAACGCAACGAGTAAAGTGGTAATTGTATTAGTACGCATTTTCACTTTTAAATCCCTTAAAAATTGTCATAAAAATTATTTTTACATCAAACCATAAAGACCAATGTTTAATGTAATGTAAGTCGTATTCAACTCGCTTGGCCATTTTATCAAGTGTATCGGTTTCGCCGCGCCAGCCGTTTATTTGTGCCCAACCGGTAATACCCGGCTTGGTTTTATGCCTAAACATGTAAAATTCTACTTTTTTTCGGTACTCTTCATTATGGGCAACCGCATGGGGCCTTGGGCCAACAATTGACATATCGCCTTTTAAAACATTTATAAACTGCGGCAGTTCGTCTAGGCTAGTTCGGCGTAAAAAGCCACCTAATGGAGTAATTCTGGCATCATTTTTAGTTGCCTGAGTCACCACGTCACTGTTTTCGGTCACCGTCATCGAGCGGAACTTCCACACTTTTATTTTTTGCCCATCTAAGCCATAGCGATCTTGCTTAAATATAATAGGCCCTTTAGATGTCAACTTTATTGCGGCCGCTATCATCACTAAAACGGGGGCGATTAAGGTAACAATAATAGCCGAAACAACTATATCTTCTGTCCGCTTTATAAATTCGTGAGTGCCAATACAAGGTGCTTCAAACACACTTAACGTATCTACATCACCAACATGCTCAATGCGAGCATGTATTAAATTTGAGAGTAAAAAGTCTGGCACTATGTGAACATCTACTGTGGTATCGCCCAACTGCAATAAAATGTCGGCTATACGTTTTTGCGCTTTCATAGGCAACGCAATATAAAGTATGTCTATTTCGCCATTGCGAGCAGCATCTACCGCACTTTGTATACCGCCCTCAACACCTTGCTGTTCAAGTTGTTCAAACAAACGTTCAGGGCTTCTGTCGTCGTAAAAACCTTTAAAGTTAAACCCAAGTTCATCGTGTTTAACTATTTCGGCATGTAAATAAGCAGCAGACTCAGTTGCGCCAATAATGGCCACATTGCGTTGCGATAGTCCTAGTTTACGGCGGCTACGTTTGTACCAATAAACCCCTAAGCGCCAAATGTACAAATAAGCCACACTTAGTAAAAACCAAATAACCACACCAACACGAGAAAGCGATTCGGTAAACTTAAATACAAAAGACACAACTAATAAAAACGCAAAAGCAATGAGCACACTACCCCATGCACACATTACCATTGTTCTAAATTTTCCTGCACGCCAAGAGCGATAGGTAGAAAACAGCTCAGCACTGTATAAATAGCTAAGGGCAACAGTTAATGCAGAGGCAGCATAAATCGGAGTGAGTTTAAAACTGTAGAGTAAGGCTGCGCACTGAAAAGCTAAAAATAACGCAAATATATCAAATAATCGGTAAAAATTGGCATCAGAGGAACCTGAAGGTTTAAAAGTCCTTGGAGATGTCATTTTGCTTAATTCCTTATAGCTAATTCAGTGTGAGTAGCACCTCACAAAATCCACGGGGATAATATAGTATTAGCCAATTTTGTTCAATTACTGATTCCGACAAAAGTACTAAAATTCATGTTTAAATCTTTTAGCAAACTCTTGCTTTGTTCATTAAGTATCAAAAAGAATACTCACATTTTATTTAAGTTTAATTAAATAACCCCTTAAACCAACTCCAAACCCCAAACGAATATCCATCAAAAATATCAATTCCCAATGCTGACTTAATCAAATATAAAACCAGCAAGGTAAATAAAATAGTAAACGTGACAACCAAACTTAAAATTATTGCTTGAGTAAACCTTGCTATTTTTTGCTCTTTTAAGCTTAATTCACGCCTGTTTCGCCCCGCTAAAAAAACATAGTAATAACGGTATTTAAAAAATTTAACTACGCCTCTGCAATCAACAGCATGATTACCCCACTGCCTAGCACCTATGGCTATTTTTAAATGCGCTAATTGTTCATCAGTAAACGTAGTTTGAATGTTCTTAGGCATTCGCTCGAGTAAACTTCTAATTGCTGGGTCTTGCTTTAAGTTCGACAAAAAAACCTCAAATGCAACATGATTATTAATTGCCAATTATTTTAAACAACTATTTAATAATAAAAAGCCAATTAAAACTTAATTGGCTTTTTATTTGCTAAAAGTACTTTTTATTTAAGCGTACTAGAGCGATAAGTATTGTTATTTAACCAACTTGGTAGTTCATAGGTTGGTACCTTACCATCTTGGCTAATGTTAGTTTGATGATATGAGTGCTGGTTCCAAATGCGAGTTGCATTTTTCCAAGGCTTGCTATTATCAGCAGCACCATACACAGTGACACCATTGTTAATACTGTAACGACTATCGTAATTGTTAGATACTGTAATCAGCTCAGCATTATCATCACCCTCTAGGTCAACCACAATTGGGTATTCCCAAAGCGTTCCTGATGAGTTAGCAACAGTCGACAATACTTCACCATTAACACCATTTAACACTCTTACTTTGTAGTGATCTTGTACAATTACTTCATCAATACCATCGCCATTAAAGTCGTAGGCACTCACACCTACTTTACCACTCCATTCATCATCGTTTTGCAAAGCCCAAATGAGCTGTCCACTTTCATCATACATTGTAACAGCGCTATAGCCAGCATGTACTATACCTATATTATTAGCACCTAAGAAATTAGATATTGCTTGCGCGCCACCACCTGAGTTTGCTTCAGTATTAACTTCCCACTTAACATTACCATTCGCTTCTAAAGCTACAATACGGCTGTTTTCTGGCGTTGAAGAGCCTGAAGGTATAGATAAAACGACTTCGGGCTGACCGTCATTATCAATATCAGCTATAGATGAAAACCATGCTGCACTCTGACCAGAATATGACCAAAGCATTGCGCCATTTTGATCTAATAATTGGCCTCTAGATAAAATTTCTTGAACTCCATCGTTATTAGAATCAAAAATTGTATACGTTGGTGACCAATCTACATTAAATAGAGAACCAGTATCGTAATTATAAATAGCATCTCCAAGTGTAAACTCCAAAGAGCCATCGTTGTCAATGTCAGCAATGGCTATGTCACTTGCGGTTTTCCAACCAGAATTAACTTTAGCTATCTGTTTTTTTGTTACACCTTTATTATCAATAACAGATACAAAATCTTCAAATCTACTTGAAGCAACAATTTCAACTATACCATTACCGTCAAAGTCAGCTGCGGCAACTGAGTACGATGCGTCAGACATGATTGCACCCTGAGAGTAATCCCAAAGTTCGCTGCCATCAATACCGCTTAACGCTCTTACTACCCCATTGTTATAACTACCTCTTCTAAAGGTAACCACAACAACATCAGCAACATCATTATTATTAATAACACCATCACCATTATCGTCATTCAGTTGAGCAACAACGGGAGTAGACATTACTTGATTATACTCTGGCATAAATTCACTTGAGTTCCAGTGCCATTTTTGTTGCATTGCAAATGGAGCGATAGGCTCAGCAACTGATGGTAAATCACCATTGAATTCGCCACCTAACAATGCCATAGAGCCTTTAAAACTTTGGCCAATAATTGGCATTTTAGCCGTGCCGTAAGCGCCTTTAACATCAGCATAAGGGGCAAGAATGACACCCTCCCAACGGTTACCTTTAATATTAAGGTTTTGCGTATCAGGGAAGTTAAATACGGTTTTACTTGCGTGGCGGCGTAAATGCCAAAAACCTTTTCCGCGCACATGTAAATCAGCACCACCTGTAATATTAAAAATTACAGTGGCATCGCTTGGTATACCCCACACTTTAAAAGTATGAGCACGGGCAAAATCACGGCCATCAATATTAAACACTTGCCTATCAGACCTGCCGTCACCTTGTAGGTATAAACCACCCCATTTGCGGTAAACTGTACCTGTTTGGTTTAACTGGTTTAACTCAGCGCTTAAACTTTTGTAATACTCTTCTTGTTCATCAAAGTTAAATGGCATGGCCGATTCATCTTGGTTAGAAAGGATTTTAGAACCCCATTCCATACCCCAGCGTACACCCCAATGAATGTCAGTACCGCCACCGGCAATCATGCTACCTACATATTGGCGACCGTATTTAAATTTTATGCTTGATTCACTAATTAAATAGTATTCATCGCGATTGTAAGGGCGTGTATAACCCACACTGTAACCTTGAAGATCAATTTCACCGGCGGCAATTGCGCCATCAGCGCGGCCAAAGTGCGATTTAAAATCGTCAAAAACAAATGCTGAAAAATTATTGGCTACGCCTAAGTCTGCAGCCAGCGTTGTAGAGCTGGCTAAAGAAAGTGCGATCACTGCACTTATCTTTTTAAATTTAAGTAATGAGTTAGTCATTTTTTCCCTCGAAAATGAAAAGTGCATTATAGGCACCAAGTTTGAGTCATTTGTTTAATGAAAGTTAATTCATCAAGCGCTTGGTGAACATTATATACACAAATAAAATCAAAAGGAATAAAAAACACTACGAAAGTACCAAATTTTGAACCTCAATAAGGGACTGAAAGTTAAAATCAATGACTTACAAAGAATAAAATTACATAAACAAACAAGGATTAAGATTTAATAACCAGAAAGTGTTAAGTTAATGTTAACAACCAAGTGAGGGGTCAACCAGAAAAATAGCTTTACTATTTTATAGATGAAGATATGGGAATAAAACAACTGGTGTCAAAACTCTCGATTAACTTAAGTTTATAAACCAATAAGTCTCGGTGTCTTAGATTTTAAGAACCTAAAAACAAAAACCAAGCAATAAATAGCTATACAAGTATTTACATAAGGAATCAAATCAAATAAATACCAAATATTAGGAATAATCTTAACCTCGATTTTATGTAAAAACCTAAAAACAATTAAATGAAGCGGAAATATCACTATTGAAGAAATTGCCAGCCATTGGAAGATTGGCCTAGGTTTGAGTTTTTTACTAATCAAAAATAATATAAATACCCCCAAACAAGCAATGAGGGAGAACAAAAGAGGGAAAGCACCAAACTTTAACTCTCTTATATCTACACGACCATTTAATAGCGCTAAATAACAAAATCAAATAAGTTTTAAACTCATTGTTAAATACTACATAGCTTAAAAGGTTAACTCTTTTAACTAAAACACCTAATTGATAAAAAATATACAAATAACAGCAGAATCTATAGACCAAAATCATCTTTCCGAAATTAGCTCGTTGCTTAACAGCATTACAAGCACCCTAAAAGTTATTAGGAAACTATATATAGGCTTCAACGCAGAAAAAAATATAATTTGAGCTAGTGAAATAATGATTAAACAAGGGAAAAACCAAAGAACCCCATTAATGTGAAAACTATCAACCTTAGATGTCACTAAACGACTTAAAGAATCAAACCATTGCATTTTACTGGCTTGGCCATCACCAAGAATGTTCAATGGTAGCCAAAATAAATAGGAAATAAGAAAGTAAATGGTAATATTAAACGCTGGAATAGTTTAATCAATGACTGTTTTACTTCTCGCTTGGATGATGCTAAATAACCAGATAAAAAAAGAACAATGGCATATGAAATGAATATATTAAAGTATATATATCTTCATTCAACCAAGCTGCATGACCAAGTACAACTAGTGTAATTCCCATTGCCTTCATGGTATCAATATAATTTATGCATTTCATTATTCAAGCTTAAAGATTAAGCGCACACAAATTAGTGAGATTAGTGTTGCGCCATTAAAAATTAAACTTCAAGATAAAAGAAGCTCGATAGATTCAGCTAGACATGCCTTTAAAGTGCTTAAAGTATTTTGTATCATTTGCATATCTAATTAACTCTTCGTAAAATTTTTTATTTTCTCCAAAGGCCTGCGTACAAGTTTGCTGCGCCAAAATATCGTAATCACCATTAACCTCTAGAATTAGAGGTCCATTTTCGGTTAAAACAATATCCCAACCTAATGATCTTACATTTGGAAACTGCAAAGCTGCGTCTTTGACTATGTTGATAATTTCTTCCCAGTAAGGAACTACAAGGCCTGAAAAAGACACATGGGTATCTGGGTGTTCAGTATATAAGTTTTTAGAATAGTCGATACCTTGCGAGCTTAAAGCGCCATTTTTAATATTAACGTTAACCCCTATTCCGCCTTGTTTACCAGACCAATTATCAACCTTTCGGCCATTTCTTCCAATTCGCAAATAAGCTGAATTTATAATTACTTCGCCTGATTTTGTAAGCAGTGAGTCTACTCTAATTGTATTTACAGCTTCAGGATATAAACGGTGATTAAATGAATGCTGTTGTATTTTTTCTTCAATTAAATAACTTCCAGAATATTCAGAGAATAGTATTTTTAGTAATTCTGTTGAGTTATAGCTCTCTCCTGATACTTCAAACTTTTTGGAAGTATTTGTGTTTACGTTTATTACATTTACTCCAGCACCCTGTTGTGAATCGATTACCGGTTTAATCACTATAGCATCTGCTGAAATGGCATTTAATATAACTTCAGCATTAACGCTATTTAGCCCTTTATACTCATTTGTAAAAATATTGTACGAAATAACATTAATTAACTTTGCAGTCGGTATATCGGCATCTGCCATCAGCTTATGAAATAAAAATTTATCATCTGCAAATACTTTATACCTGTAATCGTTTACACACTCTTGTCTAAACTGAGTAAAAAGCAAACCAGTTGCATATAGTTTTATTTCGTCTAAACCTTTATTTTTTTTGTAGCCATCGTATTTAAAGTAATTATGCGGCCAATACTTTATTGCCTTCGTTAATAAAAAAAGCTCTTTAATTTGCTGTATTAATGGCTTTCTATCTTTGTCACGAAGCATTTTTACAACAAATTCGTTATAGAGATAAGTCACCCTATCTTTATTAATGACATTAAACATATCAACTTCCTTATTTAAACTTCTCAGTTAGCAAAAGCATTAAAAATTTAGTATTTGTTTTTAAATATCGCTTCCACATTCTGCCTGGTTCTTGAATTACCCTATAAAGCCACTCTAAACCGGCCTTTTGCATCCACTGTGGTGCACGCTTTACTTTACCTGCTACAACATCGAACGTACCGCCTACTCCCATAACAAAGTCTACACCGAGTTTGTCTTGCCATTTATTAATAAAGTTTTCTTTTTTAGGAGAAGTAATCGCAACAAATAATAACTTAGCGCCCGATTCGCGTATTTTAGTGACCACGGCTTCTTCATCATCCCAAAAGTAGCCATCGTTATAACCTGCTATGTTTAAATTTGGGTTCTGTGCTTTAACTTTACTTACTGTTTTGCTAACTACCTCATCGGTGGCACCTAGCAAAAACACAGGAAAGTCTCGCTTGGCACTCATGCCTAATAATTCATGAAATAAGTCAACTCCTGCTACACGCTCTGGCACATCGTGCCCTAAAAAACGCGCACCGAATACTACACCCATACCATCAATATTAATTACCTCACACGCTTTAACCGACTCAGCTAAAACAGGATCTTTTTGCATATTAACTATTTTGGCTACATTAACCACAACATGCTGTAAAAATTGCTTTTGCTCAATTCTGTTTTCGATAAAAGACACCGTCTCTTGCATAGTGGCAATATCCATGGGTGCTTTTAAAAATTCAATACGCTTCATTGTTGAGTCCGTTTTTAAAGTTGTTCAATAACTGCATTTTTGGTGCTATTCATTTTTTGTCGATTAAAATAAGCAAACGAATAATATACCCATGCCTGTGTCCAACGCACATAGTCAACCTTATTGGTAAAATACTTATTTTTTTGATAAATAAAACGCTGCTTTTTAGGCATATATAGGGTCTGAATAGCGCGGTTTATTACTTTTTCGGCCATTATAAAGTCATCTGGCGTTTTACCTACTTTTAATAACGTAAAAACAGCCTGCGACACACTATGCATATCGAGTGGGTAACGATTGTTGTTGTAATATTTTGCGGTGCCATCTTGCTCAAACAAATGCGTTTTATAATAAGTAAGGCCTTTTGCAATTGCATCCTCAAACTCATCCGTTTGCAATTCATCGCTCAGTAAGCGCAACGCTTCTAGATTATAACCGGTATGAAAGCCATCAATAAACTGGTGATGATGGCGAGCACCATATACCCATGAACCATCGACTCCCTGTTCACTTACAGACTGCCTTGCAGCATTTAAAGCAAGCTGTTTGTAATGTTGGTTATTAGTTAGTACAGCAACTTTTGCAACCCATGCAGCGCCCCAAAGACTGGCATTATGTACAAATGCAGTTTCACCCGGTATGTAACCAAAAAACTGCCTACCATCACATTCTTTATATAATGTTTTTACAATAAAATGCGCACTATCAATTGCAGGTTCGCTGTATTTTTTGTCTCTGGTAATTTCACTTAATGCATATAAAGCCTGTGCTACATATATAGTAGTAATTACATTTGGCTTACCTTTTGGTACAAAAAACGCACGGGCATTCCAGTCAAAGTGGTAACCCCAACAGCTATGCTGCCAAATAGATTTATCACTTTGCTGGGTCAATAACCAATCAGCCAGCTTTATCGCTTCATTTAAATAAGTTTGCTCATTGGTTGCTTTATAGTCTTCCAATAAACCTAAAATAAATAACCCAATACCCTTAGGGTTGCGCTTTTTGGGCACAGCGCATAATGGCCGCAAGTTAATAGCTAAACGTTTATGAAGCTGAATCCAAGCAAGCCCTACAATGCCTTGCTTAAACCTTGGAAATAATTCAAATAACTTACTATTGAGCCCATCAAACGGATCTTGGCCTGCATAACTATTACTTTTTGCTTTGTTAAACATTTTCCTTGTTATTAGATCAAGCTGACTGCTCATTTTTCGGCCTTAGTAATTAGTTGCTGATAATAATCTGATAAGGTTTTAGCCACAACATCATCCTTAAAGCACTTTAAAAATTTAACTTTTGCAGCCTCACCTAATTGAGTTCGTTTATCTGAACTCTGGGCAAGCTCACTTAAGGCACTAGAAATTTGATCAACATTACCAGGCTTTACTAACAAACCATGTTCATTATGTGTAATGGCATCTTCTACAGCACCTACAGGAGTCGTGATAACAGGTAAACCAACAGACATAGCCTCAAGAATACTCATTGGTAATCCCTCAGCATAACTTGGCAGCACAACAACATCAGTTCGAGCCAACAAATCAAGTTTTTGGCCTTTATTGATCCAGCCTAAAAACTCTACTTTTTCAGAAATACCAAGCCCGTTACATAATGTAACTAAACTATCAACATCGCCATTTCCTGCGACAAGTAAACGTGCATTTTTGTTTTCAGACTTAGCAAAAGCATGTATTAAATCTTTAATGCCTTTACGCTCACTAAGCTCACCCATAAACGTAAAATTGCATGTATCGTAAGTTGATTTGTTTAATTGTAACTCGGGAACAGGGTTATATAATACATTCCATTTTTTATCCATGACTTCATTTAAGGTATTTTCCCAATAACTACCTAAACATAACCTCAGGTCATAAAGATTAAATACATAATCTAAATACGTTTTTTTAAAACCATCTGCATTCTTATAATACGAATCTAGATTTGCTGCATGGTTTTGATAAATTGTTGGTATTCTAAATAGCTTCAACCAAAGCGCATAATAACTTTTACGTAGTACACTTCCCCCATGAATATGGGCAACTTTATAATTATTAAAAATGAGTAAAAAAGGAAATATTACAAAAGCGCAGATTGTACTAAAAAGCTTTATAAAATTATTGCCAGGCTTATTAGTAAAAAAATAGCTAATTTTATACTTAGAATTTAAATACTCACTTTCCATGAAGGTACTAACCACACTAGCAACTCCACCAGCACCTTTGTTTGAAACACTAATTACCAGTACATTACTCTTCAATTTTAATCCCTTATATTTTAAGTGTTTTATTTTCAGAAAATTTATTTTCTAATCCCCCAAGGGCAGATTGTAAGCCGTCAATACCAAATAAGGTGTTAATCTCGATAACCAAAATACCATCATTTGTAAGAGCAATATCCCAACCAACTAGATTCATAATTATATTTTTGTTAGCAAGTTCAATAAGCTTCTTTTTATTTTCAAGCCAGTTTGGAATTTTTAACTGTTCAAATTTATAACCAGAATCAGGGTGCTCGTAAAACTTTTCTAAACCATATTCGTGAGTTGCATATTTTTTTAACGAGCAGCCGTCGACAATGTTAATACCTATCACTAACCCGCCAGCAGAAGTATTATCAATCTCACGGCCTTTTGAACCCATTCGAAGAGTCACCGCAACAATTTCAATTAAACCAGCTGTATCCCTTTTTGTTATTACTCTGAGAGTATTGACACTATGTGGATATACAGCTGTGATTTCATCATGTTGAATTATGGCCTCCTCAATCACATAATCGCCTTGAAGTTTACTAAGATAGTTATAATTAAATTCATCATCTTTAATATAAAAAATGTTACCTTGCTTTTTAGCAACTAAAATTCCATTTCCACCTCGCCCATTAGCAGGCTTAATAAATAATTTATTACAAACACTCTTTTTCAAAAGTTCTTCAAAAGTTTGAAAAGTCAAAATCTTCCCTAGTGAATTAAAAAGGTAACTAGAACTTTTTTTAACAATTACATTAGATCTAGGAAAATCCATACCTTTAAATAAAATATCCATAACTATTTTGTCTTCAACGATATTAAGCAAATTTTTCGAATCATCGTATTGTGGAAATATTATTCGGTAAAAATAATAACTCGGAATAAATTGTCTCATTTCCTCCATACTAAGTGTGCAATCTTTAGAGTAAAAGTCATGATTAAAGTATTGAAGAGGATAGCACCCCCAATAATTTTTTAACTGTTTAATCTCAGCTTTAATTAATGCTTTATTTTTCTTATTTTTTGATAATTTATACCGCTGCATATTATCTTTATATCTATAATTAAAGTTCATTAAATATAAACATCTGACTTTTTCTATGAGCTTATGCTTAAACACTGTAAAGTAACCCACTTTAATACCTTTATAGATCACAAATAGCTTGTTTCATTTTGCCATTTTTAGTTCTTATTAAATCATCAACTATTGTAATAATGACTTCCATTTTATTGCCTAACCGCTCTTTTGTATTATCTATTAGTTTAGACTTTTGTTCAGTTGTAAAGTCACTATTACAAGTAACTAACACTTCAATTTTCATATGTTCCTTTTGTATAAACTGAGTACCTAACAACCCACTTACACCTTTAGGAATATGATTTAATATATGTACTTTTTGTCCATCCTCAGCAATTAGGTAATCTCCTGTTCTACCCTCTATAGAATCAACAATTGGAAAAGCACGACCACACGGGCAGTTCGGCTCATCAGACAATACAACATGGTCGCCCGTTTTATAACGTATTAATGGATAAAGGGAATTATTAAAATTGGTACCTACAATTTCAGCTCGTTGCTGGCCTGACTCAGTTTTCCCTGCAGGCAATAATTCTACATGAGCGTAGTCTGTTAATATGTGATATCGCCCATGCTCACAACTGGCAATGGCAGCTACACGCTCAAATAATCCATACCAATCAAAAACAGTGCATTTAAAACGTGTTTCAATTAGGTGCTTGTCTTCTTTTGATAAAGACTCTGATGAGGTAACAATCGACTTTAAATCTCCTGGATAATATTGATTATTCACTTCTAAGTATTTAGCTAACGTGGCTATAGAAGAGGGGTAGGCTTGAATAACTTGTACACCAAAACTAACCATTGTATCTATGTATGATTGCAAGTTAGCAGGCGCCATATGAAAGGACGAAAGCATAATCATATTTTCGAAATAGGAGTAACGCCAAAATGGCGCCTTTTTTTGTTCGAGTGGTACAATCATATCACCCCTGATCCATGCTCGCTTATCACCCTCTTTAAATCCAGCCCAAGCTAAACCTCTATTAATAAAAGCTTGCTCAGTTATGACCGATTGCATATCTTGTGGAATAACTAAAGGCGCGCCTGTTGTGCCACTTGTTGCACCTTTAATAACCGCGCCTGACTTTTTGGACGATAAAAACTTATCCTTATTTCTATTCACTTCCAACTTATCAATAAAAGGAAACGTTTTTAAATTAAGCTCATAACTTTTATAATATTCAACGGTATTTCGTGCTTGCTTAATAGTTTTATTCAGCGTTTTATCATGGTATTTACCTAAAAGCTCAGAGTCATACTCATGGGCAATTAGTGTTTGAGTATATTGTTCACATTTATTGTTTTCTCTAAGCTTTTTTCTTGCTAATGCACGCGCGCTCAATAAAATATTTTGAATTAAAGTTGGGCTTTTTTTATATACTTTACTTGTAAACATTAATAATAATCCTTTGGATTAATACCTGACTTAATTACTTTTCCTGGAATACCTGCTACTACGCTGTTATCAGGAATATCAGAAACTACAACACTATTTGCACCGATAACGCAATTATTGCCAATCTTAACGTCACCTAAAATCTTCGCACCAGTTGCAATAAAGCAATTATCTCCAATATTCGGAACATTTAATGATTTAGATTTACCGCCAATCGTAACATTTGATCCAATAATACAATTAGCACCTATCTTTGCTCTTTTATGAATAACTACACCGATACCTCCATAAGCAAAAATTGTATTTTTACCAATAGCAGTTTCAGAAAAAACAGCCGAATTATGAATCAAGCGGATTAAAAAATTTATAATTTTTGGAAGTAAAGGTACTTTGTACCTATGTAAGCAATTGCCGATATTATAAAGCTTCACCTTCTACCCCTTTTATAGCTGCTAAGGTACATTGTACTAATTAAAAAAAATAAGGCTGGAGTTTTAGTCGTTAAAGCGTTGTTAGTCAGAGATACTAAAATGAAAACAACCAAAGCGACTAGTGCTGCATTTCTGTTTTTACCCAATGCAATTTTAAGTGGTAATTTATAGCAACTTAAAAATAATAAAATTGTACATATGATACCAAAACTAATAATCCAGCCTATTATGTAATTCTCTATAACGTCTATTTGAATATAAAAAGCGATATTGTCTAATAAAGTTTGTGAGGCCCCAAAAAGCCATTCATTTGGGCTTAATTGTTCAAGAATTAAAAAAACATCAAATCGCGCTTGAGCACTGCCATCTATATGCAGCTTACTTAGTATGCGGGCACCGATGGGAGACAACACTATAACCGACACAGTAAAAATAGACGCAAAAAAAGCGAGCGCTTGTATTACCGCAAAGCGCATTTTTGAAACACGAACTCCTGCTGCTATAAATGCAGGTATCTTAGGTGCTATTAAAATAAATACACCTAGCATGAATATGCCCGTTGCAGCTCGCCCACCAAAAGCGAACAGTGCCAACGTAACTACAGTAAAGTAGATTAAATAAGGGATTCTTGTGTAGCTCATTAATATCGGTGCTAGTGCTGCCGTAATTAATGCATTATTAAGCGGATGAGTTAACAGAGCCGTTGATCTAAAGTGACTAAAACTTGAGAACTGAGCTGACATTAATGTATTACCAAGCATAAATTCTAAAATCGCAATTAAAGAGTTTATGAATAATAAGTATGCGAGTAACGTTAATAGTCTGTTTTTATGTGTAGTACTCAACTGACTCAATAAATAAATAGCCAAGAGCGGGGCTACCATAGTATCAACCAAGTAAGCCATCCCCGACGTACCAAATCTAATTAAGCCGTAAAATATAACAAGTACAATACATAAAAAACTTATTAGCCATGATGCTCTAAGCTCTTTTAGGCTGGTTAAAGGCACATTAATACCTCTTCTAAGCGTAAAAATAGCAACGGTTAGCATTAATATGTACGTTGAAATATGTATTTTAACTAACGGATTTCCGCCTTCTGATACGTATTTTATACCTAAGTTTTCTAGTAAATAGCCGCCAAAAATAAAGGCCGTCAAAAAAGTGAACACCAATACTTTATATATATTTTCACTTTTCATTTATTTATTACCCATGCTTTACATTTTTTATAATTTAGTAAGGCAAGCACACATGAGAAAATGCTCACACCAATAACGATATCAATAATAATATTGACGATGGGTATATTAATTATCACAAAGTGATGAACTCGTAATTCTGGCAGGAATATGGCCATACACACAGTTGAAAATATAATTTTATATACCTGCAACGGTACAGCGTATTTATACCCTTTTTTAATAGACAAACATAATGCAACACTAAATGAGGTAAGGCTTGTGATCAAAAAAGCACTGGCTGCACCTACTAAACCATAAAGTGGTATTAAAGTAAGTAGTAAAGAAAGGTTAACTACTAAAGAAAAAACACTGATTTTTGGCAGGTATTTAGTATTTAAAGAAAACTGTAACCCATGATCTATATAATGGGCTTTTAAATTTACAACAAACACCCCCGCACATAGAATATAAATAATAGTAGAACCTTGAGATAAATATTCCTCACTAAGTAATAAGTGCATTATCGGCTCTGCTAAAATACAAAACCCAACTAAAGCGGGCATTGAAATTAAACATAACAAAGTTAAATATTCACCATGCGCTTTGTACAAAGCGGCTTTATCGTTAATTTTTTTTGTTAATTCAGGATAACTTGGTAAGGCTACAACCATAAAAATAAGTGCACCTATTCCTAATAAAATATTTGATATAGCAGCATAAATACCTGTTTGTGCTAAATCTAATTTATCTGCAATGAAGTAGCGGTCCAATCTACTTGATATTGCTGCAACTAAGCCACTGGCCATAAGAGGTAAGCCATAAGAGAAAATAGCCTGAGCATCTGCAGTTTTAAGTTTATTAATACTGATTTTAAGCGGTTTAAAAACAACTAAACCTGCAGCTATGTAGCTCAAAGCAAGGGCTGATAACGCAGAAAGGATATTAGGAGAGTACGCTAGCAAGCTGCCTGTAATTACTATAGCCATAATAGATTGAGTAAGTACGGCAATTCTATATTGGTTTAAACGCTCCATTATACGGGCTAATTCAAGATAGAACTGATAGAGAGCTTTAGTTAAAAAAACTAAAAAGGTAGCTAAAAACGTAGATAATGTTAATAAACCTGTTAAATATAACCCCACGCTAACTAATGCTAAAGCTGGCAATGTGCAGCAAAAAATAATTGAGCTGGCAATCGCTGCAAAATTATTATGTTCGTCTGTTTTTTTACTAGGAAGTAAACGCAGCATGCTAGAGTTAATCCACTGCGCAGCTACCGCCCTTACAACTTCAACAGTTAATAGCATTAATGCCAACATTCCGTATTCTGTTGTAGTTAATAACTTGGTATGAATACTAATTAATGCAAAAACACTAATTGCAGCAAATATTTGTACTGGGGCATATTTAAGTAACGAGCTAATCATTATTTTTTTCACTACACTTTTGATATAAATCAATATATTGCGCGAAAACAGATGCAATATTAAATTTTACTTCAAGTTCACTTTTAGACTCATTAACATTATGATTAGCAATTAAATTTTTGATACGGTTAGGGGTTATCGTATCAGATAGGTATAAAACACCCATTTTATCAAAAAAAGTTTTCTCATCTTCAAGTATTCCAACCTCAGTTGTTATTAGAGGCAATCCAACTGCTAACATTTCTAGAGGTACTAAGCCGAAGGTCTCTTCACTAGAAGTAAATACACCTAAGTCAGCATTAAGATATTGTTGAACAATTTGGGTTTTATTTAACTTACCTAAAAAAGAAACATTTTTTTCTAGGCCTAAAGAAGTTATCTGTTTTTTTAACTGCTCTGTATATTCTTTATCTGCGGCAGGGCCAATTATAGTTAATGAAGAATCAAAACCACCATTTACTAACTTAGCCAGTAAAGCAATGGAGTCTTCAATTTTTTTCCTTGGTGTTAATAACGCACAAGTAACTAGTTTTATTTCTTTTCGTTGATGTTTGACGTAATTAGCTTCAAAGTATTCTTGATCTATTGGGTTATGAACTACTAAAGATTTAAACCCATCTGCAGCAATTGCACTTTGTAGCTGTTTGCCAACAACAACAACATTATCATTTCGTTTCTTTATTAACCGTGGTATTGCTTTTTCATATAAAAAGTTATTAACCAACCCCACATTACGCCGAGCTATTTTTTTATAGCTATGAACAGTAACTAATGTTTTACCTTTAAAACCACTCCCTATTAAAAAACTCCAAAGATGAGTATGCACTAAATCAGGGTTCAAAGTTTTTAATAACTTACGAACATGCCAATTTTGCCAAATAATGCCAGGGATTTTAAATTTTGATTGCTTGCTTGATGCAGGCAGCCAAATAAAATCAACATTATCCGATAAATGAATAACATTCCCTGTGAAAGGCGTTTTACTTTGTGGATCTAGCCCAATAATGGTAAACCTAAAATTAGCGTCATCATGGTTAACCATATATTCCGCAAGCATTTGGCAAACACTGTCTATTCCACCACAATTTACACTACCCCAGTCATAGGTAGAAAGGGGCATAATTAAAGCGATATGTTTTTTAGGCATTATTGATGTTCTTATTAATATACATTCAAAACTCTTTGTTAATGTAAAAACTTTAAAGAATACCGCGAGTATCAATAACAACTTTTGATGCAAACTCTGTTTTATCTGCAGCTTTAAATTGTTTATGATCAACTAATACTACAACGACATTTGCTTGCTCCAGTGCGCTTTCAAGTGATACTAAGCTAACATTTTTATCTGCTAGGTTGGCTGGTAGCTCTGAAATGTTTGGCTCTACCGCAAGTATTTCACCAATATTTTTTGCTGCTAATTCTTCAACAATATTTAATGCCGGGCTCTCACGAAGATCGTCAATATCGGCTTTAAATGAAAGACCTAAACATGCAATAACTGGACGTTTAAATTCATCAGCGGCTTTTGCTACTTTTTCAATTACGTAGAATGGTTTTGCGTCGTTAGTTAAGCGTGCTTGTTTAATTATGTTTGCTTCATCTGGGCAACTTGCAACAATAAACCAAGGATCAACCGCAATACAGTGGCCGCCAACACCTGGGCCTGGGTTTAAAATATTTACACGTGGGTGACGATTAGCAAGCTTAATAAGCTCCCACACATTAATTTTTAATTTGTCACAAATGACTGACAATTCATTGGCAAAGGCAATGTTAACATCGCGAAATGAGTTTTCGGTTAACTTAGCCATTTCAGCAGTACGAGCATTGGTAATAATACACTCGCCGCGCACGAAAGTTTCGTATAACTTAACGGCTTTTTCGCTACATGCTTTGCTCATACCGCCTATTACACGGTCGTTTGACACTAACTCTTGTAATACATAGCCAGGTAATACACGTTCAGGGCAATGAGCAACATTGATGTCGGCGGCATCACCTTTATCTTGTGGGAACGTTAAATCAGGGCGCGCTTCACTTAACCAAGCGGCTAGTTGCTCTGTTGCACCTACAGGTGAGGTGCTTTCTAAAATAACTAAGTTACCTTTTTCAAGCACTGGGGCAATCATTTTTGCAGCCGATTCAATATAGCTTAAGTCTGCACTGTGGTTACCACTTTCGCTGTGAATAAATGGTGTAGGTACAGCTACCATAAACGCATCGGCTTTTTCTGGCGTTGTAGTCGCTCTTAAGTTACCAGTAGATACTACGCCACGAACTATTATGTCGAGATCAGGCTCTACTATGTGTATTTCACCGGCATTAATGGTATTAACTGCTTTTTCGCTTACGTCTAAACCAATTACTTTCATACCGCGCGATGCAATAACCGCCGCAGTTGGTAAACCTATATAGCCTAAACCAACAACTGAAACTGTTTTAATTGTCATTACTAAATCCTTGAAAAAGTTTTAAACTTTATTTTAATCTTTAAAATGTTGCTTAATTTTAGCCACAATACGTTCACACGCTTTACCATCACCATAAGGGTTATGTGCACGGCTCATTGACTGATATTCTTCAGCGTTAGTGAGTAAGTTATTAACTTCATTCACTATGCGAGCTTTATCTGTGCCTACTAGTTTAACTGTACCTGCTTCTACCGCTTCTGGGCGTTCTGTGGTGTCACGCATAACAAGTACAGGTTTACCTAGGCTTGGCGCTTCTTCTTGAACACCACCTGAGTCGGTTACGATTATGTGAGCTTGATTCATTAAGTACACAAATGGTAGGTAGTCTTGCGGCTCGATTAAATGCACATTATCAACATTTTTTAATATGCGATTTACTGGTTCGCGTACATTAGGATTTAAATGCATTGGGTATAAAATTTGTGTATATGGGTGCGCAGTTGCAATTTCGACCAATGCCTCACAAATTCGCTCAAAACCGCCACCAAAGCTCTCACGGCGGTGCCCTGTAACTAAAATAAGCTTTTTAGTTTCATCGAGTTCTGGAAATTTAGCTTTTAGAGTTGAAATTAAAGCGGTGTCGGTTTTTACTTTATCAACCACTTGTAATAATGCGTCAATAACGGTGTTACCAGTAATTACGATATCGTCAGCACTTACTGCTTCATTGAGTAAGTTTTGCTGCGATGTTTGCGTTGGTGCAAAATGCAGCTTTGTAATAGCACCAGTAAGCTTGCGGTTACCCTCTTCTGGCCATGGTGAACTTAAGTTGCCTGTACGTAAACCTGCTTCTACGTGCCCCACTGGAATTTGCTGATAAAACGCCGCTAAACTTGCAGATAAAGTAGTGCTGGTATCGCCATGAACAAGCACTAAATCTGGTTTAAACTCTTCAAGAATAGGCTTTAGACCTAACAAAATATTTGTTGTTACATCGTATAAGCTTTGACCCGGTTTCATAATGTTCAAATCGTACTCTGGTACAATTTCAAAAAGGTCTAAAACTTGGTCAAGCATTTCACGATGCTGGGCAGTAACACATACTTTTGCATCAATACCTTCTGCTTCATTTAGCGCTTTCACTAGCGGCGCCATTTTTATTGCTTCAGGTCGCGTACCAAAAATACTTAATACTTTAATAGCCATGATTTCCCTTAATTTTTTACTAACCGATTTTGCATAACTTTATGCATTTGCCATTAATTGCTTAACGCGCTTGGTAAATTCTTCACCCAGTAGGCTTGATTGCATTGCATACTCTACGTTTGCGAGCATGTAGCCTAGTTTTGAGCCGCAGTCATGCGACTTACCTTTTAAATGGTACGCTTCAATTGTTTCAAGATGACGTAACTGTAGTAATGCATCTGTTAATTGTATTTCGCCGCCAGCACCGGGAGGGGTATATTCGAGCAAGTCCCAAATAGCAGGCGATACAACATAACGCCCTGTTATTGCTAAATTGCTTGGCGCTTCGTCATTATTTGGTTTTTCAACCATGTTGGTAATGGCTGCATTTTCACCAGGCTGGATTTTTTTACCTGCTAAATCAACCACACCATAGTTGTGTACTTCGTCCTGTGGGACAGGCTCAACCATAATTTGGTTATGCTGGGTGCGCTCAAATCGGTCGATCATTTGCGTTAAGTTATCAACCTTTAGGTTCGACTTATATTGATCGATAATTACATCGGGCAACAAAATAGCAAAAGGGTTATTGCCAATGATAGGCCGGGTTTCAAGTATTGCATGGCCTAACCCTAACGGCGCCGATTGACGAACCGATATAATGCTTACATCTCTTGGGATTATTGAACGAACTTCTTCTAGCAAGCTGCGTTTTACGCGGGCCTCTAGAGTGGCCTCTAGTTCAAAGCTAGTATCAAAATGATTTTCTATAGCGTTTTTAGAAGCATGAGTAACAAGTATAATTTCTTTAATACCGGCTTTTACGGCTTCGTTTACAACATATTGAATGAGGGGCTTATCGACTAGCGGAAGCATTTCCTTTGGTGTTGCTTTGGTAGCTGGTAACATACGGGTACCCAAGCCTGCAACAGGCAAGACTGCTTTTAATACTTTCACTTCAATTCCTTTTATAGTTACTTTTGGTTATAACGTAGCTGTTTATAAATGTCGCTGCGAATAGCGAGTTTTAAGCACTACTAACCATATGGGCGGCTATTATACACAACACATATAATCGCTCAATATAAAAAGCAGCCTTTTTGATTGTTTTAGGTTAATTTTTTGTTAACTAGTTATTTTTGCCTTTTTTGTAATCTATCAATTTACTTTCAATGGGAATATAATAGTGCTGTTAACTTTTAAGGGATAGGATTTGTGCGCGTAGGAATTTGCATAATTATATTAGTGTCTTTTTTTGCTTGTGCACAAGACATGCTTTTACATTTGCGTAATAGCGATATAATTACCCGTGCCAAACAGTTTTACGGCGATGCAGGCCACCAACGAATAAAAACGTGGCTGAGTTTTATAGATGACTCTGCCGACAAAAGCGAATGGCAAAAAATTCATTTAGTTAATGACTTTTTTAATAAGCATATAAAGTACAAAACCGATGACGATCTTTGGCAAAAAAAAGACTACTGGGCCACCCCGCTAGAAAGCTTAGGTGTAGGCATGGGTGACTGCGAAGATTATGTTATTGCTAAATACTTTACTTTAATCGCTTTGGGTATCCCAGAAGAAAAAATACGCTTTATGTATGTACGCCAACGTACCGTTAATCAACCGCACATGGTATTAATATACTTTGAACAACCTGACCAAATACCGTTGGTGCTCGACAACTTTAATACTAAACTAGTGCCTGCTAGTAATCGTGGCGATTTAAAGCCTATATATAGTTTTAACGGCCAAGGCTTGTGGTTAGCCAAATCGAAAGGGTTAGGTAATAAGGTTAAGAATAGCCGTGGGGTTTCTGCTTGGAACACTATGCTAGAACGAATTGAACAAGGTGAGCTTGCGCCCGCTAATGGTAACAACAAAGGAACTAGTAGTTATGTCTCGAATCTTTAAATATGGATTGAGTTTAAAGACCCAAGTTTATGGCTTGATCATTTTAATTTCGATTATTTCATTTTGTGTACGCGTTATTACCGACGTGGATACCACTCGTAATTACTTACAAACGCAAATGGCCAGTCATGCGCAAGACACCGCTACTAGTTTAGGGCTTTCTATATCTCCTTATTTAGAAGACGACAGCCTAATGATTGCCGAGACGATGGCAACCGCTATTTTTGACTCTGGTTATTATAGCCAAATTAAATTTACTGACGTGCAAAACAACATCGTTTTTGAATTACAAAATCCTAAACGCGTTGAATCAGTTCCTAGTTGGTTTATTAGTGCTGTTGAACTAAGTGCGCCAACTATGCATTCTGAAATAAATAATGGCTGGATGATGGCAGGTACACTCGATGTAACTAGCCATACTGGGCAATCGTATTTAACCTTGTGGCAACACACTCTTCGCAGCTTATATAGCTCGTTTTTACTATTAGCTGCATCACTCGCTATAGCATTTTTAATATTACGTGCGGTATTTAAGCCATTAAAAGCAGTAGAAGATCAAGCCACTTTAGTAACCCGCAAACGCTTTACCTTAAATAAAGAAATACCGGTAGCAAGGGAGCTTCGTACTGTTACACAAGCCATCAATAACATGGTTATAAACTTACAAAGTACGTTTGATTCATTGACCAAGCAAACTCAAGCACTGACCGAAGAAGTATATATAGATTCGTTAACGGGGCTAGGTAACCGTAAGTCGTTTGAAAACCACTTTAATTCTGTTGTAAATAACATTTCAGACGATGCGCCAATTACTGCGTTGATGCTTACCCTGCCCTCATTAAATAATATAAACCAAATAGTAAGTTACCAAGATGGTGACCAGCATGTATTAGATGCAGCTAAAATACTGAAACATGTCACAGAAGAATTACCAAATTCAACGGTATTTAGATTGAATGGCGGCACGTTTGTGTTACTTGCCCCTTATGACGTTTTATTTTTAAATAAAGCTCGTTTGGAGTTAAGTGATACATTAAGTAAAAAAGAAAACAGCCTACACATAAATGGCTATGCAAATTTAGCTATAGTTGCAGTTGAACAAGGTGTAAGTGTTGGTGAAGTACTGTCGTTGCTTGACACCGGTTGTACCATAGGCGAAGACACTACAATTGATAATAACGATAAAGAGTCACTATTTAGCGTCAACCAATGGCGTAAGCTGATTAAGTCGATTATCAATGCTGGTGAAGTGAGCTTTTCGGTACAGCCCGTAAAACAAGCTAATAAAGTTAATTCTCAATGTTACTTTGAAGTGTTTGCACACTTTATCCATGATGGCGAAAAAGTAAATAACGGCCACTTATTTGCCATGGCCGAAAAGTTAAATTTAACCGAAGAACTCGATAAAAAAATTATACGCAATTTTGTTGATATTAAAGAGCAATACCCAAATGAAGTATTTGCACTAAATCTTAGTAAGGCATCTTTATATTCAACTGACTTTATAGAATGGCTTACTCTTTACTCGCATACTAAACCGGTTATAAAAACTAACTTACTCTTTGAACTGCATGAAATAAGCTTATTGTATAATGTGCATGTTGCATCGTTACATATAGATGCAATTAAAGAGTTGGGTATTAATGTATGTATTGAGCACTTTGGTACCAGCTTAACATCGTTTAGATATTTACAAGGTCTTGATATTGAATATGTAAAAATAGATGGTAGCTACATTCAAGACTTAGTAACTAATCCGCAAAGCCAATTTTATATTCAAACAGTTAACAATATTTGTCATGGTTTTGGGATTAAAGTTTTAGCCTGTTTAATTGAAAAAAACGAGACTTTAGAAATACTTGAAGACCTAGGATGTGATGGTGTACAAGGTAATTTAATACTGCCACCATCAAAAATTATCAAATCTAATGAAAATGGCGTAAATAAAGAGTTTACTTTTTGCACCGATGCGCTAAAATTTTGCAATTAGTACTCAACCAAGGGACGAGAAATGAAAAAATTACTTTTAGCTGGCTTAGTCGCTAGCGCAACAGCACTTACTGCTCTTCCAACCTATGCACAAACGGATAATGCTGCAGTGGTTCAAGAAGTGGGCATAAATAGCATAATTGATATTCTTAATAATGTAACAGCAGATACTTCACCTGAACAATTACGCGAAGATTTAGTAGAAGCTATTAAACGCATTTGTAAAAACAAAGAAGAAGTTAAGCTAGACGAAAAGCTGCTTAATGGCGCATGTGGTGCTGCAGATATTGATGCAATGGTTGCCGCTGTTGTTGCTAACTTTGGTGCAGATAACCCTTTAATTTCTGACTTTTTAGCTGCACTTACAGCTGCAGGCTTAGACTCTGATGCAATTACACTGGCAGCAATTACTGCGGGTGTTGATGCTACGACCGCTTCTGAAGCAACTGCTGCAGGTCCGGGTACTGGCCAGCCAGCTCCACCAGTAGTAAGCTTACCAACATTACCTACACCTCCAGGTTCTGGTGGTACAGGCGGTGATAACGGTATATCTGAAGTCGGTAACTAGTTTTTACTTTTAGTATATTTAAACGCAGCCTATTGGCTGCGTTTTTACTTTGTTTGAGTTTATTTTGAATCGTTTTATATTCTTTCTTATTTGTTTGACCCTATTTTTACTCCCTCTTCCTTTAGGTAGTTACCGACCTTGGGCAATTTTAGCTATTGGCATTTTAACTAGCTTTACCTTTATTACTCACCTTACCCACAGTGTGTTAAATAACAACCAATCGCTGTTTCCACCCCGCTATTCTTGGCCACTATTTTTTACTCTAAGTGCAGTTGTTTTAGTTTGTGGTATACAACTATTTAGCGTAAGCGTTGATGCATTTCAAACCAAACAAATGTTATTAAAAACCAGCTTTTTACTCATGTTGAGCTGGCTCGTATTTAACTACTGCAATAGTGCCGAGCGAATTAAAAAATTAATTTATGCTGTTATTTGTGCCGGTGTATTTCAAGCTTTGTATGCTAGTTATTTAAACTTATCACCTGATATAGTAAGCCCTTTGTTTGGTTACAAGCACACAGACCGCGCTATTGGCACCTTTACCTACTCTAACTTTTTAGCTAACTATTTAGCGCTGTGCTTATGCTTAGGTATTGGTGTTTTAATCAGTGAACTAAAACGCTCTAACAGCGGTTATCAGCCCACTGTAAAACAAACATTACGCGCTTGGGCCGAAATATTATTGAGTTCTAAAATAATTTTACGAATTTCGTTAATTATTATTATTGTGGCGCTTATTTTAACTCGCAGCCGTATGGGTAACTCGGCCTTTTTTATCGCTTTAATTATAGTGAGCTTACTGGCGCTGTTTGTTTATAAGCAAAAGCCTAAAGCATTTAAATTGCTGATTGTGAGCTTTTTTATTATCGACTTAATCATTATTGGTGCCATTTTCGATGTAGAAAAAGTAAAACAACGTATTAGCGAGACTAGTTTGCAATCGGAAACACGTGATGAAGTTGTACGTGACTCAATTCCGCTGATTTTAGATAACCCGCTATTAGGCTCTGGTGGCGGTACTTTTTATACTGCGTTTCCTGCGTATCAGTCTGAACCCTACTCTGGCTACTACGACAATGCGCATAACGATTATGTACAATTTGCAGTTGAGCTAGGCATTCCTGCCACAACGTTGCTAGGACTGCTGGTGCTTTATTGTTTGTGGTTGTGTATTAATACTATGCGAACGCGTAAAACAGCGCTTTATCAGGGGGTGGCGTTTGGTTGCGCTACAGCTATTGTAGCAATGATGCTACATTCGTCAGTTGATTACTCTTTACAAGCCGGCGCTAATTCTATGTTGTTTATAGTGGTGTTATGTTTGGCTATATTAACCAATAAGTTACCGGCACCAAAACGGATTAAAAAACGACGAAGTTAACGGGCTGCGCAGGTCGGGTTACGGGCCTAATCTCGAAACCCGAAGCTCGTTGCTAACGACATTAAAAAATGACGCGACATGAAGTCGCTGCTACGAGTCGACAATAATTTCAACCTAACACCTAAAACCTAATTCCTGTATTTAAATTACTGTTCTTCTAAATCAAATTCGGTGGTGTGGCCGTCGCCGTGGATTAACTGGTACCTTGCTAAATTACCCGCTTCAAGCGTGACTAAACTAATAGCTGAATCGCTTACTAAGTATTTTTGCCCTTTGCCTTTGGTCTGGTGTTTGTCTACTTCCATATGCCAGCGTTTGGTAAAAAAGTTAAGTGGGCTTTTGGGGCCGTATAAAATAGAGTCGAGCTTATCAAGCACATTTATTAGCTTGCGCGGAAACTCATTTTTAATGCCACTGGCAGTCAGTTGCCAAATTCTGTTAGGGTGATCGCCAAAACGCTTTTGCACTGAAAAACAAAACGAATAGTGTACATCGCCGGATAAAATCAGTGTTTCGTTTGGGGTGTCGGTGCGCCTAAAGGTGTTAAGTAACTTTTTAGCTGAGCCTTCGTGGGCCATCCAGTTTTCTACATCAACCATAAGTGGTTGCCCACACATGTTAAACACCGCTTGAATTGCCTCAATCGATTTAACTCCAAACACGGGAGCAGGCGATACAATAATGACTTGGTCATGGCTTAATAGGCTTTCTTCAAGCTCTGTGAGGCGTTCCCAATCAAGTAAACCTGAAGGTTCGTTAAAGTTTTGCTCGTTACGCCAACGGTGCGTACGGGTATCGAGCACCACCACTTTAGGAATGGTCATTAACTCATAATGCCAATGGCTAAAGTCGTTAAGGTGTTTATCAAACGCTTTAAATTGCCATTGCTTGTCGCCAGCTAAGCAGTCGTTAAAAGGACTCAGTAACGATCCGGTTTTTTGCAGTGCGTCGTTGCCCATTCCCTGAAACAACCAATAGCTCGCTAAGCCATTATTTACAATACGCTTGCTGCTAGGGTTTTGATTAATGGATTGCTCCCACCCTGCGGTTAGATTCCAATCATCGGTTACATCATGGTCATCAAACATCATTAAGGTAGATACATTGGCAAACAATCGCTCTACCTCTGCTAAACCTTGTGCATAGTCAATTAATGCGGTTTTTTCTGCATTAAATAGCGTTTGATTTTTTTCGTTACCACCTGAGTAACTTAAATTATTTAAGTCAATGTATTGCCATGCTTGGCTACTAAAATTAAGCAAATATAGCGCTACAAACTCTTCAAAATGAATTAGGTGGTTATACGCTTTAACACTAGAAAAATGCGGTTCGTCTTTTTTTAACCAATAGCCAATACCTAGTTTTGAGCGGTTTTTCCATGAAGTAGTTGGTAACAAGTGATGGCGACCATATAGTTGCTCTGCAATGTCAGCGGGTAAATCTAAATCAAGTGGCTGCTCTTTATAAATACCCAAGTGCTTAATTAGCTGATGTATCGCTAATAACATGGGGCCAGCTACATCGTCGGCATAAATTTGGTCGCCCGAAAGCAATAATAACTGTGCACCCTGCTGTTCATTACTTCGCTGAACGGCTTGCCAATGGCTTGAGCTTACTAGGCTGTCTTTTGCAGGATGATGCGCATTGCGGCACGAACCATGTAATATTTGTGTCAGTTTTTTGGGGATCACAAATTCAGGTAATGGCTGATTGTTAAAGCTAAACGAAGATAAATCAACAGGGCTGTCATCAAAAAATAGTTGGTATGCTAATAAGGTATCGCGCGGGAATTGGCTGTTTATAGGTTTAATTACCACAAACTGTAAGAATAAATGCTCCCCTAGCCTTATGGTGTCTTGTTCGCTATAGCACTCGTAGTCAATTAACTCTATACGGCAATTTACTGGCTTTGAAGTAGCAAACTGAATACATACAGCGGTTTTTTCTGCTCGGCGCACCATGGGCCCCATAAGTAACAGTGGGTGTTGCACCGAGAGAGTCGTCATGAGGTTAGCCTTTAACTGCTAATTTAAATAAAGAGTAAAAGTTATCAGTGGTGGCTTTTGCCAACTCGTTAAAGCTAATGCCTTTGAGCTCACTAATGTAATAAGCAACGTCTTCAACATACGCTGGCTGATTAGTTTTACCACGATATGGTACTGGCGCTAAATAAGGCGAGTCGGTTTCAATAAGCAGTCGATCGAGTGGAATTTGTTTTACTACTTCTTTAAGCTCTACCGCATTTTTAAAAGTCACAATGCCTGAAATAGAAATATAAAAACCCATATCAATGGCTTTTTTGGCCATATCCCAATCTTCAGTGAAACAGTGCAATACTCCACCGCAATTTTCTGCTTTGTGCTCACGCATTAAATTAATGGTATCGGCACGGGCATCACGGGTATGAATAATAAGTGGCTTTTGTAATTCATTAGCTACCTCAATATGGCCAACAAAACTCGCTTGTTGCACTGCATGGGTGTCTTTTGCATAGTAATAATCAAGCCCAGTTTCGCCAATCGCCACTACTTTGTCGTGTGAGGCTAAATCAATTAATTGCTGTTTATTGAGTGCGTCTTTTTGATCTAGCGGGTGCACACCACATGACGCAGAAACGTCGTTGTAATGTTTTATTTGCTCTAGCATATTGGGGAACTGATCAAGTGTGACGCTGACACATAAAAAATGTTCTATTTTTTTAGCGCGAGCGTTATCAAGTACTTGGTCTAGGTTTAAATCGAGTTTATCAAAATCAAGACGGTCTAAATGGCAATGAGAATCTACAATCAAAATAAGGCCTGTTTTTACTACATGGTATAAGTTGGATTGCCGGAGTTTAACATAGTCCCCAGCAGTTTTTCGATCTTCGCGTTTAGATTGGTTTTGTCATCTAAAAAGCTAATGCCGATCCCCGGTGGATTTGAGCTCTGAGCGCCTTGTGGAGTGACCCACGTAACCTTTCCGGTAACCACGTCATCTTCTAGCGCATCTGGCAAGGTAACGCGTAAGGCAAGTGAATATCCTGGTTCATAACGCATATTAGTGCGTACAAATAAGCCACCTTTTTTTAAAAAAGGCATGTAACAGCGATATAGTTCGTCAAGGTCGTCTATATCTACTAATAGCTCTTGCATATTTAGTCCTTTTTATTGGTTACGTAATATGTACGCTAGTCGTGATACCGCAAGCGGTAAATTTAGCCCAAGTATTTGTATATTATTCTGTAAAAAATCATTCAGCGCTTGCTGAGCTACTTGGTAAGAGTCAAAACTCATACCATTTAAAAGCTGTTGTTTGAGCTGCTCACTTAAAAATAAAGTGAAAATACGAACAAGCTCAGGCTGTTTATTTATTATATCGACTAACGCATTGAAATTATGGCTTTGTTTAAACTCAGTTGCAAATTTATAAAGCGTATCAATATTTTCTAGCTGATTTTGCTGTTGCCACTGCTTTACTTGTAGTGGTTGGCTAAAAAATAACGACAACCACGGATAATTAGGCACATCTAGAGAGCTAAGCCATTGTTGAGCTAATTGATTATTAGTTACTTTAACCTCGGTTTTAGCACAACGGCTTAAAATAGTCGCTGGTAACTGCGCCACTTGGCTGGTAGTCAAAATTAAAAAACGGCTATTACTTGGCTCTTCAAGGGTTTTTAATAACGCATTAGCGGCTGCGGTGGTCATTTTTTCGCAGTTTTGAATAATCGCTACTTTATTGCCATTTTGAGCCGCTGACTGGTGCATAAAATTGCTTATGCCACGAATATCATCAACACCTATGCTTTGCCCTTCTACTTGGGTAATGCGCTTGTCTGGGTGTGTACCCGCTAAGTTTAATGAACAACTTTTACAGTGCCCACAAGGGCTTAGTACGCTAGTGAGGCTACTTAACTGTGCTTGCGTATTTTGGCATAACAAACTGTTTGCGAGTTGCTCACTTAGTTCAAATTTACCAACGCCAATGGGTCCACACAACAGCTGCGCATGATGAAAACGCTGCGCTTTATAGCTTTGAGTTAAGCGTTGCTCTACCTCATTAAGCCACGGCAATGCCATATTATTTTAACCCTGAAAAAAACGTGCGTAGTACATTGGTAATATCACGGTGAACTTTATCAATACTTTGGTTGGCATCAACTGTTTTTATGCTGTCATCATCATTTGCAAGCTCAATGTAACGCATACGGGTGCGCTGAAAAAACTCAATGGCTTCTTGCTCAATTCTATCTAGCTCACCACGGCCTTTTGCACGTTCAAGGCCAATAACAGGGTCAATATCTAGGTAAATGGTTAAATCGGGTTTTAAGCCTTTTAACACCATAGACGATAACGATGCTAAGGTATTTGCACTTATTCCTCGCCCGCCGCCTTGATAGGCCTGTGACGATAGATCGTGACGATCGGCTAATACCCACTGCCCTTGCTCTAGTGCCGGATTGATCACATTATGCATTAGCTGTGAACGCGCGGCATACATAATTAGCAGCTCAGTTTCAAAAGCAATTTCTTCTTGGTGCTCTGCTTTTACTAAAGTACGTAACGATTCAGCCAGAGGCGTGCCACCGGGTTCGCGTACATTAATAAAGTCTACATGGTGATGATTTAAAAAGTCTTGGCACAGGGCAATGGCGGTAGATTTACCCGCGCCCTCTAGGCCTTCTATAACTATAAATTTTGGTTTCATAAACACTAATTCTTTTTATTTAAAATATACTGGTTAACCGCCGCATTATGTTGTTTTAATGTGGTTGAAAACTGATGGCTACCATCGCCTTTTGCTACAAAGTAAACATACTCGCTTTTGGGCGGGTTTACCGCCGCTAAAATGGCTTCTTTGGAGGGCATGGCAATTGGTGTGGGCGGTAATCCGTTAATACGATAAGTATTATACGGCGTGTAATTTCTTAGGTCTTTACGTTTTATATCGCCGTCAAAATCTTCGCCTAGTCCATATATTACGGTTGGATCGGTTTGTAAGCGCATATTGGTATTTAAGCGATTAATAAACGCTGAAGCAATTAACGGGCGCTCACTGGCAAGCGCAGTTTCTTTTTCGATAATAGAAGCCATTATCAGTGCTTCATAGGCGGTGTCGTAAGGTAAATCACTTGCCCGTTGCTGCCATGCATCTACCAATGTTTGCTGCATTTTTTGCGCTGCACGCTTTAATAAACTACTCGCACTGTCGTTACTATGATAATGATAAGTATCGGGAAACAACCACCCTTCAAGGTGAGTTTGCTTGCCGATTATTTGCTCGCCAAGCTGTTCGAGTTTTAAATCGTTTTGTAAATGTGGAGCAATTTTTACCGTATTTAATACATCTCTAAGTGCTTGACCTTCAATAATGGTAAAACTAAAACTAATTTGCTCACCCTGGTTTATTTTTTTTATGTTGTTGATCACGCTATCTGCGCTTAACTCGTACAAGCCTGCTTTTAGGTCAGTCAAGGTTGGGTCGAGTTTAGCTAATATTTGAAACCGCCAGCAATCCTCTAGCCACTGCTGCTGTTGCCATTGGTGACATAACTTATTAAAACCGGTGCCTTTTTCAACTTTAAATTGGGTGTTAGTGGCTACCTTTAATGGCGTTTGAATGGTTGCTTGTAATTGCTGATAGCCAATCACAGAGCTAAAAAAAGCCAGTAGTAATACTGATAATATAACTTTTAACACTAAGCCTCCTTGGCTAGTAACTCGTTTAGTAATGATTGGCTGTGCACAATATCAAAATAGTGCTCGTCTAGACTTTTTACGGGCACAATTTTCATTAAGCTGTTACATAAAAATACGGCGTCTGCTTGGGTAAGGTCATCAACGCTGACAGTTTTAAATTCAACGGCTAATTTATCACATAAAGATTGTAGAAAAACACCTTTAATACCGCATTCATCGAGCCTTGGGCTAAATACTTTATTATTTTTTATTGCAAAAATATTAGCCGCTGAGGTTTCAATTACATTGTTGTTGTAATCAAGGACTAACGCATCATCGCTATGCTGAGCTTGCAGGGCATTTTTGATCAATACTTGTTCGAGCCTATTTAAAGTTTTAAGCCCAGCTAAATGAGGTTGAACGGCCAGCTTAATCGGGCTAATAGCTAAACTAATGCCTGTATCTATTAAGCTGTTGTAATGATCTGGATAAGGTAAAACACTCACAATAATGTTTAAATTACATTTGCTTGGTGGCGCATAGCCTCGCCCGCCCTCGCCGCGTGTTACCACAATTTTAAGAACCGCTTGCGCCTGTGATGCTACTTTCTGAGTAATGTGCGACTCAAGAGCTCTAAACTCAAGCGCCGGAAACCCTAAACGCTGCGCGCATTCAATCAAGCGTGTTTTGTGATAAGCCCAATGCCCAACCTGTCCATCAGTAATCATTGCGGTGGTAAAAAAGCCATCGCCATAGTTTAAGCCCCTATCACGGGTGCTTATGCTACTGGTTTCGTTTGCTGCTATTATTGTTTGCATATTTTTTTACACATAAAAAAACCCAGTTAAACAACTGGGTTCTTATTGTCGTTCGTTGTTAAAAAAGATTATACCTTTTTAAACAGTAACGAGCCATTAGTACCACCAAACCCAAATGAGTTACACAAAGCGTAATCAAGTTTAGCATCACGTGCTGTATGCGGTACGTAATCTAAATCACAGCCTTCGTCTGGGTTATCTAAGTTAATTGTTGGCGTCACTTTTTGCTCGGTCAACGATAAAATAGACACTATCGACTCAACAGAACCTGCAGCTCCAAGTAAGTGACCCATCATAGATTTTGATGAACTTACCATTACGTCTTTAGCTGAATCACCAAAAATAGTTTTAACCGCTGACGTTTCTGCTTTGTCACCCGCATGAGTAGACGTACCGTGTGCGTTGATGTAGCCAACTTGCTCTGCATTTACTTGCGCATCGTTTAATGCGTTTTCCATTGCCAGAGCTGCACCTGCGCCATCTTCTGGTGGTGAGGTCATGTGATACGCATCACCACTCATGCCAAAACCAACAAGCTCTGCATAAATTTTAGCGCCACGTGCTTTAGCGTGTTCGTATTCTTCAACAACCACCACACCGGCACCATCAGAAAGTACGAAACCATCACGGTCTTTATCCCAAGGGCGAGACGCTGCTTGTGGATCGTCATTACGCGTTGAAAGCGCACGTGCGGCGTTAAAGCCACCCATTCCAATTGGCGTACACGCTTTTTCTGCACCACCGGCAACCATTGCATCGGCATCGCCGTAGGCAATCATACGTGCGGCGTGACCAATGTTGTGCAGGCCTGTAGTACATGCCGTTACAATTGAAATATTAGGACCACGTAAGCCGTGCATTATAGATAAATGACCCGAGATCATATTAATAATGGTAGACGGTACATAAAACGGCGATAACTTACGTGGGCCGCTGTTTAATAATTTTACGTGGTTTTCTTCAATAAGGGTTAAGCCACCAATGCCTGAACCCACCGCTACACCAATGCGTGATGCGTTTTGTTCAGTAACTTCGAGGCCAGAATCTTGAAAAGCTTGAACACCCGCTGCAATGCCATACTGGATAAATAAATCCATTTTTTTAGCATCTTTTGGTGACATGTAAGCCGATGCATCAAAATCATTGATTAAACCAGCGAAGTGAGTACCAAATTTTGATGTATCAAAGTGGGTAATATTTTGAATACCACTTTTAGCATCTAATAAGCCTTGCCAGGTTGATTGAACATCATTGCCTAGCGGCGTCAACATTCCTAAGCCAGTTACGACGACACGACGTTTAGCCACGGTTTGCCTCCAATAAGGAATTATTATTATACCAATTAACTTAGCTCAGTTTATTTCAGCGTTAACGCTGTTGCTAGTTATGTTATTAGTATTGGGGATGATCATACCCAAGCTACCTCAAAGTGCGAGTCTCAAACCATTAACCAACGCTAAGCAATAACAATTTAATTGCTGATGATGAGTGAGGGTTTGGAATTGAATCATGTACTTTGAGGTGGTTTGGATATAAAGATTAAAGGCAGCGAATGCTGCCCTTAATTTGCGATTAATTACTCAGCGTGAGCTGTAACGTAATCGATTGCAGATTGTACTGTAGTGATCTTTTCAGCTTCTTCATCTGGGATCTCAGTATCGAACTCTTCTTCAAGAGCCATTACTAATTCAACAGTATCAAGAGAGTCTGCACCTAGGTCATCAACGAATGAAGCTTCGTTTTTAACTTCTTCTTCTTTAACACCTAGCTGTTCGATGATAATTTTCTTTACGCGTTCTTGGATATCGCTCATTCTTCTTTCCTTTATTAAAAACGCCAATGCGTTATTTTCAGATTGCGGCGTAGTTTACGTCCGATAATTCTCTGATTCAATCTTTTGACCATAAATAATTTGCTGGTCAAACCTCTTGAGTGTTTATTTTATCTTTTATCGCTTATTTTCACAGCGATTTCAAGTATGTTTAAAGCAAGTTTGCGAAAAATTCAATATTTTTTAGCAAACCCGCATACAATTTCTAGTTTATTTAATTCGCATTGCGAACTTAAACCATATACATCGCACCATTTACATGCAAAGTCTCACCTGATACATACGCAGCGGCGTCAGATGCTAAATAACATACTGCAGCTGCAATCTCATCTGGCTGACCTAAACGACCCGCAGGTACGTTTGCAAGCGTTGCTGCTTTTTGCTCATCTGTCAAATCATCGGTCATGTCTGTTTGAATAAAACCAGGTGCAACCACGTTTACTGTAATACCACGAGAGGCAACTTCACGCGCTAGTGACTTAGAAAAACCGATAACACCCGCTTTAGCTGCTGCATAGTTGGCTTGACCCGCATTACCCATAGTTCCCACTACAGAGCCGATATTAATGATACGGCCGTTCTTTTTCTTCATCATTGGGCGAAGTACGGCCTTAGATAAACGGAAGATAGAACTTAAGTTGGTATCGATAATATCGTCCCACTCATTTTCTTTCATGCGCATTAATAAGTTATCGCGCGTAATACCGGCATTATTTACTAATACATCAATATCACCTAAATCGGCTTTAATTGCCGCTAATGTCGCCTCAATCGATGCAGGATCAGTTACGTTTAACGCATAGCCCTTACCGTTATCACCTAAGTAGTCACTAATTTTAGCCGCACCCGACTCGCTTGTTGCTGTGCCCGCTACTTTTGCACCTTGTGCTACTAATGTGTTTGCAATGGCCTTACCAATACCACGACTAGCGCCAGTGATCAGGACAACTTTGCCCTCTAAAGAAAATAAATTACTCATTTTATATACTCTTATTTAGCTGAATCGATTGATGCAAGGTCGTTAACTGAACCACACACCATCGCTTTATCAATACGTTTTGCAAGCCCGGTTAGTACTTTACCAGGACCAAATTCATAACTTTGCGTTACACCTTGTGCAACCAGTGCTTGTACCGTTTCGGTCCAGCGTACAGGGCTATATAGCTGGCGCACTAATGCCTCTTTAATTGCATCAGCTGAACCTTCTGCTTTTACATCAACATTATTGATTACATCACACTTAGGTGTATTAAATGTTAAAGCAGCTAAATCGGTGGCTAATTTCTCAGCAGCTGGTTTCATTAGTTCACAATGTGACGGTACGCTTACCGATAATGGCAGTGCACGTTTTGCTCCGGCTTCTTTACAAGCAACAGAGGCTCTATCAACTGCATCTTTATGACCGGCAATAACCACTTGCCCTGGCGAGTTATAGTTTACTGGAGAAACCACTTCACCTTGTGCCGCTGCTGCACAAGCGGCTTTAATTTCATCGTCGCCTAAACCAATGATTGCGGCCATAGAACCTACACCAGCAGGTACGGCTTCTTGCATGTATAAACCGCGATTTTCAACCAGTTTTACGGCTTCGCTTAAACTGATCACATCGCTACATACTAAAGCTGAATACTCACCCAAGCTGTGACCTGCCATAACGACGTCTGCATCTGGGTTTGCAGCTAACCAATGACGATAAATAGCCACGCTTGCGGTTAATAGTGCAGGCTGAGTACGGTGTGTTTGATTTAGTTTTTCTTCTGGACCGTTAAGTACAAGGTCTGCTAGGTCGTAACCAAGTGCGGTTGAAGCTTCTGCAAATGTAGCTTTTACTATGTCAGAACTCGCTAGTAGCTCTTGTAACATACCCACAGTTTGCGAGCCTTGACCTGGAAAAAGAAGTGCAATTTTTTGTGCCATAATTTGCTCTTTTAATTAAACAAAATAAATAATTTATAACACGGCACGTTAACTGTTATTCAACCGCCGTGTCTTTAGAATGTGTTTTTTCGAAAATAGCAGCTATTTTATCTGGAAGTTGACGTTCTACTTCTTTCACTGCTTCGTCGATTGCGGCATGAAATGCTTTAGCTGAGGCATTTCCATGGCTTTTAACAACAATACCGCGCAATCCTACCAGAGAAGCGCCGTTATACTGGTCGGGGTTCACTCTTTTATAGAGTTTTTTTATGATTGGCGCCAACATAAACGCCATACACTTGTAAACGACGTGCTTTTCGAGGGCACGGGTAAACTTTTTCATGATAAGTTTAGCAATGCCTTCACAGGTTTTAAGTGCAACATTGCCAACAAAACCTTCACAGACAATAACATCGGCCTTGCCAGAAAAAATATCGCTGCCTTCACTGTAACCAATATAATTAATCAGCTCGCTTTGTTGCATTAATTGTGCGGCTTGCTTAATTTCTTCGTGGCCTTTTATATCTTCAGCACCAATATTCAATAAACTCACTTTAGGGTTATCGCAGCCAAGTGCTTGACCTGCAACCACAGAGCCCATAATGCCAAACTGATACAACATTTGTGCATCACAATGCACGTTGGCGCCTAAATCGAGTAAGTAAACGGGGTTTTTACGTTCAGTAGGTACAGCAGAGATAAGTGCGGGACGTTTCACCCCTGGAAGCATTTTTAATACGTAATGCGCCATAAAAAATAGCGCCCCTGTATTGCCAGAGCTAACACAGGCTTGCGCTTCACCCGATTTAACTAAATCAAGGGCAACTCGCATGGAGGAATCTTTTTTTGAGCGTACAGCAACAGCGGGTTCGCAAGCATTGGTGACAACGTCGTTACAATGGCGAATAATTAATCTAGGATGAGAAAGTGAATCGAGTGATTCTAATTGTTTAGCTATTACTTGCTCGTTGCCACATAAAATGAGTTTTAAGTTGGCATTAGCATTTACCGCACGAACGGCTGCGGGGATAGATGAACGGGGGCCATAATCGCCCCCCATCATATCTAACGCTATGGTTAGATTAGTCAGCATATAAGCAATCTCTTAGTTAGAAATTACTTGAACGCCTTTGTAGTAACCATCTGCAGTCACATGGTGACGACGATGAGTCTCACCAGATGTTTGGTCTACAGTTAAAGTTGGACCACTGATCGCATCGTGTGAACGGCGCATGCCGCGTCTTGCACGAGACTTTTTGCTTTTTTGTACAGCCATAGTCTTCTCCTAAGAATCTTTCTTAAGTTGTTTCAAAATATCAAATGGATTTGGTTTATCATCTTCCGCCTTTAAAACACCAAAGCTGGCAGGCTCTGCTGTATAACTGCATGAAGCTTCGTTGTGGGTAGGCACTAATGGCACTGCTAAAATAAGTTCGTCTTCGATTAACTCAAATACGTCTATTTCACCATTTTCATCAAGTGCTACTTCGTCGTAGCTTTCTGGAAGATCATCTGACTCTGCATCCAAACCGACTGGCGAATACACAAAGTCTTGATCCAAATCCAACCCTAAATCACCATTACAACGTTGACAAGTTACAGTTACGTGTGTGGACAAATTGCCACTAATCACAACTAAACCTTGCTCATCGTTTTTGCAATGAATTTTTACCGCTATTTCACCTACTTCTTCCTGGATAACCCCTCGTAAACGAGGAAGTTTCTCAAGCGGTACAACGCCGTCATACTTTAAACGATGCTGAGCTGCTTTGCCCGGATGAAGGGTGATGGGAATTTTCACCTTTTGCATAGGGGCTGCATCATATAGATAGTTAGTAAGTTAGTCAAAGTAAAAAACCAATTTTACGTTGTTTTTCACGTGTTTTACTCACGGATCTGATTTATCCTAACTCAATCTGATTTACGTTAGGAAAACATGCCATGAAGCACTCCCTTATATTAGCCTCAAGCTCGCCATTTAGGCAGTCTTTATTACAAAAATTTAATCTGCCGTTTGAAACTTTTTCGCCGGATGTTGACGAAACGCCGCATAAAAACGAAACACCAAGCAACCTTGTTAAGCGCCTCAGTGAATTAAAAGCGGCTGCAGCCATCGATCATTTTGACCAAGGCCTCGCAATTGGCTCCGATCAAGTTGCTGTATTTAATCAGCAAATATTAGGTAAGCCACACAATAAAGAAAACGCAATAAAGCAATTGAGCTTATTTAGCGGGCAAACAGTCACTTTTTTAACTGGCTTGTGTGTGTACGATATTCATACTAAGCAATGCAAAACCATTGTTGAGCCATTCAATGTGACCTTTAAAACGTTAACAACGGCGCAAATAAGTGCTTATTGCGATGCAGAGCAACCTTATAACTGTGCAGGAAGTTTTAAAAGTGAAGGCTTGGGTATTTGTTTATTTGAGAGACTCAGTGGTGATGATCCAAACAGTTTAATTGGTTTACCACTCATTAAACTCAGCCAATTACTGGCTGAGTTTGGTGTTGATGTATTAGCAGCTCAAGTGCCTAGCGCAAATTAACTGATTAACCGAGTAATATATTTTGCAACTGCTGATAGTTGTTAGCGGTTGCAATCGGGGTTAATTCATTGAGTTGCGCAGCGTTGTGCACACCCATGGTTACCCCTATTCTATCCATGCCAGCGGCTTTTGCCATTGCCATATCTATTTGGGTGTCGCCTATCATTAGCGCTTCATCAACACTTACCCCTAGCTCTTCAAGCAATTGATAAAGCATATCGGGAGCGGGTTTTGATTTAGCGTCGTCACTGGTTCGCGTAGCACTAAAAAAGTGACGCAACTGGCTTTCATCTAGAAGGCGTTCCAGCCCTATTCGGCTTTTACCTGTGGCAACCGCCAATATTACGCCTTGGCTTTTTAACGCAGTGAGTACCTGTGCAACGTGATCAAACACCGGTGTTGGGGTGGTATCAAGTGCATATTGCTGTTTATACCCTGCAATAAGCGCTTCGTGATGCTCACTGCGTTCAGGGAACAAGGTTGCGATTGCGTTTTCAAGCGATAAACCAATAATATTTTTACTGGCGGTATCGCTTGGCGGCTCAATATTAAGCGATTGGGCACTTTTGCGAATGCAATTAACGATTTTGCTAATTGAATCCATAATGGTGCCGTCCCAATCAAAAATTACTAGCTTATATTTTTTAATCGACGTTAAATTCACGCTTTTGCTGCTCTAAGTTTAACCAAACAGCTTGATAGTGCTTTATCCAGCGGTGCTTCTACTCGCATGGTGGTTTCGTTTTTAGGATGGTAGAAGCTTAAATCATGAGCGTGTAAAAATAAGCGGTTTAAACCACGTTTACGCATTGACTCGTCAAACCCTTGGTCGCCGTACTTATCATCACACGCAATGGCATGACCTTGGCACTGAGTGTGCACACGAATTTGGTGAGTACGACCAGTTACAGGGGATGCTTGTACTAATGAACAATCGTTATAACGCTCAAGCACTTTAAAACGAGTATGCGACGGTTTACCTTCCGTGTTATCAACACGTACTACGCGCTCACCCGATTTAAGGGTATTTTTACGCAAACCTTCCGTTACATTTTTAGTTTTAGAGTCCCATTGGCCTTCTACCAATGCCCAGTAATTTTTTTCCATGGTTTTTTCGCGTAATTGCTCATGCAAAGCGGTCAGCACTGAGCGTCGCTTAGCAATGAGTAAACAACCTGAAGTATCGCGGTCTAACCGATGCACAAGCTCAAGGCTACGCTCTTCTGGGCGTAAAACGCGTAATGCTTCAATAAGCCCGTAGCTTAAGCCACTACCGCCATGCACAGCCATGCCTGAGGGCTTATTAATAACAATTAGGTATTTATCTTCAAATAATATATCGTCTTCGAGGCGCGTTACTTTATCGAGTTTTGAGGGTACAAACTCTTCACGCTCTGACACTCTAATTGGCGGTATACGAATAACGTCGTCTAGCTGCAATTTATAAACAGGCTTAATACGTTTTTTATTTACACGCACCTCACCCTTACGAAGAATTTTGTAAACTGCGCTTTTAGGCACCCCTTTTAAATGGGTAATAAGAAAGTTATCAATACGCTGACCTAAGTGGTCTTCGTTGATAGTGACAAAAGTTACTTGTAAGCCGGTTTTTTCTGACATTGCCTAATCACTGATTTAAGTAAAATAATTTAGTTGCTAACACGGTTATAATAGTGGGATAATCAGCAGCGCAAATATTTAGTATTTGCAAATAACAACGGTGCTTTTTAACACAACAAAACATTCGTGATGCACATTCTGGGTAACCGATCATACAGATCCGAGTTAAGTTTTCCAAAGCTTTTATACATACCCAGTTAACACGTGCGCACAACTAACGGCAATGCGCGTAATATATTGCTGGTTAAGTTTGAACATGAATTGATTTTTAATGTGATAGTAAAAGCAATGAACAGATAATTTGTCTGATAGTGACGGCGTAAAAACACGCCGTTCAGAATTCGCTCAAATATTGTAGTAGTACCGTACAGCAGCTTATTTAGAACTAAAAAAATCTAATAAATAAGCGTTCATTAACATCGGTAGCGATTTTTGCTCATAAAATAGATAACGGTAGTTTTAAAAACGAAACTATGGTTTGAACCTAAAGAGCCCTACGCACCTAATATGAATGCATTTAATAAGATTGATATGACAGGCCAACTTCTGGATAAAACGTGTATTGAGCTAAATAGCCGACACATTTGAATCCTTTTAGAATTTAATAGCGTGATAACACCCTATTGTTTGCCGGCATTTAAAATACTGCGTACCAAAATACAGAGCCGTTCCGTTAAAGACCCAGTCGTGAGGCTGCACATTCTAAAAATAGGAACACCTGAACAGGCGAGAAAAACATCGTCATGTCAGCGACATAAACTAGTAGAGTAACATTATGAAACGTATGCTAATCAATGCAACGCAGCAAGAAGAAATGCGCGTAGCACTGGTTGACGGCCAGCGCCTATATGATTTAGATATAGAAAGCCCAGGTCACGAACAGAAAAAAGCCAATATTTACAAAGGCAAAATCACACGCATTGAACCATCTTTAGAAGCGGCATTTGTTGACTACGGTGCTGATCGTCATGGTTTCCTTCCATTAAAAGAAATTGCTCGTACTTACTTCCCGCAAGGTTACACCTTCCATGGTCGTCCGAATATTCGCGACGTGATCAAAGAAGGTCAAGAAGTAATAGTACAAGTTGATAAAGAAGAGCGCGGCCAAAAAGGTGCAGCATTAACTACCTTTATCAGCGTTGCCGGCAGCTACTTAGTGCTTATGCCTAATAACCCTCGCGCTGGCGGTATTTCTCGCCGTATCGAAGGTGATGAGCGTACTGAACTTAAAGAGTCGCTAAGCCGCCTAGAACTACCTAAAGGTATGGGCTTAATTGTACGTACTGCGGGTGTTGGTAAATCGTTTGAAGAATTAAACTACGATTTAAAAGCATTATTAGTCCACTGGGAAGCCATTCAACAAGCGGCAGACAGTGCTAAAGCACCATTCTTAATTCACCAAGAAAGTAACGTGATTTTCCGCGCTATTCGCGATTATTTACGTCGTGACATTGGTGAAATTTTAATTGATAAGCCACGTGTTTTTGAAGAAGCTAAAGCGCACATTGAGCGTTTTCGTCCTGACTTTATGAGCCGCGTTAAGCTTTATCAAGGTGACACACCATTATTTACGCATTACCAAATTGAAAGCCAAATTGAGTCTGCGTTCCAACGTGAAGTGCGTTTACCGTCAGGCGGTTCAATTGTTATTGACCCTACTGAAGCACTTACGTCTATCGATATCAACTCGTCTAAAGCAACAAAAGGCGGCGATATTGAAGAAACAGCACTTAACACCAACTTAGAAGCAGCGGATGAAATTGCACGTCAACTTCGTTTACGTGACTTAGGTGGTTTAATTGTTATCGACTTTATTGATATGACTCCTCCACGTCATCAACGTGAAGTAGAAAACCGCTTAAAAGATGCTGCTCGCCCAGATCGTGCCCGTGTACAAATTGGCAAAATTTCACGCTTTGGTTTACTTGAAATGTCGCGTCAGCGCTTACGCCCTTCACTAGGTGAAGCAAGCCAAGGTGTTTGTCCACGTTGTAGCGGCCAAGGTACTATTCGTTCAAACGAGTCAATTGCATTATCAATTTTACGCTTGATTGAAGAAGAAGCGATTAAAGACAACACTGCACAAGTAAACGCACAAGTGCCTGTTGCTGTTGCCGCTTATTTATTAAATGAGCAACGTCGTAGCGTTCACCGCATTGAAAAGCATCATAAATGTGATGTAGTGATTATTCCTAATCAACACATGGAAACACCACACTACGAAGTAATGCGCTTACGTAAAGATGAAACGCTTGAAACTGTAAGCTACGAGCAAGTTGTTGCGCCTGAGCCTGAAGCATTTGAAATGTCTAAATCGCCAGCAGCACCTGTACGTGAAGAGCCGAAGCTTAAAGGTGTCGTTATGCCTTCTAGCCCTGCTCCACAAGCAGCAGCAAAAGCAGCGCCGGTAGTAGAAGCAAAAGCTGAAATTGGCTTATTTACTGCACTTGGCAAATGGATTAAGTCGTTATTTGCAAGTGAAAGTGAGCAAACAACACAAGAGTCTACAGATAAGAAATCTCAAGAGCGTACCAATAACAACCGTGGCAATGATAATCGTCGTCGAAACAACAACCAACGTCGTCGCAATAATAACCCACGTAATAAACCACGCAACGAACGTAATACAGATTCTGAAACTAAAAATGAGTCAGCACCTGTAAGCGATACGCAAGAAAAGAATGAGAATCGCAATAAGCGCCGTCGTAATTCAAATACGCGTAAGCGTCCTGAGCATAAAACAGAAGATAAAACGCAAGTAAAAGTAGAGGCAACTCAAAAAGCGGATACTGCACCTAAATCTGATAAGAATGCTGAGCCAAAAGAGCAAAAGCCTAAGGTACGTCGTCAACGTCGTAATTTACGTAAAAAAGTTCGCGTACAAGACGAAAGTGCTGAGCAAGTTCAAACAATAGAACAAGCTGTTGAGCAACCTGTGGTTAAAGAAGAAAAGCCACAAGTGAAAGAGCAAGCACCTGTTGTTGAAAAGCAAACGCCTGTATCAGATGAAAAAGCACCTGCACCTGCTAAAGAACAAGCAGAAGCTGTTGTTGATTCAAACGATAACGCAGTCTCACAAGATGAAGAACAAGAGCAAACACGCACTCGTTCACGTCGTTCACCACGTCATCTTCGTGCATCAGGTCAGCGTCGTCGTCGCCCTGAAGGTGAAAACGCGCAAGAAAAGTCTTCTGATGAAGCGCCTGCGTTTGTACCCGTTGCTGATCAAGCTGCAGCTGAATATGAAGCAGAGCTAAAAGCAAAAGCACACAAAACGGCTATTGATGCCTCTGATGCAGTTGAACAAAACATTGTTGAAGAAGAGTTAGCGAAAACTGAAGAACCAGTAAAAACTGAAGAGCCAGTTAAAACTGAAGAACCAGTGAAAACTGAAGAGCCAGTTAAAACTGAAGAACCAGTGAAAACTGAAGAGCCAGTTAAAACTGAAGAACCAGTACAGGCTGAAGAACCAGTACAGGCTGAAGAACCAGTGAAAGCTGAAGAACCAGTGAAAGCTGAAGAGCCAGTTAAAACTGAAGAACCAGTGAAAACTGAAGAGCCAGTTAAAACTGAAGAACCAGTGAAAACTGAAGAACCAGTGAAAGCTGAAGAGCCAGTACAAACTGAAGAAGTTGCTGTTGAAGCAGAAACTGCACCGGTTAGTGCTACTGAAACACCTGTAGAAGCTAAAGAAGCGCCTGTAGTTGAAAGTCAGCCTGAGACAGTGTCGCAAGCGAGCTCTACTAATGTAAACGCTAAAACAGTGATTACAGCTGGACATGCAAGTGCGCCAATGGCACAGCCAACACCTGTAGCTGATAGCGAAATCAAGCATACATCAGTTGCAATGGCACATGACAAACGTGAGTTAATCCCTGACAGTGGCCTTCGCCCTGGCTCGGTAAAACCTGCTGGTCGTGCAAGCTCAGCAATGACTAAAACACTTAATGCTGAATAAGCACTAAGTTTAGTTAACAGCTAAAAAAACCGCGTTAATTGATTTTAACGCGGTTTTTTAATGCCTGATATTTATGTAACTCGCAACGGGGTTCGGGTAAAGTCGAAAGTTAGCGGGCTATGGGGATCGGGCTTCGAGCCTGCTCCCTAAACCCTTAGCTCGCAACTTGCTGTGAGCAAGATCTATGTCTACAGCATTCCTAACACCTAAAAAATGCGCGAGGTAAACTCCCGCCTACGGATAAGGTCAACATCGAGGTTTATTGTCGGCGGGGCTTTATGCCGCGCAAAGGAATTATTCACAAAGAGTACTATGAGACGCTGCGCTTTTAGAGGGTAAAGTTACAATCGAAGGTTAACGGACTGTGGGGATCGGGTTACGAGCCTGAGCCCGAAACCCGTAGCTCGCAGCCCGCCGTGAGTTTAATCTTGCTCTTGTTCCATGAAACGTTGCAGTTGGTCTTTAAGGTTTGGCGGAATGCCCTTGATCACTAAAGTATCAGTGGCTTCATTATAAGTTACACGCTCACCTAAATGCTTACGCTCAAAACTAATGCTCACACCGCCACCTAAGCCTGAAAACTTCACCATACTCGTTACTGTTTTCTTATCGACTGGGAATGACTCTTCTAGGTCATAGCTTTGCTCTTTACAAAAGCTCTCAAACGGGTTGTCGTCGCCTTTAGTCAGCGTTGCTGAAAGCTCACTTACATTAGCCTCTTCGCCAGTAGTGACACAGTCGTTACAATAATCAAATACTTGCTTACGTAAATCGTCTTTTTCAGACTTATCAAATTCTTGCTCTGATAAGTAGTCTTCTACCGCGTTTAGCATTACTTGGCTTTGTTGCTTAGGATCAATGCCCTCTTCACAACCTAAGAAATCTAAAAAGAAGTCAGCCACTTTTCGCCCTGCACGACCTTTAATAAACGAAATATAACGATTGTCGTCTGCTTGGGTATCCCATGCTGTTAAATCGATACGTGCAGCCAATTGCATACGCGAAATATCTAAATGGCGCGATGCGGCTAAATCAAGCTCTGAAGTCATGGAGTAGTGCTCTTTAATGTTGATCATGGCAATCAACATATAATCAGTAGCCACGTACTGATAATGACAAAATACTAAGTAGCCAGTTTCATTAAAGGCGTATTTATCTAACTCTTCTTTTAATACCGTTGATGCCTGCTCGGTCATATGCCAAAAGCCAAGCTCATTATTACGATAGCTTTGCATAGTAGAGGCAACAATACTGTTTTTTTCACCACTAAAAGCACAAAAACCTTTGCCTGGCTTGCCGTTGTAGGCGTGGTGTAATTGCTCAATGAATACAGCAACTTTGTCGTTGATCATCATTTCGTCGTTGCGAAGGTGAATTTGGGTGTCGTCATCTTTTTTGTCTACATAGTGCACGACTAATTTTTTAACATCTATTGCCATCTTTGTTTTTCACGCCTCTGGTGTTAAAATACGGGAATATAACTATTTTTATTGAACCAACTGATGCCAATCTTATCAAAATACTCTAATGAAGAAGTAGAACAAATCGTCGATCAGCTTATTGATGTTTTATCAAAACACAATGCGCCGGTTGATTTAAGTCTTATGTGTTTAGGAAATTCTATCACGCATATCTTAAAAGAGCATGTACCAACAGGGAAAAGACAAGCTGTTACTGAGAACTTTGCAAAAGCACTCGCTCAGTCGGTTAAATAAACTCTATGAATTTATCGCAGCATAACCAGTTTTCATCGAAAGCAAGTCAATTATTAAGTTGGGGCCATTGGTTTACATTTGCCAATATTGGTTTAGCGCTTTTAATTAGCTTAAGCTATTTATTTGCCGACTCACCGCCCACTACTTATATAGGTATCACTTATATGGTGGTTACGTGGCTAAGCCACACCAGCTTTATTGCCTTTTTAGCGTTTGTGCTGACGGTTTTTCCTTTAAGTTTAGTGTTTCCCTATCCGCAGCATATTCGTGGTATGGCGGCAGTGATAGCAACAATAGGTGCTTCAATACTGACTTTGGACGCTTATGTGTATTTTAACTTGGGCTATCACTTAAATGCCTCGGCGCTGCCTGAAATTATTTCGTTGTTGTGGCACCGCTTAACAAATTCACCTGCGCTTACTACCTTGCTTGCTGGCAGTATTGTGTTACTTATTTTAGGCTTTCAGCTTACGGTTAGTAACTTTACTTGGCACCATTTAGCGCGTTTAAAGCAATTTAAATTTGCGCGTTATGCCGGTTCTTTTTTAGTTATCTGTTTTGCCTTAAGCCACAGTATTCATATTTGGGCTGATGCAAATTTAAAATTTGATATCACAAAACAAGATAACGTATTACCGCTTTCGTACCCGACTACGGCAAAGAGCTTACTCGCTAAAAACGATTTGCTGGATGTTGAAAGCTACGAGCAAGCACATAATGTTAAAATTAATAACCAAGGTATTAATTACCAAATACCTACCCCATTAGCAAAATGTGAAGATTACAACGCAGCTAAAGTTGATATTTTAGTGTTTGATAATGACGAACAGTTAGCAAAATTTGTTGCTAGCAAAAAAGGCATTTATAAAAATCAGCAGTTTTTACAACCCACAGATCATAGCGACATGCTTTTTGGTTTGGTGTATGGTCTGCCTGCATTTTATAAAACTGATATTATTGAGCAACAAACGTTACCTGTTTGGCAAAGCCAACGCCGTAGTGTAGAAGTATTTGGTATTGATGAGCTGAGCTTTATTAACGAGCAAGCACACAAAGATGGCGCAATCAGGGTTATTAAAGCGAATGAAAATACGACTGTACGCGATGACACTACTGAGTTTTTTGCATTTAGTGTGTCTCAAAACAGCAATGAAATAGTGACCACGTCAACCTTGTATAGCTCAGATAAGTTTATTTCTAAAGTGAATGGCTTAATTCAACCTAGTGACATTCTTGCTACTAGCCTTGGCCAATACTTAAACTGTAATACGCTTGCAGAGCAGACAATGTTAGGGAAAAACTTATACAATAAAAGTAATAACATTGGCGTTAATTACTCACAAGGCGTCGTAATTGCTTATAAAAAAGATAGAATTACGCTGATTGATCGTGATGGAAACTTTAGAAATATTTCCGCAGCTGAAGGGTTTTCAATTGAGCAAGGACTTGATATTCCGTTTTTAGTGCACAGTATTAAAAAGCTTAAAACATTTTCTCAATAGCACCTCATAATACGAGCGAGTCATTAAAACTGACTCGCTTAGTTTCTGTTATTACTCCTTTGCACTTGCTATCCCCCCAAGCTAGGTTATAGTTTTTATCATTAAAAATTATTAACTCGATCAGAATATACAAAGGATAATCATTATGTTCAGCGTTATTAATCTGATCATTACTGTCTGTATTTTATGTTTTAGCTCTCTAGCATTAGCTCAAACCACCTATTACAAATGCGTAACCCCAGAAGGGACTACCTTTTCACAATTACCTTGTAGTAACAATGCAACCGTTCATAAAATAACTGCCACCGAGCCAAAACAAGCAGGTGAAGAAATAAACTACACTAAGCAGTTAAACGAACTTGAACGCGACACCATAATTACTAACTTAGAGGCGGAGCTACGCAGTAACCAGCATAAACTCGCTATACTTTCTCGAGAGAAAGACAGAGCTGATTTTAAACAACAACAGCCGTTAAATCATATATTAAGTGCGGATGATAAAAAACGAATTAGCAAAGATATTAAAAAGACGCAAAAAAGCTTAGATAAGCAATATAAAAAAGATAAAACGTTAATTGAAAAGCGAATTAAGAAATTACAAAAAAAGATTGATGCCTACCAAGCAGACTCTAATTAACTTAAATAAATATCATCTTAATTAGCTTGGTTTTAAACATAAAATAACATACCCTTAACAACCGTAGAGTACGAACTCTAATACGTGTTTAGTGATGCAATTTCCTTTGACCCGCTTTTACAAATTAAATGGTATCCACCGGCACTTTGCTAAACACCTAAAGGCGTCAATTAAGGAGTACTGATGCAACCACGCCAAATTGCTGAGTTAATTTTAACCGGATTTAAAAAACATTACCTGCTGTTTCAAAGAACAACAGCAAAAGCACCTTATGCGTTTGCTAAAAGAGATTGGCAAGCAATCAATGATATTAGCCGCCTACGTATTAGCTATTATGATGATCGAGTTAACGAAACCACAAAAACCTTACGTGAACGCCAACAAACAGACCAGCTAAACGAAAGTTTATGGCTTGAAGTAAAAAAAATTTACCAGCATTTTTTATGTTTTCACCCGCAGGCTGAGCTTGCCGAAACATTTTATAACTCTGTATTCTGCCGCTTATACCACCGCCGCTATTTTCATAACGACTTTATTTTTGTTGAAGCGACACTCAAAGATGCGCCCTCAGTGCCTGTAGAAGCAGAATACAGAAGCTACTTCCCCGTCGTGGATGGTTTAAAACCAACAATTAAACGCATTATTAACCACTTTGATTTTAAAGCCGATTTTGTCAACCTTGAGCGTGATATTCGTTTATTAGTAAAAGCGTTTTATAAGCAAGCTCCCGATACTCACCACCAGCATTGGCAAATGCGTTTTGATATATTACACACGCCGTTTTACCGCAATAAAGCCGCGTATATTGTAGGACGTGTCGTTTCGCAAAGCGGCGTTCAACCTTTTATTATTGCGGTACTACACCATGAAGATAAGGGGTTATATCTTGATGCCCTACTGACTAAGTCATCGCAAATGCGAGTAATTTTTGGCTTTGCACGAGCTTACTTTATGGTAGAAACTCACGCCCCCTCAGCGTTAGTGCGGTTTTTAAACCAACTCATGCCGAATAAAACCTTAGCCGAGCTTTACAACGCCATTGGTTTTCATAAACAAGGGAAAACTGAGTTTTACCGTGAGTTTTTGAATCATTTAACCCATTCTAATGATCAATTTACCATTGCTCCGGGTACACCGGGTATGGTGATGATGGTATTCACCCTGCCCTCATTTGGTTATGTATTTAAAGTCATCAAAGATAAATTTGGCGAAAGTAAGCCATTTGGTCGCGAAACGGTATTAAAACGCTATCAACTGGTTAAAAGCCACGACCGTGTAGGGCGAATGGCCGACACCATAGAGTATTCAAACGTCGTATTTCCTTTGGCACGATTTGATAGTAACTTGTTAGCACAGTTGCACAAAACCATTGGCTCATCGATGGTGATTGAGGGTGACTGGTTAATCATAAAACATTTATACATTGAACGGCGAATGACACCGCTTAATTTGTTTTTAGAAAATGCAGACGAAAAAAGTGCCGCCGATGCCATTGAAGAGTATGGCCAGGCGCTTAAAGAAATGATTGCCGTGAATATTTTCCCTGGCGATATGCTGTTAAAGAACTTTGGTGTAAGTAAGCACAAACGTATTATTTTTTATGATTACGATGAAGTGCAATATTTAACAGACATGAACTTTAGAGCGCTACCTAAAGCAAACAGTTATGACGACTATTTAATGGACGAACAAAGTTACTCTGTTGCACCTCAAGATGTATTTCCAGAGCAGCTATGTACCTTTGTAATGCCTAATCCAACATATAAACAATTTTTAACTAGCACGCACCCTGAATTACTTGATGTTAACTTTTGGAAACAAGCACAACAAAATATAAAAAATGGAAAGGTGAGTCACATTTATCCCTATCCTACAGCACAGCGTTTTATCCATTATTGGTAAACGTTAAGGACACACAATGAATATAAGTAAAATAGATTTAAATTTACTGGTTTACCTCGATACATTACTGCGTGAATGTAATGTTACTCGTGCTGCAAACCAGCTTAGTATTACTCAACCGGCAATGAGTAACGGACTTAAACGCCTACGTAACCTTTTTAACGATCCTATTTTAGTGCGTACCAGCGATGGTATGGTACCGACTGAGCGTGCTATTGAGTTACAGCCTGTTATTCGTGGAATTTTAATGACCCTTGAAGAAACGCTGGCACCTAACCGTGAGTTTGAGGCTAAACAAAGCAAGCGAGTGTTTAGGATCATGGCCAGTGATTACGCGGCCAGTACCATGGCACCGCGTTTATTAGGGAAACTACACGAAGAAGCGCCCGACACCACCTTAGATATTTTAACTCCTAGTGATGTTACCTTTCACGATGTTGAAAACGGTAAAGTTGATATGGCGATTAACCGCTTTGAAAATTTACCACAATCGTTTCATCATAAACGTATTTGGAAAGACAGCTTTTGTTGTTTAGTAAAATCAGATAACCCCATTATTGAAAACTTTAGCCTAGACAGCTATTTAAAAGCTCGCCATATTTGGGTAAGTAAAACAGGCTTTGGTGTTGGTGTGGGGATGGACCCTAAAGATGTGCAGAAGCTGGGCTGGGTTGATGAGGCACTGGCGCATTTTGGTAAACACCGTAATATTGCCACTTTTACTCGTAACTATCATGTGGCTGTTCACTTAGCCAAAGAGAAAAATTTAGTTGCGACTTTGCCCTCAAAAGCGGCCAATATTTATTTAGACGATCCTGGGCTTAAAATACTGGAGCCACCCTTTCCTATCCCGCCATTTGAACTTGATATGATATGGAGCCCTTTATTACACAGAGATGCTAGTCATATTTGGTTACGCCAAAAAGTAGCTGAAGTAGCGGATGAGCTAAAATAACCTTCTTACATACCTTAATGTAAAATTTGCTTGCTAACGCTTAGTTAGCAAGCCTACCAAACTATTAAAAAAAATTAAAAACCATAAAATACAAAAGCTTAAAAAACAAAACCTACTTGGAATAGCGCTTGCTTAGTAATGACTGTATTTTAAATTAACAGAGGTCATTATTATGAGCACCCATCAAGGACAAGAAATTAATCATATTACCGACATTATCCAAGTAATGAATAGCGGCATCGACTTTTACCAAACAGCACAAGATAAAGTACAAGACCCCGCTATAGGAGCCCTATTCCAGCGTATGATTGACGCTCGTAGAGTCAGTGTGGAGAGTTTACAACCTTACGCAATCAATCAACAAGGTGAGCGCGAAGATGGCTCGTCGTTTGTTGTAGAAGCACGCCGTGCATTTACTACTTTGATTAGTAAATTTGCTAATGATAACGATCAAACCTACGTTAAAGAGCTTGAGGAAGTAGAAGATAAAACCTTAGAAGAAATTAAAGTAGCGTTGAAAAAGCCTCAGTCCCACGATTGTGAAGCAGCATTATCAAAAGTATTACTTACTATGCAAAGCTGCCATGCTGAAATGAGTAAAATGCAAAAACATTAAGTTTAAAAACGATAAAAGGGCCTTACGGCCCTTTGGTTGTTAAATAACAATAGGAGAGTTATTAATTAAAAGCGGTACTCTGCACCTACGTAGTAGTAAGCACCGTTGAAGCCAAATGGCGCTGAACGACGTGAGTACTTAAATACACCATCGCTGCTGACAATGGTGTTACCTTGAGCATCTACAATTGTGCCTGAACGTGAATTACCTATGGTGTTTTCATCTGGGTAAACATCAAATAAGTTATTTGCGCCAATATTTACTGATAAATCGTCAGTCACAAAGTAATTTACTTTGATGTCAGTTAAAATTTCAGCACCATAAGTCTGGCGGCCGCCATCTTCCACTGTGTATTCACCAAAGCGATTAAGCGATAGGTTTACGGTCCAGTCGTCGCGACGATAAAGTGCACTTAAGTTAATTCGATCTTCTGGTTGCCATTCTTCAATAATAGAAATTTCTTGATCAGAAAACACATCATCGACTGGCACGGTTTCAAGACCAGAACCTGCAGGTGTAAATAACGACACCACATCAGTTTCTGTAAAGTTAGCCGCTAAAGTAAAATCAAGCGTGCCGCCAAGGCCTTCTGTATTCCATGTAGCCACAAAGTCGATACCTTGTGTCTCAGTGTCAGCGCCATTTAAGAAAAACTGCCCTGCACCCGCACCTGAACTTAATAACGCAGCATCAAGACTGCTTGATAAGCCTTTACCTAAGCGATTACTAATTACAATACGGTCGTCAATATCAATTGAGTAGTAATCTAGGGTTACATTAATATTATCGCTTACGTTATAAACGATACCTAAACTGCGGTTTTGAGATTTCTCTTCTGTGAGCTTAGGAATACCTAAACTTTGCGCAAGGGTTGAATCGTTTCTAAAGGTGCCCACTTCTTCAGCCACTAAGTTACCATTAGGGCCTATAACAAACTGTGTGCTGATGTTGTTAAAATACAACTGCTGCATTGAAGGTGCTCTAAAGCCTGAGCTTAGCGCACCACGAAGTGAAATATCTTCAGTTACTGACCAGTTACCGGCTAGTTTAAAGTTAACTGTATCGCCAAACCCTTTGTAATTGTCGTAACGTAACGCCCCTGAGATAATTACATCTTCAATAACGTAAGCTTCAGCGTCTAAGTAAAACGAGATCACATCACGCGACTCATCAACCGACGACGCTGGCGATGAACCACCAAAGCCTTGTGTGCCACCGGATGCGTTTTCGCTGCCAATACCACTGCTTAGCCCATCGTAAATATTAACACCGTTGTTGGTATCGTAATCGCGATATGCATATTCACTACCCTCTAAAATTCGGTACTCATCGGTACGAATTTCAGCACCCATTGCCAATGAGTAGTCATCAAAATTTTGAGTAAAATCAAGATTGATCGTTTGCAGTGATAGCTCCATGCCATAAGCATAACCTTGACGTGGAATCGTGGCGCGAATATCTGCTGCACTTAGGCCTTGATCATAACGTAAAAAATTCGCGTAAGAGCCGTTAATAGTATCGCTAGTCGTGTAGTCAATACTGTTTTCACCATAGGTGTACGATAAATCTAAGCTTGAGTCGTTATCAAATTCAGTTTTATAACCAAAGTTATATGAAATATCGTCAATCGTGGTGTTTATTTTAGGTAAAAAACCAGCTGGGATAGTTGCATCGCCATCTTGAAGTACCGGGTTACCACCTGCATTAGCATTATGGCGGAAAAATGCTGCTGATTCGTTATCACGAGTTGAATAGGTAATAAAACCGTATAGTTCACCCGCTCCTAATTCGTAGCCGGTGTTAACTGTTAAACCAAATTGTTGTGAATCAGCATCACCAATTCTGAATGTATCACGCGGTGCGGTTAATTCGCGTGGATCACCTGCAAGCAAGGTACCATCAGAAAGTTCAGTACAGCCATAGAACTGACATGAGCCATGAAGGCCTGCACGGTTAGTTGGTGCACGATCACGGTAGTTAATAGTTGTATTTAAATAACCGTTATCACCTAAAGCAAAGCCTTTATTAAAGTCGATATTAACGGTTTCGCCATCACCTTCAGAGTACTCACCGTAGTTAACGGCCGCTTTACCACCTTCGCTGCCATCTTTTAGCACGATATTAATAACACCGGCAATTGCATCCGAACCATATTGAGCCGCAGCGCCGTCGCGCAGTACTTCAATACGTTTAATGGCTGAGGCTGGAATCGCATTCATGTCAGTACCCGCAGTACCACGACCAACAGAAGTATTAATGTGGATAATACTGGCTTGATGACGACGCTTACCATTGATCAATACCAATGTTTGATCCGGGCCAAGGCCACGTAAGGTTGCGGGTCTTAATGCATCAGTACCATCACTAATAGATGAACTTGAAAAGTTAAAAGAAGGTGCGATAGCTTGAAGCATGCGGCCAACTTCAGTTTGACCGGTATTTTCGAGTGCTTCTGCACTTAAAATATCAACGGGGACAGGTAAGTCTTCAACTGAGCGTCCTGCGACACGACTACCTACAATAGCAATTTTTTCGATGTTTTGTTCTGCGCTTTGTTCAGCGGCATTTATTCCTTGTGAATTAACTGCAAGTAAAGCAGGTAATACAGCAGCACTAACTCCTGAAAGCTTCATCATGTTGTTATCTTTCCTATTGATTTGTTTGAGTTTAATACTCAGTAAACCATTTTGATCAACAACCGCATCGAGCTCAGTCTCAGCTAACAATGCGTTTAACGCATCGAGTTGAGAATAAAATCCATATAACGAATTTGCCTGGTACTGTTTAGCAAGTTCGTACGAAAAAACCACTGTTTGTTCAGTTTGCTTGGCAAATTCAATTAAGGCTTTGTCTGCTCGTTGCGCTTTTATATCAAACTGCATCATTTGCCCCTGGATTTGATTCGCATGCACACTGATACTAAAAAACAGCGGTGCAACGAGTCCCAACGGGCTTAAATAACACATATGGTTACTGCGCAACTTATATAAACAGTTAGCAAACAAAAATCCTCTATAGGTTTTTATCATTTTTTTAATCTTTAAATTACTTTTTAAACCCTTATGAGTAACATTGATTAACAATGGCGTGATTTTCATTACCATTACCTATGACTTTTTTTGATATTTTAAACTAACAACATGCTCGCCTAAACGCTCATGCTCAATTGAAAAATTATTTTGTAAGCTCTCTAAAAGCCCTGCGACATCACCCGCTTTAAACACGCCAGCCACTTTAATACGCGCTAATTCATCAGATGACAGTTCAAATCGCGTGGCGGTATAACGGCTAACTTCGTTTAAGGCATCAACCAGTTGCTCGCCATTGAATATCAACATGCCATTTTGCCATGCTAAATCGCGTTGTACGTCATCAACCGATAATTGTGTAATTGGTTTAGTTACGCTCTGTTCAATAATAGCTTTTTCACCCGATATCACTATATTGGCATTGATCTGGCGGATTTCGTGATTGCTGTTATCAGCTTGCTGATACGCTTTAAAATCGTCAGCATTAACGGCAACGCTAGGATCGGTGATCATCACTTTACCTTCAGTGACTACCAACTCGAGATCTGATGAGGTATTGCGCTGAACATTAAAGACTGTACCAAGTGCGGTAAAGCTTTTGTCACCCGCCATCACACTAAATGGTCGTGATGCATCTTTAGCTACGTTAAAACGCCCTTCTCCACGGCTTAGTAATAACTGTCTACGTCCTTGGCTATAAGCGACTTCTAGTGAACTATTAGTATTGAGCTGAACTATTGTGCCATCTGGTAAAACATAGGTTGCTTGCTCGCCAACCTTTGTTTTATAAATTTTTGTGTAATTTACTTTAGCTAAATTTTGGTTAAAGTTGCTCCCCATGTTCAGCAAAAAGTAGCTGCACATCATTAAAGCTGCAACAACACTTGCCGCAATACCATATACATAGGAAGGCTTTGTTTTAATGCCTGCAGAGTGCTTATTAGGAAACAATACGCTGAGCTCGTTAAGCACACTTAAGTCATCCCATAATTGTGCTAATTCATATACCGCATTCTGATGAGCCGTGCTTTGTAACATCCAAAGTTTGAATTGCTCTTGCTCTTGTATATTTAAGCCACGATCAATCGCACTTATCCATTGCGATGCTTTTTCTAAGATTAATTCTTTTGAAGTAAATTGATGGATGTTACTCATTTTACTGCCCTCACTATGTTCGCACTTTGTTGGCAATGTTCACTCTCATCTTGCACTTGATCGCGCATATATAGCATGGTGTTTAGTAGCCCTTTAGCAATGTGCTTTTCTACCGTACTTTGACTTAGCTGCATTTGCTGTGCGATCTCTTTTTGGCTCATCCCATATACTTTTTTTAATATAAAACATTTTCTCACTACAGGGCTTAGCTGCTCAGTAGCACGACAAAATAGTAAAAAACGTTCTTTGGAGGTGTATTCATCTTCTAATTGCATTGATTTAAGCAATTTAGGAAGTTCAGTTTCGTGATTTAAAGGAGTACTAAATTTATTATCCCATTTAGCTATATGATTTAGGGCGAGATGTTTAGCTGTTTTCAACATATAGCTGCGGGTGTATTGAATATCTTGTTTTAGCTCTGCTTCATAACTTTTAACAAAGGTTTCTTGAACAATATCATCAACATCGTCAGGTAACACAATTTTAGACACAAAGCGCCGCAGTTGCGTGGTTATATCTGAGAATGTACTGGCTAATTTAATTCCTCGAGCCACGTGGGTAGTCCCTTGTTATTATTATTACGGTAAGATTACGAGTTTTATGGTTAATTACAAGGCATTTTGTTAATTATTGGTTATTTATTAGTTGCGAATATACGTACTCAGTATAAATGTATTAATATTTATTATATTCTTAATCATTATGGCTGTATTAAAAGTAGCACCCCTAGCGTTTTTATAGTGAAGCCAAACCCTTATTTAGCTTAATTTTTATTGGGTTGCTGTGTAGTAATTTAATAAACGCAACGCTACTATTAACGGATAGAGGCTAGGAGTTAAAAATGAATAATCAAAAATTAGCTGATTTTGAGCTTTACTTCCAAATTGAAGAGAGCAATCGCGTCAATCTATTTGCCGTAGATAACGCAGTGATACCAAAAAGTTTGGCTGAACTAGACGCAGATATTCCGCCTTTATTTAAACTTGCTAACGAAGTCAGTAGTTTAGATCAAAGCGCTTTAGGCCCTTTGCGTAACTTAGGAGATATTGCCCAAGAACTGACGACGTTTTTACAAGCACAGTCGCGTAAGATAGATTTGATCATGAGCCATATTTTAGCTTCAGAACAACCTGAAGATAACTCAATTTATTGCGACAGTTATGGCGGCGGCGGAATTAAGTTTACCAGTGAACATTTGTATACATTAGGTCAGAAATTTCGTACCAAACTGTTTTTACAGCATGAAGCCTCTGCGGTGTATTGTTATAGCGAAGTTGTTGCTATAGAAAAACAAGATAATGAGCATTACCAGTATACCCTGCTATTCGTATCAATAAGAGACAGTGATCAAGAGTTGGTTGTTAGAGCCAGTTTACATGCGCAAACACGCCAACTTAAAAAGCGCCAACAACTTGAAAAAGCGAAAGAGAGTTCAAACGAGTAACACGAGTGTTTATTTACCTGTTTAAATCGCTTTAAATTGTAGTTCAAACGTTTATTTAAAAGTGACTTAGCTGTAATTGAACTGCTAAACTAGCCCCATCTTTATTTGTATTAAAAATCCATGAACTTTAGACTTTTACCTGAATGGGCCGAGCAAGATGCTGTTATGCTTACATGGCCTCATAAAAATACCGATTGGGCTGATAATTTAGCGCGTGTTGAACCCGTTTATATTGAACTTGCAAAACATATTACCGCGCAACAAGCCTTAGTGATTGTAGCTCATGATGAAGCATTAAAAACCCACATTAACTCATTACTAAATGATGCTGGTATTGAGCAGACCCGTGTATATTTTGTTGTTACTCCCACTAACGATACGTGGGCGCGCGACCATGGCCCACTTACGTGCAGCGCTATAGAAAAGCCAGAGCAATTAAAAGTCTACGACTTTACCTTTAATGGCTGGGGTAATAAGTTTGAAAGTGCCCTTGATAATCAAATAAACCACACATTAGTTAAACAGCTAAGCAATACAAACAACCAGTATCAAGCCCTCGATATGGTGCTTGAAGGCGGTGGTATTGAAATGAATGAACATGGTGTATTGCTAACAACTAGCGAATGTTTACTGAATAAAAACCGTAACCCTGATTTAAACCCAAGTGACATAGAAGTACTTTTAAAAGCGCACTTAGGCGCTACTGATTTTTTATGGGTTGATCATGGTTATTTAGCCGGTGACGACACCGATAGCCACATTGATACGCTAGTGCGCTTTGCACCTAACAACACCCTTGTGTATGTAAAATGTGACGATAAAAGCGATGAGCATTTTAGCGCGCTAGATGCCATGGAAAAACAACTACAAAGCTTTAAAACTGCTGATAACACCCCATATAAGCTAATTGAGTTACCGTGGCCAAAAGCCGTGTATGACGATGAAAATACGCGTCTACCTGCCACCTATGCAAATTACTTAATTATAAATAACGCAGTATTAGTGCCTATTTATGACGATGTAAACGACCAAGGTGCCTTAACACAAGTTCAAAAAGCATACCCAGAGCACACAATTATTGGTGTAAATTGCTTACCTATTATTGAGCAATTTGGCAGTCTTCACTGCATTACAATGCAATTACCTCGTGGATTTTTAGCTGGAGCAGCACAATGACAAGCCCTGCACATTTATCAGTTGCCTTAGTGCAACAAAGCAACAGTGACAACGCTGAACATAATATTGAAAAGTCAATTGCGGGCATTCGCGATGCAGCTAGTAAAGGCGCGCAACTTGTTGTATTACAAGAGTTACACCGCAGTTTATATTTTTGCCAAACCGAAGACGTTGATGTATTTGATTTGGCCGAAACAATACCAGGCCCAAGTAGCAACACTTTAGGCGAACTCGCAAAAGAGCTCGGTATTGTTATTGTAGCTTCATTATTTGAGAAACGTGCTACGGGTCTTTATCACAATACCGCCGTGGTGCTTGAAAAAGACGGCAGCATTGCAGGTAAATACCGTAAAATGCATATTCCAGACGACCCAGGGTTTTATGAAAAATTTTACTTTACTCCTGGGGACTTAGGCTTTGAGCCTATTCAAACCTCAGTCGGTAAGCTTGGCGTACTGGTGTGTTGGGACCAATGGTTTCCTGAAGCCGCGCGCTTAATGGCAATGGCCGGTGCTGAACTATTAATTTACCCAACAGCCATTGGCTGGGATCCACGCGATGATAAAGACGAGCAAACTCGCCAAAAAGATGCTTGGGTTATTTCACAGCGAGCGCATGCAGTTGCTAATGGCGTTCCGGTGATTAGCTGTAATCGAGTTGGTCATGAAAGCGACCCTAGCGGTCAAAGTGACGGCATTCAATTTTGGGGCAACTCGTTTATTGCAGGCCCTCAAGGCGAGATGTTGGTAGAGGCTGATAACCAAAATGAACAAATATTAATGGTAAAACTTGATCAAAAACGTAGCGAGAACGTAAGACGTATTTGGCCGTATTTACGCGACCGTAGAATTGATCATTATCAAGATTTAACAAAAATTTACCGTGACTAAATAATAATGTGGCTCTTACTCGTTAAGAGCCTAATTTAATGGAGTAATTAATGGCGTTTGAGCAATGGGCAGCCTTGCCTTGGGTAAAATCTCAAAAAGATAAAATTCAATGGGGCGAACTTCTAGGCAGTGGCTTAAGCATTGCTATTGCACAAGGTGTTAAGCAGCAAGACAACTTAGTGTTAATTGTTACCCCTGATACACCAAGTGCTCTGCGCCTTGAAACAGAATTAGAGTACTTGCTGCCTGATAACCCAGTAATGGTTTTTCCAGATTGGGAAACATTGCCTTATGATCACTTCTCGCCCCACCAAGATATTATTTCAGCACGTTTAGCAACACTCAATACACTGAAAAAAGAGCAACAAAGCGTGCTCATTGTTCCGGTATCAACCTTAATGCTGCGCACTGCCCCAGCATCATTTATATACGGCTCAACGCTGAATTTTAAAGTAGGCGACAGATTAGATACCCATGCCCTGCGGGACAATTTAGAGCAAGCGGGTTACTTACATGTGCAACAAGTCATGGAGCATGGCGAGTACGCTATACGCGGCTCAATTGTTGATTTATACCCCATGGGGAGTAAGCATCCATTTAGGCTCGACTTTTTTGATGATGAGCTTGATACCATCCGTTTATTTGATGTGGAAACTCAGCGCTCAGACGATAAAGTAGAAAAAATTGAGCTACTACCTGCTCATGAGTTTCCTACTAACGAATCAGATATTGAACGTTTCAGAATAAGCTATCGTGAAAAATTTGGCGCAAGTGCTGAGCAAGACTCAGTTTACATGCAGGTCAGCAAAGGCAATTGGCCAGCAGGTATAGAATATTACATGCCGCTGTTTTTTGAAGGCTTAGCAACCATTTTTGACTACTTGCCTGACTCAACAACCGTCATGCAATTAGGGGATTTAGAGCATGCAGCAGATAACTTTTGGCACGATGTTAATGTACGCTATGAGAACCGCCGAGTAGATCCTCTGCGCCCACTATTACCGCCCGATGAGTTATATCAGCCAATTAATGAGCTGTTTTCCAATTTAGGTAATTATGGCCGCATTCGTCTATCGCAAGCAAAGCTAGGGACAAAAGCGGGCAATAAAAATCTCGCAGTTAATGAATTGCCTAATGTACGCATCGATCATAAACAACACCAACCCTACGATGCATTTATTAACTATGTAGCTGAGCAAAAAAAGAAAAAAGGCCGAGTGGTTATTAGTGTTGAGTCGGACGGTCGACGCGAATCATTACTGAGTATATTAAAACCTAGCGGCTTAAAATTTAAAGAATTTGATAGCTTTGAGCAGTTTACCAGCAGCAGTAATGACGTTGGTTTAATTGTCAGTCCGCTTGAGCAAAGTGTGGTGCTTAGCACTAAACCAAGTTTGAGCATTATTACCGAGCAAGAATTGCTTGGGATCAAAGTATCACAACGCAGACGCCGTAAGCACAAGTATGAAGCAAGCCAAGACGCGTTAATTCGTAACTTAGCAGAGCTTAAAGAAGGCCAACCGGTTGTGCACCTTGACCATGGTGTGGGCCGTTATCAAGGGCTGCAAACGATTGATGCCGCCGGTGTGGTGACTGAATTTGTGACTATTACTTATGCAGGTGAAGCAAAACTGTATGTGCCGGTATCGGCACTTCATATGCTTAGTCGTTATTCTGGAGGTGAAGAGGCCAGTGCGCCACTGCATAAGCTCGGCTCTGATGCCTGGGATAAAGCGAAAAAACGCGCCGCTGAAAAAGTACGCGATGTGGCTGCAGAGTTACTCGATATTTACGCACAACGCCAAGCCAAGCCAGGTAATAAGTTTACGCTTGATGGCCAAGCTTATCGCCAATTTAGTGATAGCTTTCCGTTTGAAGAAACAGATGATCAACGTAACGCCATTGAAGCGGTACTTGGTGACATGCAGTCAAAACAAGCCATGGATCGTTTAGTATGTGGTGATGTTGGTTTTGGTAAAACCGAAGTAGCTATGCGGGCAGCCTTTGTAGCGGTTAACGATAATAAGCAGGTGGCTATTTTAGTCCCTACCACCCTACTTGCTCAACAACACTACGATAACTTTAAAGACCGCTTTGCTGATTTTCCAATTGAAGTGGGGGTGCTATCGCGTTTTAATTCGACCAAAGAGCAAAAAGAAACCCTTGAAAGAATGAATGATGGCAAGCTAGATGTGGTTATTGGCACTCATAAATTGATTCAACAAGATATCAACTTTAAAGATTTAGGCCTGTTAATTGTTGATGAAGAACACCGATTTGGGGTTCGTCAAAAAGAAAAAATTAAAGCCCTGAGAGCAGATGTTGACATACTCACTCTTACCGCAACCCCTATTCCGCGTACATTAAACATGGCGATGAGTGGCATGCGTGATTTATCAATTATTGCCACTCCACCGGCTAAACGTTTAGCGGTTAAAACCTTTGTACGCCAACGCGACGAAGAGCTTATTCGCGAAGCGGTACTACGTGAAATTAAACGTGGCGGCCAAGTATACTTTTTACATAACAACGTAGAAACTATTGAACGTGTCGCTCAAGAAATTAGCGAATGGGTGCCTGAGGCAACAGTAACCTCTGCACATGGTCAAATGCGAGAGCAAGAGCTTGAGCAAATAATGACCGACTTTTATCATCAAAAATACAATGTCCTTGTGTGTACCACGATTATTGAAACCGGTATTGATGTGCCCACAGCAAACACCATAATTATGGATAGAGCCGATAAACTTGGTCTTGCTCAACTACACCAATTACGCGGACGTGTAGGTAGAAGCCATCACCAAGCCTATGCTTATTTACTTACCGGTAACCCTAAGGCACTCTCTAAAGATGCGAAAAAACGTTTAGACGCGATTGCCTCATTAGAAGATTTAGGCGCTGGCTTTGCGTTAGCAACTCATGATTTAGAAATTCGTGGTGCGGGTGAGCTATTAGGGGATGATCAATCAGGGCAAATGCAAACCATTGGCTTTAATTTGTATATGGAAATGCTTGAACAGGCCGTTAACGCACTTAAAAATGGTCAAGAGCCAACTCTTGAAAATCTATTACAAAAACAAACAGAAGTAGACTTAAAGCTACCTGCTTTGTTACCAGATGATTATATTCATGATGTTAACGCGCGTTTAGGTATGTACAAGCGAGTAGCAAGTTGTGCTAACCTTGCTGATATTGATGAGCTGCAAGTTGAATTAATAGACCGCTTTGGTTTATTGCCCGATGCAGCTAAAAACTTATTTAGTTTACAACAACTAAAGATGCAAGCGAGTAATCTAGGCATAACCAAAATAGAGGCAAACCCGAAAGGGGGCTACTTTGAGTTTAGTCAAAATACTAAGGTTAATCCTAGCTTCATTATTGGTTTGATACAAAGTGCGCCACATATTTATAAGATGGATGGCGCAAATAAATTACGCTTTGCCATTAGCGAGGCGAATGCCCGTGAACGCTTAAAAATGATCACTGCTATGATTGCAGATTTCGAAAAAAAGGTTAGCCATTAATGTTGCTGAAAAAATCGCTGGTTGTTTTATGCTGCTTGTTTAGTAGTACTGCATTTGCAGAGCGTTGGTTTGAAGTAGAAGTGTTGATATTTAAACAACGCCCTGCTCCATACCTACAAGAAGACTTTAGCTTAAAGCACGACGCCATAGAAGATAAAAACACCTTAGATTTACTAAGCCCTGTTTATAAAAAACAAGCAATGGACGCGTGTATAAATGGCGATCCGCGTTTTCAAAAACGTACCTTTGCTGACACTTTAGTCAACTCAAATCCTCAGTCAGCAGCGTGTAACAACAGCATTGATTATGTAAAAAGTTACGATGTGTTACCAGTAATACCTCAAGCACCTGCACAAGAGACGATGGAGCAAACTTACCTGTTAGCCCCTGAGCAATTGCAGTTTCAATCACAACGCCAAGCTCTAAACCGCAAAGGACTAACTCCTTTATTGCATACCGGGTGGCGATTTGAGGGTGCGAGCAAGTCACGCTCGCCTAGCATTCATTTGTTTGCAGGCAGCCAATTAAAAAACAATATAAACACTGCGATTAGTTACGCCGATTCTGATTTTATTAGCTTAATAAATACGCCTGAACCACTATTTGACGAAGCTCAATCTTCCGACATGAAATGGGAGTTAGATGGGCTATTTAAAATACACTTGCGCCATTACTTATTTATTAATGCACACTTTGATATAAGTGAAAAACGTGACAATGGCGATCTAGAATCAGCCCGCTTTTCACAGTTTAGGCGAGTGTTCAGTGAAGACATTCATTATTTTGATCACCCTCGTATGGGGATGATTGTGCAAATTCGAAAATTTAATCATTAACGGTATTATTCAAGGAAAATAACAATGAAAAAATTACTTATTATTGCAGCGGCACTGAGTCTTGCTGCTTGCTCAAAAGTAAACTTAGAAAATTATGAAAAGATTAAAATTGGTATGGACAAAACAGAAGTTGAAGCTCTTTTAGGCAGTGCTGATAATTGTGTAGAAAAAACACTGCATACTAGTTGTACTTGGGGTAATGACGCTAAAAATATCGAAATTACCTTAGTATCAGACAAAGTAACGCTATACAGCAAAAAAGGACTAACGGATAAATAGTCTAGTTTAAGTAAAGAAGAGGAATAACCTGTGTTATTCCTCTTTTTTAGTGTCACTGGTGTAAATTAGCTCTATATTAACAATTTTACTGCGATTTAAAGTGATTTTATAGCGTTGATACAGCGCATTATCAGATTCGGTTAAAACCAATACCATATTTAATTGGTAGCGTCTTTCGACTCCCTGCTTAGAAATTTTATTATTTTCTAAATGGTACAGCTTCCCTTCCCCCTTTTTTAAATAACGTGCAAACGGTGCAAGATTAAATTGCAGTGTTTGCTGTAAGCTATCGTAGCCTGGCAAAAATTCTTTAGCACTGACCCGCGTTTCACTAGCAAAATGCAGCCATTGCGCCGCCTGTTTATTTTGCTGACGACGCTTAGAGAAAATTTTCCTCACTTCTTTAGGGATTTTTTTAAACCGCGTGTATTCTAACCAAATAAACTGACTGGCTACTTTATCTTTTGTAATACTGTTTTTAAAAATAAAGCGCCATTTTGGCCGCCCCCGTACAATAGCACGCCAAATAATACGGGTAATATCTTCTTTAAATATTTCTCTCAGCCCGTAAATAACCCCTAAAATTAAAATTAATGAAGCGGTTATTTCAGTAAAGGTAGAGCGCGCATTGAGTATTACTACCATCACAAAGGCCATTATAACAGCCGTTACAGAGCCTTTTACCAAACGTTTTAAATAACTATTAAGGTATCGGGTTTGGCGCTGTAAAATCACTCCATGCTCTATTAAACGCTGTAATAGGCGCATTTTATTGGTAATTCTGTTGGCGTCTTTAAGTGTTGAGTCAGAATTATATTGTTGCTCTGCCCGATACTCACTCTCTGACTTACAAAAGTTTAATAAGTCATTTCGCTCTTTAGCGTGATCGCTACTACGCGGCCCTTCATCAAGCAGCTTTAAAAACGTTTGTTCAATCTGCCAGCTTAGGTAGTTATCGGCATTGGTATAAAACGGGATCAGCTTTTCGTTATCAGGGGTGTAACGTCTGAGTTTTCTGAGTAGACTTTGGCTTTGCTCGCAAAGCTCCATAGCCCGTTGATAAAATTCATCGCTTTCTTGAATTTTTAACGCATCTTTAATATCAGCATCAATAGCAAGGCGTACTTGATAACAATATAAATTTAGATTTTGTCGGTAATCTTGTTGCTCCCCTTTGTTTTTACTCACAAAGCGGCTTCGTACCAATGGAAGATGAATATTATTAGCGTTATAGGCTACAAAAGATTTAAATTGGTTATTAAAGTAAGACTCTTCGCTAAGGGTTTGAGCATTAATACCCATTTCATTTGGGATGGAAAAATAAAGATCGAGACGCTGCTCTGCACGCGGTGATAATTGCGGTTCAATAACAAACGATAAATTTTCGTCTTGCTTTAACAATGATGCCTCCTAATTTTACTTACCTGAGTTTACGTGCCTCTTTAATTTTGTTCAACAAAAAAGGCCTAGTAAAAACTAGGCCTTTTAGTGGTTCTAATTAGTTAAAGTTAGAATTTAACGTTTACGCCAGCGAAGAAACGACGACCTAGAACATCATATGTGTACGGGTCAGTGTTTGAATCGTAATTACCTGTGTAGTAAGGAGGTTGCTTATCAAATAAATTATTTACACCTGCTGATAAAGTTATCGTATCATTCACTAAGTAATTACCGCTGATATCATGGTAAACCACTGTTGGGGTACTTGGTGCATAACAAGAATCTTCTTTTCCGATACATGCGAAGCTATCCATACCAGCAATATAACGAGCTTGATATTGTGCATCCCAGTTATCGCCTGCAACACTTATAGTTAAGTTAGATTTAAAGTCAGCATATCCACCCGTACCTGATGTAATAATGCCTGCATAGTCAACTGGGTCACCAGTAACTTCTACAACATATTCATCTAAGTAAGTTGTGTCTAAGCTTGCTTTCCAGTTCAGGCCAGCAGCTTCAAAACTGTATGCAAGATTTAAATCAACCCCAGATGTTTTTTCAGAACCAACGTTTTGTAATTGATTATTGAATTTAACACGCCCAGTTGAATCAATTGAAATATTAGCTGATTGACAAATTGCAGTGCTAGCATTTGCATCATTATTTAAACACTGATCGACTATATACTGACTATCAACTTTAGTGATTGCATTTTCAATGTCGATTTCATAATAATCAAGCGTCATTGAAAAACCGTCAAACCATTGTGGCTCGTATACGATACCAGCAGTCAAAGTATCTGCTTCTTCAGGAGTAAGTGAATTATTACCACCCACAGTTACTTCTGCTTGGTCTTGAGCACCTGGGTAATCAATTTGGTCAAACGATGGTGAATTACCAGAGTATAACTCAGAAACCGTTGGCGCACGGAATGCCGTTGAAACAACGCTGCGTAACATCAATTCATCATTTACTTTCCAAGTAAGACCTAGTTTCCAAGTCTCATCTGAACCAAAGGTGCTGTAATCAAATGCACGAATTGCTGCGCTTAGCTCAACATTTTGCGCAAGAGGAACATCAGCTAGTAGAGGGATAGCAAATTCAACATATGCTTCGTTTACATTGAAACCACCGGCTGTTGGCTCAACCATAGGATCGTTTGCAAGACCTTGTGCAGTTAATGAGTCAGGTGTAAACCATGCTTTTTCTTGACGACGCTCTACGCCTGCAGCAAATGCTGAGTAACCTGCCGGTAATTCGAATAACTCACCAGATACTGATGCCGAAAGAATAAATAGCTGACTTCCGCCGTTATTGACTTCAGTATAAACATTTTTGCGGAAATCTTCAGAAACCCAAGCTGATTGATCAAGTGGGTTAAATTTACCTTCAAGGATTTGCTCTTGAATAGCCCCCATATTGTGAAGGTTGGCTGTCTTATCAACAGAATCGTTACGACCGAAATTAGCCGACACATCCCAAGAATAATCACCTATAAAACCTTCTGCACCCACTACTGCACGAACAGTATCAACAGATTGTTCAAAGTAACGCGCGCCGGTGTCAGACATACGACGACCGTAAGAAATATCATCATCGTAAGCGTAATTCAGAGTGTCAGTGATATATTCACCGTCTGCATCACGATCTGCAATACCATCACCATTACGGTCAACTTTCCCTACATAGGTCTGACCAAGCAAAGAATTTCCCATGCTTTCTTTGTATTTGAAGTCAAACCATACAGGCTGTGCAGCCATTTGCTGTTCAGACCAGCGTTTTGTATATGTAAATTCAGCAAATAAGCTTGTATCATCAGAAAGTTCATATGAAGCGATACCTGTTAAGTTCAAACGCTCCATTGGTGTATATAAATAGCTATCTGGTGCAAAGTTATAAAGATCTGAATCAGTATACGGATGAAGTCCGCCAAGCCCACTTAGGCCGTCATCGTTAGGTGCTAAGCTTGATGTAACAGGATTGCCGTCTTTATCAACTCTTGAACCTTCTTTATTGACATCACCAATTTCACCACCTTGCCAAATATGGCCACCTGGACTGTATGGAGAACCTCCATTACAGTTTAGACCGTTAACACCTTCAGCAATTGGACAATCTGAAAAGCTACGATCTGACTGTTTCGCTTTACCACGATCAGTGTATTGCATGCCGATAACAATGTTACCTTTATCGAATGAGCTACCAACAGTGAAATCAATTGAGTTCTCTGTTGCGTCACCTTCACCAGTAATTGCTGAATTAACATTCATGTCTAGGCCTTCAAAATTATCTTTTAGGATAATATTTACTACGCCAGCAACTGCATCAGTACCATAAACTGCAGAAGCACCATCTTTTAGTACTTCCACTGATTTGATCATAGAAACAGGAATTGTATTTAAGTCAACAGTTGATGCTGCACCAGTACCCGATGCAATCATGCGACGACCGTTTACAAGTACTAAAGTGCGACTTGAACCAAGGCCGCGAAGGTCTATACGTGCATTACCACCAGAACCATTATTAACGCCTGGGTTTGTCATTGCACCGCCTGTAGCGGTCATTTTCTGTAATACGCTATCAATACTTGTAGCGCCCATCGCTTTGATGTCGTCTGCACCGATAAGTGTAACAGGGCTTGCGTTTTCCATATCTGAACGCTTGATACGAGAACCCGTTACTTGAATTTTTTCAATTGACTTTGCTGCTTCGTCTGCAGCTAAAACCTGAACACTTGAGAACATTGGGATTGCTGCAATTACAGCTAAACCAAGAGTTGATTTTTTCATGGATGAACCCTACTTGTTGAAAATTTACCTAAATTGGTAATGCCCACTTTTATGAGAATTGTGAGTGAGCGAGAGCAACTTAGGCGTCTTTAACTGAATGAAAACTTAACGAGTGAATGATAAACAAACAACACTGATTGAGGCGTCCTACGAAAGGAACAAAGGTTACAACATGTTTCATTGTTAATTAATAAAAACACATAAAAATCAAGAGCTAAAACGACATCAATCACATAAAAAACACAGCTGAAATCAAATGAGTAGAGTTTGTAATCAAATGTAATTATCACAATAATGTGCCCTAAACAGGAAAATTAACATGTTAATCACAGCTCGTTATTAAAACGGTAAAACTAGGTGTTAATTACTAACCATATTTATGCAAGTAGATTGTTTATTTAGTCTGAATAATTTTGCCATATGCTTTAACCAGGTAAATTTTATGCTTATAGTGGATTACGAGCTCACTACACATTAATAAAAAACAGCTGTTAAATCGACGAGGGCTTTATAAATGTATTTGTGAGTAATAAAGAATGGCTATAATCTTTAAAGCAAGTAGATGTGTAAAAGGGATACTTATTTATTAAGTTAAAATACTTACACTAACAGACGTGCTTCAGTTTCAGGTAACTACTACATGTTAGGTAAAGGACAATGGGCTTTGCCACTAGAGTTATACGGAAATAGCGTAGTTGAAAAACTACACCATAGTAAAAACTTTCAATAAGTGACGTTAAAATAGTAATCAACATTACTACTTATGCCAGTATTTTTATTGCTAGTAGTAAGTACAAGCTTCCACACCATATTTTGCTCTGAGCAAATCCCAACCATAGTATCGGCCAACCAAATATTCCCTTGCTCGATAAACTGCAATGGAATGTAACCCATATACATAGTTACCCCCTCCAATTTAGCCGCTGTTATTGTTAGATCATTAGGTAAGTGAGCATAAATTGAAAACGGTGTCTCTGGTGATAAGATTTCTTCGCTTAACCAAACCTTAACTTGATTTTCAAAATGACATGGTTTGTTATTTTTACACTCGGTTTGCGATTGGCTTACTTTTGCTGTTGATGTTGATCCAGAAAAGTCACAACCTAGTAAAAATAATAGAAAAGAAAGTAAGCATACTCTATATATATACATGCAGGTTCTCAAATATCTAATGTATGGGCCCAACATTTAGGGCAAGTTGGTTGATTATCGGCTTTAATGAGTGAGTAAGGTACAAATCACCTCAAAAAATAGACAGCAACTCAATAAAGTTTGATTGATGTCATATTATTACGCAATTGACCTATCTTTTTAAGGCCAAAAAATTTATCATTTCAACCGCAAAAAAAACAAGTGTTTCTTGAGATTATTATCTTTAACAACCACATATTGTGGGGTTTAGATAGTATACTTTGGAATAATAGTAGGTCCTACTTTAACAAGTAGGTAATTCATTTCTAAACGCATTTATTGCAGCGGAAGCCAGAAAATGAGCCAAACAGTAGCATCACAAACTGAGTACAATTATAAAGTTGTACGCCAATTCGCTATTATGACAGTGATTTGGGGCATCGTTGGCATGGGTATTGGGGTTCTGATTGCTGCCCAACTAGCTTGGCCAGCACTTAACTTTGACACACCATGGTTAACTTACTCTCGACTTCGTCCGTTACACACGAACGCAGTAATTTTCGCATTTGGTACAAGTGCTCTTTTTGCGACGTCTTATTACGTCGTACAACGCACATGTCAAACGCGCCTTCTTTCAGATAAATTAGCCGCCTTCACCTTTTGGGGTTGGCAGTTAGTGATTGTTCTAGCAGCAATTACTCTACCTATGGGTATTTCAAGTTCTAAAGAGTATGCAGAACTTGAGTGGCCTATCGATATCTTAATTGCTGTTGTTTGGGTAACGTACGCTGTTGTATTTATGGGCACTATTGCTAAACGTAAAGTGGCTCATATTTATGTAGCTAACTGGTTCTATGCTGGTTTCATTATTACTGTTGCAGTACTTCATATTGTTAACAGCATGGCTGTTCCTGTCTCACTAACTAAATCATACTCAATTTACGCCGGTGCGGTTGATGCAATGGTTCAGTGGTGGTACGGACACAATGCTGTAGGTTTCCTTCTTACTGCTGGCTTCTTAGGGATGATGTATTACTTTGTACCAAAGCAAGCGGGTCGTCCAGTTTACTCATACCGTTTATCGGTTGTTCACTTTTGGGCTCTTATCTCGCTTTACATTTGGGCAGGTCCTCACCACCTTCACTACACTGCGCTTCCTGATTGGACGCAAAGCTTAGGTATGGTGATGTCTATTATCTTATTCGTGCCGTCTTGGGGGGGTATGATCAACGGTATTATGACACTTTCAGGTGCATGGCATAAGTTACGTACTGACCCAGTGCTTCGTTTCTTAGTGGTTTCATTGTCTTTCTACGGTATGTCGACGTTTGAAGGCCCAATGATGGCAATTAAATCTGTAAATGCGTTATCGCACTACACAGATTGGACTGTAGGTCACGTACACTCAGGTGCACTAGGTTGGGTTGCAATGATTTCTATCGGTGCTATCTACCACCTTATTCCTGCGTTATTCTCGCAAGGTCGTATGTACAGCATTAAATTAATCAATACACACTTCTGGTTACACACTGTGGGTGTTGTTTTATACATTGTTGCAATGTGGATTTCAGGTGTAATGCAAGGCCTAATGTGGCGTGCAGTTAACTCTGACGGTACATTAATGTACAGCTTTGTTCAGTCGTTAGAAGCCTCTCATCCTTTCTATGTTATGCGTTTCTTAGGCGGTGTATTCATCGTTACAGGTATGCTGGTTATGGCTTATAACGTTTATCGTACAGTTTCAGCGAAAAATAACTCGCTAGAACTTGATGAACAAGCGCAGTTAGCATAACGGAGTCAGATAATGAGCAATAAAAATTCGCAAAATAAACACGAAATTATCGAGAAAAATATCGGCCTTATGGCCATCTTGACTGTTTTCGCAATCAGCTTTGGTGCATTGGTAGAAATTACTCCGCTAATGTTCCAAGACGACACAACTAAGCCAGTTGATGGGTTACGCCCGTTAAATGCGCTAGAGTTTGAAGGTCGTGACATTTATGTGCGTGAAGGTTGCGCTAACTGTCACTCACAGATGATTCGTCCATTTCGTGATGAAGTCGAGCGTTACGGTCATTACTCGGTTGCGGGTGAATCAGTATGGGATCACCCATTCCTGTGGGGCTCTAAACGTACTGGTCCTGACTTAGCCCGTGTAGGTAAACGTTACTCAGACGACTGGCATTATGCGCACTTAGTTGACCCTCGTGCAGTGGTTCCTGAGTCGAATATGCCAGGCTTCCCTTGGTTAGCAGAGAACACGCTTGATACAAGCTTAACTCTGAAAAAGCTACAAATTTTCCGTGACACGTTTGCTATTAACCCAGAAAACCCAAAACACCCGGGTTTAGGTTATGGCAGTGACGAGGAATTAATCGCTGACATTGCTAAAGTTGACGCAATGAATGACGGTAAAGGTGCAACAGAAATGCAAGCCCTTATTGCTTATTTGCAACAACTTGGCACACATTTGAAGTAGATTATTATGGACTACGGGACATACAGAGGCATTTTGACTCTGGTAATTTTAGTATTATTTATTGTGATTGTTGGATGGGCATATAGCAAGCGTAGTAAAAGTCGTTTTAAAGACGCTGCTAATGTCATATTTGAAGATGAAAATAAACACAACAATACACTCTCTAACGAGGAAAAGGGGTCTGAGAAATGACTAGCTTTTGGAGTATATGGGTTATTGTATTAACCCTTGCATGCTTAATCATTATCTTTGGTCTACTAGTTTGGAACTTAAAAAACTATGTAGGTGTAAAAGAAGGTGAAAGCTGTGGACATGAGTTTGACGGCATTGAAGAATTAAACAATCCACTACCAAAATGGTGGACTTACATGTTCTTCGCAACGTTTGTATGGTCTGTTTATTACTTAGCAGCATACCCAGGTTTAGGTAACTGGGAAGGCTTAGCAAAGTGGACCAGCTCAAACCAAGGTGTTACTTCTTTAACTGAATCGAAAGAAGCAGTCATTGATGCTAAAGAAGATGGCCGCTTTGTAAAGCTAGATGCAGAATATCGTGCTGCTGAAGAGCGTTTTGGCCCAATTTTCAATGAATTGGCACAAATCCCTGTTACTGATTTAGTAGAGTCTAAGTTTGCTGGTGATGCAGCACAACAAGTAGCACTAGAAAACGGTACTAAGCATGAGCAAACGCAAGGTCAACTAGCGGTTGAAATTGGTCAGCGCTTATTTGCTCAAAACTGTGCACAGTGTCATGGCTCTGATGCTCGAGGTGGTACTGGCTTCCCTAACCTAACAGACAAGGATTGGTTATACGGTGGTACACCTGACAAAATCAGAGAAACATTACTTTTAGGACGTGTTGCAGCAATGCCACCTTGGGGTGATGCATTAGGTGAGCAAGGCGTTAAAGAAATGACAGCTTATGTACTTAGCCTATCTGGTCGTACTGTAAACCAAAAAGATGCCGATGCAGGTAAAGCGAAATTCGCGATGTGTGCAGCATGTCATGGTGCAGATGGTAAAGGTTCAGTAGCGCACAACTTACCGTTTGGTGCACCAAACCTAACTGATAACATTTGGTTGTACGGTGGTTCTCAACGTGCGGTTGAAGAAACACTTAACCATGGCCGTGCTGGTGTAATGCCTGCTTGGAAAGAGATTTTAGGCGAAGATAAAATTCACCTATTAACTGCTTACGTTTACAGCTTATCGCAAGATAAATAACGATAAAGTTAACAAAACGTTTCAGTTTTAATCTTTTTATTTCAATAGATTAATACAGATCAAAAAAGCCTCCACTCGGAGGCTTTTTTTTAGTCTTTTCGATCTATTTATTATAATATAGCCGCACATTAATTAATTTTAGAGCGACTATGCAACCGACTCCGTGGTATAAAAATTTTTGGCCTTGGTTTTTAATCTTCTTTCCATTAGCTGCAATTATTGGCTGCATTAGTTTATTTATTACAGCCATTGGTAACGGTCCAGATATGGTTGTGGACGATTACTATAAAAAAGGCAAAGCAATCAACTTAGAGCTGATCAAGTTTGATAAAGCAAAAGCCTTGTATTTACATGGTGACCTTAATGTATCTGATGAGCGAGTAAGCTTTAAATTTACTAAAGGCGATACCAGTAATATTCACGCGCTAAAATTATCGTTTTTTCATCGCACTATAAAAGCACATGATTTTGAAGCTACCCTCACTCCAAATGCTAATCAAGAGTTTACTGCATTATTAGAAAGCTACACGCCTGGTGCTTACTCAGTGTTTATTGAACCCGTTGATGCTAGTTGGAAAATGAAAGAAAGTATTACTTTACCAACCACAGCCACCGTTTTAGTTACTCCTAATTATAAGTAGTATTTAGTATGTCTAAAAATTGCTTTCATTGTCTTGAAAGTGTGCCGGCAGGGTTTAACGCACACGTTATTATAGACAATACCGCTGAGCCAATGTGTTGCATTGGCTGTCAAGCGGTTGCTCAAAACATCATTGACCAAGGAATGACCGACTACTACAAATACCGCACCGTAAGTGCCGGCAAAGTAGAGCAACTTGTCCCTGAACAGCTCGCTTTTATTAAAAGCTATGACAATGAAGATATCCAAGATGAGTTTATTAGCACGCATAACGACAACTCTGAGGTATTACTGAGTGTTGAGGGTATAACCTGCGCCGCCTGTGCATGGCTAATTGAAAAGCAATTATTGAACCTTAAATCGGTAAAACGCGTTGATGTAAATACCTCAACAAATCGTGCCATGATCCACTGGGATAAAAGTGCCACGCCTTTAAGTGAGCTAATTACCTCATTGGCTGAAATAGGCTATAAAGCTTACCCCTTCCAATCAGATTTAGAAGCCCAGCAAAAGCAACAAACAGCCAAAGCGTATATTCGCCGCCTTGGTGTCGCAGGCTTGATGACCATGCAAGTGATGATGTTTGCCTTTGCAATGTACTTCGGCATGTTCTCTGGAATGGATAGCAACTTTGAACAGTACTTTAGATGGATCAGTTTAATTCTAGCCACTCCAGTCATTTTATACAGCGCCCTTCCCTTTTTAAGTAACGCAATTAACGGCTTAAAGGCAAAGCAGCTGAATATGGACTTACCAGTATCATTGGCTATTTTTGGCGCTTATGCCGCCAGCTGTTATGCCACCGTAATGGAAGTAGGCGAAGTTTACTTTGAATCTATTTGTATGTTTACCTTTTTACTCTTACTAGGTAAATACTTAGAATTTAGAGCGCGTTTAAAGGCCAGTGAATTCACTGCCAACTTGCAAAAGTTGTTACCACTTACTGCACGTACGCTCGATGAGCAAGGTAATGAGCACATCATTGCCGCCAAAAAACTCAAACTTAACGATATTGTGTTAATAAAGGCTGGCGAAACCATTCCTGCTGATGGCATATTGGTTAAAGGCAGTACCAGTGTTGATGAGTCTATGATGACCGGCGAACATCAACCAGTACGAAAGTATATTGATCATAATGTGTATGCGGGTACGGTGAATCATGATGGTATTATTGAAATAAAAATCAATAAACTAGGCCAAAACACACTACTTAATCAAATTATTCGCCTGCAACATAATGCCCTAACAAAACGCCCAAGACTGGTTGAAATTACCGACAAAGTGGCGCAGTGGTTTGTTGCTGTATTATTGGTGTTTGCCTCTCTAACCGCCATTGGTTGGTACCAGGTAGACCCTGATGTTGCTTTTTGGATCACTATATCGGTGTTAGTGGCCACTTGCCCGTGCGCATTAAGCTTAGCAATTCCCACCGCATTAACGTGTGCTGTAGCAACCTTAACCCGCAAAGGTATACTAATTAAGCAAGCACATGTGCTAGAAACCCTATCAAAGCTCACTTTATTTGCTTTTGATAAAACCGGTACGCTTACACAAGGTAAATTTAGCCTCGACGTGGTAGATATACTTGATGATAACTACAGCAAAGAGCAAATTCTTGATATTGCAGCCCAGCTTGAAAGTTACTCTGAACATCCTATTGCCAGTGCATTTAAGGAGTTTAAGGGACAACGTAAATTTGACGATGTACAACTGCATCCAGGTATTGGGATAAGCGCTCAGTTTGATAATACCCATTACGCTATTGGTAAAAGTGGCTGGTTTGACACAAAAAAAACCAACGCGCAGGCCACGCTTTATATAAACAAGCAAGCCGTTGCACGCTTTTACTTTGTAGATAAAGTAAAAACAGATGCCGATAAACTCATTAACTCGTTAAAGGCTGCCAATCTCAATTGCCATATGCTGACTGGTGATGCATCTGATGCCGGTGCCAAAGTCGCTAAAAAATTAAAGCTTGATTCAGTACTTGCAAGCTGCAGTCCAAAAGATAAACAAGTCGCAGTTGAACGCTGGTCATCGCAAGGTGAAATTGTTGCTATGGTTGGTGATGGCGTAAACGACAGCCCAGTATTTGCCAGCGCCCATTTATCTATCGCCATGGAAACCGGTGCCGATATATCTAAAAATAGTGCTGATGTTGTATTGCTAAACAGTGACTTAGCTTCTATCTCGCATTTGTTAACTATTGCTAAACAAACACGACGCATAATTAAGCAAAACTTGGCGCTTTCTTTATTATATAATGGCTCTATATTACCGCTAGCGGCTATGGGCTTAGTTGCGCCATGGATGGCCGTTATTGGTATGTCTGCCAGCTCTATTATTGTGATATGTAATTCACTAAGGCTATTAAAGTTATGAGCATAATTTATATTTTAGTTCCTATTGCTATTTTGTTTGTATTAATTGCTATTGGCGTATTTTTTTGGGCAGTAAAAGGCGAGCAATTCTCTGATTTAAACAAGCAAGGCCACAGTATTTTGTTTGAAGACGACAAAGAGCAGCACAATAAAAGTAATGATTGACCCTATTTTTGTTAGCGCTTTTTTAATGGGCTTAATTGGCAGTGGTCATTGCATTGCTATGTGTGGTGGTATTGCCAGCTCATTACAGCTTGCCAGCAACAAACGCCAAACGTGGTTATATTCTCTAGCTTATAACAGCGGTAGAGCTTTAAGTTATATGCTTGCAGGAGCCCTTGTTGCGGGTATTAGTAGCCAGTTTGCCACGCAAAATTCTGCCTTTTCATTCTTTTTGTCATTTTTAGCTGGTATTTTTATGTTACTGGTTGGCGTTTATATTATGCGCCTAGCCGCCACCTTACAGTGGCTCGAAAAACTAGGTAAAACCCTCATTTGGCAGCACTTAATTAAACTTAATAAGTATTTAATGCCCATTGATTCGCCTTTTAAAGCACTTGGTTATGGCGCGTTATGGGGCTGGTTACCGTGCGGTTTAGTATACTCTGCACTTACCTGGGCAATGACCAGTGGCAGTGCCATTAATGGTGCTTTAGTTATGCTGGCATTTGCTCTAGGCACATTTCCTGCCATGATCACCTTAGGTATGGCTGCACAAAAGCTAAATACGCTTTTTAATCACCCATGGACACGAATAACATTAGGCAGTGTTATCATTTGGTATGGTATCTACCTTCTGATCATTGCAACAGATAAGCTAGTGCATTAACATTATAAAATGTCGTGCATAGAAATTTAACGGATTGAACTTATGGATTTTTCTCAAAGTCGTGCTAAAGGTAATTGTGCCATTAGCTGTAATAACTGCAGTATTAGCCAGTTATGTTTACCATTTTCTTTAAATGGCCAAGAAATGGATAAACTTGATGAGATCATTGAGCGAAAAAAACCATTACACAAGGGTGACTACTTATTTGAATCGGGCGCGCCTTTAAATGCAATTTTTGCGGTTCGTTCAGGTTCGTTTAAATCGTATACTTTGTCTGAGCAAGGCGATGAACAAATTACCGGCTTTCACTTAGCTGGCGACCTTGTTGGGTTTGATGCCATTAATAAAATGCAGCACCAAAGCTTTTCTCAAGCACTAGAAACCTCAATGGTATGTGAAATCCCCTTTGATACACTTGACGAACTCGCTGGTAAGTTACCTAAGCTTCGCCAACAAATTATGCGCTTAATGAGTAGTGAAATAACCTACGATCAAGAAATGCTGTTATTACTCAATAAAAAGTCTGCCGAAGAGCGCCTAGCGAGTTTTATTTATAATTTATCAGAGCGTTTTGGTGAACGTGGTTTTTCACGTAAAGAATTTAGATTTACCATGACCCGCGGTGAAATTGGCAACTACCTCGGTTTAACAGTAGAAACTATTAGTCGTTTGTTAAGTCGTTTCCAAAAAGCTGATTTGATCAAAGTAGAAGGCAAGTTTATTACTATTTTAGATAATGACGCGCTTGCGAAAACAGCTGCGATTGTAAAACCACGTTAATAATAGCTTCTCATTTTAAAATTAATCTCCCCCTGAATTGGAGCGTAATTATTTGCAATTATGCTCTATCTCTACTAACACTTTGGGTAGAGGTATTAACCATTCACTTTTAAGAGTCGATGAATAATTACTTGTCTGACTCATTTTTTAATATAAAAGCAACTACGTCCTATTAAACTCTTATATAGAAGGACAATCTTATGCCTAATTCTTTATTTCTATTTATCACTCTTTCTTTAAGTATTTTATTTAGTAGCCAAGCATCTAGCTCAATGATCCCCGATGATGGCATTGATGACTCACTAGCACTAAAAGACTTGATTTTAAACACTGCAGAAAATTCTGAGCTTAAAATAGACAAGCCTGGAGTTTACGATATATGTTCAGCTATTATCGTCAGAAACCTTAGTAACATTACTATCACCGCTAATGCTGGCGTTATACTAAAAAAGTGTGACCAATTTGAAGGAGAATATATTTTATCCTTTTATAATTCACGCTTCATAGAAATTAATGGTTTTATTTTTAGAGGGTTAACCACAGACAAAATTAATTATGTTTGGGGTGAGCAAGGTATCCTTTTTGCAGGCTCCGAAGATATTTTAATTAAACATAATCATTTTTATGATTTTGGTGATGCGGCTATAAGAGCAACATCTTCACACTTATCATCCCACGATACGAATATAAATTCTTTCAGAATTGATATTCGTAATAATTACTTTGAAAATGTTACACAAGTAACAACTACTCACCCGTGGAATAATAACTATGGAGGTACGCATGATATTACAGTTGAAAATAATATTTTTGAGGGATTGAAAGGAGCATTGAAATTTGCCACGGTTAAACCTGTATCAAAGGCTCTAGTAAGATATAACACTTTCAAAAACACCAAAGGCACTGCTATAGAAATTACTTATTATTCTAACGTAAAAATTATTGCTAATACTTTTATAGACAGTGATAAGTTTATCCTCAATGCTTACCCAAATAAACCAAGAAGTGTAACGGAGCCTTTTAATTGGGGAAATATTTATTTTACTCACAACACTATTTTACGCTCTAAGGGAGGCATTAGAATACAGTCAGATGTAACCGAAGAGCTAATAGATGATAAATACGTAAGAAGCATTTATATCAATAACAATCACTTTATTAACGTTGATATGACTGTTTATCCTGAGAAGAAATATTGGTATCTTATTAACTTATTCAGTAGAGGTGGAAAGAGTTATCTGTTTTCTACCATTAAAGATAACGTTTATAATTTACTACCTGAAGTGGGCTTTGTGAAAAAAACGAGTGGATTCACCGTAGAAGACAACACTTCAATAAAACCTGAGAATAATTAAATTTTTATAAAGCCGTACATGCTTTTATACAAGATAAAAAGTTTTAAAATTAGAGAAACTTTATTTCTTGATATAGAACAATAATCTTAGTGCTACCCCCTTTAACTGTTGTGTATTTGCGTTACACTGAATGTATAACTGTTAAGTGAATGGAGTAGCACAATGGAAACGATTAAACGTATTATCGCGGTTATTGACCCAACTAAAGACGATCAAAATGCCCTCGCGCGTTCAATAGATTTAGCCAAAAAATCGGGTGCGAGCATTACCGCCTTTATGACGGTTTATGATTTCTCTTACGAAATGACCACTATGTTATCAGGCGATGAACGTGAAGCAATGCGCCAAGCCGTCCTCAAAGATCGCGAGCTATGGCTTAAAGATCTAATCTCTCCTTATCAAAATATTAATATTGATACGCAAGTTATTTGGCATAATCGCCCATACGAGGCAATAATTAATACCGTTATCAATGATAAATACGACTTGGTTATCAAAGGTACTCATCAACACGGTGCACTTAAAGCGGTCATTTTTACTCCTACAGACTGGCACTTAGTCAGAAAGTGTCCAACGCCCGTTTTATTTGTCAAAGATATGCAATGGCCAGCACAAGGGAATATTTTAGCTGCTGTGAACGCAGTCAGTGAAAATGAGCAGCACCTATCACTTAATAAACGCATAATTAAAGATGCACAATTTTTATGTGAGCTAGCTAATGCTAAACTTAACTTAGTCAATGCCTACCCTGCTACACCGGTAAATATTGCGATAGAAATTCCTGAGTTTAACCCTGGGCTTTACAATGAATCAGTTAAAAAACATCATATTGAATCAACCAATGAACTAGCTAATGAGTTTAACCTAACCTCTGATCAATGCTTTATTGAAGAGGGATTGCCAGAAGATGTAATACCGGATATTGCAAATCGTTTAAATAGTGAGTTAGTGGTTATTGGCACTGTGGGACGTACCGGCTTAAGTGCTGCATTAGTGGGTAACACCGCTGAACATGTTATTGACAGCCTCGATTGTGATGTACTTGCATTGAAACCTGATGGCTATGTAAGCCCACTCGCAGAAAGTTAACGTTTGCTGTAGCTGTGATATTACATATGGCATATAATACGCCCCTTTATTTTTAGCAATTAATTTTGCCGTACTATTTATAAGGGGGCGTAGTGTCTCATTCTGCTCAAGCCAAAGCTCAACACAACTTAAATAAGCTTCAAAAGCGTTTACGCCGCCTCACAGGTCAAGCTGTCATGGACTTTAACATGATAGAAGAAGGTGATCGTATCATGGTGTGCTTATCGGGCGGTAAAGACAGTTACACTATGCTCGATATGCTGCAACATTTACAGCGTGTTGCCCCTATTAAGTTTGACCTTTTTGCGGTTAACCTTGACCAAAAGCAACCAGGCTTTCCTGAGCATGTACTGCCTGAATACCTTGATAATTTAAATATTGAATACAAAATTGTCGAAGAAGATACCTACAGTATTGTTACCGATATTATTCCTGAAGGTAAAACAACATGCTCACTTTGCTCTCGTCTGCGTCGTGGTATTTTGTATCGCACCGCTAAAGAGCTAGGAGCCACAAAAATAGCTTTAGGCCATCACCGCGATGACATGATAGAAACCTTGTTTTTAAATATGTTTTACGGTGGCAAACTCAAAAGTATGCCGGCTAAGCTAATGAGTGATAACGGCGAGCACATGGTTATTCGCCCATTAGCATATTGTAAAGAAGCCGATATTAGCCAATACGCATTTAGCCAAGGCTACCCTATTATTCCGTGTAACTTATGTGGCTCACAAGAAAACTTACAGCGTAAGCACACTAAAAACATGCTAGAACAATGGAATAAAGAGCACCCAGGGCGTATAGAAAGTATTTTTACTGCCATGCAAAATGTTGTACCTTCGCATTTAGCTGATAACCAATTGTTTGATTTTGCTAATCTGCAAACCGGTGACGTTATTGATGGTGGAGATATCGCGTTAGATAAACCAGATATTCCAAAAGCGCCGGTTAATCCTGAACAAGATGAAACAGACCAAGCCGACGTGGTTACTATTAATTTAAGCTAATTTTTTAAGGGTTTGCAGTAATGCAAATCCTTCACTCTGCTCTATGCTGCTACTTACCGGCAGCTAATCCTTGTAAAAACTCTAAACTCTGCAATTCTTGTTTATTCGCCTGATAAGGCAGCTGCTGTAAGCTATCATAAGCAAAATCTTCAATAGTAAACTCACTCACTTTACTTTGCCCAAAGCTGTTTCGCTCACCTGGGCTTGGCGACATACGTTCAATAACAAAGTCGCTCAACCGCAAATCATTCGTTTGCTTAGGCAAAACAGACCAATGCGCTTTAAAATCAATTTGTTCGCTGCCCTCATCTAAGCGAGCTTTAGCAACTAAATGTGCTAATGGCGAAGTACCACTGTATAAGTTAGCTCTTAAGCGATATAAGCCACTTTTTATCACCGTTAAGTTAGCAGGCACTATCATATTATCATTACGTGGATATGCGTTATCAAAGCTAGTTAGGGTTGCACTAGGCGGCATATATTGTATTTGTGCCACCACAGGGACCATTTTACCCACAATGTCGGCCTCAACTAATAACTGTAAATTGCGAGGATAGTCTTCCTCACCTTTAAACGTAATTGCCAACTCATTGTCACGAGCAACACCGCTATGTGTTTTTAACGGCTGTTTGGTATCCGTATCACTGAGTGTTACCTGTGCTTTACCTAAATTTTGTGCGCTTATGGTTAATTCAATTGCTTGCGGATAGACATAGCGATATTGAGATAAACTTAAGGTTAACTCCCCGCCTTGCTCTCCTACTGGGCTAGTAACCGGGAAAAACTGATTTGGCTTTAGCCGGTCTTCATCATTTACCGTTAAAGGTTGCGAATAAGGCGGGAATACTAAGTTTTGTTGATATTGCTGCGCCACCGCCGATGCTGCTTTAGCTATATCTTCATTAAACTCATGCTGCTCTTTAGGTGTTTTTTTTATGCTTGGTTTAACATCTAGTACCTTAGGTTTTGCTGGCATAGCTACAAATTCAGGTGTTTTTTTATGCTCTTTAGCTGTTGTTTGCGACACTGAATAACTAGCATTGCTTTTACCTAAAAACCACATCAAGCCGGTAACTATTAATACTAAAACAATAACGTAGGATTTTTTCATTGTTATTTATCCTATAAATACTAGGGTCTGTTGACCTTTCAAGGTTGAATTTGCAGCAGTCTGTTTGGTATTTAGGCAAGGCAGAGCCTATGTGGTGTGGTTATTCCCCATAAATAGGCG
>Ga0209121_10000018_pt1 | contig 164641 bp, 147 predicted proteins | sample Cruoilmetagenom3_FD_187292 | JGI IMG/M metagenome (GOLD analysis project Ga0209121, IMG submission 187292) | Oil polluted marine microbial communities from Coal Oil Point, Santa Barbara, California, USA - Sample 3 (SPAdes) (version 2) | ecosystem: Environmental > Aquatic > Marine > Oil seeps ...
CTCGGTTTTTACTTAGCCCACTAGGTTACAAACCTCGCGCCGCGATTAAACCGCCCCTAGTTTGAACAAATTTTAATCCGCAAAGGTCAACAGACCCTAATGGCAGCAGTAATATTTTTTGGAATTAAAAATGACCAATGATAATCAAGCTATAAATAAGCGTAAAAAGAATAATCCGCTTATCGAAATCGTATTTAATATCATCATACCTTCAGTCATTTTAATGAAATTTTCAGGGCCTGAATATTTAGGCAGCGTGATTGGCTTAATTGCGGCGCTTATATTCCCTATTAGTTACGGTATTTATGATTTTATAAAAGCGGGCTCATTAAATTTTATTTCACTTTTGGGCTTTTTAAGTACTTTGCTTACCGGTGGTATTGCGCTGTTTGAGCTTAATGTTGAGTGGTTAGCAATTAAAGAAGCGGCTATACCAGCAATCATTGGTTTTACCGTGTTGATGTCGGGATTTTTTGGTAAACCCTTGCTAGCCAAGCTCTTATTAAACTCACTTTTATTTAAGTTAGACACTATTTACGATGCCCTTGATGAGCGCGGCAATACGCAAAACTTTAAACAAAAGATTACTAATGCTAATTACTTATTAGCGCTGACCTTTGTGTTTTCATCAACGATGAATTACCTCTTAGCTAAATGGATTGTTACTAGCCCAGCAGGTAGCGTGGAATTTAACGAGCAACTTGGTGAAATGACGCTATTGAGTTATCCAGTGATCGCGATTCCATCTATGGTAATGCTGATTGGAATTTTTATTTATGTGATTAAAGTGCTGACCAAGCTGACCGGTATGAAGTTTGAAGATATGGTAAATGCCGAGTAATATTTAAAATTTATAACTGTTTTATATTTTAATAACTGTTTTATATTTTAATAACTATTGAAAGGATGCAGATGAATAAAAAGTTGGTTTTTAAAAATGGTGAAATTAGTGATAACTACGCTAGTATTTTAGTTGGTCACTCAAGCTATGAGCAAGTAACAGTATTACTTAAACATAAGGGCTATGAACTTGTTGTTGAGTCGTGTGTTGATATTTCATTGCCAAATGAGACTATATTGACTGGCCCTGAAGCGCTTCAGTTAGTTGAAAGTGGAAGTCTTACACTCACTGAGTTAGTTGCATTTCTTCGTGGCGATGGGTCTGACAAAACCGATGACGCTTACGAGTTTGAATCTTGTGCATGGTTTTCATGGCGAAGTGAATATGGTGATTGGTCAAGTGAGCCATTTGATACTTTATTTGAATCATTAGATGAAAATATTAACAAGCTAACTGAAATCCTCAATAATGAAGGCGTGGAATGTCCTTTCAATTGAGGGTTGAAAAAGTAACGCTTTAGCAGTAGTTTAAAATAAAGTAATCATTAGGCCGGTTGACCTTTTAAGAGTAACAGGCCTAATGATTTAACTACAGTTTGTTATATTGAGCTTAAATCTGCTGGTTTATACACTCTCTAATTTCATTTAAGCTGGTTTCTTTTATTAATTTACCGTCTTCAAAAACAACCTCTAGTAACCCTTGTGATTCTTCTTGCTCGGTTACGTCATCAAACAAGGTGAGCTCACCATTGACTCGCTCTATTTTTAAGAGTCCTTTCGCTGATTTTTTCTTTGAATCAGTTTTAGGATCTTTAAAAATAGCTAAGCGTTCACCTGCTTTTACTACGCTTGTTGCTTTTACTGCGGAGCCATGTGTATCGCGAGTTACGTATTGATAGCTGTAAGAGCCAATGCCTAGTACGACTTTTGATGCAAAGCCTTTATCCATCAACCTTTGTAAAATTTGGCGTTGACGGGTTAGAGTTATAGCATCACCATAAATAGCGCCAATGTGTTCATCAAGTAGCTTGTAGCCTTTTGGTGTTGTTGTGCCACCAAATATATCCCATAAACATTCAATAAGCCCTTTTACTTCACATTCCATCAATTCAATGGTGTTGTTACCTTCAAAGCCAAAATATTGGCCATTAAAACGATATGCCTCAAAACCTTTTTGTAAGACTTCTTTTTCAGCTTCATCTTGAGTGGCGAATAATTCACGATAATCAGATATTGGTGAAATAGTGTAGCCTGTGAGTACTTTTACTGGGTCACCGGAGTCTGGACGTATAACTAAGGTACCGTCGCGGGTCATAATTTCGTTTTTTAATTGCGGTAGGTAATCAGTTACTAATGTCCAAAAGTCCCACGTGTCGGAAACAACACTTAAAATTCCTTTTGACGATTGCTCTTGCATCAAATATTTGAAGAACTCAACTTCACCTTCCATGATCCACGAACACGTAACCGAGTGTTCTGTTGCATCAACAGAGCAGCCAACAAGCTCATTATCAACATTAGCGCCGTAATATTTCTCAGCAAACAAAACGGCAGGGATGGTATCGGTGCCTACAAGTCCTGACGCTAAATGACCAAAGCCACTCATAGCAGCTGCGTGTTTACCAAACATCCCTCTAAAGCTAAAGTCATGCCCTTGAAAAGGTACAAACTCCATAGGCATGCCTGTTTTTTGTGCAAACTCCTTAAATACTTTGAGGTAGGCAACAGAGGTTGTGGTACTTGTTTGTATTGGCCAATTTTCACAGCTAAGTACAGTTTCAATCATATTTGTTAGCCATTGAAAACCAGTTTTAGTATTGACGATTGTCATAGGTGGAACTAAATAAGGAACTAGGGTTCCTTCTGGTAATGCTTTTATTTTTAATGGTAAATAGCCTAAGTCATGTAAGTCTTCTAAATATTTTACGTCAACGGTATAGCCAAGCATTGCGCTCATAATACGTTGGTGATTAGCGACTGCTGTAGCCTTATCTGCTTTGAAAAACTCATTCCACTCCTCTAAAAGGTAGCTTTTAATAAAGTACTGTAAGCCAACAAACGCCACTTTATCGTTGTTTTCTATGTTACTTAGTTTTCCGCTTCGTGATGTGAAATTTGCATATACTTCACTTACGTCAGGGTGATAAGCGCGGCTATGGAATTCTTTATAAACATCTTTTTGCATACTTGCAGCTGTAATAGTCATGGTGTTTTCCTTACATCTCAATAATTTCTAAATTAATATTGTTACTGTGTTTAAATTCATTAGCAGGTTTAAATGAGTCAGTGGTGTAAATTTTGTCTATTAGCCCTTCAAAAACATCCAGTCCTTTTGAAAAAATACCATGGGTAATAAAAAGAGATACTTCAACTGCACCATGACTTTTTAGCACTTTGGCAAGCTCGATAAATGTTCTGCCGCCATCACAAATATCATCAGCAATTAGTACACTTTTACCTTTTACATCGCCAATAATTTCGGTTTTAATTATTTCGCCTGTTCTTAAGTTTCTGACTTTTTGCGCTTGAATGACTTCAGGTACTCCATTGAATTTTTCTGAAATCTTAATGGTTTTTTTGCTCGCCCCTGCATCTGGAGAAATAAGAGTCAGTTCGCCTCGCGATAAACGTTGGCTTAGCACTTCGCATCGAGTGAGCAGCGAAATTTGTTCAATATTAGTCACTTTATTTATTAAAGCGGGAGATACGTCGCTATGAGCATCCCAAATAGTGACTTTAGAAAAATTTAAGCTATTAATAAAATTAGCCATAACAGCAGCACCTAATGCTTCACCTTCAACGCATACTCTGTCTTGACGTGCATAAGGAAAGTAGGGGATCACAAGTTCAATACGTGTTTCTTCATTTGTTAATCTTTTTAATGCATCGACAGCAACCATTAATCTAACAACTTTAGAGGAATCGGTTAGTCGTTCAAAAATCTCTATTTTTTTAGAGTCTGAAAAATCAATAGTATTAAATCTGATATGTTCTTCACCACCTGAAAAAGTAAAATGATCATAATCGATTACCGATTTACTGCCTGTTGAGTCATAGCTAAATACTTTCATTTTATGTCCTTTAAATGTTTGTGTCCTAGCGACACAAATAAGTTAGCAAATGTACTCTTTATGTTCAAGTTATTTCTTTAACTAAATTAATGAGTTTATAGTAGGTATATAATTGTGCGTAGGTTGAAATTAATAAATGTATAATTTATTGTGTCATTAAGACATTAACTTGAAGTGGAACTGCTTTGGCTAATAATTACGATATTACGGAATATAAAAATCCATTATTTACTGTTGATAGTGCTTTATTCACTGTTAAAGACGGGGCTTTGAAAGTGCTAATGGTTAAGCGTGCTAATGAACCTTTTATTGGCAGGTGGGGGCTACCTGGTGGATTTGTTGATGTTGATACTGACGATAGCGTAAGTATGACTGCGCTACGAAAGCTAAAGGAGAAAACTAGTGTGGCTCCTCAGTATTTAGAGCAGCTACATACCTATTCGGGTATTAATCGAGATCCTAGAGGTTTTAGCATTACCTTGGTTTATTTTGCATTAATTGCAGAAGCGCAAGTGTCAACTCACATTGAGACGGTTGATGATGCAAAGTGGATTGATGTAGGCTTGGTTAACGAACTCCCCGTGGCTTTTGATCATAAGCATATTATTGAGCAAGCTAAAGAGCGTTTAAAACATAAGGCATTGTATTCAATGGTGCCTGTTTACTGCTTGCCCGAGTACTTCACCGTGGCACAGTTTAAGTCTGTAATTGAAACCATTATTGGTAAGCCCGTACAGCGAAAGAGCATTATTAGGCGTATTGAAGCCGCTGATATGTTTGAAAAACTCGATGAAAAAGTTAAATCGGGTGGGCGTTTAGCGCAACTATATAAAGTAAAAGCGGGTGTTGATATTGTAAACTTTGAGCGCAACTTAAGTGTTTAATGTAAGATGAAGCGCTCCTAGGCTAATTTATAAGAGCGCTTGTTTATTTCTATTAAGTATCAGCTTTTATGAAACCTTGTAGGAACTCACTTAATGCTTTAGCCTCGTAAATAGCACTTTGTTCATCAGCCCCAAATGATATTACTTGCCCCGAAGTGCCCTCTGTATTTGGCACAAAGTCTAGTGCGATAAAGTTGCCATTTCTTAAATTAAAAAATGGCATCCAATAGGGAGTGACATACATAGGTAAAGTTATCGTGTTGTTTTCATTATCAGCATCGAATAGCTCTTCCTGAGTCCATTCATCATAAACATACTGCCAATTGCGCCATTCTTTAATAATGCTTTGAGCACTCATAAATGCTGTGTTTTCAACACCGTCATGGAGTGTTAAAAATGATTTTAGTATAGCTGGAAACGCAAAGCCTGCTTCTTTTTCAAATTCAGCGTAAATAGCATTATTGTTTTTAGGTTCACAAACCGTGAGGTTATTTTGTTTTACTAATGCTTTAAAGTTTTTTTCAATTAAGTCAAAGTTATCGTTCGCATTAAGCTGTATAAATGGAGCTAGAAAGTCGGATTTCTCTTTTGTTAATTCTCTAGCTATAAAACTGTTAGGAACCTCGCTGCAAATGAACTTACCTGTACCTCTATGAGTAAGATCCTGTTCACTACTAAATATCGGTCGGCATGAACTACTATTATTTGTACAAGAATATATTTCAGGCTGGGAGGTGTCGTTACTAATTAAGCTAAACCATTCTTCAAATAGCGGAGTTCTTTTTATTTCTATGGTTAAAATTTCTTTGCTATTTAAGAAAGCAATTCCATACACTTTTTTAGACTTCATATCTGGGGTAGTAAGAAGTAACTTTAACGTATTTTTTGCTGTTAGATTATGTATCTCTTTAAAAATAGCTTCGTTAAAAATATCCATCGCTTCAAAGCTGCTTAAATTTTTAAATATGGGGAGTGTATTTATTTCTATTAGATCAAAGTGAAAATCCCCCCACTTCTTTTTCTTTAAATTATCAGTATAAGATACGATATTTCTCATTTTATAAATCCATTTGAAAATGTCATGTTTATCGGTACGCAATATTTTTTTATTATTAAGGGGTTAGTTGTCAGATTTTAAATGCTTTTATTTAAAAATAGATAACATAATTTTTGGTATTGTACCTCAAACTTTGTTTTTACAAAACATAGTATGTTTTACAGCTTAAGCCTATTACAGTAGGCTTTTTTTTAGGTAAAATAAAGCTACTAAGTTTTGTCATTCCTTTTAAACAGTCGATAATTTATCGTCAATACCAAGTTAATCTTAGTTATCTCGATACTTATGGTATTAAAAAGTAACATCTTCTAAATGGAATTAAATTTTGAGTAATAAAAATGTACTTTCGTATTACCGCGATTGCTATAAAGAAGATAGCGCAGATTTAAATTTATGGAATTTAAACAAATTAAAAAAAGAAGATCGCTTTGTTCTTGAAGGGCGCGATGATTTAGGCTCAGGATTTTTACCTCGCGCTCCACTGCCTAGTGACTTTGCAGAGCCAATGATGAAGCGAGTTGAAATGTATCAGCGAGAGCGGATATTGTTGTATGCTCGGTTTTTATTCGTGGGTAATATTGAAGTAAGAGGTGAACAAAAACAGGTTGTCTCACCCATTTTATTTAATGAAGCGATTATTGAAAACGATAGGGATGATTACTATTTTTTTCTTAATGATATTCAGCCCGATATAAATGAATCATTAACTCAACTTTTAATTCCGGAGGTTGATGGGCAGACAAGTATTGATAAAAATGCAGATATTCAGTCAGCTTATTTTTGGACGTCATTACTCAAAGACAGCTCGCTTGAGTTAGACGTATTTGAGCTTTTAAATTACCCATCACTTGCTGATTTTAGCCAAATAAAAAAAGCGTTAAAAAGTAAAATACCTTCTTTATTACCTGTTTCTATGCTGGTTTTTGTTGAGCGCTCCCGTAGTAGTCGAGGTGTGCTTCATGAGTTAGAAGAGATCATAGAGTCAAAAATAGCGTCTCCACCCATGCATAATTTATTTTCTAATGTAGAGCATGCTCCCGCTACTCGGGAGCTGAAGTATGATTATTTACCTGGGTTGCTATCAGTCCCGCAAAAAAAAGTCCTTTCTATTGCCGCAAATATTAATCTTGGATGTGTTTCTGGACCACCTGGTACAGGGAAAAGTTATACAATTGCAGCTATTGCAGCCGAGCATATGGCTAGAGGTGAGTCGGTATTAATTGTAGCCAACAACAACCCAGCCCTAGATGTGATAGCTGATAAGTTAGATGAAAATTTTGGTCTAAGTGATATATCTATAAGAGCTGGACAAAAAGAGTTCTTAAAAAAATTAAAAGATTACATTGCTGATTTATTAGCTGGATATTTAGCAGATGAACAAGCGAGTCCTGAGTTTATAGAGTCTGAACTCAATAAACTAAATAGCTCACTAAATGAGTTAGAGCTTCGTTTTAGTCAATTTTGTCAACGAGCTATTATTAGAGGAAATCGGCTTCATAAGCTTGAACAAAAAAATATAGAGTGGCTTAAAAATTTATATATTCGTGTGGCACGAAAAGGTATAAAAAAATTATCAAAGCAATGGCATTCGTTAGAACAAATTAATCAACAGCAAATTAAAAGAGAAAGACTTGCTGCTAATTACCTGAGTGCTTTAAAAAATAAAAACTTGAAATCACTCGTTAACACTCAGCGTAAATCATTAAGTGCATTTAACCAAGCAATTAGAAGTCGCTCATCGAAAAGACAATTTGAGCTTTTTGATAATATAGAATATGAAGCTTTGCTATCGGCTTTTCCTGTTTGGTTGGTTAGTTTGAATAGCGTGTATCGGGTATTGCCGCTAAAGGCGGAAATGTTTGATTTAGTTATTATTGATGAAGCAACACAATGCAATATAAGTAGTTGTTTGCCTGCACTTTATCGCGCAAAAAGGGCTATGATTGTCGGTGATACTAAACAGTTAAGGCATTATTCCTTTTTAGCAAAAAGTAAAGAAGCTGAGCTTATGTCTAAAAATGATGTCACTTCTAAAGATGAAGGCATTATGAGTTATCGCGATAATTCTATTTTAGATTTAACTCTAAATGCGTTGAATGATAATAAACAATTGGCATTTTTAGATGAGCATTTTAGAAGTAAGCCTGAACTAATCGATTTTAGTAATCAGCACTTTTATCAATCTAAGCTCAAGGTAATGCAGCATAAACCCTGCACCAATTCGGGAAATTTGCTTGTAGAGCGGGTAAATGGAGTTCGCGATAGTTTGGGTATTAATCATCTAGAGGCGAGTCGTATTGTAAGTATGATTAAACTACAGCTTATAGATGACATAAGTACTGGAATTAATCACAGTATTGGGATTGTTTCACCCTTTCGAAGCCAAGCCGAGTACATTGCGCAAGAAATAGAGGCTCAATTTAGCGAAACTGAAATAATAAAACATAAAATTAGAGCTGCAACTCCGTTTGGTTTTCAAGGTGAGGAGCGTGACATTATGTTTATTTCCTTTGCTGTTGATAATAAAGCAAAAAGAGCTGCAGCTTATATTAATAAGGCCGATGTGTTTAATGTGTGTATTACACGCTCACGGCAAAAACAATACGTATTTTTATCAATAGATGAAACACAGTTACCAGAACATTATTTATTAAGGCGCTATTTAAATTCAGTCTCTGAATTCAAGGCTACTCACTCAATAACCACAGAGATTGATGCGTTTCAGCAAAGCGTTATTAGAGAATTAACAAATTTAAGTATAGAGGCGTGGGCTGGTTATACTATTGCTGGGACTGAAGTCGATATACTTTGTCGTTATCAAGGCACTTACCTTGCAATTGACTTAATAGGTTTTCCGGGGCCATGGGGTGACTTTTTTGAACTCGATACTTATAAATTGTTTAGTCGAGCCAATATAGAGATGTTTCCAATTAGTTATGGATTATGGGTGGTTGATAAAAATATATGTATACAGAAAATCATTAACAAACTTAAGTATAAAAAAACCGTTGTTTAGCAACGTTTTTTTTTGCTATCAATATTTACTTGTAGTGAGAGTAAAGTTGGTAATTAGTTCTGTGGTACGGAATAAGTTTATAGTTTGGTTGTAAAAAAGTGACTAAGTCGGTGAGTTCAGATACGGTCATGGTATCGTTAAATACCGTCATTTTTGAGCTGCCATCTTCATTTCTGGCGTCGGGTCTATAAGGCCTAGAAAACCGATGTAAGGGATTGATCACTGACGTGACCAGTTCAGCATAAGTAATTATTTTGGTTTTATTACCTCCTAGCTTAATAGAAATATCGTCATGTTTTGTTACGCTGCTATCTTCAACGCCTGCAAGGGTGTGACATGCCAAGCACTTATATTTTAAAAACACGGTTTTGCCTTGTTCTGCATTCCCCTTTGGCAAGCTAAAACCTCGTGAAGAATCAACTCCTTTATCACAGCCTGTGAGTGCAATTAAACACACGATTAGTAGAGTGTATTTCATTAGAGCTCCTGTATTCTCAAATTAATTTTACGCATTACTAACGCAAATTCATTTGCGTCAACAAATGCTTCTTTTAAGAAATAGCCTAATTTGAGTGTAGTCAAAGAGTGGCGAATAGCCTAATTGTTGTGCATATATGCTCAAGGAGAATAACTAAAGAGTTGAATGATAATTAATGATGGAATGAAACATTACAAGCATGAAAAAGCCCAGCAACTTGCTGGGCTTCGTATACTAAACGTTTATCTTAAATATTAACTGTTCAATTGACCGGTAGATGATTCTATATGGGCACGCACAAACCACTGATATTGCTCAAGCTCTGCAAGTTGCGCAATGATCATATCTTCAGATACCGGATCAAGCTCACCTAGTGACTCAATAGCTTTACGATGATCACCGTTAACGCCGTTATATACTTTATCTAATGCAGCTAAGTGCTCGGTTACCAAGCCTTTGCCTATAGCGTAATCTTCCCATGAACGACGATCGACAATTGATTTTGGTGTACCAACAGGCACGCCGCCTAAAGTGGCAATACGTTCTGCTATGGTGTCGGTCATTTCACGCACGGTTTCAACTTGTGGGTCTAGCATTTCATGTACGCCAATAAAGTTTGGACCTACTACATTCCAATGAATATGTTTTAAAGTTAGCTGTAAATCAATTAGCGCTACCATGCGATCTTCTAGAACAGATATTGCTTTATTTGCTGATTCGTTTTCTACACCGGGAGCGGTAAATTCAGCGACTTTGTTTGCATTATTACTGTTACTCATTATTCCTCCTGCTATTTTAAAATAGTGTTCGCTTTACTCAAGTGAGTGTTTTAATTGCGATAACGAACACGTCTTGTACTAATAGAAGCAATGGGCATGCCGATAGATTATTTGATTTAAGCAATTGAAATTTAAAAGTTTAATTTTTATTTAATAAAGTTTTAAGGAGTGTTTAGCTCAAAGGGTATGAAAAATATGCACTTTTTTGTAAATTCTGCAAAATCGAAGTGCTAAAAAGTGTTAGCAAATAGCTTGCTCTTTATAGTTGTTCTAATGGAGGTATTATCATTGTTGATTAATGATCTGTTACATATACTCAACCCAAAGATCTATTAAAGGAGAAGTGTATGCTGAGGTTTTTTTCCATCGAGCAAGGAGTGATCAAAGAGTTAGAGCCGTTGCCCGATACTCCTGTTGAAGTATCCATAAGGAATGCACATTGGATTGATACTATTAATCCAACACCGCAGGAGCAAAATGCGCTTGCAAAAACGCTCAATATAACTTTTCCTGATTCGGTCGATGTAGAAGAGATTGAAACGTCGTCAAGGTGCTTTATCGATAGCGAAGGTTTGCATGTACATGCATTGTTTATGTCACCTAACGAAGGACGGTTCAATACTGTGACTGTAGCTTGTTTGTTGCAAAACAATTGCTTACTAACTATTCGTGATGAAGAACTGGCTGACTTTAGACTATTGCGCTTAAGAGCGCGCAAAGGTCAGGTGGCATGTGATACGGCAAAACAGTTATTAATTACTTTATTTGATCAAAAAGTTGAAAACCATGCTGATATGCTTGAAGACATGCATCATCAATTAGAGAAGCTTAGCGCATATGTACTTGAAGAAGATAACTCAGACCTAGAAGAAGCGGTTGGTCGCATAGCTCGTTTAGAAGATGCTAATGGTAAAGTGCGTTTATGTTTAATGGATACTCGACGCAATATTTCGTTTTTAATACGTCGTTTAGGCGCGCAAAATGATGAGCGCGAGTCACTTCGAGAAATCGTACTTGATATAGAAACCTTAATGTCACACTGTACCTTTCTGTTTGATAAAATAAACTTTTTGATGGATTCAACGCAGGGCTTTATTAATATTGAACAAAATCAAATTATCAAAACTTTCTCTATTGCTTCAGTGGTTTTCTTACCGCCTACAGTAGTGGCTAGTGTGTATGGTATGAATTTTAATATAATGCCAGAGTTACATTGGGAATGGGGTTATCCATTTGCAATTGGCATTATGTTGCTGTCGGGCTTCGCCCCTTATTTATTTTTTAAACATAAAGGGTGGTTGTAATACTTTAATGTTGCAAGCTGAGCGCTCAAATCATTAACCGGGATACTGATGTGCTTTTAATACTTCAAGCGGAATAATGTCGAGCGCTTTTTGGTTTGTCGCTTCAAGTACCACAGGAGGAGCAACGTTCGCAGCAATGGCATGATACCAACGAATCGCACATAAGCACCACTTATCGCCAGCTTTTAAACCAGCAAAATCATACAAAGGATTAGGGCTAATTAAATCGTTGCCTTGCGCCTTGGAAAACTGCAAAAATTCGTCGGTCATAATGGCGCATACACTATGATTGCCAAAGTCTGAATCTGGTACATAGCAAAACCCCTCACGGGTATAGCCACCGTTACCACAGCAAAGTTGTAAGCGAGTTCCTAGTACATTTAATTGATTAGCCATATGAAAACTTACCTTGTAATAACCATTAAAAGCAGGGTGTTTACCATAACAGGCTGTTAGTGACTTAGCTATCTATGCTGTTAATTTTATATATCTGTTAAGTGAGTAAAAACTGCATTTGGCAAAGCTAAATACAGTTTTCATTAAAGAAGAATATTTACGAGAGCAGTGCTGCAGCTAAACGTACAAAATCAGAAGACGTTAAAATACCTACTAGCTGACCTTGCTCGCTAACAACGGGCATGCAACCGTGGCGATTATCTACAAAAAACTTAACGACATCTGATAGCGGCTGCTCTGGGGTTACACTAATAAAATCACTCACCATAATATCTTCTACTTTTGTGAGTTTTTCTTTGCGTTGTAATGCATTAGCACCAAACGTTGCCATAATACCCATGACTTTAGCGACCATTATTTTTTGTGTGAGCATACCGACAAATGCGCCGTCTTCGTCAATAACAGGAATATGGCGAACGTTTTTTTCTTTCATTAAATTATGTGCGTCATGCAAAGTGCTTTTTACGTTCACTGAAAATGGGTTCGGTGTCATTAAGTCTGTAACGTTTTGACTCATGTTTATTCCTTTATATTATCTGTGGTGTATCAGCTTATATTAGCGCTATTTTTAAGCTTTGCACCTTATTCAGATCAAGGTTTTTACGGATTTTATAAACTGAGGGAGAAGAGGAAACACTTAATTAAATGCCAAAAAGCATTTAATTAAGTGATAAAACTACAGGTAAATATTATTCATAACCACGTGGTGTTTTTGTTTTAATAACAGCAATGTATCCATGCCAACTAGCGTAACTAAGTAGTGGCATAATAATAATAAATCCAGCGGCACCTGCAGCAAAGCCAAGCGCTACTAGTACAAATATACAAATTGACCACACTACCATGGCTGCAAAGTTTTCTTTAACTGCGTGGATTGAAGAAACGACTGCGGTCATAATATCAACACGTCTTTCCATCATAATTTGCGGCGTAAATGCAGAAATTGAAAACACACTGACCAGCAAAATCCCACCGATAATGCTGCCTATAGTTAAAAACGCAGAAAGTTCTTCAAAGGTGGGGTTTACATGGTTTGGGTATAACGCATGCACAATTGCAGCTAGGCGCATCCAAATAATCATAATTACCATGAGTAATACCGCAAAACCCCACTCACCTACAGGGTTACGAAACATTGATTTTAATGAATGGCTTAATGTAGGTTTATGGCCTTTCTCAAGCTCCCAGGCTACATCGTATAGGCCAACGGCGAATACCGGGCCGATTAAAGCAAAAGCAACGGTTGCAGGTAAAATAGCTAAGTGGCTGTCGGTAAGTACAACAGAGTAAACAATCGCTACCGGAATAAGCGTGAAGATTAAACCGTAAATTAAACTCAACATGGGCGCGCGCGCCATATCTTTAAACGCTAACGAAAGCCAATGAAAAGCGGCAAATGTATTTACTTTGTTGCACTCTAAACAACGTGCGAATTTAGTGTCTTTGTCTATTGTGTTTGTAGTTGGCATAAAGATGCTCCTTTTTTAGTCACCTTTTAGGTTTAGAACATAGATGTTTTATTTACAACTCATAAACAACTTATACGATTGATTTAGTCGCATTGTTCATTTGTTAGTCATTTTTGTTGGGTTAGCTATTTTGTTTATTTAAATATATGTTTGAGCATGTACATAAAAAGTGGGTTCGTATTTCTTTTCCACAGTGGTAATCTAAGCCCTGAAGCTAATTTTAAGAGACCGTAATGAAGGAAAATAAACAACAATTTCAAGGATCTTTACTGGGTAGCAAACGGTTTTTACCTCTGTTTGTGACGCAGTTTTTCTCTGCTTTAAATGACAATGTTTATAAGCAATCAATCTTGCTTATTTTAATTTTTCAAGCTGCTACGGTAGCCGATGGTGCCTTTTATTCTAATCTGGCGGCAGGATTATTTATTTTGCCGTTCTTTTTATTTTCGGGCATGGCTGGGCAAATTGCAGAAAAGTTGGAAAAATCAAAACTGATCAGCATCGTAAAGTTTTGCGAAATTCCTATTATGCTGGTGGGCGTAGTATCGATTTTAACCGAGCAGGTTTGGTTAATGTTAGGTACTGTATTTTTAATGGGTTTACAAAGCACTTTTTTTGGACCGCTTAAGTACTCTATTTTACCGCAACATGTGGCCCCAAATGAGCTAACCAAAGCGAATGGGCTGGTGGAGTCGGGCACTTTTGTCGCTATTTTATTGGGCACCGTATTTGGCACCTATTATATAACCCAAGCAACGGGCCCTATTTATATCAGTATCGCAATAGTGAGCCTAGCGGTTATTGGCTTTTTGAGCAGTCGATTTATTCCTAAAAGTGCTGCCAATGATGCTAATTTAAAAGTATCGATTAACCCTATTACTTCAACCAAAAGTGTTTTTAATGCGCTTAAGGCACAAACCGAGTCGGTGGGTAAGTCAGTATTAGGGATCAGCTGGTTTTGGCTTATTGGTGCGGTGATACTAACGGCGCTCCCTAATTACGTAAAACATGTAATGGGAGGCGATGAGTTGGTGGTGACGGCTGCTTTAGTGGTGTTTTCGTTGAGTATTGCATTGGGGTCTTTATTGTGTGAAAAGCTATCACGCTCACGTATTGAGTTAGGTATTGTGCCTTTTGGTGCACTGTTAATTACCTTATTTTTATATTTACTAAGCCAAGAGCCTGGTATTGAATTTTATCGCCAAGTTAGTGAGTTGCAGCTTACTCTTGAACAAGTGATTAATACCGGCGATATGCTCTGGCATTTTGTTTGGATGGCAGGTATTGGTATTGCCTCGGGGTTTTATACCGTGCCTTTGTATGCACTCATTCAGCAGCGTACTCACCCCGATAGCCGTTCTCGGGTAATTGCAGCTAATAATGTATTAAACGCACTGTTTATGGTCGGCAGCGCCGTTTTAAGTATTATCACTTTAACGCTATTACACTGGAATATTTCACAATTACTGTTGTTATTAGCAGGGCTTAATTTACTGATATCGGTTTATATATACAGCAAAGTTCCTGAGTTCTTTTTACGCTTTATTATTTATATTTTAGCGATTTGCATGTATCGGGTGCGCACTAAAGGCGAGCCTAACATTCCCGATGAAGGGGCTGCGGTAGTGGTAAGTAACCATGTTAGCTTTGTTGATTGGATGTTTATTTTAGCGGCGTCGCCTAGGCCAATTCGGTTTGTTGTATTTGCACCTATTTACTATTCACCGGCACTTAATTGGTTATTTAAAATGGCCAAAGCCATTCCAATCGATAGTGAAAAGGCAAACCCTAAGGCGTTTAATAAAGCCTTTGATGACATCGCTAAAACACTGGAAAGTGGTGAGTTAGTAGGTATTTTTCCTGAAGGAAAGCTCAGCGGTGATGGCGAAGTTGATGTGTTTCGCCGTGGCATTGAAAAAATAATTCAGCGCACGCCTGTGCCTGTTATCCCTGTTCATTTAGATGGATTATGGGGCAGTATGTTTAGCCGAAAAACCAAGTGGCGACTACCTAGACCCAAATGGTCGTTGGTAAGCGTAGCGATTGGTGAGTCGGTTGCACCTGAAAATGTGAGTGCCGATGACTTGCGTGATCGAGTGCTTGCTTTAAAGTAGCTTTACAATAAAAAAGCGCTGCAATTAATTGCAGCGCTGTGGTTGTGTTACTTAATGGTTATTAACGGTCTAAATTCATTACTTTAGTCCATGCCGCAACAAAGTCTTCTACAAACTTTTGTTTTGATGTATCAAAGGCATACACCTCAGCAACTGCACGTAGTTCTGAGTTTGAACCAAAAATCAGATCAACCGAAGTAGCGGTGTACTTTTGCATCCCCGATTGACGATCAAAGCCTTGATAAATGCCAGCATCTGACGATTTTTTCCATACCGTCGACATATCTAATAAGTTAACGAAGAAATCGTTATTTAGGGTACCTGGCTTATCGGTAAATACGCCGTAGTCAGTGCCTTTATAGTTTGCATCAAGTGAACGTAAACCACCGACTAATACAGTCATTTCAGGAACTGTTAGGTCAAGCTGATCCGCTTTATCAATCAGCATTTCTGTTGGCGATTTATAGCTTTTCTCTGCATCAAAGTAGTTTCTAAAACCATCGGCTGGCAGCTCTAATAAGCTAAATGCATTAACGTCAGTTTGCGCTTGCGTAGCATCGCCACGGCCAGCATTAAACGGCACGTCTACTGAGTAGCCTGCATCTTTGGCTGCTTTTTCAATCGCTGCATTACCACCAAGTACAATTAAATCAGCAAGCGATACATGGCTTTTGCTAAATAAGCTGTCGTTAAAGTCAGCTTGAATCGCTTTTAATACTTTAAGTACTTTTGCGGTTTCTGCTGGATTATTTACTGCCCAATCCTTTTGTGGTGCTAGCGCAATACGTGCGCCGTTGGCACCGCCGCGCATATCTGAATCACGGTAACTGGCAGCCGATGCCCATGCCACACGTACTAACTCAGGTACACTTAGGTTTGAGTCTAAAATATCGGCTTTAAGCTCTTTTACTGCACCAGCATCAATGTTTGATTGAGTTTCTGCTGAGATAGGGTCTTGCCAAATTAAGTCGTCTTTTGGTACTTCTTTACCTAAAAAGTTACGTGGTGGTCCCATATCTCTGTGAGTTAATTTGTACCATGCTTTAGCAAAGGCAAGTTGATACTCTTTAGGGTCATTTAAAAAGCGTTCTGCAATTTTGCGATATTCAGGATCAAATTTTAACGCTAAATCCGCCGTAGTCATTACCGGTGGGTTAAATTTACCTTTAACGTGCGCATCAGGTACGGCGTTATGTAATGATTCATCTGTTGGGATCCACTGAATAGCGCCTGCAGGGCTGCGAGTTTGTTTCCACTCAAAGTTAAGTAGGTTGCTTAAGTACAGTGATGACCAGCGGGTAGGTGCTTGTGTCCATGCGCCTTCTAAACCACTAGATACGGTATCTTCAGAGTGGCCTTTACCACATTTGTTTTTCCAGCCTAAACCTTGCTCTTCAATACCTGCTGCAGCAGGCTCTGCACCTACACAGTCTTTAGGTTTGTGCGCACCATGCATTTTACCAAAGGTGTGACCACCGGCGATAAGTGCGAGTGTTTCTTCATCGTTCATCGCCATGCGAGAAAACGCAACGCGAATGTTCTTAGCTGACCCAATAGGATCAGGAACCCCTTTAGGCCCTTCTGGGTTTACATAAATTAAGCCCATGTGTGTTGCACCCAATGGGCGTTCTAATTTGCCGTCAGCATCTTCACGGTCGCTGGCAAGCATTTCTACTTCAGGACCCCAGTAAACCATGTCTGGTTCCCAATCGTCAGTACGACCACCAGCAAAACCATAGGTTTCAAATCCCATATTTTCTAGGGCAACGTTACCCGCTAATACGATTAAGTCTGACCATGAAAGGGCTTCACCGTATTTTTGTTTGATTGGCCAAAGTAAACGGCGCGCTTTATCCAAGCTTACGTTATCTGGCCAACTATTAAGTGGTTCAAAACGTTGTTGTCCACCGCCAGCGCCACCACGGCCATCAAGCGTACGGTAGGTACCAGCACTGTGCCAGGTCATACGAATAAAAAATGGGCCATAATTACCAAAGTCTGCTGGCCACCAATCTTGAGATTGAGTTAGTAGAGCGTCGATATCACTTTTTACAGTGTCTAAATCTAGACTGTTAAATGCCTCTGCATAATTAAAGTCGGCACCGTAAGGGTTTGAACGTAGATCATGATCGCGAAGAGGAGATAGGTTAAGTTGATCTGGCCACCAAAATTGGTTGGTTCTGGTTGCGCCCATTTTTGCCTCACCCATGCCTACAGCACCTTGTGGCTTAGACATTTGTGGTTTTTCTTGGCTAAAAGCAGAGCCAGACATAAGTGCCATACTTATAAATCCAACAAGCGCTTTTTTTGTAAATGATCGGTTTTTCATTGTCAGCTTCCTTAAAGTTAACGAATTTCGTTATATACAAAGCGTATTAAAAAATAGGGCCTACTCATTAAAAAACAGTAGGCTAATACTTCATTCAAGTTGTTGTTAAACAAGCCTGAATGGCTAAGCAGTGAGGATAGTATAGTAAAGAGGGTAAAAACCGTGTGCGAAATAAAACGATTAGTGCAATCTATAAAAATGATTTATTAAATTTAATCGATTAAATAAATGAATTGTAAATACGCAAAGAAGGCTTTGCAGAGCTATAGGCATAAAAAAGCCCAGCGTAGGCTGGGCTATTAAATAAACTTAGTGCTATTGAGTTTTCATTAACTTACTGGTGATCACACCAGAGGTCATAGCACCCGACACGTTGAGTGCGGTACGCGCCATATCTATTAAAGGCTCAATAGAAATAAGTAAAGCCACTACCTCTATAGGTAATCCCATGGTAGGTAATACAACCAACGCTGCGAAAGTAGCACCACCGCCTACGCCAGCAATACCAAACGAGCTAATAACCACAATACCAATAAGCGGTAAAATAAACTCAAACGTGAGTGGGTCTATGCCCACACTTGGCGCAACCATCATCGCGAGCATGGCAGGGTAAATACCAGCACAGCCGTTTTGACCTATGGTGGCACCAAAAGAAGCCGATAAGTTAGCGATTGCTGGGGGCACTTTTAACTGGTTAATTTGCACATCTACATTCATAGGAATCGATGCCGCTGAGCTACGTGAGCTAAAAGCAAAGGTAAGCACTGGCCAGATTTTTTCAAAGTAATGTTTTGGATTAACACCTACTAAGCTAAGCAGTAAACCATGCACAACAAACATTAATAAAATAGCCACGTAAGAAGCAACAATAAAGGCAAGTAAATTTAAAATGTCGCTACTACTAGAGTTTGCCACAACACTTGCCATTAAACCTGCAACACCATAAGGCGTTAGAGCAATTACCATGCGAACTAAGCTCATTACTGTTGCTTGTAGGGCGTTTACACCGTTACGAATTGGGCTAGCAAGCTCTGTTTTTTCAAGCATTACTTTACGCGCAGCTATACCAACAAGTACACCAAATATAACCGTGGCAATAATAGAGGTTGAACGTTGATTACTTAAATCTGCAAAGGGATTTTCAGGAATAAAGCTCAGTAGCATTTGTGGCACACTTAAGTCGGCTACATTTGCTGCTTTGCTTTGCAGGGTGTCCATTCTAGCGGCTTCACGAGTACCTGAAACAAGCCCTTCAATGCTCAAATCAAATCCATACGTTACCGCAATACCAATTAATGCTGCAATCGCGGTGGTAAACAGTAAAACAGAGATGCTAATAAAGGATATTTTCCCCAGTGAGCCTTGGTTCTCAAGCTTAACCACAGCGGCAATCATAAAGACCAATACCAGTGGCATGATGATCATTTTTAGTAACCCGACATAGCCTTTACCTACTATGCTAACCCAGCTGAGTATTTCTTTAATGGTTTCTGGGGAATGGGCAAACAAAAATTGAAGAGCTAAACCAAAGGCGCTACCAAGTATTAAACCAAATAAAACGGTACGAGATAAAGAGCTGCTTTTTTGCGAAACAAGATAAATAGCAAACAGCAAACCGACAAATAATGCCAACATTAATAATACAGCAAGCGACATGGTACCCTCTTTTATAGCTGTGAATTAGCGCGGCACTTTAACGCTTTGTAAGACGTTAACAAAATACACTTTCGCTATGGGATAGAATTAAAAGGAATATAGTAATAATATTAAAGTATAACGAATCAGCGTTTTATTGTACAAGCTTATTCATATGCTTGTATTTTCTTTAATTTATAGGGGTTACTATAGATCGTAAGCCTTGTTTAAAGCGTAAGTCTGATACGAATTAATTGGTCAACGTGTTCACTTTAGTTTTATTTAAAAATAGGGAGTAAAGGTATGTTAAAGGCAATAATGACGCTGGTGATGGTTTTAGTAGTAAGCGGATGTTCAACCCAGTATCCAAATCAAGCACTACTTGGTAAGCAATTTCCCACTGTTACAGGAGAAAGCTTAGAGCAACAGTCATTCACTATTCCTGATGACTTTAACAACCCACATACGTTGCTATTAATTGGTTATAAACAAGATAGCCAGTTTGATATTGATCGTTGGCTTATTGGTTTAGATATGACTGCAGTGGATGTAACGGCCTATGAGTTGCCAACTATTCAGGGCATGGTTCCTCGTATGTTTAGTACCTTAATTGATAGCGGCATGCGTAAGGGGATCCCAAAAGAGTTGTGGGGTGGGGTGATCACAATTTACAAAGATGGCGATAAAGTTCAGGCATTTACTGGCAACGAAAATCCTAATAACAGCCGTGTAATACTGCTTGATGAGAGTGGCAAAATTATTTACTTTTACGACCGTGGCTTTTCTGTCTCGGCATTAAATAATTTAAAAGCGGTTTTGGAAAAGCAATAGTTGTAGTTAAATTTAGTTGCCTTTGGGCACGCTATTATTAAGTTAGCGTGCCACGTTAAAAGCATTACTCGCTAACGTTATTTCTGCCTTTCTTTTTAGCTCTATAAAGGGCTAAATCGGCATTTTTTAATGCTTCATCAAAGCTTTGTTTTGCCACTCTTTGTGCTACACCTATAGAAACCGTCACGTTTACCGTTTTGTTGTCACTTGGCTGTTTACCTTTGCGAGATTTTTTATCGGTGCGTTTTGGGTTTCTGATCACCATGTCGTAGGTGGCAATATTTTCGCGCAGTGTTTCTAGCTCAGGGATTGACTGCTCGGCTGTTTTACGCGGGAACACCACCGTAAATTCTTCTCCACCATAACGGTAAATTTTGCCACCCCCTTTAATGCCAGCCATTTTAGCCGCCACTAGCTTTAACACTTGGTCGCCAATATCGTGGCCATAGGTATCGTTGAATTTTTTAAAGTGGTCAATGTCGAGCATAGCAACGGTGTATTTTCGCCCTAATGATAAAGCAAGCTGATTAAGTGCTCGCCGCGTTGGTAAGCTGGTTAAATCGTCTCTATAGGCTAAATAATAAGAGTCGGTACTCACTGCCAATAAATACAAAGAAGCCATAAGCACGGCTATTACAGACCAAGGAAAATCAATAATATGTTGCTGATTAAGGCACCACACAATAAAGGTAATTAATAAGGCGGTTTGAGTCAGGTTATGGGCCCTCAAGCTTTGCCAAATAAGCAAGCCGCCAATTATTGAAAGCGGTAAAACAATGGGAAAGTAAGGAAGTAGTTGAGTATAAAAAGAGGATTGTATTGTTAGTTCTTGTAAATGTTGGCTCAGTGCTAACCAAGCAAACGCAGCACCGCCGCAAACAATAACAAGTAAACTGCGAGTTACTGTGTGTATTGATAAAAGCGCTCTATCTTTTATGACTGCTAATAACATTAATAAACTTGCAGCGCATAATAAGGTCCAGTCAGGTTGCGCTTTGAGCCAGTCAGACCAAGGTAAAGCGTAGTCTAATGAAGATAAATAAATCACCCAAAATGCACAAAGCAGTGCAACTCGACTTCGATTAAACTGAGTAGCAAATACAGCAGTAATAACCAGTAATGGATAAACAAGGTTATCAATAAGAGAGAGCTTACTTTGCCATTGAACTTGAAACTGAACTAATAATAAAAATAAGCCACATAGCCCCAAAAGGCTCAAAGAAGTTGATTTAACTCCTGCTAATTTTAACAACCCATGCTCCAAAGACCGATGTCTAAAAAATAAAGGCTTATTGTATTCATATTGAAAAATATTACTACTTTAATGCTTATTAATTATTTAAAAACAATACTTTAAAACTAATTTTAATGGCTTTTATCGACATTTTTTAACCAAATGTATGACATTTTCGATAAGATAAAAACAGCGATGAAAATTATTTGAGAGGTTTAGATAGAGTGTATTATCGCGCCTTTAGCAATTTAAGAGGCCATCCATGGCCTTTTTGCTAATCGTTCTGATAACGAGGGTAGTCACTGTAGCCTTGCTCATTGCCACCGTACATAGTGTTGGCATCGGCTTCATTTAATGGCCAATTATGTTTAATACGCGCTGGTAAATCAGGATTGGCAATAAAAGGGCGACCAAAAGCAAATAAATCCCCATAACCTTTAGCTAACATCGCCAAGGATTTATCAACCGTGTATTTACCAGCGTAAATAATACGCCCAGAAAACTCTGCGCGTGCCGCTTGATAAAATTGCTCTGGCAAATCAGGGGCATTGTCCCAATCAGCTTCAGCAATTGAAAGATAGGCAATACCCGCTTGCTCAAGTACTTTAATGGCTTCTATATAAGTATGTTGAGGGTCTGATTCTACTAATCCTAAATAAACACGGGTTTCATCAGTACTGCTAAATAGCGGCGCAAATCTAACTCCTAAACGCTCAGCGCCAACTAAGTCACTAACGGCAGCAACAATCTCTTTTAAAAAGCGTAAGCGATTAGTCAGTGAACCACCGTATTCATCTTCACGTTGGTTACTATGCTCAGAAATAAATTGGTTTACTAAGTAGCCATTAGCACAATGCAGTTCCACACCATCAAACCCAGCCTCTAGTGCATTACGGGCAGCTTGTGCATACATGCCAACAAGCTCTTTTACTTCATTTGTTGTTAAAGCTTGTGGTTCACTTGGATCGGCTAAAGCGCCTTGAGCTGGCCCTGTTTCTATAAACACTTTCACACTATCAGCTGCTATTGCTGAGGGAGCAACAGGTTTGGCTTCATTTGGTTGTAGGCTAGTATGCGATACACGGCCCACATGCCACAGCTGGGCAAAAATAACTCCCCCTTGTGCATGCACGGCATTAGTCACTTTTTTCCAGCCAACGATTTGCTCGGCAGAGTGAATACCGGGTGTCCAAGCGTATCCTTGTCCTCTAGGTTCAATTTGAGTGCCCTCGGTAACCATAAAGCCAGCAGTTGCACGTTGTGCGTAGTAAGTTGCCATTACTTCGTTGGGGATATTGCCAGGTACTGTACTGCGTGAGCGGGTAAGTGGCGGCATAACAATACGATTTTTAAGGGTATATGGCCCTAAACTAATGGATGAAAATAAACTGTCGATATTTTTACTTGGTTGACTCATTTGAATACCTTTTAAATTAACTATGCTGCTTAGCGCTTATAACAATGCTGGTGAGCATAGGGATTTAAAGCTACAATTTGAAACAACACTTTTTTGTTTTAGATACAATTATGAATGGTATAGGTCGGCTGGATATAAAGCAGTTGCGAGTTTTAAGCGCTTTACTTAAATTAAAAAATGTATCGCATGTTGCGCAAAAAATGGGGCTAACTCAGCAAGCCATTAGTGAACAGCTGCGAAAATTACGCGACTTATTTGATGATAGGCTGTTTATTCGTCAAGGCAATACGATGCTGCCAACGCCAAAAGCGCTAACGCTTGAACTATCAATTAATCAAATTCTGAGTCAACTAGACGCGTTATTAGTGCCGCCACAGTTTTCCCCGCAAAGTTACCAAGGTGTTTTTACTATAAGTGCTACGGATTATGCGATTGCTGCACTTTTACCTCTGTTATTAGCAATTACTCGCCGTGAAGCGCCAGGTTTAAAGTTGATTATTCGAGACTTTGCATCCGATAACGTTAACCAGCTCATTAGTGCAGGAGAGCTTGATTTACTGATTAGCTTTGTTGAATTTATTCCTGATAATTTAGTTTACGATACCCTATTTGAAGAACAGCATATTTGTATTGCAGGCGCACATGCGCCCACATCTTCACAGCCTTTGAGCTTAGCTGAGGTTGCGAGCCGGCCACAGTTGGTGGTGTCGGCATCTAGAGCAAACTTACGTGGTTCGCACGATCGCTGGTTTGCAGATAAAGGCTACAAACGAAATATTGTCATGTCAGTACCTGGGTTTTCATCTGTGCCTGATTTACTCAATACCACCGATTTAATTGCGTTTTACCCATCACGGTTATTGCCAAATAGTAAGGTGAAGCAATTGGAGATTGAATTATTACCGCCGCCGTTTAAGGTGATTGCAGCCTGGCACCCGCGTTCAAATAATAGCGATATTCATCAGTGGCTTATTGCGCAATTAAAGCGTATTTAGACTGACTTTACGTGAGCTAGATTTATTATTCACAGTTCAGGTTATATAATTAACCTGAACTCTAGATAATAAATCTATCTCAAGCAGCTATTTTGAGCGCTAACTGCGTTGAATTTACTTGCAATAGACTAGCTATTGACGCGTAATTTCGCCTTGTTTTCACTGAAAATCTCTGGCTAGAGAAAATAAACATAAATATCATTTTTGATTCAATATGTTAGTAAATCTCTTAACCAGAGTTCAGGTTAATTAGTTGGCGAATATCGCTTCCAGTTGGTGCTTCATGGGCACGTAACGAAAAGGCGGGTAAAACCGCTAATATATGATCAAATATATCTGACTGAATATTTTCATATTCACCCCAATTAGTGGTATTGGTGAATGCATAAATCTCAATGGGTAGACCTTGGGTTGTTGGCGCTAATTGCCTTACCATTAAGGTCATACCTTGATGAATATGTGGGTGCTGTTTTAATAGCGCGACCAAATAGTGACGAAATGTACCCACATTAGTTAGCCTGCGGCCATTTAAAGTGCAGCTCATATCTACTTTTTTAGTGATGTTTTGCTCCTCAATAACCAATAGCGTACTTTCAAGGTACTCACTTAGTAAATCGGCTTTTTTAAGGGCAACAACTGCGGCTTCATCTAAAAAGTGCACACTACTCATTTCAAGGTGAATGCTGCGTTTTATACGGCGTCCACCAGAGTCTGACATACCGCGCCAATTTTTAAATGAGTCGGAGATCAGCGCATAAGTAGGAATGGTGGTAATGGTTTTATCCCAATTTCTTACTTTAACCGTGGTTAGCGCAATATCAATAACATCACCGTCGGCACCGTATTTTGGCATTTCTAACCAGTCACCTACCGCTAGCATATTATTGGCAGAGAGCTGAATACCCGCTACTAGGCCTAAAATAGCGTCTTTAAATACCAGTAATAACACCGCAGACAGAGCGCCTAAGCCGCTTAGTAAAATTAACGGTGATTTATTCATCAATAACGAAACGGCTAAAATGGCAGTTAATACACTGGCAATAAGCTTAATTGTTTGCAAAAAACCGCGCAGCGGAAAGTGAGCGCTCAGGGGGCGCTTATCGGAAATTGCTTGAAATATATCTAGTAACGAAAACAGCGAAAGCAAGGCGAATAAAATGATCCACTGATCGGTGATCATTTTAATCAAATACAAAAACGTGGTGCCTTCGGGTATCCATAGTTGCGCCTGAATAACAACGACCGCTCCTTGTAAAACAAATGAGATATTACGAGCGAGCTTCTTTGCTGAATATAAAGGGCTTTTACTATCGGGTTGCGCAGCTTGTTCGCTAAAGCGGTTTTTAACTAAACGCTGAGAAACCAGCCTTAAAATGAGGTGTAATATTAATGCAAATAGCGCGATCCAAGCCAATACAATCAGGTCGTACCATAAAAATGGGCTTCCCGGAAAATAATCGCCAAACCATTGCAGTAAAAAATCTCGCAGCTGTGCGCGTGTTCCTGTCATTAATACTCCATAAGGACGCTATTATTAATTACTGATTGTTAGTTAAGCAGCTGCAATGTAAAAAGTCTATTTAAGACTTTTTACATTATGTAGTTACAGTTTACCATGCTCGAGTTGCTGGCTGAGTTCTTCAAAAATACTTGGATCATCTATGGTTGATGGAATTTGCAGTTCTTCACCATCAATTAACTGCCGCAGGTTTTTACGTAAAATTTTGCCAGAACGGGTTTTTGGTAATCGCTCTACACACATAATATTTTTAAGGCACGCAATAGCACCAATTTGATTACGCACGGTTTGCACCAATTGCTGTTCTACCTCTTTATGTGAGCCATGAAAATCATTTTTTAGCACCACCATCGCCATTGGGTTTTGCCCTTTTAACGCATCACTAATACCAAATACTGCACACTCAGCCACAGCTGGGTGCGCGGCAACAATTTCTTCCATTTCACCGGTGGATAGACGGTGCCCTGCGACATTAATTACATCATCGGTGCGACCCATAATAAAGAGGTAGCCATCGTCATCAATATAACCGCCATCACCAGATAAATAGTAGCCCTCATATTCAGCCAAATAACCAGCCTTAAAACGAGCCGTATTTTTCCAAATTGTCGGTAAACAGCCCGGTGGTAAAGGTCGCTTTATAACAACCGCGCCTTGTTCATTCGGAGCACATTCATCCCCATTCATATCTAAAATTCGTACATCAAATCCAGGTGTTGCAACTGTTGAGCTTCCCGCTTTTGTAGGCAGGTGTTCAATGCCAACAGGGTTACACGCAATTGCCCAGCCGGTTTCTGTTTGCCACCAATGATCAAGCACCGGTAAACCTGTTTTTTCTTTGAGCCAATCGTAGGTAGGTGGGTCTAAACGCTCTCCGGCTAAAAATAATCGTTTCAGACTAGAAGTATCATACTTCTTAAATCCTTCGGCATTGGGGTCCTCTTTTTTAATCGCGCGAAACGCAGTGGGGGCACTAAATAAAGCATTCACTTTGTATTCTTCTACTACGCGCCAAAAAGCACTGGCATCGGGGGTTCTAACCGGTTTTCCTTCAAATAAAATAGTTGCGCATCGATACATAAGTGGCGCATACACAATATACGAATGACCCACTACCCAGCCAATATCAGAGGCGGCCCAAAATACGTCACCGGGTTTCATGCCGTAGACGGTTTCCATGCTGTAATGCATAGCAACCGCATGGCCGCCATTTTCACGCACCACACCTTTAGGTGTCCCTGTTGTGCCAGAGGTGTATAAAATATAAAGTGGATGATCGCCACTGACCGCAACGGGATCAACCGGTGTGGCTGTTTGCATTGCAACAGCCCAGTCAATATCACGTTCGGGCATAAGCGGTGCGGTGGCTTGCTCACGCTGATAAATAATACAGTGTTCAACTTTATAGCTAGCAGCTTCAAGCGCGTTATCGAGTAATTCTTTGTACTCAATTACAGTATTAACTTCTACACCGCAGGAGGCACTGAGTACCAATTTGGGCTTGGCGTCATCAATCCGTACCGCTAATTCATGCGCTGCAAAACCGCCAAATACAACAGAATGAATAGCGCCAATTCGGGCACAGGCTAACATACCAATTACGGCTTCGGGGATCATGGGCATATAAATCACTACGCGGTCGCCTTTAGTCACTCCTAAAGACTGCATTACCCCTGCAAATTTAGCGACCTCTTGCTGCAGTTGTAAATAGCTATAACTGCGTTTGCTATTGGTAACAGGTGAGTCATAAATTAACGCTGTTTCATTACCATGCCCAGCGATGACATGCTGATCTACGGCTAAAAAACAGCTGTTAAGTTGGCCGTCTGCATACCAGTGGTGCAGTTCTTCTTGATCTTGTGTGTATGCTGTCTCTGGAGCCTTGTACCAAGGAAGGCGTTTACTTTGCGATAACCAAAACGCTGCCGGGTCTTGTTTAAACTCGTTGTAATGTTGTTTGTATTCACCTGACATAAAGGCTCCTAAGGAAAATATAATCTAACGTAATTTAAAACTAAGCGCTTTTTATCAGCAGTGATATTCGACTATGGTCGGTTAAATAGTAAGCGATGCTTTTAGTTTTTGGCCAACGTGATGATTGTATAGAACTAAAAAGTTCCAACTAATGTAAAATGTTTCAGTAATTAATGAAGAGTAAATGGATATAAGAATGAATCAAATGATCAGAGTAGGCGTTGCAGTAATAGTAATGCATGATAATAAAATTCTACTCGGTGAACGGATAGGCGCACATGGCGCAAATACGTGGGCAACCCCTGGAGGGCATTTAGAATTTGGCGAAACGGTTGAGCAATGCGCTGTGCGTGAAGTAGTAGAAGAGACAGGGCTCAATGTCACTAATATTCGTAAACTCGATTTTACCAACGATATTTTTAGCGCAGAGAACAAACATTATATTACCTTATATGTGCAAGCAGACTATGAAGGTGGTGAAGTGGTAAATAAAGAGCCACATAAATGTTTGCAGTGGCGTTGGTGCGATATTAATAACTTGCCTTCACCTTTGTTTGCCTCATTAAAAAATTATTTAGCACAGAGTTCCTTGCCCGCTGAGTATTAAAGTTTTTTTGGCATAGGAAGTTGCCATTTATTTAAAATTTGTTGATATTCACCACTTTCCTTGATGGCATTTAACCTATCGCTAATAATTTTTGCTGTGTGTGAGTCAAGTTGATTACTGGCTGCAAAATGCAAAGAAGAAGGTAATTCATCTAAATGGATGCGCTTTGAAATTAAATGAGGGTCGAGCCCGCTGCGCTTTAATTCGTTTTCAAGTGTGAGCGTGTTAGTAACGACAAAGTCGATACGATCTTTATATAGCATTTTCCAGAGCTGCTGATAATAACTCACTAATACCAAGTTTTCATTTTCAGTAAAACCTTGGGCTTCTAAATAGGCCTGCGCAGAGTAACCGCGAATAGTGGCTACTTTGTATTCTTTAGCGAAGTTTAAATGAATCACTTCATCTTTATGGCTGCGTAAGCTAACGAGGTATGCGTCTGCAAAGTAAACTTTACCCAGCCACTTAAATTGATGATGCCTGTTTGGTGTTTTTAGCAGTGACAGCATAATGGCATTAGGGTTGGCTTGTTGCTGCTGAAACATTCTAGCCATTGGCATTATTTCAAACTTTGCTGTTAAATCAGTCCCTTTTAGTACAGCTTTTGCGATATCAACCAATGCGCCCTGCGTTTCACCTTGGGGATTTTTAAAATGATAAGGCGGTAAATCTTCAGCGATGAAAGTAACTGGATTGGCGTTACAAACCGCGCTATAAAAAACCAATACAAAAACACTTAACACCATACGCACAAGCATAATAATTGTCTTTTAGGCAATACAATAATGCTAGTGTAAAGAAAATTAAGAAGAAGGTATATTGTAAGTGTGTATTTTAAGTAATTAAGATGTTTAATTATTGTTTTTTATGAACTGTCGAGGTGAGCAATGATACCAGCGTTTAAAGGCACGATTAAAAGAGCTTTGATCATTAAATCCCAGCATAAATGCGATATTATTTAACGAATAATGAGGAATATAGGTTAATAAACGTCGTTTTTGCTCCTCTTCAAGCAGTTTAGCAAAGGTGGTTTGTTCTTTTTTTAAATAGCGTTGTACTGTGCGTGGCGTCATATTTAAGGCGGCGGCTGTTCTAAGCAAAGAGCAATCTTGTAAGTCATGTTTTGCCATTAAAATATGATTAATTTTTTCTGTTAATAATTGCTGACTTTTAAATTGGGAGAGCTGTTGCTCTGACATTTGCTTTAGCATCGCGTTGATTTGGCTGTTATCGGTTTTAAAGGGCAGAGTTAAGTAATTACTTGGAAACTCGATTTGATTAAAGCTAGCTCCAGCTTTTACTGGGCAATTAAACCAATCAGTTAATCGTTGTTGCTCGGTGTTTGAAAAGTGTGTTGAAAAATACACGCAGCTAGGAGAAAGTTGTGGATTAAGTAGTTGGCGTACCACACTGACCCATGCTGTCATATTTCGTAAAACAGCCTGTGGACTACATTGTGGATCGGCTAACCAAGTTATTTTACACAATGTTTGTTGTTGCTCAAACTGGGCGCGACCAATGTTAGCTACTAGGCTGTCGTAATTGAGCAGTGCAGTAATTGCACTGGCTAAATTAGTACTCGATTCAATTAAATACCCTAATATACCAAAATCAGCGGTGCGTATTTTTTTCCCTAATTCAAAGCCAAATAGGGGGTCGTTTAACGCTTGTTGTGCATAGTTAAGCAACGCATTATAGCTTTTTAAACTGATCCGCGGCGCCAATTGTTGTGATTGCTTATTAGTATACTCATTAAATTCAATCGCGTTTAAAACCGCATGACTAGCTAAGCCCTTGGCTTCAAGGTAATCCAAACAGCTACAAAAGTAATGATCGGCTAAGGTTTTCATTTGTCGCCTAAAGCTAAAAAATAGTCATCTAATCGCAAGTTTGCCACGGCATATTTTTATATGCTAGTGATCTATAAAAATAATAGGGCAAAGGTCATGGTGGAAATAAAGGTTAAGCGTACTGTGGCAGCAACGCCTGAGCAAATACGCAGCGTATTACTAGCGCATGCCGATTTAGGGCGGTTTTTTAATGCTCACTTTAAACTACTAACACCACAAGAACCGGGTGAAATAAGTGGTGGGAAAGGCACGATTAGAGAAATAAAAATGCAAGGCTCTACCTTTAAAGAGCAAATAATAGCCGCAGATAATAGTCATATTAGTTACCGTATTATAGGCAGCAAGCCCGTTGCACAGCATCGTGGTGATATTTACTTAAATACCAATAACGAAGATCCATCACTCACCGAGATTAGCTATCATATTCGTTGCATTGCACCTTTTTGGCTACCTGATTTTATACTGACTTTTTTTATGAAAAAAGATATTAGCCAAGCACTTAAAAAAATAGCCCGTTATTTTCAGGAGCGTGTTGTATGAGCATTGAAATTATTTTACTCGCACTGAGCCCTATTTTTTTGCTATTTGTTGCTATTGAGTTTATTAAATTTAGGCGTTATTACGATATAAAAGACAGCTTAGCCAACGCGTTACTTGCTTTATTACACCAAGGCGCTGATGCTATTGCGTTAATAGTGCTAATGCCGTTTTTTTACTGGCTGTATCAGTTTCGGTTATTTGATATTGAATTGACTGTACTAACTGTATTAGGTGCCTTTGTATTGCAAGACTTTTTATATTATTGGTTTCATCGTGCATCACACCATATACATTGGTTATGGGCCGCTCATGTCGTACATCATAGCTCTACAAAAATGAATTTTACTACTGCGTTTAGACAAAGTTTAATGTATCCACTTGCAGGTATGTGGCTGTTTTGGATGCCGATGATATTACTTGGTTTTGAACCTGTGATTGTTTTTGCCGTAGTTGCCCTTAATTTAGCGTATCAATTTTTTGTTCACACCCAAGTGGTAAAAAAGTTGGGTTGGTTTGAAAGCGTATTTAATACCCCATCGCATCATCGGGTGCACCACGCTATAAATAATGGCTACTTAGATAAAAACTTCGCTGGAGTTTTAATTATTTGGGATAAATTATTTGGCACTTATGTAGAAGAGGATGAAAACAAGCCTTGTAAATACGGAATTATTGGCCAACTACACAGTAATAATCCAATCAAAATTACTTTTCATCAGTGGCAGCACCTCTTTAAAAGTACTTACAGGGCAAACGGGTTAAAAGCTAAATTAAAAGTGGTATTTGGTTACCCAACAAGCTCTCAAAGTAGTAATAAGTAAGCCTATTTTTGAATAAAAAAAGCCAGGAGTAAATAGCATCACTCCTAGCTTATCTCACAGTAAAATTTAATTTATTTGGCCGTTGTGATCACTGTATCTATTAAGTGAACAACGCCATTACTTGTATAAATATCAGTAGTTGTTACATTGCTACCCGCTACTTGTAATGATGTAGCAGGTAAGCTTACTTGCCACCAAATATCGTTCACAGCTTGGCCATTATTCTGACCTGCTGCCGTATCACCTGAGAAGGTATATAAAGGACGACCAAGATAAGCGACTTGCATGCTGTCATCTGAGCGAGCAATTAACGATAAACCTGGCACATTTTTAATTGATGCTGCAGTACCAAGAACCGGTGGCCACGTTGTTGCACAAGCTGCTTCACACGTACTCATTGCCTCGCCTAAATCATTATCAAATACATAAACTGTTTTGCCTGGCATGGCGTCGGCCATACCCGTTACTAAACGATTATTAGTTGAATCGTAAGCAATGCTGTCTGTTGCTGTGTTTTCTGTGCTGGTAAAGTCTACAACGTTTACACTTAGCATATTATCAGCAAGGGTGGTCACCGTTTTACCATTGGCTGCAAACGCATCAGTACTGCCTACTTGAGCGCCTAAAACATGTTGAGTCAGTACACCTGTTAGTGCTGTCGTATCAGCCAATAAAGCCTCTAAATCAGCGGTAGGAATTTTGCTAAATGCAGCATTTGTTGGTGCAAATACCGTAAATGATTGAGTGGTATCGTTAAAGGTATCCACTAGTGATGCTGCTTGTAGTGCAGTGACCAAAGTAGATAATGCGGGTGTTTCAGTAGCCACAGTAGCAATTGTTTTAGTCGGAGTCCCAACTTCTGCCGGTGGCATAATCACTTTATTTAATACATGAATAACGCCGTTACTGGCGGTTACATTTGCCTCTGTGATTGCCGAATCATTGATAAATAGTGAGCTGTCTACATAAGAAATAGCTGCCATGTCGCCATTGGCCATTTCTATCTTGTTGCTGTTGCTATTGGCAATACTTACTGCGTCATCTGATAAAACTGTTGCGTCAGGAAAAACATGGTATAGCAAAATATCACGAAGCGTATCTGTGTCAGCTAGTAGCGCATTAATTGTATCCTGACCGAGTGCAGCAAATGCAGCGTCTGTAGGAGCAAATACACTAAAAGTATTATCTGGATCGGCAACTAGTGTATCTAAGCCTGTTGCCGTTAGAGCCGCGAGAAGTGTCGTAAAGTTACCATCAGCGCTCGCTATGTCAGCAATTGTATTGGTACTTTGAGGTAAAGTAACATCAGAAATAATAACCGAATCAATTACATGAATGACACCATTAGTGGTCATAATATCTTTTACTACAATATTGGCTCCGCCAAACGATAGCATGTTTGTTTCTGCGTTTATCGCCACTGGAAGGGTATTGCCAAGTAGCGTTTCTGCTGATTGACCGTTAAGAGACATTGCAGTAACAGAATCAACTGATCCTACAAGCACATGCTGCTTCAAAATATCGGCTAAAACGGTGGGATTAGCCAGTAACGTGTTTAAAAAGTTGCTACCAATTGCCTCGAATGCAGCATCCGTAGGGGCAAATACGGTAAATTCTGATGATTCATCGGCAAGTGCTGAAGTAAGGGATGCAGCATCAAGAGCTGCAAGTAATGTACTAAAATTGCCAGCTTGTTGAGCTGTTTCAATGATATTATTAGTTGGTGCTGTTTCTGGCACTGTTTTTGGCGTGAGCACCGCGTCAATAACATGAATGATTCCGTTGTCGGTCACAATGTCGGTCATTGTTACTGTGCTGGTATTTACTAATAAATTCTCACCATTTAAAGATAAAGCAATGTTTTGCCCGTTAACAGTCTCAACAGTGCTACCCGCTAAGCCAATAGCTGTTTGCGCGTCTACTCTGCCAGCGATCACATGATAAGTTAAAATAGAACTTAGGGTGTCTGTATCAGCTAATAAGCTATTAATGGTCTCTTCGCCTAATAATGCGAATGCATCATCGGTAGGGGCAAATACAGTATAGCTGGTAGTTAAATCATCGAGAGTTTCATCTAGACCGGTTGCTTCTAGTGCTGCAACAAGAGTGGTGAACTCTTCAGAGTCCTGTGCGGCGTCAAAGACTGAGACGGCAGGTTGTGGGTCTACAGTTACTGGAGCGTTGTTATCGTCATCACTACTACAGCCTTGAATAAGTAACAAGGGAAGTATGATAGCACCGAGCTTAAATACTTTATTCATAATTGTTCCTTTAATCGAATGTTACAGTGTTACAGCTTTGTGAATACTACGAAGCTATTAACAGTGTTGATCAAAAAAACATGGGTTATTTTTATACAATTTAATAGGTGTAAGATTTTATTGAATTTTTATCCAAGAAAACGTTTAAATTTTAGTTTTTTTACTGCGTGGTGCGCCAAGTAAAATAAATACATGGCAAATACACACAGATAGAAATGCACTAATTCCCAAAGCGCCACCAAAACCATCAAGAATAGGCACTAGATAGGCAAAAAACAGTGAAAATATAATTGCTGAACTGGCAAGCGTATACACACCAAAACGGTGGGGAGCACTCATTCCAATAAATGTGCCGCCAAAAAAAACGATGCTATATAGCTCAGCGTTAAGGCTCAGCTGCGCAAAAATCAAATAGGCAATAATCGATAGAGCTGCAGAGGCTCGGATCCCATCAAAGCGATTATGTTTAGCCAAGTAAAAGGTTAAAAACGCCCCTAGCAAAGCAAGTAGCGGATAAATAAGCGTCATATTACTAACTCCTTGGCCAAAACAAATAAGGCGACGCTAGCAAATGCAATGCTACCTAATCGTCCGCCAAACCCCGCAAATACATTAATGGTGAGTGTGTATAAAACAGCACCAATGGCAGAAATAATTGCAATTTCCCAGTATTCATTAATTAAACTAGTGGAGCACATACCGGCAAAACTGCCTGCATAAATAGCTGCATAGGGATGGTTTTTGTAATCTGCAGGGAATGGAATAAATGAACCGATAAGCCCCGTTAAACCTGCTGATACAACAATAGGCAATGCGAGTGTGGTATGCATTAAAAAACACGACAAGCAGCCGATAAAAAAGGTGATGAATTTTAAAAGTATGAATTTAGTCATGGCGCGCACATCATAATGTATCAGTTTTAGCTTTAATAGTTAAAAACTGATATTTAAGACTAAAATCGATAAACCACAGCTAAAAGGTGAATTATTACTGTTGAAAATTAGCGATATGCAATGAATGACTAAAAATAACACTGTTAATGTTCTATAAATTGCAAATTATGTATAATGCAGCATATTTCATATATTAAAAGTTATAACCTAAGGTAATTTATGTCTAACTGTTTACATCTGGCTATCCCCGCTGGCGATCTTGAAAAAGCGAAAACGTTTTACTGTGACGTACTCGGCTGTAAAACCGGCAATAGTGAAGCGGGACGATGGGTAGACATTGATTTTTGGGGTAACGAATTAACTCTACATCAAAGTGTTGAGCGTTTACCTACGGTACGTCATGATGTTGATATGGGTGCAGTGGCTGTTCCACACTTTGGTATTCATTTATCAGAAAGTGAGTTTCAAGGATTAAAGCAGCGTATTGCCGATGCCGGTCTTGAATATTTAGATAAACCTTACCGTCGTTTTGTTGGTGATGAGTTTGAACAAGAAACGTTTTTTATTGAAGATCCTAACGGTAACGTGCTCGAAATGAAAACTATGGTTAATCCTGAGGTTCTATTTAAAAAGGGTTAAGCTAAGGCTATAGCAGAGCTAGCCTTACTGGCTAGCTCACGTTTTTTATGCTTTTAAACGGCGGCTACTACTATTTTTTCAGCTTGCTTTGCCTTTCTTTGCAATTTCTGTTTATACATTGCTTCATCACCTGCTTTTAAAACTGTGTCTAAGTTATCGGGTGGCTGAGTATAGCTAGTTTGCCCAACACTGGCGTAAATAGAAATGGTATGGCCCTGATGCTCTATAGTTAACTGGTTTAACTTTTGTTCTAAGGTGTTAACTCGCTGGTTAATTTTTTCGTTGCTATTAAACAATGCCATGGCCACAAATTCATCGCCCCCTAAGCGACCAACGGCATCTTCACTGCGCATATGTTGACTAAGAGACTCAGCAACTTTGCACAGCACTTTGTCGCCCACATCATGACCATAAGTATCATTAATTGCTTTAAAACGGTCTAAATCTATGTATAAAAAGCACAAAACGCCTCCTCGTTGCTTATGCTCTGCTAGTAAGTCGTTTGCTTTTAAGCTCCATCCGCGACGATTGTATATATGGCACAAATGATCAAAGTTAGCGTGTCGTTCAGCCTGTTTTTTTGCATAACTCAATCTTTGAATTCGTCTACCGACTGCAATAGCAAGTAATAAAGATTCAATTGTAAACGCAATAACAAATCCATAGCGTTGAATGAACGGGCTGTAATCGGTTAGTAGTACCCTAAAAATCATACTAATACACACACTTGCCAGTGCTATAAATACCAAGCTTGCTTCATTAACACCGTACTTTGTTTGTATGGCGCTGAGGATAAAAATAGTGATGACAATAAATAATGATAAATAGCCTGTTACTGCAGAGGTAATATTGGTTATAAGTGGTAGATCGAGCGCTATTTTTTGTAAGCATAAAGTCAGTACGCATAAGGCGGCTACTTTTAGTGTATTACTTATCTTAGGAAAGTATTTAGGTAGCTCCAATATAGCGCTCATAAACCATGTGGCACTCACTATAGTTAAACCGATACTTAACGTATAAAAATGGCTAACGTACGCAGAGTAGTGCTGTTGTGTAAATAAATAAGGCTGTCCTTCTTGAAAGAATATAAAGCTAGCGATGCAAAAAATATAAATGCCATACAGTTTAAAAAGAGGGTCTTTTATGCCGTGACCTATAATTAGTGCATAAAAAATAAGCGTGGCGCAAAGACCATAAAAAATGCCAAAAATAAGGTTGTAGCGTTGAATCTTTTCGACAAAAGGCTGTGTATCTGACCAAGTAAAGCGTGGGGTATAAGCCGCAGAAGTGGTAATCATAAGCTGTGCAGTAAAAACGCCTGGGTCCATTAAAATTGCCATCTGATTGGTTTTTAAAGGTGTTTTATATGCTGAATTTTGCTGCCACGAAAAGTCTTTAAGTGCAGGGCGAGTAAATGAAAATACCCCGCCTTGTTTTAAGTTACAGCTTAATTCAAGATGATTAATACCATTTTTAAGTTTAATATTTGAGGCAACTTCTTTGGATAAAGACACCGAAGTATTGGTTGCTCTTGAGCTGAGCTGACAACGTTCTTGCGCATAAGTAACGCTACTAAATAGCATAGCAAAAGCGCATATAAAAATGCTAAACCTAACCACCTGAGCGCCTAACATGCTAAAAACTCCTTGTCTTTATCGTACAATATATCATTACTAAGTAGACGAATACTTTTAAGTAATATTAACAAAGTCTAATGATAAAGTATTTAAATAATAACTTGCGCAAAAGTAAGTTAGTCTTAATCACACATGTATTTCACTGGGGGTTTTGTTGAAATGGCGTTTAAACTCACGGCTAAATTGTGACGCACTGGTGTAACCTACTTTAAATGCGGCCTCATTTGCTTTACTGCCAGAGGTGGTTATTAATTCTTTTGCTTTAGCTAAACGCACTTTTTTTAAATACTGCAAAGGGGATTCAAACGTAACTTGTTTAAAGGCACGATGAAAAGATGACACACTCATGTTCACTTCTTCAGCTAAGTGCTCTACGGTAATAGGGCTTGCATAATCACTATGTAATGTTGATAAGGTACGCGCTATGCGTGCGTAATGGCCATCGTGCATTGCAAGTCCAATTAAAGTGTTGCCTTGAGGGCCACACAGCACCCTATATACTAATTCTTTAACTATATCGTCACCAAATACCTCAGCCTCAAGCGGATCGTTTAACACTGTTAACAGTCGATGGGTAACTTGCTCCATAGCTAAATCTAAAGTGGCGCTTTGTACGGCTCCGCTTTGTGTTAAAGGAGTTAAAATAGGCTTATGTTGCATCATTTGGTTAACCAGTTTGTGCAGCATGGCTGGGTTTATATCAATTGCTATCCCCATTACTGGTAAATCGTTATCAGTAAACGCTTCACATTCTAGTGGTACTGGCACTCCCAGTACTAAATAATCGCCTGCACCATACTGTATTTGATGCTCAGGGAAGTGAATAATTTTATGTCCTTGGCCAACAATAATAATACCTGAATTATAAATAAGCGGCTGACGCGCTGAGCTTTTGGTGGCGCGATGAAAGTACACCCCTGGAATAATTGTTTCCATGGTACCTTCAAAGCTGAGCAACTTATTATGCTCTGCGTATTGTTGTAACAAAGTGGCAATGGTCGTCATAAGAGCGGCTTAAATTAACGGTATTTGGCGTAAAATAACAACGCTGATAGCTTTAGGCAAGCTTTTGGTAGCTATTAGGCTTTTTATATATGAAATATGCCATTATTATGCATCCATCAACACTTTATTTATTTAAGAATTGATAAGGTGCTTAGTAATTAACCGTCCCCTTTAGGAGCAAAATAATGAAATTTAGCTACGTAAATCCCACTTTAATTCAATTTGGTCAGCAACAAATTGCCGCACTTACTGATTTGATCGCAAAAGATCAAAAAGTATTAGTTGTGTACGGTGGCGGCTCTATTAAAAAGAACGGCGTATACGATGAAGTTGCAGCAGCACTTGAAGGTTTTGATTGGGTAGAGTTTTCGGGCGTGGGTGCTAACCCAACAATTGAAGTGTTAGACCAAGCAGTAAAAATTTGTAAAGAACAAGACATCGATTTCGTATTAGGTGTAGGCGGCGGCTCTGTAATAGACGGCGTTAAATACATTGCAGCATCTGCTGTATATGATGGCGAAGGTTGGGATATCCCTACAGGTAAGCACACAATTACCAGCGCATTACCTATTGGTGCCGTATTAACGCTACCAGCTACAGGTTCTGAATCTAACCAAAACTCGGTGGTAAGCAAAGAAGCAACGAAGCAAAAACTACCGTTTGCATCTCCAGAAGTATTACCAAAATTTGCCATTATGGACCCTGATGTAATGAAAACATTACCGCAGCGCCAGCTTGTAAATGGTTTAGTAGATGCATGGGTACATACCTGTGAGCAGTACCTAACATTCCCAGAAGGTGCACTTGTTCAAGAAGGTTATGCAGAGGCACTGTTAAAAGCGCTTAAAACATTGGGTGATAACTTTGAAAACCAAGACGATGCATGGCGTGCAAACCTTATGTGGGCTGCAAACCAAGCACTTAACGGCTTAATTGGTTCTGGCGTATCACAAGATTGGGCAACCCACATGATTGGCCATGAGCTTACAGCTGCTTACGGCGTTGATCATGCACGTTCACTGGCTATTGTTCAGCCTTCTTTACTGCGCAACCAATTTACAGTTAAAAAAGCAAAACTAGAACAAATGGGTAAAAACGTATTTGGTCTTGCACAAACAGATGATTTAGCAGAGCAAACAATTCAAGCGATTGAAGCGTTTTACCACAGTCTTGATGTAGCCACTGAGCTTACTGAGCATGGTGATGACAAAGCGGCTGCCATTGATAATATTATTGGCAAGCTTGAAGCGCATGGCATGGTTGCCCTTGGTGAAAACCAAGCTATTACGTTAAAAGAAAGCCGTGAAATTTTAGAGCAAGCGGTTGCTTAATAACGGTTAATATTGACCCCTAACATTGGTGAGCGGCTTTTTGCAGCAAAATAAGATTGAATGAAATAAAATTTTATTTTGCTGCATTACTTTTTTTGATGTTTTCAGGTACAGTATTGAAGAAAATAATATTTAGATGAGTAATGAGCTTATCTAATCGTGTGTTTCAATAGGGAATTCGTTTAACTGTGCGTTCAAATCGTTTTTTAATTGTAATGTTACTTGTGCTTGTGCATAGCTTTATAAGCTGTGACGGCGCCGCGTACCATTTACAAGAAGACGTTGACCACGTAAATAGCTCATTATCGCAACTAGGTTCATCTGCTGATGATAGCGATAATGCCCCAACAACAGAAATACATGCTCACCAGCATTGCCACAGTGGTTATAGCCACAGCTCAAATCACTCAATAACTCCCGAGAAAAGTAAACCAACTTTAGCGATATGCTATCACGGCTTACATTATCCACCAGACGTACCGCCACCGAATTCATTTAGCTAGTTCTTAATTTAATTTCAATTAATTACAGTGCTTTTAGCTGCCTACACATAAGTGTTTTATGGGCCGTTATAGGCATGTTTAGATTGCTGAGCAATTTACACTGTCGCTATCTTTTGCGTAGGTTGTGAATGGTTTGCAAGTGAACTCTGTTTATTAAAAACGGACAAGTTATATGAATAAAAAATCAATTATGTTGGTGGTGATGCTGTGCACGCTGCCTGCTTTTAGTGCGTTTGCAAATGTTAAAACACTAACTCTAAAACAAGCGTTGATAAATACCGAGCAACAAAATCCGCTATTAAAACGCTACCCTTATCATCAAAAAATACTCAGCGCGCTTAAATCTCAAGCTGCACTTTCGCCTAACCCTATCTTAAATATAGAAGCTGAAAATCTGCTGGGGACAAACGATGCACGTGGTGTGCAAGACGCTGAAATAACCTTGGCATTTAGCCAGCTTATAGAGCTTGGAGATAAACGCCAAAGCCGTATAAATTACGCTACGGCAAACATTAAAGCCCAAGCAGTACAATATCAAAATACTCGTTTAGCCTTATTGGCAACCACTGGTGAGCGGTATTACGAGGCGCTTAAGTTTCAAACTTTACTTTCTCTCAATAGCGAACGACATCAGGTTGTAAGCCAAGCACTTAAAGCAATAACGCAACGAGCTGATGCCGGCGCTGTATCGCAAGCGGATGTAACCCGTATGCGTTATGCGCTTAGCCAAGTTGAGCTTGATAAAGCTAGGCTAAATAGTGAATTTGAGCGAGCACGTTTATCGCTCAATGAGCTGTGGAGTGAGCAACATGATTACACGAATTTAGCGGGAAATATTAATACATTAATGCCGCTTAGGTCTGAGCAAGGGTTACTTGATGCGGTTAACCAAGCCCCTGATTTTGCTATGTTACAGCAGCAATACTTACAGCAAGCGGCTAACTTAACGCTGCAAAAAGCCAATGGGGAAAGTGACATTAATGTAGGTGCAGGCGTGAGCTACAACCAGCAAAACAATACCAGTTCGTTGCTGTTTTCGTTTTCAATGCCGTTGCAATTGAGTAACTCAAATAGCGGTAATATTGAAGCGGCTAATAGTCAGTTGGCATTGTTACGTGAGCAGCAAGGACAGTTACGGGTTCAATTACGTCAGCAAGTTCGTACTTTGTACGCCTATTACCAAGGTAAGACGTTACAGGCACAGTTGTTATCTGGGCAAGTTATTCCCCAAGCCCAAACACTCATTGAGCAAAGCTTAAAAAGCTATCAACGCGGACAAATTTCGGTGTTGCAATTACTCGATGCTCAACAAGCCCTTTTTGACTCTAAACGCGCGTTGATTAACACATATGCAGCGTTATATCAGACCCACCTCGCACTTGAGCGTTTAACTGGCCAATCTTTAACTGAGACTTTTCAATCATGAACAACACTTTTATCGCATTATTAGTATTTCTCTCGTTTGTAGCTAGCTTAACAAGCACACATGTATTTGCCTCAGCAGAGCATGGGCAAACAGAGCAAACCCAAAAACAAGGTCCACACGGCGGCTTTTTATTAACCAACGAAAAGCTCACTCTTGAGTTAAAGCTGCAAGAATTGGCAGGTAAAGTTGAGCTGCGCGTATATGGTTATGAGCAAAAACAGCCTGTAGATATAAACAATTTAAGTATAGATATGAACTTAAAGCGACTAGTAGAAGCACCGCAAAGAATACAGTTTACCCGTGAGAATGAGTACCTTGTTAGCATGCAACCTATAAATGAGCCACATTCGTTTGAGCTTTTCATTACTGCCAATTATAAAGGTGAGCGGGTTAGCTTTGAGTACTCTCAGCACGAAGGCCGCACTATGCTTAGCGAGCGAGCAATTAAAGGTGCGGGTATTAAAACGGAGATAGCACAAAGCGGCGAGGTTGATATTTCCGACACGCTATTTGGTGTTATTGCACCGACACAGCATGGCACAGTAGAAATTATGGCGCCATATATCGGATTGATCAGCGATATTTTTGTCAGTATTGGTCAAAACGTTCAAAAAGGCGATGTATTGGCCAGCGTCACCAATCGCGAAACTTTGCAAAACTACAGTATTAAAAGCCCTATTAGCGGTGTGGTAACCGAACAATATTTAAAGCGTGGCGAACTGGCAAGTGCTCGTGCGCTAATGCAAGTCGTGAACCTTGATAAAGTATGGGTTGAGCTCTCAGCCTTTCCTGAAAATATTGAAAACCTAGCCATTGGTCAAAGCGCTATCGTGTACGATTTACATCATCATTTAAATGCCCAAGGTAAGGTGTTTTTTATAGCACCGATGATGACTGGCGGGCACATTGCACGTGCCCGTATTGAGCTTAATAACCCAGATGGTCATTGGCGTCCAGGTATGCATGTTAATAGTGATGTCAGTATCGATAAAGTTAATGCCCGCGTGCGTGTAAAGCCTGAGGCTATTCAAGAGTTTAACGGTATGGCGAGTGTGTTTGTGCGTAAAAATAGTGTATTTGAAGTACGCCCTGTTACTTTAGGCGCAAAAAGTAGCGAGTGGGTTGAAGTGATCGCGGGTTTAAGCCCAGGTAGCGAGTACGTCACAACCAATAGCTATGTGATCAAAGCCGACATTTTAAAAAGCGGCGCAAGTCACGCACACTAGGAGGTACCATGATTAACTGGATTGTTTCTTTTGCGGTTAAACGCCGCATGATGGTACTGGCACTAACATTTTTATTTGCTGGGTTTGGTGTGTATAACATCCAAAACTTAGCGGTAGATGCTGTACCCGATATTACCAATGTACAAGTGCAAATTAACTCTAAAGCGCCTGGTTTTACGCCGCTTGAAGTTGAGCAGCGTATTACTTACTTAGTCGAAACAGCGATGGCGGGTATTCCTAAGCTTGATTATACCCGTTCGCTTTCTCGCTATGGGCTTTCTCAAGTAACCATTATTTTTGATGAAGGCACCGATATTTATTGGGCGCGTCAACAAATTGGTGAGCGTATTCAAAGTATTCGCGCCGATTTACCTAATAATGTTGAGCCAAACCTTGGACCTATTGCCAGTGGTTTAGGTGAAATATTTACCTATAGCGTGCATGCAAAACCCGATGCGTTAAAAAGTGATGGTATGCCTTACAGCGCCGAAGATTTACGTACTTTACAAGACTGGGTTATTCGTCCGCAGCTTTTAAAAGTAAAAGGCGTAACCGAAATAAATAGCCAAGGTGGCTTTGAGCGCCAGTACCAAGTTGCGCCCATACCAGAAAAGCTCATCGCTTATAAGCTAACAATCAACGATGTTATTAGTGCACTTGAGCTTAATAACAGCAATCGCGGAGCCGGTTATATAGAGCGCTTTGACGGCCAATATTTAGTGCGCTCACCTGGGCAATTAAAAACATTAGCGGATATAGCAAACACCGTTATTGCTAAGCGTGATGATGCTCCTGTACGAATTAAAGACGTGGCAAATGTATACTTAGGAAAAGAACTCAGAACTGGCGCGGCTACTTATAATGGCGAGGAAACCGTATTAGGCACGGCGATGATGCTAATTGGTGAAAATAGCCGTGTGGTTGCCAAAGCCATGGCTGATAAGCTTATACAAGTACAAAAAAGTTTACCTGCAGGGGTTATTATTGAGCCTGTTTATGACCGCACCAATCTGGTTGATAAAACCATCGCCACAGTACAAAAAAACCTGTTTGAAGGTGCGGTATTGGTCATCGTCATTCTGTTGTTATTGCTTGGGAATATCACTGGTGCGCTTATTACCGCCATGGTTATTCCGCTGAGTATGCTATTTGCTATTACTGGCATGGTGGGTAATCGAGTCTCGGGTAACTTAATGAGCTTAGGTGCAATCGACTTTGGATTAATTGTTGATGGCGCGGTGATTGTGGTTGAAAACTGCCTTCGTCAATTAGGGATAGCTCAACATAAACATGGCCGCTTACTTACACTCAGTGAGCGTTTAGAGGTTGTAACTTCAGCCACCAAAGAAGTGTTTAGCCCCGCAGTATTTGGTATTTTAATTATTATGTTGGTGTATTTACCGCTATTTGCGCTCAGTGGTGTTGAGGGCAAAATGTTTCAGCCTATGGCGTTTACCGTGGTTGCCGCTTTAATAGGAGCACTTATTTTTGCTGTCACCTTTGTGCCGGCGGCTATTGCCGTATTTGTGCGTGGTAAAGTAGATGAAAGCGAAAACGCAGTAATGCGTGGCGTTAAAAAAATCTACAAACCACTGCTTAACTTATCGCTTAAATTACCGTGGCTGATGGTGAGTATTGCCACTGTTTTGGTATTAGTGCTTGGCTTTAAAGTTAAAAATATGGGCGCCGAATTCTTACCGCAGCTAGATGAAGGTGACATTGCAATGCATGCGTTGCGTATTACTGGCACCGGTATTGAACAATCGGTGCAAATGCAAAAGCAGTTGGAGCAGGCTTTATTAGAGCAGCCTGAAATTGCGAACGTATTTTCAAAGATTGGCACAGCAGATGTCGCCAGCGATCCTATGCCACCTAACGTTGCCGACACTTTTTTAATGTTAAAGCCGCGTGAGCAATGGCCTGATCCGTCACTAAGTAAAGACGCGTTAGTGCAGCAAATTCGTCATCGTGTGAATGAGGTACCGGGTAATAACTATGAATTTACCCAGCCTATAGAAATGCGCTTTAACGAGTTAATTGCCGGTGTGCGTGCCGATGTAGCGCTGCGTATTTACGGTGACGATTTAGCCATACTTAAACAGTTTGGCGAAAAAGCCACTGGTTTAATGCGAAATATTACCGGTGCTACTGATGTTCGTTTAGAGCAAATGGAGGGCTTGCCCACACTTTCTGTTACCCCAATGCGAGACCATATGGCGCTATTAGGATTAACCGTAAACGACATTCAACAAACCCTTGCCGCTGCTGTTGGTGGGGTGCAAACAGGGCTAATTTATGAGGGTGATAAGCGCTTTTCGTTATTAGTACGCTTAGATAAGCGTTGGTCTGATGATATCTCTGCGCTTGCGCGTTTACCTATTGCGTTACCTAAAAGTAGTAACCCTGAGCTTGCATTTGTACCGCTTGGAGAAGTGGCTACAATCAGTATTGAAAAAGGCCCTAATCAAATAAATCGCGAAAGCGGCAAGCGCAATGTGGTAGTAACAGCGAATGTAACAGGACGCGATTTAGCCAGCTTTGTAAGAGATGCCCAAGCGACTATGAACGCACAACTTAACCTACCCAGCGGTTATTGGCTTGAATACGGCGGTACGTTTGAGCAATTACAATCGGCGAGTAAGCGTTTGTCGTTGGTAGTGCCTGTTACTTTATTGCTTATTTTTGGCTTACTTTATAGTGCTTTTGGATCGCTGCGTGATTCACTGATTATATTCAGTGGCGTACCACTGGCACTAACTGGTGGGGTATTGGCATTATTGCTACGAGACATGCCGCTTTCTATTTCAGCGGGTGTGGGGTTTATTGCTCTAAGTGGGGTTGCGGTATTAAATGGTGTGGTGATGCTGTCGTTTATTAAGCAGTTACGAAACGAAGGATTAAGCTTATACCATGCAATACATAGTGGGGCATTACAGCGACTACGCCCAGTGCTAATGACCGCGCTTGTGGCTAGTTTAGGCTTTATACCTATGGCGCTAAATACCGGTACCGGCGCTGAAATACAACGGCCTTTGGCAACCGTGGTGGTAGGTGGAATTATGTCATCCACTTTGCTCACATTGTTAATTTTACCAGCACTTTATAAATTAGTGCATGCAAAATCTAAAAAGCTGCTAACTAATTACTAATTAGGTAATAACGTAAAAAGCAGCTGAAGTGTCAGCTGCTTTTTTGTTAAGTAAGGAGTTGCTTAGTTATATTGAAATAGGCTATCCCAGCGCTCATCTAATATGGCTTTTGCGCGCTCTAGATTTACCGCGTTATATAGGGTGTTTGTGCAAGTTACTAAATGCATACGTTCAAGCTTTTCAAGCGCGTCGCTAATTTCAAAATCTAGCTCGCATTGGTACTTGCTTTTAAACCACGTCTCTATCTGCTCATCAAGTGCGTGAGCGCTTAAGCCATTTTTAGATTTTAGTAAAAATGAATAAGCGAGTAGGGCTTCTTTAATGTCTTCTTCTTCGGCGGCGTCTATTAGTGTATGAAAAACACCCGCGTTGTTATCTAGGTTTTTAAAGTACAGATTATCGCTCAGCGCTTTCATAAATTTAATTTTACGGTTTTTAAATTTACTCCACTCTTTAAATACAAAACTGCCAAATACACCAATACCAATGGCTAACGTAATAAAGTGCTGCTGAGTCATGGTAACGACTTTATCACTAAACCCTCCCCAAAATGCAAACAAAGCAAACAATAAAAGTAATGAGGCGCCCAGTTTGGTAACTAACACCACCGCACCGCCAATAAGTGCTGACGAGCCAATAATCACTTTATCAATAGGACGCATCCGTACTTCGCTATTAGGGAATAGCATTTCTAAGTCAGCTTTTGGCACATTTTGAAATAGTTTTACTATGGTTGAGCTGGGCTCAAACCCCATAGGTAGTTTATTTTTTGATTCAAAATAGGCTTTATCTTTAAAACGGATAAATACTGCTACGCGATCGTAGTTGGTAAAATGCAGTGGCTTTTTACGTAACCCCCAAAAACTGGTTATGGTTTCGCTCAGCTGTGACTCGCCACGGCGATAAAAAACCACTTCTTCAAAATCCTCAAACTCTACCTCAAGGCGAACTTTAAAAAGCGATTCTTCGTTTAATGCATCTTGGAGGTCTTGATGGGTGATCACTTCAAAATTAGCCGCATTTAATACGTTGGCGAAATCTTTAGCAAAATCGCGTTGGCACTGGGCTTTTTGCTCATCAGTCACGCTGTTTATTAAACGAGTATCGCTATTTGGGTCAAAAGGCGCGTAATTGTTTTTTAATGACTCAAGTGTGCCATGGTACTGAAAGTGAATTAAGCTGGCTAAAAGTTCACAAAGCTGCTTAAAAGAAGTTTGTTGGTCTTTGGTAAGCTCTTTGGCGCACATTGTAATGATGTCGTGTTTTCTAAAAGGAATGTAGCGAGCAGTTTGCATATTGTGAAAATTTTAAAAGTATAATGGTATATAAAGATAATAAAGCAGTCTTTTACTGATTACTATGTTGACTGTATTTCTTCAGGTAGCATTAACCTAATTATGAGATGATTTAATCACTTATCTAATTGCTAACAGGACGTTTATGGCTATACAAAAAAAGCTCAAGCAAAAAACACGTCAGTTTATTGAGTCTAAAAATATGCTGGGTGGGATTACTATCGCCTCATTTTTAGAATCCACCATAGTTCCCATTCCACTCGAGGCGGTGCTGGTACCGCTTATGCAAGCACGACGGGAAAAGCTTTGGCAAATTGCCCTAATGGCAACACTAGGCTGTATTGTAGGTGCGTTATTTGGCTATGCTTTAGGCTATTACTTATTTGATATTATTGGCGATTGGGTTATCAACACATTCTCAAGCCCTGAGCAGTTTGAAAACGTAAAACAAAAAATGCAGGCACAAGGATTTTGGTTTGTGTTAAGCCTAGGTATCGTTCCTATTCCGTTTCAAATTGCGATGCTGGCCGCTGGCGCAACTAAGTATTCGCTGGCGCTGTTTTTATTAGCAAGCGCTATTGCTCGCTCTATACGTTATTTCGGCTTGGCAATCGTGGTGTATTATGCGGGCAATCAAGCTGAGCGTATTATCAGCAAGCACAAAACTAAGACCATGATTGGGTTAACTATTTTAGTTGCGATTGGCTGGGGTGTTAGCACATTAATTTAAATTAATCAGTTTTAGTTTATGGTATAGTTTTTAGCAACAATAATAAGTTTAAATACAGCCTATGATGAATCCGGAAAAAGTGAGCCTCAAGCTCAGCCGCTTTGTAAAAATTACCAGATTAAACAAACTGTTAATTTTAGCTATGTTGGCATTTATTATTGGCTTTTCAATTTTTTCGTTAATGCGCTTTCCTTTATTGGATTTCAAGCAAAACCTTTACGGCTTTACCACTGACTTTATTAACTTAGTGGTTATTTTTACAATTTTCTTTATGGTGCAATGTTCACAATTAGCTAAAAAAGCCTACGTGTATGTCAGTATCGGTTTAATGTTATGGATTGTAGCATCTACTGCCGATGTGCTTGATGAAGTAATACATCAGCCTCTTTGGATAAGCAATTACGTAGAGGATTTATGTCGCACATTGGGTATGTTAATTACCGTTTATGGTTTATTTAAAACCATGCACTTTATGCAGCGAATGCACACTCGGTTGGCGCAAGAATTTATCATAGATGATTTAACTAAAGTGTATAACCGACGCTGTTTTTATCAGCATGTGAAGGAGGTTGTTAATAATCCTTACACTGTTTTAATTATAGATATTGATCATTTCAAACGTATTAATGACGATTTTGGCCATGATGTGGGCGATCAGGTGCTTAAACAGTTCGCAGATAAAGTGAACTACCTCTTTAAAAATGAAAATATTTTTGCTCGCATAGGCGGTGAGGAATTCGCCGCTTACCTACCTAGTTATGAGCTTGATGAAGTGCTTAACTTTGCGCAGACTATTCTAGAAACTGCTCGTACTATTACAGTACAAAATCAGCGTTCTTTAACGGTTAGTATCGGTATTGCGCACCGTAGCAGCGATCAGAGCTTTGAAAATGTAATGAAACGTGCAGATCAGGCACTATACCGAGCTAAAAAAGCAGGCCGTGATCGCCTTGAGGTTGCTTAAACATAGTAATTTTATAAAATAGATTTCGCTTGTGCTATTTTTGGGGACTTCTGTTGCGAGATAAAAAAGGGACTATATGGATGAGTTAATCGGATTAGCAATTATTGTATCTATTGCGATTGTTGCAGGGGCTATTTGTGGATTAGTGGCCTTAGTGCAATTGAACACCTTTAAAAAAGAGGTTGCAGTATTAAAACTAAAACTATTACAGTTTGAGTCAAATCAAAATGTAGCAAAAAATGAAAAATCCTCCGCTGACCCTCAAGTAGATAACGCAATACCTCTAAACCGCTCAGATATTCCTGCTGCTGTTAATAAACCAGCGAGCATTGAACCTCCACCACCTCGTAAAACGATAACTAAAAAACCATCGAGTATTGAACTGCTTTTTAAACAATTACGTGCAGGCTTTGAACAAAACTGGATGACCTGGATTGGTGCTATTGCTTTGGCTTTAGGTGGCGTGTTTTTAGCAAAATACAGTTTAGAGGCGGGGCTACTTTCACCTGCAATGAGGCTCAGTGCCGGTGGATTATTTGGCATTGGCTTAATTGCAGCTGCGTATTATTTACATTATAAACGTATCGTTTTTGAAGGCTTTAATAATTACATTCCTGCAGCCCTTGCCAGTGGCGGCTTTATGACTTGTTTTGCCTTAATGTTTTTGGCCTATAACAGCTTTAGCATGCTAAGTGCTGAGTGGGCATTTATTGGCTTAGCAGTTATTGCTGTGTGTGCTAGTGCAATGGCAATAAAGCTAGGCCCTTTACTTGCTGTAATAGGCATTATAGGCGCATACAGTGTCCCTGTTTGGGTAAATACGGGCAGTGGGCAGTTATTTTCTTTACTTATTTATGTTGCCCTTGTGAGTGTTGCCGCAGCAGTTGTAGCACATAAAGTAAAGCGTGTTTGGCTGTGGTATTTACTATGGGTAGGGCATATTGGCTGGTATTTGGTTGGGCTAACTTTATTTACCTATAACACAGTGTGGTTAATAGGCGCTTATGCGTTACTAAGTATTTTAGGCTTAATCGCTATTGCACGTTTAGGCTTGGGCTTTAATACCCTTGAAGTACGCCCACACAGCTTTAAACGGTTAGTTAACTTATTTCCAGATCACGGATTATTAACAGCCTTTATTGCTCCTTTAATGATTGCCATGCTGGTGAGTCTGTTTAATTTTCAGTGGCAAATTATGGCGTTGTTAAGCATCGCTTTGTTACTATTTTTAGTGCTAAAAAATAGCCGTTGGGATGCATGGCAGGCTGTCTCTTTATTAATTGCACTGTTACTAGTGGTCAGCGCTAAACAAACTTATGCCTTTGATGACGCGTTATTCATTTTTAAAAACGAATACGGGCTAGGCTTATTACTTGCTCTGGGGCTAAGTGGCTATGGACTCTATTTTGGTAATAAATACCCAAAACGATTAGCTTTTCATTTGCTTGCTTCATTAAGCATGTTTGCATTAGTTGGCACTTTGTATGCGATGATCCCAAACACGGCTTTAGCAACCGCTTACCCACTTTGGGCGGTGTTGCTATGTTTAATGAGTGCGGTGTTAATTAAATTTACGCAAAATAATACAACTTTATGGCAGCGTTTTAGTTATTGGGTGGGGGCAAACGCCAATATCACCTTAGCAATTACAATGTTACTGAGTGATAGCGGCCTTACCATTGCACTGGCTGTTCAAGTATTACTGCTGAGCTTATTAATAAAAAAATACAATGTGGCTATGCCACACTGGCCAATAAAAGCCCTTGTGGCAGCATTACTTTTACGCCTTACCTTATCGCCGTGGACGCCTAGTTATGATGAACTAAGCATATTTGGTTTGCATTGGAGCTTAGTTGTTTACCCGCTGTGTATAGGGTTATTTTTTGCAGCGGCTAAATGTTTTAATACTTCAAAACTAAAAATATGGCTTGAAGGAGCAGCACTGCATTGTTTAGCGTTATTTGTGACAACCGAGACCAGTTATCAACTGGTAGGGCACTACCCTCAGCTGTTTTCTTTAAGTTTTTATGAGCAAGTTTTGCTCAGTTGTAACTTGCTTGCTTTAGGCTGCGTTTATTTATATCGCGCGCAAAGTGCTGGGCAGCTGGGTAAGTTATACCGCACTGCAGGTTTGATTTTATCAGCGTTAGCTGGCTTGTTATTAATCAATACAACGCTGGATAATAATCCGTTATTAATGCGTCTTTATGTTGGTGAAACGCCAATATTTAACTGGGTGATTTTAATTTGGTTGGTACCGAGCCTGCTGGCGTTATGGTTAGCGAGTTTAGTTAAATCGTTAAATGCTAAATTGAGTCAAATTACACTCGGAGTGTCTGGTTTATTAGCCCTGTTAGCTATCAATACCTTGATCCGCCAATATTGGCAAGGTGGCTTCATTTATCTTGATAAAGCAACCAGTGACGCCGAACTATATAGCTATTCGGTTATTTGGTTATTACTGGGTGCACTGGTGGTGATAGCCGGGCATTTAAAACAGCAACGGTTACTGCAAAATGTTGGTTTAGGTATTCTTGGCGCTGTAATTGTTAAGGTGTTTTTAATTGATATGGCAAACTTAACGGGGCTTCTAAAAGCATTATCCTTCATTGGTTTAGGGTTGTCGCTGGTTGGACTTAGTTGGTTGTTCCAAAAACTCAGAAAGCGTAGTCATAGTTAAGTTTAAGCCCGGTACATACTGGGCTTAAACTCTTATTAATCGTCAAGTACTGTGATTTAGCAGTGCTTTAAGTTTACCAGGTTTTACTGGCTTACTCAGGTAATGAATATTTTCGGCTTTGGTGGTTTGTTTTAGCTCAGTGTCACGTACTGCGGTAATTAAAATAGCCGGAATATCGCTTTGCCAAATCTCGCGTAGCGCTTTAATTAATGTAATCCCATCCCAATCATTACCTAATTGATAGTCCATTAAAATAACATCAGGTGCCCTCTGTTCTTTTGCATAAGTTAACACCGCGTCTACTCTATCGAATAGGGTGTAATTTGCCTGCCAGCGCTTCATTAGGCTGGCCATGGCGGCAAGGTTTTCAGGATCGTCGTCAACGGCAATAATATTTATCGCGGCGCGGTTGTCGACTATATTTTGACTGGTTTGTTTTTGCTGTACTAATTGCGCATCACCATAAGGCACTTCAATGCTAAATCGGCTGCCTTTATTAGGTAATGAAACCACATCAATCGGCAGGCTCAATAAATCAGCCATACGTTTAACCACCCCTAAACCTAAGCCAACGCCTTTATTATCGCCCGCTTCAATTCGGTAAAAGTCGTTAAATATTTTTGCTTGTTCAATATCGCTAATGCCAGGGCCGGTATCCCATACTTCAATCCGTAAACTGTGCTTTCTATTTCTACAGGCAATTAATACACGGCCATTTTCGGTGTATTTAATCGCATTTGACAGTAAGTTTTGTAGTATTCGGCGTAAGTAAGTAATGTCGCTGTGTACTATTTGCTTATTTGAACGTACTTTAAATGAAAGCCCTTTATCGCTCGATAAAATCGCATATTCGCTTTTAAGAGGGTCTAAAATATCATCAATGCAAAAGTGACGAGGACTTGGGGTCATCGCCCCTTGCTCTAGCTTGGCAATTTCTAATAAAGCCGACATTAAATGCACGGTGGAATCGAGGCTATCACCTAGCTTATTAAAGTTATTTTTATTGGTGCTATCTAACTGAGTTTCATCAATGGCGGCGAGATATAATCGTGCCGCATTGAGCGGCTGTAAAATATCATGGCTAGCCAGTGCTAAAAAGCGGGTTTTACTATCATTCGCCTGTTCTGCTTCGCGTTTGGCTAAAGTAAGTGCTTGCTCTGTTTGTACGCGACTATCGATTTGTGCTTGCAGGTTACTATTAATGGTTTGCACCTCTTGGGTACGCGCTTCAATACGGTTTTCTAAGTCCATATTGATTTCTTCGAGCGCATTTTGCGTACTAATATGATTGGTAATATCAGAAAAGCTTGTTACAAACCCTCCATCAGGCAATGGGTTGCCTATCATTTCGTAAACTTGGCCATTACGACGATGGCGAATAAAGTGATGTGAACTGCCATTTTTTAAATGCTGAACCCGCTTATCAACATGGCGCTCGATTTCACCGGGGCCGCATTCACCGCGCTCTGCGTTATAACGGATTATTTCTTCAATGGGCTGGCCAACTTGTAAAAAACCTTCAGGGTAATTAAACATTTCGCTGTAGCGCTTATTCCAAGCAACGAGGTTGAGATCTTTATCTACAACAGAGAGTCCATGGCTTAAGTTTTCTAGTGAAGTAAATAATAAGTTTTGATTAAACTGCAGTGCCTGTGTGGTTTCATCAAAAAAGTTTACCACTTCTTCAAACGCCATGCGTTTCCCAGATGATACTGTATGAATAAGTGCTTGCGCAGAGGAAGCACCCAATACACCAGTTAGTGCGCGTTCGCAGTAGGCAATAAAATCAGCGCGAGGGTGTGCGTTGTTGTCGTTTAAATCATGATGAAGTGCGTAATGCGATAAAATTTGTTGGCTACGCTGAATGCCTAAAAAGGTTTGCAGTAAAATTTTAAAGTCGTATACCGTGGCTTTTACGTTTTTATTTAAGCGACGAGATAAAATGGCCTGATCTTTGGGATTAACAAATGCCGCCGCTTGAATTTTATCAATTAAGCGCTCTTCAGCTCCCAAGGAAAAGCTAATGTAACAGCCAATATTAGCAAACAACGCGATTAAGGTGCCTCTAGTTATAAGCGTTTGCTGTAGCTCACTGTCTAGTGGGTTAGGGGCTTCTAAAATAGGTAGCATCAAAAATAGCACCCAACAAATGACCCCTGCGAGTAGCCCGGCATAAACACCATAAGCATGGCCTTTTCGCCAATATAACCCACCCACAATAGCAGGCAATAATTGCGACACCAATGAGAAAGCCACTAACCCCATACTGGCCAGCGCACTGCCACTACCAAACCATTGCTGATAGAAGTAGGCTAAAATAAGCACCCCAGCAATGGTAAAGCGGCGCACCAATAAAATGCGGGATTTATAGCTGCTGGTGATTAAATTACGTTTAAATTTACGACGCAACATTAAGGGGAGCACCACGTCGTTGGAGATCATGGTGCTTAGCGTAAGCGTTGCAACAACAATCATGGCTGTGGCAGCAGAAAGCCCACCTATAAACACAAAGGTGGTTAAAAAAGCGTTATCGTGCAGCATAGGCAGTGCCAGTACAAAGCTGTCAGGTGATAAACTACGACCAATTTCTGGATGAATAGCAGCGGTGGCTATAGGTAAAATCATTGCAGCGGTCAATAACAAGTACAATGGAAAAGCCCAGCGAGCAGTAAATAAATGGCGCTTATCTTGGTTATCAACCACGGTGACATGAAATTGCCGTGGCAAACAAATAATAGCGGCCGCCGCCATCAGCGACTGACCTACAAAGTTAAAGCTAAAAAAGTCAAACTGCGCCCAATGCAGCCAAATTGACTCGGCGACTTGGCCAGAACTTTCTGCAGGTAAATTAAATAAGCTATATATTGCAAGCCCTGCTACAGCAGCCAGAGCAAACAGCTTTATTAGCGACTCAAACGCCACAGCAAGCATTAAGCCTGAGCGGTACTCGGTTACATCAACTTTGCGCGTGCCAAAAAATATAGCAAATAGTGCCATCATTAAAGTGGCTGATAACGCCAAAATATCCCCAGATATTTGATTACTACTTTGCAAAAGTAAAAAGCTAGAACTAAGCGCTTTTAATTGTAATGCAATGTAAGGAATAGTGGCTAATAAGGCAATAATGGTCACCATAATAGCGGTGGTTTGGCGTTTGCCGTAACGCGCTGAAATAAAGTCGGCAATAGTGGTGATATTTTGTTTTTTACTCACCAATACCAGTTTACGTAAAAAGCCTTGGCCGAAAAAAAACAGTAAGGCGGGTCCTAATAAAATAGGCAAAAAGCTCCAACTACTAGTAGCAGCGGTACCTACCGAGCCATAGTAAGTCCACGAAGTACAATAAATTCCCAATGCAAATGAATACACAAATGGGTGATGACTAATACGCTTGGCAAGTGGGGTGGTCTTATCACCCCAATTTGCCAGCCAAAACAGCACGCCTATGTAGCCAAAGGCAACAATGAGTAGTACAGCTGTCATGTTTATTTAACCTCGTAGAGTGTTTTTATAATTTGTCATAACTATACCCAAACTATTTCAAGATGCGAGCGCCAGTTGGAGTTTGCTTATTAACAATACCTAGCTGCAAATAAAGTAGGGGGTATACATTTTGTTTATGTTATCTATAAATAAAATAAAGCTATGATATTTAAGGGTTAATTTGTTTTTGTCTATTTAGTTAGACTAATGTCTTATTCCCACGGTTTGTTTTAATTTGGCTAAAAACTTGAGCAATAAAAATCTATTAAGCTACTGAAATTTAAGTGGTTCATGAGTTGTTTATTAATTGATCATGCGCAGTTTACGAAAACGTTAATATGTTGTTACGACTATTGTCGCAATTCAATATTTGAATTGCATTGCTAAATTGGTTAACGAATATAAAAAACCACCCATCACAATCGTGATGTTTAAAGGGGAAAATAAAAATGGCTTTTAAAAATGAAGAACAAGCAAAAGCTTATTGGGCAGAAAACATTTCATTACTGTTTAAATTATTAGCAGTATGGTTTGTGGTCTCTTTTGGCTTTGGCATATTACTGGTTGATGTACTTAATGAAGTACGTTTTTTTGGGTTTAAACTTGGCTTCTGGTTCGCCCAGCAAGGCGCGATTTATACCTTTGTGGCTTTGATTTTTGTGTACGTTTTCAAAATGAATACGTTAGATAAAAAATATGGCGTAGACGAATAGGAGCTAGTCAATGGATGTTCAAATACTCACATTTATAATTGTCGGTTTAAGCTTTGCGCTTTATATCGGTATTGCAATTTGGGCTCGTGCTGGGTCAACAAATGAATTCTACGTTGCTGGTGGCGGTGTACCTCCACTAGCCAATGGTATGGCAACTGCTGCGGATTGGATGAGTGCTGCGTCGTTCATTTCAATGGCGGGTATTATCTCGTTTGCGGGTTACGACGGAAGTGTTTACTTAATGGGGTGGACCGGTGGTTATGTACTATTGGCTATGTGTTTAGCGCCTTACTTACGTAAATTCGGCAAGTTTACCGTGCCAGATTTTATCGGTGACCGTTACTACTCACGTACAGCGCGTTTAGTGGCTATTTTATGTGCCATCTTTATTTGTTTTACTTACATTGCGGGTCAAATGCGTGGTGTTGGTGTAGTGTTCTCTCGTTTCTTAGAAGTTGAAATTGAAACCGGTGTTTATATCGGTATGATCATTGTTTTCTTCTATGCCGTACTTGGTGGCATGAAAGGTATTACTTACACGCAAGTTGCGCAGTATTGTGTACTGGTATTTGCTTATTTAGTACCGGCTATTTTTATCTCTATGATGGCAACAGGTCACTTTTTCCCACAAACTGGTTTTGGTGCCACGCTAAGTGATGGCTCAGGTATGTATGTACTTGATAAGCTAGATGGTTTAAGTGCTGAGCTTGGATTTGGCCAATACACTGAAGGCTCAAAGAGCATGATTGATGTATTTGCAATTACAGGTGCTCTTATGGTGGGTACTGCTGGTTTACCACACGTAATTGTTCGCTTTTTCACTGTACCTCGCGTTAAAGACACACGTATTTCAGCAGCGTGGACACTGGTGTTTATTGCTATTGTTTACACAACAGCACCTGCAGTAGCTTCGTTTGCCCGTGTAAACATGATTGACACAATAAATGGTAAAGACGGAAGCGGTACAGCGTATGCAGAGGCACCAGCTTGGATCAAAAACTGGGAACGCACAGGCCTAATCACCTTTAATGATAAAAATGGTGACGGCAAAATGTTCTACACATCAGGTAAAATCACTGACCCTAATAGCGCAAACGAAGTAAACGTTGACCGCGATATTATGGTACTAGCGAACCCTGAAATAGCCGACTTACCAGCCTGGGTTATTGCACTCGTTGCAGCTGGTGGTATTGCCGCGGCACTATCGACTACAGCGGGCTTACTATTGGTTATTTCAACCTCAGTATCGCACGATTTACTAAAACGGACACTCAAACCGGATATAACCGACAAGCAAGAATTACTTGCAGCGAGGTTGGCAGCGATGATTGCTATTGTAATATCCGCTTACTTTGGGATTAACCCGCCAGGATTTGTGGCCTCGGTTGTTGCCTTTGCCTTCGGCTTAGCGGCGGCGAGCTTCTTCCCTGCAATTATTATGGGTATTTTCTCTAAATCAATGAATAAACATGGTGCAATTGCAGGCATGGTAACGGGTATCACCTTTACTGCTGCATACATCATCTACTTCAAGTTTGTGAGTCCAGAGCTTAATAGCCCAGAAAATTGGTTCTTAGGTATTTCACCTGAAGGGATTGGTTTAGTAGGCATGATCATTAACTTTGCAGTAGCTGCAGGTGTTATGAAAATGACTCAACCGACACCAGTTGAAATTCAAGAAATGGTTGAAGGTATTCGTAATCCTAAAGGGTCTAGTGAAGCGCATGCTCACTAATCCATATATCTAATGATATAACGCATCAAAGCCCGACTTAAGTCGGGCTTTTTATTTGTTTAAATAATGACTACATTAAATAATCGCTATATTAAATAACCATATTTCAGGTTAAGTCGCTTTTTTATTGAGGATGATTTATGAGTAGTGAGCAACAGGAAGTCGCGCAGTTTATTAACAAGCAAGCACCATTTTCAATGTTACAGGACAGCGCCTGCAGTTATTTTGTTAACCATCTCGATAGTATTTATTTGACCCGAGAAAACCAAACGCAATGGCTTAACAGTGAACAGCCTAAATTATTTTTAATTCGTTCCGGGTTATACGATTTAGTGGATGCTCAAGGCGATACGGTAACGCGTTTAACTCAAGGTGATTACTTTGGTTATCCCTCGTTACTGACGGGAGATTCAATACAAAACAGTTTAGAAGTACAAAAAGAGGGCATTGTCTATATGCTCGACCAAACGGATTTTGATTACTTACGTCGAGAATATAAAGCATTCGAGCAATACTTTGTTCGTGCTCATGCTAATCGATTGCTGTCATCACATTATAAAAGTAATAACGATAGCTGGTCTGAGCGAAAAATATCAGAGATCATGACTCGCAAAGCGATTACGCTGCCCCCCGATGCCAGCATCCGTCATAGTGCTAAAAAAATGCAAGAGCATGGGATTTCATCAATGATGATCACCGAAAATTCGCATCTTGTTGGAGTAGTTACAGATCGGGATTTACGTAACCGAGTGCTTGCTGATGAAGTGGATCCCGCGCAAGCTATCAATAGTATTATGACCAATAAGCCTAAGTTTATATTTGAAAATAACCGCGTATTTTCAGCGCTGCACTTAATGCTTAAGCATAATATTCATCATTTACCTGTGCTTGACGAAAATCATAAACCGCTAGGAATGATCACCAGTACAGACTTACTACGCCAACAAAAAAGCGACCCAGTGCAGCTAATTGGTCGTATTTACAAGGCCCATAATGTGGCTGATTTAAAACGTTACGCGAAAGAAATTCCTGAGTTATTAAAAGGTTTTTCAAATAATATTGATGATATTTCGCTGATCGGAAAGTTACTCAGTGGTTTAACCGATGCGTTGACCTCGCGGCTAATTTTTTTATTTCAACAACACCATGGAGCCGCGCCAACCAGTTTTAGTTTTATTTGTTTTGGCTCTCAAGCGCGCGAAGAGCAAACACTGCATTCAGATCAAGATAATGGCTTGTTATTACCCGATGGTCTAAACGATGAACAGCACGCATATTTTAAACAGATGGGCGAATTTGTTTGTGAAAACTTAGTTGAGTGCGGCATTCGTCGTTGCCCTGGTAACATAATGGCTAGTAGTGATGCGTGTCGAATGAGTGTTAGTGATTGGGGGGCGAAGTTTTTAAAGTGGATCACCAGTCCCACACCCCAGGCAATGCTCAACTGTAAAATCTTTTTTGATCTGCGCTTTATTGAAGGCTCAACCACACTCTATAGCCAGTTTTGTGAAGAGTTGACCCATATTTCTCGCAACGATCTTTTTTATGCGGCAATGGCCAGCGATGTTAACGCTAACAGTGCGCCGATTGGTTTATTCAATAACTTTAAAACCGAAAAAACAGAGCAACACCATAAGTACATCGATCTTAAAAAGCGCGGGGTGGTGATCATTAACGATCTAGCGCGACTTTATGCATTAAAAGTAGGCATTCGCCGTGCTAACACCCAAGAGAGGTTGGATGCTTTATTAAAGTATTCACTATTAAGCAAAGAAGATATTTATAATTTAAAAGATTGTTGGCGATTTTTAACTCAGCTTCGGCTGCGCACGCAAATAAATGAAGAAGGGTTACCTAGTAATTGCATTAACCCAGACAAACTCAATTCGTTAGAACGTCATCAGCTTAAAGAAGCGTTTTACCTAGTAAAACAAGCGCAGCAAGGCGCGGCGTTTAAATTTGCGCGTGGGAGTTTGTAACAATAATGGTTAAGCTGCTTATTACGCGATACTTAAAGCGTCGTCATTTGCTTGCGCAAAGTGCTTTAAAGCAACGTTATTTAGTGATTGATTTGGAATTAACAGGGTTTGATCCTAAACAACATGAAATTGTCTCGGTTGCTTGGGTACTGATTGAGAATCAATGTATCAAAAACAGTCAATCGCAGCATATAGTTAATAAAGAGGTTAAAAGTCTAGAGCAAAGCCCTGTTTTTCACGGCATTAGTACTGACTCGGTGGCACAAGGGCAAAGCCTACAGAGTATTTTAATGTCTTTAAGCGCTCACTTTAGTGACTGCATTTTAGTATTTCATAATGCCATGCTCGACTGGGGCTTTTTAAAGTTAGCACTAAAAAATGCAGGGATCACCCAGCGGCCTAAGCTGATCATCGATACCTTACAAATAGAAAAAAAGCGCTTACTGCAACACGCAAGCGATATAAAATTAGATGATTTAACCTTAAATGAATGCCGTAATCGCTACGATTTACCAAGCTATCATTGCCATCATGCGCTTACCGATGCACAAGCCACTGCTGAGCTATTATTAGCCCAATGCCATCAAATAGGCGCCGGTAAAGAACTTAAAGTAGGCGATCTGACGTAGGTTGGTTAAGGACAGCGAAACCCAACTATAAAGTATGCATTAAGCTTAATTGTATGCAGTTTACTTTTCTTCTTGTTTGTATAATTATGGGAACGCGTGTTTAATTAAAAATTCAAGGAACGAATATGAAACTTATCAGCGCTATTTTTATTACTTTATACCCTCTTATTACTTTTGCTAATTCAAGCGTGCCAACTAATCGTCATATTTCTGTACATGGCACAGCTGAGGTATTAGTTGAGCCAGATATGGCTCAAATTATATTTGAAGTAAAAAGCATTGAAGATACATTACTTGAAGCTAAACGTGACCTTGATGGCCGGATCAGCGTGTTACTTGAAGAATTAGATAAATATGATTTTGGCCAAGGCGATGTTCATATATCGGGTTTAAAAAGCAAGGTATACACTAAGGTTGGTACAGAATCAGGGATTGCTTTAAGCGATAATTATTTAGCTCTGAAAACAGTTAAAGTCACATTGAAAGATATTAAAAAAGTCGATGAATTTATTGATTTTGCTCAACGCTTACAAATAGACAATATCAAAAAAATTAATGGTTTATCCTCCAAGGCCACGCAGTTAGAGGCAGAGGCAACACAACTAGCAATTGATAACGCAAAAGCGAAGGGAAATAAGCTCGCTCAGTCTTTTGGTGCTGAACTTGGCAACGTTTATAGTATTAGTGCAAATTCCAGTAGCTCAGATTACGACGCGAGCGGTGTTAAGCACATTGTTTTATCTAGCCACAGAAATAGCATGGCTGCTAGAAATAACGAGAACCCATTTACGCAGCAGCAATATTTAGGTGCAACAATAAGCGTTAAAGCATCAATAAACGTGGTGTTTGATTTAAAACTAAAATAGCAAATATCGCAAAGCCGAGTTAAAAGTAAAAGCGCATTGCGTGTTGATTATGGCGTTAATTTAAAGTTTCTAATGCTTGGCTCTTATAATCACAGGCAAGGTCGATTACAATACCGCCATCTAAAAGGCGACGTTGCCTTTCTCTGTACGTAACTAGAGTGGATTTTATATTTCATGGCAATCAAACTTGCAATTAATGGTTTTGGTCGTATTGGTCGAAATATTGTCCGTGCACTATACGAATCAGGCTTAAGCGACGAGATCAAAATTGTTGCAATTAACGAACTAGCCGACCCTGAAGCTATTGCCCATTTATTAAAATACGACACCTCTCATGGTCGTTTTACTTTTCCAGTTAAACTAGGTGAAGACACTATCAGCGTTGCTGATGACACCATTGCGTTATTTTGTGAAGAAAATCCAGTTGAATTACCGTGGCAAACGCTAGATGTTGACGTGGTACTTGAATGTACTGGCGTGTACCACTCACGTGAGCATGCACAGTTACATATTGCCGCAGGTGCTAAAAAAGTGTTGTTTTCGCACCCTGCTGATAATGATGTAGATGCCACCATAGTGTATGGCATAAACGACGATGAGCTGAAAAACGAGCATACTATTGTCTCTAATGGTTCGTGTACCACCAACTGCGTTGTTCCTGTTATTAAAGTACTCGATGATGCCTTTGGTATTGAGTCTGGCGCTATTACAACTATTCATGCGTCAATGAACGATCAGCAAGTGATTGATGCGTATCACCATGATTTACGCCGAACTCGTGCCGCCAGCCAATCTATTATTCCGGTAGACACAAAATTAGCCCGTGGTATCGACCGTATTTTACCTAAACTTAAAGGCCGCTTTGAGGCCATTGCCGTTCGTGTACCGACTATTAATGTGACCGCCATGGATTTAAGTGTCACGGTAAATACCGATGTAGATTTAAGTGCGGTTAATAGTGCGCTTAAAGCACAAGCTAAAGATAGGCTTGAGGGTATTTTAAGTTACACCGAAGAGCCGCTGGTGTCGGTTGATTTTAACCACGATCCCCATTCTTGTATTATTGATGGCACACAGACACGTGTTAGTCATAAACGGCTGATAAAATTACTAGTTTGGTGTGATAATGAGTGGGGGTTTGCGAATCGCATGCTTGATACCGCTCGTGCTATGATGGCATTTAAGTAATATTTAAAACGTATTTATTGGTTCAGTATCGTTAACTAAGGAGATGTTCATGTCGGTCATAAAAATGGCAGATTTAGATTTAAACGGCAAGCGTGTATTAATTCGTGAAGATTTAAATGTACCCGTTAAAGCAGGTAAAGTGACGTCAGACGCACGTATTCGTGCTGCACTACCTACTATCAAACTTGCGCTAGAAAAAGGTGCAAAAGTGATGGTTATGTCACACCTAGGCCGTCCTACGGAAGGGCAATACGAAGACGAATTTTCATTAGCACCCGTTGTTGATTACTTAAATGATGCACTTGAGCAAACTGTTCGCCTAGAAAAAGATTACTTAAACGGCGTTGATGTTGCAGATAATGAAGTGGTTGTTTTTGAAAACGTACGTTTTAACAAAGGCGAGAAAAAAGACGACGAAGCCTTATCAAAGCAACTCGCTGCATTATGTGATGTTTACGTAATGGATGCCTTTGGTACTGCGCATCGCGCACAAGCGTCAACCCATGGTGTGGGTCTGTTTGCTGATGTAGCGTGTGCCGGCCCATTATTATCGGCTGAACTAGACGCCTTAGGCAAAGCACTTGATAACCCAGCCCGTCCGTTAGTGGCGATTGTGGGTGGTTCTAAAGTATCAACTAAATTAACCGTACTTGATTCGTTATCTAAAATTGTTGATCAGCTTGTTACCGGCGGTGGTATTGCCAATACCTTTATTGCAGCTGCTGGTCATCCTGTAGGTAAGTCGCTTTATGAGGCTGATTTAATGGATGAAGCAAATCGTTTATGCGCTGCAGCGAAAGCCAACGATGGTGAAATACCGGTACCGACAGATGTTGTTGTGGGTAATGAGTTTTCAGAGTCAGCTGTAGCCACACTTAAAGATGTAAGTGAAGTCACCAGCGACGATATGATTTTTGATATTGGCCCTGATACCGCAAATCAACTTGCAAAAATTATTGCTAATGCGGGCACTGTTGTATGGAATGGCCCAGTGGGTGTGTTTGAGTTTGATCAATTTGGTAATGGCACTCGCGCTATTGCAAAAGCGATTGCTGATTCAAGCGCATTTTCTATTGCTGGTGGTGGTGACACCCTAGCGGCAATTGATAAGTATGGCATTAGTGATAAAGTATCGTATATCTCTACAGGTGGTGGTGCGTTCTTAGAGTTTTTAGAAGGCAAAAAACTACCTGCAGTTGCAATGCTAGAATCACGCGCTAAATAATACCTAGGGTATTAGCTAGCCGTAAAGCAGATGTGCTAATCCCACATCTGCTACAATTAACGAGTAAATACCTCTCACTTTTATTTAGTCGTTAATAATATGAATTTTAGGTCATATACCTTTTAATTCATGGCGCAGTGATTGCGCCAAACTAACAAATCCGTTCAAACTAGGTAGTAAAATAACTACCGATAAATTGGAGAATACCCAATGGCTTTAATCAGTATGCGACAACTTCTGGATCATGCCGCTGAGCATGGTTACGGTGTACCCGCGTTTAATGTAAATAACCAAGAGCAAATGCGCGCAATTATGGAAGCGGCTGATAAAACAAACAGCCCTGTTATTGTGCAAGGTTCTGCGGGCGCACGTGCGTATGCCGGTGCACCTTTTATTCGTCATATGATTTTAGCGGCAGTTGAAGAGTGGCCACATATTCCTGTGGTTATGCATCAGGATCATGGTACATCACCGGGTGTATGTCAGCGTTCAATTCAGCTAGGTTTTTCGTCAGTAATGATGGATGGCTCATTAATGAGCGATGGTAAAACACCTTCAAGCTACGATTATAACGTTGATGTAACACGCAAAACAGTTGAAATGGCGCATGCGTGTGGCGTATCTGTAGAGGGTGAGCTAGGTGTATTAGGTTCACTTGAAACTGGTGAAGCGGGTGAAGAAGATGGTGTTGGCGCTGAGGGTAAACTTACCACTGAGCAAATGCTAACAAATCCAGAAGAAGCGGCAGACTTTGTAAATAAAACCCATGTTGATGCGCTGGCTATTGCCTGTGGTACATCACACGGTGCCTACAAATTTACTCGTCCACCAACCGATGACATTTTAGCAATTGATCGTATTAAAGAAATTCACGCGCGTATACCAAATACCCACTTAGTAATGCATGGTTCGTCTTCTGTTCCACAAGAGTGGTTAGAAGTGATCAACCAATACGGTGGCGAAATTCCAGAAACTTACGGCGTGCCAGTTGAGCAAATCGTTGAAGGTATTAAATATGGTGTGCGTAAGGTAAACATTGATACTGACTTACGTTTAGCGTCTACCGGTGCGATTCGTCGTCATTTAGCGATGAACCCGTCTAACTTCGACCCACGTAAGTTTTTAGCTGCTGCAACCCAAGCAATGACTGATATTTGTATCGCTCGTTACGAAGCGTTTGGTACGGCGGGTCAAGCAAGTAAAATTAAGCCAATTTCATTAGATGAAATGCACCTTAAATACTTAAGCGGTGAGCTAAACCCAAAAATAAAGTAATGGACCAATAATAGCGATATTATTGCACTCATTCAAAAAGCCAGTTGCGTTTGCGCTGGCTTTTTTGATCTATGAGGGATCAGCATTTTACCTAGTTATTAATTAGGGATCACTCGATTACTAACTTGTCATATCTGGGATCATTACTTTACTAAGTAAAAGGCTTAAAGTGACGTATTTTAAACTTTTGAGTGTTACGCATTATAAAGAGTGAGCACAAAACATACAAAAAATCATTAGTTTAGCTTTGTTGGTGGGTAAAATAGTGATCCGTAAAGGGATCTGCTTGATAAAACTCTGATCCCAGCATTTAAGATCATAATAAACCTGATCTAAACACTGTTAAGCAGGTGCTAACTTTTATTATTAAGCGTGAAAATTGATGCTAGTTAGTAATTTGATGATCCCATGTTGATACCATAAATAGTGACTTTAATGATTGATTCTTTTTACTGCAAACCGCTTTTTTATTACTGCTCAAGATGATAAAAATATGACAAATTCTATTTTTTGTCACTATTTTGTGTTTTTTTTACACTCATTTTAATTTAGACGTTACACTTTAATAAAAATGTCATACTTAGTCATAATAATGAAACCTACTCAATAGCCTAAGAGATAAATTGGAATGTCACGTAAAGTATTAGTCGTTGATGACGAAGCACCTATCAGGGAAATGTTGGTTTTTGTTTTAGAACAAAATGGGTTTCAAGCCATTGAGGCAGAAGATTATGATTCTGCAATATCAGCAATGGTTGAACCTTATCCAGATATGGTGTTACTCGATTGGATGCTACCTGGCGGTAGTGGAATTCAAATCGCTAAAAAATTCAAACAAAATGAACACACACGCCAAATTCCTATCATTATGCTGACAGCCCGCGGCGAAGAAGAAGATAAAATACGCGGTTTAGAAGTCGGTGCTGATGATTACGTTACAAAACCGTTTTCACCTAAAGAGTTAATGGCGCGTATTAAAGCGGTTATTCGTCGTGTTGCTCCTACCTCACTTGAAGAGGCCATTGAAGTACATGGTTTACGTTTAGATCCTATTTCGCATCGTGTGACATCAGGTGGCAGTGAGCTTGATATGGGGCCAACGGAATTTCGACTATTACACTTTTTTATGACCCATCCTGAGCGTGTATATAGCCGAGAGCAATTACTTGATCATGTATGGGGTACTAACGTTTATGTTGAAGACAGAACTGTAGATGTTCATATCCGTCGCCTGCGTAAGGCAATTGCTACGCTTGGGCATGACCGCTTAGTACAAACAGTTCGCGGTGCTGGTTATCGCTTTTCGAGTAAATTATAAGTTTACTTCGTAAGTCACAATCTATTAACCTAGCACAGTCAAACTTTTGCTAGCGTTTATAAGGTAAAGAGCGTGTATGTATCGAGTTATTAACAAGCAGGCGTTAACCAAACGGCTGTTTGTCTATTTTATACCTTTGCTTTTAATTGGGGTGCTTATTGGTGCCCCATTTTTGATGTTGTTTTTGGGTGCTTTTTCGCTACTTATGTGGCATTACCATCAGCTTTATCGCTTAAGTGACTGGCTGCATAATCAACGCAGCTTTAACCCGCCTGAAGGGGAAGGGTCGTGGGAGCAAGTATTTGAGGGTATTTACCAGCTGCAACACCGCAATCGTAAAAAGCGTAATGAGTTGGCAGAACTAATACGGCGTTTTCGCGACGGCGCTGAGGCCGTGCCCGATGCCGTTGTTGTGCTACAAAACGATTTATCAATTGTGTGGTGTAATCAGCTTGCACTCAAAGTGCTAGGGTTACAGTGGCCGGTTGATCATGGTCAGCGTTTAGATAACTTAATTCGCGATCCTAAATTTGCTAAATATATGCGTCGTAAAGAGTTTAGCGATGCACTGGAGCTTGAAAGTGGTCACAGTGTTGAGCAAGTTCTTGAATTTAGGGTAATGCCCTATGCCAATACACAGTTGTTGGTAGTGGTACGCGATGTTACTCGCTTAAAGCAACTTGAGCAGATGCGTAAAGACTTTGTAGCAAACGTCTCTCATGAGCTTAGAACCCCTTTAACTGTTGTTACCGGCTACCTTGAAATGCTCGATAGTGATTCACTTCCCCCGCCTGCAATGTGGAATAAAGCACAAACTACTATGCTAGAGCAATGTAAGCGTATGGATAGCTTAGTGAATCAGCTGTTGTCGTTATCGCGCATCGAAGGGGGAAAGCGACACAGTAATGACAAAGCGGTGAATGTGCCACGATTATTAAACTTAATTGAAACAGAAGCGCAATCTATTAATCAAGACAAAGGCCATCAACTTATTTTTAAGATTGATGCATCGCTTGATATTACCGGAGCTGAGGATGAACTTAGAAGTGCCTTTTCAAATTTAGTATTTAATGCCATTCATTATACTAAACCAGGCGGTAAAATTGAGGTACTTTGGCAGCGCAACAATGAACAAGCATGTTTTAGTGTTACCGATAATGGTGATGGTATTGCACCTGAGCATATTAACCGCTTAACTGAGCGTTTTTATCGAGTAGATAAAGCCAGAAGCCGCACCACAGGTGGCTCAGGCTTAGGTTTAGCTATTACCAAGCATGTGCTTACTCGCCATGGTAGTCAATTAAAAATTCACAGCGAGCTGGGTAAAGGTTCTTGTTTTTCTTTCGCGTTTTCAAGCGATAGACTTATCGTTATTTCGCCATTAGTAACAAGCAACACAAGCAGTCATAAAAGTGTCATTTAAGAGTCACACCATTGTCATGTACTCACTTTAGAGTGAACCGCAGTTAGGAAATGGGACGAACAAACTGGAGAACCCCAAAATGAAATTTAAAAACTTAGTTGCCGCAATGGGTGTGGCTGTTACAACATTTGTATCTGCACAAGCGGTTGCATTAGAAGACGGTATTCCTGAGTATCAAAAAATTAGCGGTGTATCAGGTAACTTTTCATCGGTAGGGTCTGACACATTAGCCAACATGATGACCTTTTGGGCTGAAGAATATAAGCGCATTTATCCAAATGTAAATATTCAAATTCAAGCGGCAGGTTCGTCTACTGCGCCACCAGCACTAACAGAAGGTACGGCTAACTTAGGTCCAATGAGCCGTGCAATGAAGTCAAAAGAAATTGAAGCATTTGAAAAGCGTCATGGCTACAAACCAACACAAGTGCGAGTAGCAATTGATGCGTTGGCAGTATTTGTACACAAAGATAACCCAATCGAAGGACTACGCATTGACCAAATCGATGCTATTTTCTCATCAACTCGTAAATGTGGTGCATCAGAGCAAGTAAATCGCTGGAGTGATGTTGGTCTAGAAGGTGATTGGGCTGCAAAAGACGTGCAATTATACGGACGTAACTCAGTATCAGGTACTTACGGTTACTTTAAAAAGAAAGCGTTATGTAAAGGTGATTTCCGTAATAACGTGAACGAGCAACCGGGCTCGGCTTCTGTTGTACAGTCAATTTCAGCGTCATTAAATGCGATTGGTTACTCTGGCATTGGTTATAAAACATCGGGTGTGCGTACTGTTCCGTTATCTAAAAAAGGCACTAACTTTGTTGATGCCACGCTTGAAAACGTAGCACAAGGTAAATACCCACTGTCACGTTTCTTATATGTTTATGTAAATAAACACCCAAATAAGCCACTTGGCCCAGTTGAAGCTGAGTTTTTAAAGATGGTACTTTCTCAAGACGGTCAAAAAATTGTAGAAAAAGATGGTTATGTGCCACTTTCTGCAAAGTTAGTTGAATTAGAGCTTAAAAAGTTAGGTTTGAAATAAGCAGCTAGCAACCAAAGTAAATAATAAAAAACCGCTCAATGAGCGGTTTTTTGTTTTACTTAAAATTATTTAGTTCGTTGCTTTACCTAAATTTTCAGCTTGCACTTTGCATTGATTGTAAGCCTCAATACATTTTGATGAGCAGACCTGTGATTTAAGACTATCGGTGGTTGTTTGCTGCTCACAGCTGGTTTCACATTGATAACTTTGTTGAGCACATTGATTAAGTGCTGGATTACCCGCTTGGCTCTGGCAGCCAGCAAGAACTGCAAACGAAAAAGCCACGAGGCTAGTTTTAATAAAAGTTTTCATGCTTATCCTTAAAATGAGGCCACACCAGTATTAAACTTCAACCTGAATATTGTCGATTAATCTAACACTACCTAAAAAGGCGGCAGCTAAAATTACAAATCGTGTATCTTCGAGTGTAGCAGCTTTTAATGTATCTCGTTGAGCTATCGAAAAATAATCTGGTTTTAGGCCTGCGTCTTCTAATGCGCTCTTCGCTTCACTTTCCAGTGTAGCAAAGTCTTTATTACCGTTTTTTAGTTGCTGCGCACAGTGTTTTAAGGTGTTAAATAAAACAGGGGCGGTTTGTCTTTCCTCAGTTGATAAATACCCATTACGAGAGCTCATGGCAAGGCCGCTAACTTCACGCATGGTGGGTACACCAATAATTTCTACTGGTATCGATAAATCAGTGGCCATAGTTTTAACAACTTGTAGCTGCTGAAAGTCTTTTTCACCAAAGCAAGCGTAATCAGGTTGTACTAAATTAAATAGCTTAGTAACAACAGTTGCTACGCCTTTAAAGTGACCTGGGCGTGAACCGCCACAATACCCCATTGAAATACCAGGTACATCAACAAAGCTTTGCACGCCTAAACCATTAGGATAAATAGTTTCTACACTGGGGATAAACAAAATATCTGTTTCAAGATCGGCTAACCCTTGTTTATCAGCATCTAGAGTACGCGGATAGCTGTCTAAATCTTCGTTAGCGCCAAATTGCATTGGGTTAACAAAAATACTCACGACCACTTTGTCGGCCAGTGTTTTTGCTTTTTCTACCAGTGAAAAATGACCACGGTGTAGATTACCCATAGTAGGCACGAGCGCCACGCTTAAACCTGCCTGGCGCCAAGCTTTAACTTGACTGCGTAATGATTTAATTTCAGTGATTGACTGCATTATTTAAACTCGTGTTCAGCGCTTGGGAATACGCCGCTTTTGACATCGTTACAATACTTTTTAACAGCAGCAGGCATATTGCCTGTTTCGAGTAAAAAGTTTTTTGAAAATTTAGGAATATAACCTGCAGAAATGCCCACCAAGTCATGCATAACCAAAATTTGGCCATCGGTTACATTACCTGCACCAATCCCGATTGTAGGGATGCTCAATGACTCTGTAACGCGTTTTGCTAAGGCACTTGGAATACATTCAAGCACCAGTAGTTGTGCGCCTGCCGCTTCTAATGCTTTTGCATCGGCAATAATTTTTTGTGCTTGAGCTTCTTCACGGCCTTGGATTTTAAAACCACCGAATACATGCACTGATTGCGGTGTAAGCCCCAAATGGCCACATACCGGGATACCTTGTTGGGTTAGCGATTTAATACTGTCATGCAGCCATTCACCGCCTTCAAGTTTGACCATATTAGCACCAGCACGCATCAGCTCTGCAGCATTTTTACATGCGTCGCTTGGGTTTGCGTAGGTCATAAACGGTAAGTCAGCTATAACAAATAAGTCACGGCTTCCCGCGCGCACACAGCGAGTATGGTAGGCAATTTCTTGGTTTGTAACCGCTAAGGTGTCGTCGCCACCTTGTAATACCATACCCAAAGAATCACCAACTAAAACAACATCAACGCCGTTATCATGAAATAACTTAGCAAAACTAGCATCGTATGCTGTTAACGCAGTGATCTTATTACTTTCAGCCTTCATTTTATTCAAAGTTGAAACGGTTATTTTAGACATAATATTCTCGCAGACAATGGCCTTAATTAATTACCGTGGTAATTGTTGTAAGTCGTTAAGCGGTAGGGTATTTGCTATCTGTTGGATAGATGCGCCGCTAGGTAAAATCAGTTCCGGTGCAATTTCTTGCAGTGGGTAAACAACAAATTCTCGCTCACTTAATCCGTAATGAGGTACGGTTAAACGTTCGGTATTTAAAATGTGTTCACCAAATAATAAAATATCAATATCCAATGTGCGTGCGCCCCAGCGCTCGGCCTTTCTAACTCGTCCATGTTCCAGCTCAATGGCTTGGGTTAAATCAAGCAGTTGCTCTGGCTCAAGTGAAGTGTTAATACAGGCGACAGCATTCACATAATCGGGTTGATCTTGTGGTCCCATAGGCTTGCTCGCATAATAATGCGAGCAGGCTATAAACTCGCTGCTTGGCAAGCTTTTAAGTGCAATAACAGCGTTATCAAGTTGTTTTATAGGGCTGTTAAGGTTTGCACCTAACCCCAAATAGACACGTTGCATTATTTACTCAGTAGGCTTTTTTGTGGTACGACGGCGAGGTCGCTTACGTGGTTTTGGACCGCCTTGATGACCAAGCTCTCGCACCATTTCTTTTTGGCCATTAATATCTTGGCCTAAGTACTGTGTCCACCACTGTGCCAGCTCTGTATGCTCAGTTTCACCAGCATCAACACGCAATAGTAAAAAATCATAAGCGGCTTTAAAGCGCGGCTGCTGTGTTAAACGATAGGCACGTTGGCCAGCACGTTTATCTAAGCGTTGTTGAATATGCCAAATATCACGAGCACCTAAAGTAAAGCGTTTTGGTACGGCAATATGTTGGGCATTCTCACTAAGTACTTTATTAATTGCTTGAGCAAATGCATCGTATTCTGAAAGTTGCTCTTGGCGTCGAATTTTTTCAGTTCGTTCAATCAGTGGGAACCACAATAATGCTGCAAATACGAATGCAGGAGTTACTTTCTTATCTGCATTAATACGTATGTCGGTGTTTGCAAACATCTGCTTTATGAAGGTTTCTTCAAGTCCGCCTGGTTTTTTATCTAAAATACGGTCTAGCTCAGGAAATAACGATTTAAATAAACCGTACTGACGCAGCATTATAAAGTTTTGCTGTGCTTTGCCGTTTAAAAATAGCTTGAGTATTTCTTCAAATAAACGCGCTGGCGGAATATTATCAAGCAAGCTCGCTAATTCGGTAATCGGTTTTTCGCTTGCTGGTGCTATTTGCATATCTAACTTAGTGGCAAAGCGCACTGCGCGGAGCATACGTACCGGATCTTCACGGTAGCGTGTTTCAGGATCGCCAATTAACTCAATTTGTTTTGCTTTGATAGCGGCTAAGCCATTTGCGTAATCGTAAACACAAAAATCATTAATTGAGTAGTACAAAGCGTTGATTGAAAAATCACGACGTTCTGCATCTTCTTCAATACTGCCAAATACGTTATCGCGAAGAAGTTGCCCGTGCTCACTTGACTGACTAATTTGATTTTTATCTTCTTGTGCTTCGTGATGGCCGCGCATTGTAGCCACTTCAATAATCTCACGGCCAAAAACAATGTGCGCTAAACGAAAGCGACGACCAATTAAGCGACAGTTACGAAACAGTTTTTTTACTTGCTCAGGAGTGGCATTGGTTACAACATCAAAATCTTTAGGCTGTTGACCTAACAATACATCGCGAATGCAACCACCAACTAAGTAAGCATCATAGCCACCATCTTTTAGGCGGTAGAGTACTTTGATTGCATTTGGGCTAAATTGTTTGCGAGAAATACCATGCTCACCTCTAGGGATCACTAACGGCTCACTGCTGATTGCGACATTTTCGTTATTGGCACTTGGGCCGATAATTTGTCGACAAAATTGAAAAAGCTTGGAAATAATAGTCTGTCTCCTAGAGAAGCGGTTGATTGGCTCGCTATTGCAATCAAAATCACAGCAAGTATTCACTTAAAGCGTCATTCTTACCATTTAATGTAATTAGCATATATTTAGGCGGCTATCATATACCAGCAAGGTAAAAAAATTAAGTTGCAGCGCTGAAATTAAGCCATTTTTAACGATTTTATTTGAATTAATTCCACGTAATACGTAAAGGGAGGTTAAATCTGTATTTCGCGCTTAGCAGGAACAAGGCTTAAGTTAAAATGCGCCACGCCCCAAGCGAGTAATTGTTCGCAGGTTAAATCCATTAGTTGCTCATGTACTGGCAAGCCTAAAAATTTAAATACAGCTATTAAAGTTGGTTTTGGATTTTGTTTGCAAATTGCAGGGGCGTAATTTTGCTTAGACAGTTTAAACCCTGGTTTTGCTACTGCCAAAGGCAAATGAGCAAATTCCGGAATAGCGCAATTTAGTTGTTTAAATAAACTAATTTGACGCGCAGTCGGTTCAATTAAATCAGCGCCTCGTACAATTCGGTTGATCCCTTGCTCAATGTCATCAACCACCACCACGAGTTGATAGGCAAATAAACCGTCACTACGTTTTATTATGTAATCTTCATGAGCGAGAGCTGGATCAACGTCAATATGTCCTTGAATAAGGTCTTTATAATCAACAGTCGCATGGCATTGAGTTAAACGTAGGGCATGACCTTGCTCACTTAGTTGGCTGTGTTTACATTGCCCTTGATAAATACCGCCGAGGGCTTTTATTTGCTTACGAGAGCATTGGCAGGCATAAATAAGCTGTTGTTGTGACAGAGAGTGAACGGCATCTTGGTAAATAGTAAGACGCTGTGTTTGATACACAACGTTTTCATCCCAATTGAGGTTGTAGGCTTCTAAGGTATTTAGGATATCGGTGGCGGCGCCTTTTACAACGCGAGTGGTGTCTATATCTTCAATGCGAACTAACCACTTTCCTTGGTTAGTTTTTGCATCAAGGTAGCTACCTACAGCCGCCACAAGTGAGCCAAAATGTAACGGTCCTGACGGAGACGGTGCAAATCGGCCGCGATAGTTAGATACTTGCGCAGTAACGGCTGTAGAAGACATGGCTATAATTAATTAGCCGCGTCCAGATTGCTTTTCTTTAATTTCAGCAAGTGTTTTACAATCTACACATAAATCAGCAGTAGGGCGCGCTTCTAAGCGGCGAATGCCAATTTCAATACCACAAGATTCACAAAAGCCAAATTCGTCTTCTTTAATTAATATAATTGTTTTTTCAATTTTTTTAATTAATTTGCGTTCGCGGTCACGCGTTCGAAGCTCTAATGAGAACTCTTCTTCTTGTGCTGCGCGGTCAACCGGATCAGGAAAGTTAGCTGCTTCATCTTGCATGTGTGATTTGGTACGATCAACTTCGTTACGTAAATCATTACGCCAAGTTTCTAAAATTGTTTTAAAATGAGCACGTTGTGCATCATTCATGTACTCTTCACCCGGTTTTTCTTGGTATGGTTCTAAACCGGCTTGAGCCAATAAACCATGTCTTTTTTGGTCTGGCATAACTCTCTCCTAAATCCTTAATTTAATGCCTCAGCATTAGCCGGCGGTATAAATAACAGAAACTCATACCCTAGGCAAATTTATTTTTAAATAATCGAATTAGCTTAACCCTGTTTGGTGATATAAAAGTAGTAAAAGTATTGTATAAACTTTTTATCACAGTATTGGTTTATAAACTGGCGTAGTTATATGGGCAATAACAATAAAAACAACTTATTTTTACTTTTTGGTTAAGTATTTTTTGGGCGTGGCGAAATAGCAACGCTTAAATGCGCGCTTGTAACTCAACAAATGCTACTTTCTCAACCAAAGTTACTTCACTGGCAGAAATACGGGCTTTATAAGCTAATACTTCTACGCCTTGCTCAATCGCTTCGCTAAGTAATTGTGCATAGGTTGAATCTATATGCGTCGCCGCACTCACTTGTGTGATCCCTTGATGTAGCACCGCAAATAGTAACACCGCACGATGCCCTTGTTTTACCATTTCGATTAATTCACGAATATGCTTTTGCCCACGAACTGTTTGCGCATCTGGGAAGTAACCTTGGCCACTTTGTGGGTGCTCTTCACTCAGCAGCGTGACTGATTTAACTTCAACATAGCAATTGGCTTTACTGCTGTGGGTAAGTAAAAAGTCGATACGGCTGTTTTCACTGCCATACTTCACTTCACTTTGGACTTGCTGATAGCCTGTCAGCTCTTTAATCACTTCAGCATTAATCGCCTCCTCTACTACTTTATTAGCAACGGCTGTATTTACACAAATAAGCTGTGATAAGTTATTTTGCGTCAGCTCTAAAGACTGTGGGTACTTTCGTTTGGTGTTACTGCTGGTGGAATAAAAGGCATTAAAACCAGAGTCAGCACAGCCCGTCATTTTCCCCGTATTAGCACAGTGAGCGGTAAAAGTGCTGCCATCACTGAGCTCTAAATCAGCTAAAAAGCGTTTGTAACGTTTTAATAACGTAGCAGATTGTAATGGCGGGGTGTACTTCATTAATGACTTCCTTATATAACCAGGGTTCAGGTTAAGTAAAATAAGACTTTACGGACTATTTGAGGTTATTTACCGCAAGCAGTTGGGAACTTAAGCGCGCTATAGTAAACTCAACCATACATTTAAGTGCAAGGATATTCTAACATGAGTGAAAAATTTGTTGTTCAATTAAGCGAGCAATCGGCACCAGGACACTGGGGCGAAAGTGCGTCACTATCTTTTAACGAACACGGCGCAACGGTTCATTTATCTGAGCAAGAAACATTAAAAAACGTGCAAAAAGCAGGTCGTACTATTGCAAGCCAAGGCATTAAAAGTGTTGTGCTTGAAGGCGATGTTTGGTGTACAGAGAGCCAATGGGCCTTTTATCAAGGCTTTGTATCACCAAAAGTACTGCACGGTGTTGAGTTTGTTGATAATGCACAATCTGATTTAAAAGAACTTGCTGATTTAAAAGCTTCAGCAACGTGGGCACGTGAAATGGTTAACGGCACCGCCGATGACATTTACCCAGAGAGCCTAGCAGAAAAAGCGGCTGAATTTATTCAATCACTGGCACCAGAACATGTTAGCTACCAAATAATAAAAGGCGATGCGCTATTAGAGCAGCAATGGATTGGTATTCATGCTGTAGGTCGTGGTAGTGAACGCCCACCAGTGTTACTTGAGCTTGATTACAATCCAACTGGCGATGATAACGCACCAGTAAGCGCTGCACTTGTAGGTAAAGGTATTACGTTTGACTCAGGTGGTTACTCAATTAAGTCTAGCGAAGGCATGTTAGGCATGAAATGCGACATGGGCGGAGCGGCAACAGTTACCGCAGGTTTAGCATTGGCCATTAACCGTGGTGTAGAAAAGCGTATTAAGCTGTTTTTATGTTGTGCAGAGAACTTAATTTCCGGTCATGCATACAAACTAGGTGACATTCTTACCTACAAAAATGGAACAAGCGTTGAAATTGTAAACACGGATGCTGAAGGTCGTTTAGTATTAGCTGATGGCCTAATGGCGGCAGGTGAGACAGGTGCACCACTTATTATTGACGCAGCAACATTAACGGGCGCAGCCCTTGTTGCCGTTGGTCAAGAATACAACGCGTTATTTGCCCTTGATAAAGAGTTAGTGCGTGAAGTAGAAGACTTTGCATCACAAGAAATGGAAGCCGCTTGGCCATTACCGCTTGAAAAGTGGCATCAACAAAACTGTCCATCACCGTATGCAGATACAGCAAACAGCCGTGCACAAAAAGGCGGTGGTTATGGTGGTGCTTCAAATGCAGCAGGTTTCTTATCTCGCTTTGTGCCAAACGATGGCAAAGGTTGGGTACACATTGATTTAGCGGCTGCATTTAATATGGGTGGTGGCACTAGTCAGTGGGCTTCAGGTGCAACTACCCAAGGTATGCGTACAGTAGCGCGCACCTTGCTTGAAAAGGCCTAATCAATTCAGATTAAGCAATTAGTTAAAAAATAGGTACCTTAAGGTGCCTATTTTTTTATCCGCCATACAAGCAATTTTGTTTTATTTACGGTAAAATCCTTCGCCAATACGTGTTTGAGCATCTATTTTATTTAAACCTCGCTCAAATATTATACATACCACTGGGATCCTTACTATGTCAGAAAAGTGCTATATCACGGCTCAACAATTACTTGAAGATTCATTCCGCGTAGCGGCACAAGTGTATAAAGATGGCTTTCGTCCAGATTTTATTATTGGTATATGGCGCGGTGGTGCTCCAATCGGGATCGCAGTTCAAGAATATTATGACTACAAAGGCATAGAGACCGATCATATTGCGGTGCGTACGTCGTCTTATTACGGTATTGGCAAGCAATCAAAAGAAATCAAAGTACATGGTTTACACTACATTGTTGAAAACGCGAATGCGGGTGATTCATTATTGATTGTGGATGATGTGTTTGACTCAGGTCGAAGTATTGTGGCGCTAAAAGAGAAGCTTTCTGAACTAATGCGCTTAAACTTACCGAGTGATATTCGTATTGCTTGTCCATACTACAAGCCAAAAAACTCAAAAGTAGATACAGTGCCAGATTACTACATTCATGAGTCTGAAGAATGGTTAGTATTCCCGCATGAATTATCAGGGTTAACGCCGGATGAAATTATTGAAGGCAAATCTGATCTAGCTAAAATTCACGATATTTTACTTGAAAAATAAACGTGATTTTGCTCAATAAAAAAGGCCTTAATGGCCTTTTTTATTGTCTTTAAAGCTGTGCAAAGCTATCTACATAGTCACTGAGTTTAGGAATATCGACAGCTTGCAGCCCTTGAGTGCTTCGTTGCACTAGGTTTTTTTCTACTAACTCACTCACTACCCGTCGGTATGCACGTTCAGTGGTTGCAAAGCGCTCTGCTTCTGCATTTACCGTAGGATAAGCACGCAATAAAGTGGGGTTGTTATTCTCCGCACGCAATAAACAGTCTTTAGCAATGTTGTAGCTTAAGGGAAGTAACAGTTTATCTAAGTTAATTTTTTGATTTTCTTGAAACTTAGCGGCAATGGTTTGCGCTGTGTATAGGCTCAGTTCTGGTTTATCGAGCAATAATGAGCGCCAATGCTTTAGCTCAATAAGATTATACGTTACATCACTGAAGCAGGTTACCGTGTAAATACACGGGTTATTATTGAGTGCTTCAATTTCGCCAATCAAGGTGTTGTTACAGTCGAGCTGGCCAAGTAGTAGGCGTCGGCCATTTCCTACATCGTAACTAAACGATACGGTACCACTTCGCACCAATACCAGCTTAGTGAGTGGTTGGTCTTGCTGTATTAATATTTCTTTTTTTGATTGCTGATAACTACTGCCGGCAAATGTCAGCAGCTGTTCAACAAGGTAACTGGAAAAATGGTATTGAAACATCAATCATGCTCTTCGGACAATTGTCCTATTTATTACACCTTAATGACGATAGCATTAAGATTAAGAATTTACGCTAACTTACCCACGCCGTTATTTATTTAATGGCGTTAAATGACCTTCATTCTACCGTGTAATGATTAAAAAATTGTGGGTAAAACCAGTATATTTTAAGGTTTTATTGGTAAGTTAGCTTTTTTATTTAAACTGCTAAGCAGCAGTTTTTAATAATGTACTAAAATTTAGCTAGTAATATTAACCTAAAGCCTAGGAGAGAACAATTGAGTTGGGAATATTTAGGTTATTTAGCATCCGTTTTACTAGTTATTTCTTTGACCATGACCGATGTAACCAAACTGCGTTGGTTTAATTTATTGGGCTGTATTGCGTTTACTTTTTACGGTACAGCAATCGGTTCTGTACCGGTGGCATTTACTAATGGCTTGTTAGCTCTGGTCAATATATATCACATTATTAAGTTATATCGTCAGTCTAGGGCTGATACAAAAAAGGGTTAACTTTTAAGTTAACCCTTTTTTGTTTTTACTCAGACTTTGCTGAATCTTTTTGGTAGCGTAATTTACCTGCTATCCACGTTTGCAATACCTGAGTTTTATAAAGCTGCTCAATAGGCACTTTAAAGTAGTCTTGATCAACCAGTATAAAGTCAGCCCATTTACCTTGCTCTAAACTACCTACTTTAAACTCTTGATGCGCTGCATACGCGCCGCCAAGGGTAAACGCACGTAATGCATCTTCTCTGCTCAATACCTCACTGGCGCGCCAACCGTTTTCAGGCAGTTGATTATGATCCATGCGCGTTATCGCAGAATATAAACCATCAAATGGGTTCGCTAGTTCGACAGGGTAATCAGATCCCGCCGCAATCGTTGAACCTTGGTCTAAAAATGTTTGCCAAGCATAAGCGCCTTGTAGTTGTTTGTCGGTTAAACGCTGCTCAGCCATATGCATGTCTGATGTGGCATGCACAGGTTGCATAGATGGAATTATTTTCAGGGTTTTAAAGCGCGGGATATCCTCTGGCGAGACTATTTGTGCATGCTCCATACGATTGCGCAGTAGTATGCCACCGGTTTGTTTAAATACATTTTGATAGGCATCTAGCACAATTTTATTTGCTCTATCGCCAATTGCATGTGTGTTAGCGCTAAAACCATTTTTAAAAGTCAGGGTAAATAATTGCTCTAGCTTTTGTTGGGTTTCAAGCATAAGGCCAAAATGGTTGGCTCTATCAGCGTATTCTTCAATAAGCGCAGCACCACGTGACCCTAATGCGCCATCAGCATAAATTTTTACACTGCGGATAGATAAAAAGTCTTGTGAATCTTGATAACGACCGGCTTTAAGCATCATGTTTAAATCTGGGCTTGCTGCACTTAACATTGCTACAATTCTAAGCGGTAATGTACCTAACTCGGCACGTTGTTTATAAACTTGCCATGTGGTTCTATCAATACCTGCATCATGAGTTGAGGTAATACCTAGGCTTAGTAAGTGTTTACCTGCGGCATCTAATGCATTACTGACCGATTGTGCAGACGTTACAGGCATATGTTGAGTAATTAAGGTTTCTGCTTTATCAATAAAAATGCCGGTAGGTTTACCAAACTCACCTTTTATAATTTCTCCGCCAGCTGGGGCTGGTGTGTCAGCGTTAATATTGGCAAGTTCTAATGCTTTTGAGTTAACCCAAATGGCGTGACCATCTACTCGCGATAAAATAACAGGGCGATCGTTAACGACTTTGTCTAAGTCAGCGGCCGTAGGAAAGCGAGTATTTGACCATAGCTCTTGGTTCCAGCCTCGACCAATGATCCAACCTTTTTTACCTTTGGCAAATTCCTTGAGCTTAGCGGTTATTTCATCGACTGATTTTGCACCGCGCACATCAAGCTGTGACAAATTATTACCAAGTCCGATGACATGTCCATGGGCATCAATGAGCCCTGGGAGTAGTGTTTTGCCTTTCGCGTCAATTAGGGTTGCACCCGGAAAGCTATTTTTCAAGCTGTCTGGACCTGTTTTAACTACTTTGCCATCTTTTATAACTAAGGTCGTAAACGTATTTACTTCGCCATGGCGCATTTTTCCTTTGTATAAAGGTGAGTAGCCATTGGCATTATAAATGACTTGAGTTTGTGCTATTGCCACGCTAGTGACGGCACAAAGGCTTGCTAGCAATATTGGTTTTATTAGTTTTATCAGTTGCATAAGACGCACATTGTTATTATTTGTACTATCACAGTAGCAAACTCAAATTTAGAATACCAATAGCATAATTTATTAAGCGTCGTATAAGTCAGCCTTTAGCTAAATCAAGCAACAAGTTAAGGGTGAAATAGGATGTGTTAACAATGGGGTTTAACTTTCTAAAGCTTGATATTGTTAACCAAGCTTTATTTGAGGAGGCTATTTATTTACTGGCGTACAAGGTGTATTCGCTTAATGATAATTGTGCGTCTTTGTCACTGTCATAGCTGCTAAAGCGTGACCACAAAGCAGGATCACTGGCAGCTTCAGAACGAGTCAAAAAGCCATCTTGGTTGCGGTCAAGTTTTTCAAACTTTTCGGCAATATAACTGCTTGTTGCAAAACTCATACAGCTAAAAACAGTCAGTGTTAGTAAAATAATATTATGAAAAGGCTTCATATAAATGCTCAGTACAGGTTAGTGGTTAAGTAGTTTTTAAACTCAGTTAAAGAAATTCTGTTATCTTGATTTTCATCCCAATTTGAAAATGAGTTTAATAGCTGAGGCTGAGCAGCAAGCTCGCTATGGGTTAAATATCCATCATTATTTTTGTCCAAGTGGTCAAAGCGTTGCTTTACATCAAGTGCGAATGCACTTTGGCTGATAAAAAGTAAAGCACCAATAAAGGGAAGCAGTATTCTCATAGTTGGCGTTCCAAGGTGTATTTTAATTGCTGGCAGTATTGAAAGAAAGCACTTGCCATAATTTAACTCCCAACATTAAATCCGTTTACACACTCCCTCAGGGATTATGGCAAATGCTTTTAACTCTATAATATAAAACTTAACTTGAATCTAAACTTAAGGTTTAAAGTTTTCGAACTCTTTTTTAGAAATCATCTCGTTATTGTCTTTGTCTAAATCAGTAAACTGCTTAAGCAGCTGCTTATCTTGTTTGGCCTCAGTGAGCGATATTTGACCGTCCATATTTTTATCTAAATGCATAAAACGTACATTTAACGACGATGCCAATGCCGTCGCGCTAATAGCTAAAAATAGTAGCGAAAAAGCACCAATTAATTGTTTCATAAATATACTCCTTTATTTTACAAACTGTTTAAATTCATCGAACGATAATTGTCCGTCTTCATTCTTGTCTATTTGTGCAAAATTCTCATGCAGTAATGCATCTTCGCCGGCCTCTGCTTCGCTTAATGTACCGTTGCTGTCTTTATCTAGGCTGTAAAATGCTGTGTTAACATCAAGCGCAAATAAATGGCTACTCGTTAAACATAACGCTATTAAGGCAGTAGATTTTAAATAACCTTTAGTCATTCCTTGGCCTTTAAAAATTAATATTTATAAGCGTGTTACAATTATGGTGCCAGTTTTTATTTTTATTAAAAATCAATGGTTTAAATTTTTTGCTTGGTTCTAATGAGTAATATTTACCGACAGTTGTGTGTTTTATGCAACATTTTCTTAGTTAGAGTTTTTTACTATTTTTAAATCAAGTGTTTAACTTGTCGCAATTGTGCGACATTGCAACGATTTTGCTCTCAAAAATGTATTTGGTTCAGCGAGTGTATAAGTTGAGCGCTTAATAATAGAGCGCTTAAAAGTAGTAAAGGATTAGTGTATGCCTGCAATCATGGCTGAAAAATATAAAGCATTGGTAAACTGGCGTCCTAATTTGATTGGCCAGTTTGTAATGAGTATGCTGTTGTCACTTTTGCCTTTGTCTATTGTGGTTATTGTATTTTTAAATGTATTAAATAAACAATTAGCGGTCACACAGCAAATTGTCAGTAATAACTATCAAGTAACCAAGTCGTTTAATGCACTTAAACAAGAGCTCAATAGTTTAGAAAGGGCAACAAGGCAAAACTGGGTTTTAAAAAGCGATTCACTCGATAAACTTATCGTGGATAAATGGCAGTCATCGCTGGACAATATAAATGAGCTTAAACAGCTTTCTAGCAGCCAACAAAGTACTCAACAATGGCAACGGTTAACAGATACGCTAAAAGCAGCGCATACCAAACTGGTGGTTGAAGCTCGTGAGCAAGCAGAGTTGTTTGTGCCAATTAGTGAAATACTGGCAGATCTAACAATGTGGTTGCGCGAAACCAATGAAGCTAAAATCACTCAAAACCAAATTAAACTGACAAATTTACAAGCCTCCTTTATAAACTGGTTAGTGGCACTTACGCCTTTAACCCTATTTGTTGGCGGTGGGTTTTTATGGCGGATAAGTGGCCGTTTAAAAGGTTTAACCTCCGTTATTGATAAATTAGGCCAAGGAGATTGGCAGCAAAAAATATCAGTGCAGGGATCAGCTGAACTCATTGAACTAGGTAACAAGTTGCAGTGGGTGCAGGCGCAATTGCATATGCTAGAGCAGCAAAAAGATACGTTTTTACGCCATGTTACTCACGAATTAAAAACGCCTTTGGCCTCTATGGTTGAGGGCACTGAGTTATTAGCCGATGAAATTGTTGGGCCAATTAATAATGAGCAAAAAGCAGTGCTTGAGTTAATTAGTCAATCTATGGTGCGATTACGCACTATGATAGACAGCTTGTTAAGTTATAACGCGATTCGAACCAGTAAAGATAATGTTAGTGAAGTGGAATTTAACCAGCTAATAAAAAAGGTAAGTAATCATTTTGAACATAGGTTAAATGCACGAGAGCAGTCGCTTATTTGGCACAATAGTTTACCGACAGTTGCACTTAATTTACCGAGAGAATTAATTGAAATGATTTTAATTCAGTTAATCTCTAATGGTTTAAAGTTTTCCCAGTCAAATCAAGCAGTGTCGATTAGCTTAAGTTTAGAAAGTAATAGCTTAATTATACAGGTCGCTGATGAGGGCTGTGGTATTAAAGAGCATGAAAAAGAATATGTTTTTGGCGCTTTTTATCAAGGTAAACACAGTAAAGAGATTAGTCTTCAAGGCAGTGGTTTAGGCCTTACCATAGTAAAAGAGTCGGTTGAACAGTTACAGGGTAAGTTAACTATTGAGCATAATGAGCCGCAAGGCTGTCGATTTAACATTGTCATCCCCTATAAAAATAAAGGAGTTACATAATATGTCTGCGCGTTTAATGGCTATTTTATGGCTAACCAGCAGTCTCGTTTTTTTATCTGGGTGTGAATTAACCAACACTCAAACACCAGCTAAACCTAAGCTAATAGCTCAAACTCAGCCCGATAATAAAAGCAACCAGCCCAATCCAAAGCCGCGGCCAAAACTAGATCTTATGTATCCGCCCGCAGCGCAAGTTATTGCATGGCATGCCCATCAGTGTGGTGGCTTTAAATTAACGCCTGACAATAAAACTTACTTAGGGGAGCAAGCACTTAAGGCATTTTTTAATACCGCATGCGTCAACCTTAGTCGCGACCCTGATACTGTTATGAGTCAATTGCTTAAGCTAGATCAAGCTTACTATTGGCCAGACGATATAAAACACTATTTATGGCTGCAAAAGCAGCAGGTATTAATGCAAATAAATGCAAAAAAACAACAGCAAGCATTAAACGCTGAAATGCAAAAAACCTTATCGTCATTAGCTGCAATTGAACAGCAACTTTTATTACGTGAAGAAACCAAGGAGCAGTAACTATGTCAGTCACACTTCCATCAAGCGCTAAAGTGTTACTCGTTGATGACGATGCCAGCTTACTGCAGTTACTGGCAATTCGAATTCAATCAAAAGGTTATGAAGTAACAACGTGTGATAGTGGCATGAATGCATTACAAATACTTAAAAGCCAAGTATTTGATGCGGTGATCACCGATTTAAGAATGGATGAAATGGATGGAATGGCACTGCACCGACAATTGCAAAGCCGCTACCCAGCACTACCTGTAATTATGATGACGGCTCATGGTTCAATTCCTGATGCGGTAGAGGCGACTAAGCAAGGTATTTTTGCCTTTATTACTAAGCCAGTTGATAAAGATGAGCTATTCGATAGCTTAGCTAAAGCCATAGAAATACATGGGGTGAATAATGATGATATTACTCCGCAAAGCAATATTGTTACTCGCAGTGGCGCAATGCTGCATTTGCTAGAGCAAGTTAAATTACTAGGCCCTACTCAGGTAAATGTACTTATCTCTGGTGCTAGTGGAACGGGTAAGGAGCTGCTTGCACAGGCAATTCATCAGCACAGCCATGTTAGTGATGGCCCATTTGTGGCTATTAACTGTGGTGCAGTCCCTGGTGAGTTATTAGAATCGGAGTTATTTGGTCACAAAAAAGGCGCATTTACAGGGGCGGTAAAAGATCACCAAGGTCTGTTTCAGCAAGCGCAAGGGGGGACCTTATTTCTAGATGAAATTGGTGATATGCCGCTAAATTTACAAGTTAAGTTATTACGCGTGCTGCAAGAAAAAACCATTCGCCCAGTCGGTTTTCAAGAAGAAATCCCCATTAATGTGCGAATTGTTTCAGCGACCCATAAAAACCTGCCTGAAGCTATTAGCAATCAAGAGTTTAGAGAAGATTTATATTATCGTTTAAACGTAGTAAACCTCAAACTTCCTCCGCTGCGAGAGCGCCGTGAAGATATTAGCTTATTAGCCAACTTTTTTAGCGCCAATATTGCAAAACGTATGGAGCAAAAAGAAAAACGTTTTGCAAACGATGCCATGCATGCATTGGTAAGGTATGATTGGCCAGGTAATATTCGTCAATTACAAAATGTAGTGGAGCAGGTGGTTGCCTTAACACCAAGTGACGTTATATCTGAGCATTTAGTGCTTAGTGCGTTAAATAGCAATGAAAATAACGTTGAGCCACTTTCGCTTAACGACGCTAAAAAAGAGTTTGAGCGAGATTACGTTATCAATACCCTGAAAATGGCAGGGGGTAATGTGGCCGAAGGTGCAAAGCTTGCCAAGCGTAATCGTTCTGATTTTTATAAGCTGATTAAAAAGCATGAAATTGACGTAGATAGCTTAATGTAATTTTAAAAAAGGAAGTGAGCATGCAGTTATTTATGGTGTATTTAGGTGGGCGTATTCAAGGTTGCCACATAGAAATGCACGACGTACGCTTTGTGGTAGGTCAAAACATTGAGCAAACTTATAGCAAGCTTAAAAGTCAGTGGGTAGGCGACAAAAATAGCGTACACATGGATAGCTACATGGCGGTTAATCACATTGATGGTTATAAAGTCGAGGTAGTTGATAGTTATGTAGAGCAAAATAAGCAGCTTTATTTTGTTAACTTAGGTGCTTACAGAAGCGACTCACTAGCAGAGCAACACGACTTTGCTTTGTATGTTGCCAGCAGTAGTGAAGAAGCAAAACAGCGCGCTAAAAATGATTTACTAGCAGGGCTTAGCCATCTACACAAAGATGATTTACATGATGTTGATGATTGCTTTGCTATAGATTTACTCGATAGCCAGCTTAATATTAAACTAACCCCAAGTGGTCAAGCACAAACAATTAAACCTGACTGGTTTGGTTATCATGTATTATAATAAATGAGGATTTATTAAGTTTATTAGGATGTTGTGTGAAAAAGTATGCGTTTATACTTTTGCTAGTTGGCTTAAGTGGCTGTAAATCACTGTCAGGTTTACCGCCCGTTGTTGATTTAAATAAACTGGTAAAGCAAATAAAAAACGATCCTACTGACGTGGTTGCAATTCACAAGCAAGCACAAAAAACACACCGTTCTATTAAGGCACAGGTTGGTAGCGTAAAACAGCTTTTAGCCGCATTAGAAAGCGTTGTTGGGCGCAAGTGGGGTAAACAAAACACTCAGCAACCTAGTGCCAAAAAATACGTAAAATACAGTAATGATTACCAAGCTCGTGCCATTATTGATTTTGAGCAAGGCACTGTAAAAGTAGAAACCATCGCGTTAAAAAATACAATAAGCTTGTTACAGCAGGCCATTGTTATGACTTTACTGACCTCTAGCGATCCCGATAAAACCGATATTTTTACCAGCGAAGCGCCAATTTTAGAAGGCGAGCCGTTTTTATACCAACAAGTGCTCGATCAAGATAAGTTACCCATAAAATATAGCTGGCGTGCTAATCGATTTGCGCGTTATTTAGTAAATAATAATTTAAAAAAGCAACGTCAATATGGGCACGTTATTTCGTCGGTTAGCTTTGATTTAGTAGAGCAAAATGCTCATTTAAGAAAGCAAAAGTACAGTGCTTATGTGCTGGCGGCTGCAAAAAAATATCAAATATCGGCAGCACTTATTTATGCCATTATTGAAACCGAAAGTAGCTTTAATCCACATGCGGTGAGCTCATCAAACGCCTATGGATTAATGCAAGTGATCCCGGCTACCGCAGGGCGCGATGTATACCAAAAAATAAAAAAAGTACCTGGGCAGCCAACCAAAGCAGTATTGTTTAATCCAAAATATAATATCGATATAGGCAGCGCCTATTTAAGTATTTTAAAAAATAACTACTTAAACAAAATTAGTACCGACAAAAGTAAGCACTTTGCCATGATCTCGTCTTATAACGGCGGGGCGGGTAATGTACTGCGCATATTTAATAAAAATAGAAGTGTGGCGTTTTCACAAATAAACCAGCTTACTGCAAGCCAGTTTTATAATATTCTCACCACTAAGCACTCACGTGCAGAATCAAGACGCTATTTATACAAAGTCACTAAAGCAGAAAAAAACTATCAGTAACTTATTTACTCATCATTTTCTTGTTGTTCACTTTTGGCTGCCATTTTAAAGGCTACTATTACTAAGCCAAACATAGCAAATGGGATTGCAGCTAACAAATACTCAACCAAATGGCTGTCTTGAAAATTAGCCTGTAGCAAGAAATGCCCTGCAACACACATAATAATAACCACCAAAAGGATGGGCAGTAACATAAGTTCTTTTTTTGCTGAGTGGTTTTTCATTCGCTGTTAGGTATTAAAAAATAATGCGCTATTGTAATGAGCTTAATAAAGCTTGGCAAACAACACAGATTTTTTAATGACTATTAGGTATGATTAACATCAAAGAAAAGCTTAAAAGTAGTGGTTGGGAATAAAGTGCAACAGAGTTTAAAGCAAGTTTACCTAGTGGGTGGAGCAGTGCGAGATAAACTGCTAAACATACAATCAAAAGATAATGACTATGTTGTTATTGGTGAAACGCCAGAGACAATGGAAGCGCTCGGATTTTTACCCATTGGCAGCGATTTTCCAGTTTACTTACACCCAAACACTAAAGAAGAATATGCACTAGGGCGCACTGAGCGTAAAAGTGGTAAAGGTTATACCGGCTTTGTGGTGGATGCCAGCCCAAACGTAACTCTTGAAGAAGATTTAGCACGCCGAGATTTAACCATTAACTCTATGGCACTAGACGAAAACGGCACCATTATTGATCCTTTTAATGGTCAAGCTGATTTAAAAAATAAAATACTGCGCCACACCACACACGCATTTGTAGAAGACCCTGTTCGGGTATTGCGTATTGCTCGCTTTTTAGCGCGTTATGGTAGCGACTGGTCTATTCATCCAAGTACTACTGCATTAATGCATGAGCTTAAAAATAAAGGCGAGTTGGAACATCTAGTACCAGAGCGAGTCTGGCTTGAAACAGAAAAAGCGCTTGGCGAAAAACACCCTGAGCTTTATTTCCAAGCATTAGATGGGTTAGGTATTTTTCCTGAAATAGAGCAGATGAAAAACACCCCGCAGCCGGCAAATCATCATCCCGAGGGCGATGTGTTTGTCCATACCATGCTAGTGCTTAGACGAGCAGCCGATTTAGGCTTTAACCTAGAAACGCGGTTTGCCGCCTTAACCCATGATTTTGGTAAAGCACTAAGCTATAAAAAACGCGGTAATTTACGCGGCCATGAACGTGAAGGGGTTGCTGTAGTTGAGGCGTTTTGTGAACGTTTAAAAGTACCTAATCGCTTTCGTGATATAGGCGTGCTTACCAGTGATAACCATACCCTTTGCCACACGCTTGAACAGTTAAGACCGCAAACTATTCATAAATTAATCGTCACTAATTTAAATGCGCTAGTGCATCCAGAGCGTTTTATTGCCTTTACTCAAGCGTGCCAGTGTGATGCACAAGGACGAGGCGAAACGCTGGTGGATAAGCCCTATCCACAAGCCGCTAAATTACGTGCTATTCACAACGAACTACAAAAAATGGATAAAAAACAGATAGTGCAAGACGCGCTTAAAAGCGGCAAAAAAGGCCCCGAAATAGGCGAAACGGTTAAGCAGGCTGAAATAGACTGCATTAAAGCGTTTTTACAGCTTAACTAATGGGGCGGGGGTTAAGCCCTTGCCTGCATCGCATGCTTTGTAGAAGCTTTTGCTCTTTTTAGAGCGCTTGCTGGTGATTGTTCATTCGCTGTATTTGGGCGATATAAATCAAGAATAAATTCTATTTCTTCACGTTCTAATAATTCGTTCATAGTTTTTCCTCCTAGAGAATAACCGTTACCTTAAGATTGAACGAATGAATTAAAAGTGAATAGTTACATTTGTGCATAACTTAAATTGTAACTGACAGACTTTACGAGCAAGCGATTTATAGCTAAACCGCTTTATTTAATTACTCAAAGGCAAGCTCACAGTAAATACCACCCCATTACCTTGCTCATTATTGTGCGCCGTTACTGTACCTTTGTGGTAATCACACACTAGTCTTACAATATAAAGCCCTAAGCCTAAATGCGGTTGTTGCTGCATTTGTTGGCTGCGCACCGATACCATAGAATCAAAAATATGTTCAGTAAGTCCCTCAGGCAATAAAGTACCTGTATTACTTACCGTTAATGTTGCTTTGCTTTCATTTTGCTTAAGGCTGACTTCAATTGCGGTGTTAGCTTCACTAAATTCCAAGGCATTATTAATCAGCTTATCGAGCAGTTGCGCTATAAATTCAGGGGCACCTTGCATCAATAGTGTGCTTTGGCAAATGTTGAGTGTAAATAACTGGTTAGGATAAGTAAGTTGATAGCCCTGCATACAGCCACTAATTACTTTTTGTAAATCAAACGACTCCGGCTCATTGCTTTGAATACTTTGCTCAAGGCGGGTTGCCTCGCTCATGGTGGTAATTATTTTTCCTAAGCGCTCAACCCCTTCGCTGGCACGTTCAAGGTATTTTTGACTCAGTTCACTTTGCTGCAAGCTTTGTAAGTTTTCAAGAGATGAACGGACAACCGCAACCGGTGTGCGCAGCTCGTGAGATAAGCGCGACGACATATTTTCTAAATAATCGGTATAGCCACCAAGTCGGCTCACTATATTTGAAAAGCTACGCGACAGGTCGCCAATTTCGTCATTGGCATCGCTGTAATTTATATGGCCTGTTACTCGTCCTTGCGCATCAATGGCTTGCTCTGCTGTATCTCGTAGTCGCCTAATACGGCTCGATATACGCGAAGCAAAAAAGAACAAAGTGACTGTGCCAATTAACATGACCGCTAAAATCACATTAAATAGTTTTTCCAGCGATTTATTACGCAGTGTACGCACGCCATTGGTGGTTTCTTCAGCTATAACTGCCCCAATAACCTTATCCTCGATCCAAATAGGATACGCAGCCGATAATATCACCGCTTTGTTATCGGGAGTGAGTCGCCAAGACGAGGCCGGTTGACCTTTCAGTGCTTTGGCTAAATGAGCGCCTTGCATTGAAGCTACATCGTGTAAGGTATCTATAAATTCATCTTCAGGACGGGTTAAAATTTTATAATACAAAGGATGTAAATAGGCCTGTTCAAAGCGCTGCCACGCAGTTTTTGGCGCTTGATTTTTTAGCCCATCGGCCCATACGCCATCGGCATTTTGAATACTGCCCGATTGCGCTAATACACGGTGATGATTATCGACCACCCATATGCGACTGCCGCTGTGTCCCATGCCTTTTAATATACGGTTTATTTCAGGGGAGGGCACCAGTACCGAACCTAAATCATTCGGGTTATTTAAGTTCGATGTAGACATAATACTAGGGGTTTGGTTTGGCTGTTTACTATCAACATCGGCAATGGCAAATCCCAGTTTATTGCCAAGCATACTCAAAGGAAAGCGCAGCTCAAGGTTATAACCTGTTTCAGTTTGTTTAAAGAAACCCTGAATTTTAGTAAAAGGCATTTTACTATTGGCATCAAATGCGTTGACCCAGCCATCTTGGCGCGGAGCAATAATATAAGTATTAAATTGCCCATCAGGGTTTTTTAGGCCAATTTTTATGTAATCGTTATTGGTAATGCTGAGGCTATTTTTAGCACGGTAAATTACAGTGTCATCTGTGACTTTAAATACAGCATATAAGTAATTATCAAACTTACCTACCATGTGGCTAAATGATAAGTTGTTTAGTTGATGGTTATCATTGGCTGTTTGTAAGTAGCGTTTGTCATAAAGCCAAAATAGCGATTGGTAAGCGTCCCAGTCGTTGAGTTTGCCATCGAGTTGAATTGGACTCTTTAAATTATAAGCATAGAGATCGCGGCCTTTTACAACTTGATCTAAAAAGTTGGTTTGTTCGTCAAATAAAGCGGGGCGTTCGTGCAGGGCCGTTGCCAGTGCGCGTGTAGTACCTACGAGCGTTTTTTCTTGGCCTTGGCGTAAAAACTTTTCCATTTCCCATACGTATTCGTAGCCTAGCCATGGCAACAAAAACAAAAAACACGAAAGTAGAATAAATTTACTGCGTAGGCCAAATCTCAGCATGTGGGTTGCTCCCACCTGTAACCCATGCCATACACGGTATCAATGCAGTCAAACTGGCTATCGAGTGCTATAAACTTTTTGCGAATGCGTTTTACATGAGAGGTAATGGTGCTGTCGTCTACATAAATTTTAGCATCGCTCATTAACTCATTACGGCTTTTAACGTGGCCAGGTCGTTGGGCGAGTGAATGCAGCATCCAAAACTCAGTTACGGTTAAATCAACCAACTGTTGCTGCCAAAGCACCTGCATGCGTTGCGTATCGAGTGTTAGTTGACCGCGAATTATTAATGCGTTGGCATCGGCGGGTTGCTCTAATGCTTCCATGCGGCGAAATAGCGCACCAATACGCGCGGCTAAATGCGCTAAGCTAATATCTTTGGTTAGGTAGTCATCGGCGCCCATGCGCAGGCCGCATACGGTGTCTATTTCGCTGTCGCGAGCGGTTAAAAAAATAATTGGTAAGGTTTTAGAAAGTGAACGCAGTGTTTGGCACAGTAAAAAGCCGCCATCTATTTCATGGCCTAAACCAATATCAACAATGGCTAAATCGGGGAGTGCTTCTTTAAAAGCTACTTCTGCTTGAGGGCGGTTTTCATAACCACTTACCTGATAGCCTTGAGCGCTCAGCATTTCTATGTAGTTTTCGCGAATGGCAGTTTCATCTTCAACGATAGCTATTTTTTTCATTTTTTAATTACTCATATTGACTTAGGCGCACTATAGCGAAGTTTTTGCGCTAAGTAAGGTTAAAAACACAATTGCCATTTTTTTGCCACAATTGCTCAGCAGTTTGCCATTTTTACTCCCCTTTATTGCCACTTCATGGTGTTTTAATACAGCTATTGAAATTACCAATACAAAGCAAGTGCCAACCAATAGCTTGCCAACCATTATTAATAGTAAGGAATAGACCATGAAGAAAACATTAATCGCACTCACACTTGTTAGCACTTTTTGTACGCCAGTATTTGCTGCGGATACCCCATCAAAAGAAGCAAAAAAAGAAACAATTGTTGGCCTGAGCACCGGTGCCATTATTGGTGGTGTTGTTGGTGGGCCAATCGGCGCGTTTGTAGGCGCATTTGCTGGTGGTTTGATTGGCGATGCCAAGGTGGCTGAGCAAACCATTGCTGAGCAGCAGCAAGCTTTAACTGTAATGGCAGAGAAAACCAACGACTACCAGCACGTACTTAATCATAACAGTCACCTAGAGGCGCAACTTGAGCTACTGGCGCAACAAAATGAGCAATTAACGCAATCGCAGCTTAATAATTTATTGGCAATGACGGTGCAATTTAAAACAGGCTCTAGCGATATTGCTCCACATTTTGCCAATCAGCTTGATCAATTGGTAGCGTTATTAAAAAGCCAACCGCAACTCGCGCTCGATTTGAGTGGCTTTGCCGATCAGCGCGGTGCGGAGCAAGCGAACTTATTACTTTCAAAAGCCAGAGTAAACGCCGTACAAAGTTACTTAATTAAACAGGGGGTTAGTCATACACGTTTGAGCACACAAGCGTTTGGCGAGCAACAAAGCATAGCAAACAGTAACACCCTTGAAGATAACTTTTTTGACAGACGCGTTACCCTGACTACCCGTGCGCTTAATCAAACGACTGATCAAACAGCAAGCAATTAATCGCAAGGCGTTCGATGGAGTGATTTATGTTGAGTAAACCCACCAAAGTGCTTACCAAGGTAAGCCTTTTTATTTTTATTATCATCGTGCTTTTGGCCAGCTTTAAAAGCCATGCACAGTCGCCAAAACTATCTTTGTTTGATAGCCAAGGAGTGGCGGTAAATCCTGGGGTTATTTTAAAAAGCGATGCAAAAATGACCCTAACAGGGCTAATTAATCATGTTGTAGTAACGCAGCACTACATAAATGAAAACCCTTTTGCTGTAAATGCACGTTATGTATTTCCTTTACCCGATGAAAGCGCCGTGCAAGCAATGACCATGCGTATTGGCGAGCGAGTTATCAAAGGTAAAATAGCAAAAAAACACCAAGCTGAAAAACAGTACCAAGCTGCCAAAAAAGCAGGCAAACAAGCTTCATTGCTGCGACAGCAGCGTGCAAATATGTTTATTACAAATGTGGCAAATGTAGGGCCAGGAGAAGAAATAGTTATAACGCTTGAGTATCAAGAGATTATTGATTACCAACACGGAACCTTTGCGATTCATTTTCCAACCACAATTACGCCACGCTATCATGCAATAACAGGGGAAGTTAACGATGATCAAGATAAGCATGCGATAAAAAGCGCTAATGCACCTTTGTTCACTCCACAGGGTTGGTTAAGCCCTGTTTACACAAAACAAACCAATGAGGCGACAAATGCCAGCGATTTAAGCTTAACAATTAACATGGATATAGGCTTAGAATTGGTTGATATAAATGCTAAGTACCATCAAGTTAATATTGAAAACCCTGCATTTGGGCAATACAGCATTGTGCTAAAACCACAGCAAGCCATAAATAGAGACTTTGTACTTGAGTTTAAGCCACTTCAAATAGCGAAAGCGCAAGCTGCACTTTTTACTCAGCAAGCACAAAATGGTGAGCAGTATGCGTTAGCAATGTTAATGCCGCCAAGCGATAGTTTTACTCAATCTCAGCGTTTACCGCGTGAAATGGTGTTTGTAGTTGATACCTCGGGATCTATGCATGGGCAGTCTATTGAACAAGCTAAAAAAGCGCTGTTTTACGCATTATCATTATTAGATAGTGATGATAGCTTCAATATTGTCAGTTTTAATAATGAGGTTGCAGCCATGAGTGAGACCCCATTAATTGCCAGTGACTTCAATTTACGTCGCGCAGAGCGTTTTATTTATAACTTACAAGCCGATGGCGGAACTGAAATAAAAGGCGCACTTGATGCGGTACTTGATGGTACGCAGTTTGAAGGGTTTGTACGCCAAGTGGTATTTTTAACCGATGGTAGCGTAAGTAACGAAGATCAGTTATTTAAACATATTGCGCATACCTTAGGTGATAGCCGTTTATTTACTGTGGGCATTGGTAGTGCGCCTAACCGTTATTTTATGCGTCGTGCCGCTGATATAGGCAAGGGAACTTACACCTTTATAAGCAGTGCTCATGATGTGCAGCCGAAAATGCAGCAGTTGTTTGATAAACTTGCTCACCCGGCTATGACTAATTTAGCGTTAACAAATACAAATGGAGACAGCTTAGATTTTTGGCCCTCACCTTTGCCTGACCTATATTTTGCTGAGCCCATTATGGTGGCTATTAAATTAGACACTACCGATGCAATTACTTTTACGGGGCAAACGGCGCATGGGGAGTTTAAGGTTAAGCTTAATCCGCAAGCAAGTTCAAAAGCCACAGGAATTGATAAGCTTTGGGCACGGCAAAAAATAAAGTCGTTATTGTTATACAACCAACAAAGTGTTGTAAAACAGCAAGTGCAGCAGCTCGCGCTTGAGCATCAATTACTTAGCCCATTTACTGCGTTTATTGCTATAGAAGAGACGACCATAAAAGAAGTTGCTAAACAAAGCACACAAGTGGCTAATACTATGCCACAAGGAATGAGTATGCGCTTGCCGCAAACAGATGGGCAAAGCAAAATGCATATTGTGTTTGGAGCATTACTACTTCTAGGTGGTCTGTTGTTAGTAAGGCGCTGTAAATGAAAAAGTGGCTAAGCATAGGTTTACTTGCCTTAGGGCTGAGCTTGTTTGGCCATGGTGTATACATGCAGGCAAAGGCGTGGCTTGCACAAGTGTTAATAGAGCAAGCTTGGCAAACGACCCTTAAATCGCCCAATAAAAAAATTAAGCCGTGGTTTTATGCTGATAGCTACCCGGTGGCACAAATAATATGGCCAAAGCATAATAAACGACTAACCGTGCTTGATGGTGCAAGTGGTAGAAACTTAGCGTTTGCGCCGAGCCACTTTTTACCAGCTGGGGAGTTAGGTGGGGCTGATTTTGGTAACTCGCAAGGAGCACTTATTGCTGGCCACAACGATACCCACTTTGCGTTTTTAAAAAACGCTAAAGTGGGGGAGCAATTTTCTCTACAACTTAAAAATGGCCAAGTGCAGCATTATTCAGTAACACATGTTGAGGTAATTAATCAGTACAACACCGATTTTTTGCAGCAATCAGGGTTGTATTTATTAACCTGTTACCCTTTTGATTCACTGGCCTCGGGTACCGATTTAAGATGGTTAGTGTCGGCAGAAATATTCTCACCCGAAGTTGAGTTAGGAATATCGACCACTAGTTCTTGATGGCGTTGGCTAATCATTACGCCTATAAACACCACAAATATGCTGATCCACTGCCCAAGAGTTAGTACTTCGTTGAGGATAATGGCTGACAAAATTAAAGTGAAAATAGGGATTAAATTAGAATAAGCCGCGGCGGTTAATACCGACACTTTACTAATCGCATAGTTGTACATGCCGTACCCACCCAAAGTAACACAAGAGCCTAAGTACAAAATGCTCATTAGTGCGGTTAAATCGTGTTGATTTTCACTGGGTAGGTCAATAAATAATAAAAACGGAGCAAAAAACAAACTACCACTCACGCCTTGCAGAGCAATTAATGTGAGCGGGGAGTAGCGGTTAGCTAAATGTTTTATACACACGGTATAAAATGCCGCGCACACCATGGCCATTAATTCTAAAAAATTTCCCAGTAATGGGTTTGGGGCTTGGCTTGAACTCGGTGAGAGCAAGGTCAGTAAAATACTGCCGCCAATACACAGCGTAAAACCCACCACAATAGCTTTACTAATATGCTCTTTGAGCATGAAAAATGCTAAAAATGCCACAATAATGGGTAAACAAGAAACAATCACCCCCGCTTGAGACGCTGAGGTATATTCCATTGCGTGGCCTTCAAATAAAAAGTACAAGCAAGGCTCTGCCAGCGACATGCCTAATAAGTACTTCCAATCGCCTTTTAAATATTCAAAGCGAATTACGTAACGCCATAAACATAACGAAATCAGTAAAGTGGTGAGCATACGTAAAAATATCACCAAGGCAGGGTCATAAATCGCAATCGCGTATTTAAGTGCAATAAAGGAGCTACCCCACAAAAAGGTGGCAATAATTAAACATAAACTGGCAGGCATAAGGCGTAATTTAAACGGTTGAATATAGTGCGATCCTAGCACGCAGAGGGGGTGATTGAATATTTTTTACTTGTTCAAAACCCCCGAGCTGGTATAAATAAATTCATTATTTATTGCGCTAAGTAAAAAACATGCAAAGGGATCAGGTCGTAGTTGTAAAGCTAGGTACAAGCGTACTCACTGGCGGTACCGATAAGTTAGACAAAGCACATATGGTGGAACTTGTTCGCCAATGCTGTGAGCTAAAAAAGCAAGGTCATCAGGTTATTTTAGTATCAAGCGGTGCGGTTGCTGCCGGTCGCGAACAGCTATTAAAACCCTGTGGGCGCACATTAATAGACAAACAAATGTTGGCCGCCATTGGACAGGGGCAACTCATTCATATTTGGCAAAGCTTATTTGCGTTGTATGGCATTAACGTCGGGCAAATGCTACTAACGCGCGCGGATGTTGACGACAGAGAGCGCTATTTAAATGCCCGCGATACCCTCAATGCCTTATTAAATTATGATGTTGTGCCGATCATTAATGAAAACGACGCGGTTGCTACTAGCGAAATAAAAGTAGGTGACAACGATAACTTGTCGGCATTGGTGGCTATTTTGGCCAATGCCGATAAATTACTATTGCTGACCGATCAACAAGGGTTATTTACCAGCGATCCGCGCACTGACATTAACGCCACCTTGATTGACGAAGTTACGCATATTAATGATGAGTTACGCCAACTTGCGGGTGGCAGTGGTACAAACCTAGGCACAGGGGGTATGGCAACCAAACTACAGGCAGCCGATATTGCCAGAAGAGCTGGGGTTGAGGTGATTATTGCCAAAGGCGCTGATGAAAACGTGATTTTAAAATGCATGAGCGAGCAACTGCCAGGCACCCGTTTTTTAAAACTTACCGCCCCTAAAGATGGCCGAAAAAAATGGTTATTAGCAGGGCCTAAAAGTAGCGGCCAAATTTTAATTGATGCCGGTGCGGTGCATGCATTGCAATCTAAGGGCGCCAGTTTACTTGCTAAAGGCATTACGCGTGCAATAGGTGAATTTGAACGTGGAGATTTAATTAACTTAATTGATGTAAACCAGCAAATTATTGCACGCGGGTTAACTCGCTTTAGTCATCTTGAAATCGATAAAATAAAAGGCGCACACTCTAATCAAATCAGCCATTTACTTGATTACGATAGCGGCGTGGAAGTGCTACACAGAGATGATATGGTGGTGTTGTAATTAAGCACTTTTTTAACGATATAGCGCAACGTATAATCCGCTTATAGTGTTGCGCTTTTTTGTGTTAAAATCTTGCACCTTAAATTTGTTGTAAAGAGTATTGAAGATGAAATTAGTTCGCTGGGTTTTAGGTTGTATCATCTTATTTTTTAATTTTGTTTTTACGCCGCGTAGCAAAAAACGTGATCCGCAAGAGCAAACTAAGCTTGATCAGCAAACCGCACAATTTAAGCTCTATCAATTCAAAGCATGCCCTTTTTGTGTAAAAGTGCGCCGTTCAATTAAGCGTGAAGGCTTAAAAATTGAAACACGCGATGCAAAAAATGATGAGCAATACCGCCAAGAGCTATTAGAGCAAGGCGGAAAAGTTAAAGTACCTTGTTTACGTATTGAGCAAGATGGCCAAGTAAAATGGCTTTATGAATCAAACGATATTATTGCTTACTTAAACAAAGTAGCCGCTTAAAATATTTATTGGTATTTCATACCATCTCACTTATTAAAAGAGACATTACCATGACAATTCGTACCCGTGTTGCTCCGTCGCCAACTGGTGACCCGCATCTTGGCACCGCTTACATTGCCTTATTTAACTACTGTTTTGCTAAACAGCAAGGCGGTGAATTTGTACTTCGTATTGAAGATACTGACCAAGTTCGCAGCACACCTGAATCTGAACAAGCCATCATGGATAGCTTACGCTGGTTAGGCCTTGAATGGGATCATGGTCCTGATATAGGTGGTGAGTTTGGTCCATACCGTCAATCTGAGCGCAGTGATTTATATAAAAAATACGCTCATCAGTTAGTTGAAGACGGCAAAGCGTTTTACTGTTTCGCAACCAGCGAAGAACTGGACCAAATGCGTGAAGAACAAATGGCCGAAGGTCTGCGTCCTAAATACGATGGTCGTGGCTTAAACCATACAGAAGACGAAATTAAAGCAAACTTAGCAGCGGGTAAACCTTACGTTATACGTATGAAAATCCCAAGCGAAGGTACCTTTAAGTTTAACGATTATCTACGCGACGAAATTGAGATCCCGTGGGAAAACGTAGACATGCAAGTGCTATTAAAAGCGGATGGTTTTCCAACGTACTTTTTAGCTAACGTGGTGGATGATCACCATATGCAAATTAGCCACATTTTCCGTGGTGAAGAGTGGATAAACTCAGCGCCTAAGCTATTAAAACTGTATGAAGATTTTGGTTGGGAAGCACCGGTACTAGGTCACTTACCATTATTGCGTAATCCAGATAAATCAAAACTGTCTAAGCGTAAAAACCCAACGTCTATTAATTACTACAAAGAAATGGGTTACCTACCAGAAGCGGTACTAAACTACTTAGGCCGTATGGGTTGGTCAATGCCTGATGAGCGTGAAAAGTTCACCCTTAATGAAATGATTGAACATTTTGACATGAAGCGTGTATCGCTTGGTGGCCCAGTATTCGACGTAGACAAGTTAAGCTGGTTAAACGGTATGTGGATCCGCGAAAACTTAACTGATGCAGAGCTAATGCAGCGTTTTGTTGACTGGAAATTTAATGGCGACATGCTGGCTAAAGTATTACCAGAAGCTAAAACGCGTATAAATACACTCTCTGACATGGTTGATTTAGCAGGGCACTTTGTAGGCGGCATCCCGACTTACGACCCAGCGCTATTAACAGCCGGTAAAGCTGATGAAGATGTTATTCGCCAAGCATTACAATTTTTTGTATGGCAGTTAGAAGGCTTACGTAGCTTTGAAAAGCCAGCTATTTTTGCAATTGCAAAAGAAGTAGCCACTTTCCACGAGCTTAAAATTAAAGACTTCTTAGAGCCTATATTTGTGGCTATTACCGGCAAAACATCATCAACTTCGGTATTAGATGCAATGGAGATTTTAGGATCAGATCTATCGCGTGCACGTTTACGTGTTGCGCTTGCCCATTTAGGTATTTCTAAAAAGCAGGCTAAAAAAATAGAACGCGCATACCGCGATTACCCAAGTGCGTAATCGCGTATATAGATTCAAAAGCCGCTTAATTTAAGCGGTTTTTTTGTGCCTGTAATTCTAAGATGGAGTTGCCAGCATAGGGTAAGTAAATAAGAAAAAGTGAAACACATTAACAAGCCAATGACATAAAATGGCCCATTCTAATCGGCTAGTTTTATAGTAAATATAGCCATAACCAAAACCTGCAACGGCCGCCACAAGCATATAATGAGTACCCGCTGAAAAGTGTGCCAGTGAAAACACACAAGTACTGATCACCGGTGCCAGTAATGCAAATCTGCTCGGGGTTATTAGTTTTGAAAGCTTAGTTTGTATCACCCCCCTAAATAATGCCTCTTCTGCAACGCAGGTAAAAAGTAGGTTGATAGCTATAAATAACAACCAAAATTCAGGTACTTTTGGCGCAAATTCAACAAGGTTTAACGTTAAAGCAGTTATAAGCGCCGCTAAAATAGTGATAATTATGATTAAAGCAGGGTAGCCGATAGTCACTGGCTTTGCCGTTTTGTTTTTTGCAAAAAAATAAGCGCTCAGCATTAAACCCGCTAATGCTTTATCAAAATTAGCATACAAGGTAAATGCAATTGCGTTACTGGTGACTTGTTCATTAACAACAATTGGCAGGTTATTAAAACCCGCAAACCAGTGTAAGGCCAACCCGAGTGAGGCTATTATAAATAAAGACGTTAGAACATTACGTTTTAACGCTGAGGTTGCCAATAGCATAAAGTGAAACAATCCCACATAAACAGCTATAACAGCAACCGCGGTTAAGTTTATATATTCTTGATAATAGGCAGTAATAACACTTAGCAGTAATAAGTATTGCCATAATGGTTGGCGAAATACAGTGAGTTTACACTGTGGGAAAACACATAAAATAGCGGCAGCTAAAAAGTAAAAAGTCATTGGCAAATACAGCTTGTTGTTTGATAGGGGAAATGAGAAAAAACGAATTACATAGCGTTATAGTCTCAATTAGATAATTTTGAGCTATTAATAATTATAGGCTTGTCCGGTACAAATAACGGCTAAATCACAATTGTAGCGGGATACTGATTGGCACTGCTCTAGTGTAAATGCATTGCCACCTAAATAAAGCACATCGTTTTTAAGGGATTCTATAGCTTGTGATTTCAAACGGTTATAGCTAATTGAGGATGTTCGCGTATCATCTGATACATCGCAGCTTTCGCCTTTTATTCCACCAAGGGGGCTTGCACCTCTATCGAGAGCGTCCTGAACACTGTAAAACTGCTCTAGGCCACGTTTTTTAATGTGGCTTGAAACGTGTTCTGATAAAACCTCGTCGTCGATATTGGTTGTGTAAGTAACGTTATTACAGCCAGTTAAAAATGAAACCGCGCATATTAATAAAGAAAAATACTTCATTAGTTAATCCCTTAAACTCGTATTTGCCTAATTTACTTAGTAAATTAGCGAGTTGCAAATTATCATTTTTCGCCTTTATTAAACAGATTCGACCTCTCAAGATTTTTTTTCTGGTAGTATAGCTAGGTTATAAGCAGTTTAAGCAGTGAACACACTATGTTAAGTCCTTACTATCAGCAGCATGCTGATTATGTTTCAATTTCTCGTGAGCAAGGTTGTCGCTTTGCTAAATGTGTAGCCGACGACTACAACCCGCTTCATGATAAAGACGCTAAAAAGTTTTGCGCACCAGGAGACTTACTTTTTTCTCTAGTGTTAGACCGCTATGGCATTAGTGAGCGAATGGAGTTTACCTTTGCCGGTATGGTTGATGAAAATACCAAGCTAAATTTTCCAGAACAACCTGGAGAAGAGTTTGATGTAAACCATGGCGAAAAAGTAATTTTAAAGGTTAAACGCGACGGTAAAACCAGTAAATGCCCAACACTTACAAACAGTCTAATAAAAAATTATGTTGAGTTCTCAGGTGCTGCGTTCCCGCATGTAATTATTCCTTTAATGGGCAAGCAAGAGGTAATGATAAATCCTGCGCGCCCTATGATTATTTATGAATCAATGATCATTAACCTTAATAACATTGATATTAAATCACCGACCCTAGAGTTTGCAGAGCCAAGCTTTGAATACGCTGGTAAACGCGGCAAAATAACCTTGCGCTTTAATTTATTAGAAAACGGCGAAAAGGTGGGTTTTGGTGAAAAACACATGGTGGTATCGGGTATTCGTGAATACTGTCAAAGCACCGTAGATGATTTAATTGCATTTTATAATGAGCGTAAAGCCACATTAAAACCGGCTTAAATACTTCATTTTACTTAGGCGCTATTTAGCGCCTTTTTTATTACTTAAGCTCAGGTATAATAGCGTTCTTTGTTATTTTAAAGCCAAGCTTATGTCTGCCACATCGTTCTCATCACTAGCCCTAGACCCGTTACTATTAACGGCAATAGAGCAAAATAATTACACTACGCCTACCGCCATTCAGCACAAAACGATACCGCCAATTTTAGCGGGCAAAGACGTTATGGGCAGCGCTCAAACTGGTACTGGTAAAACAGCCGCTTTTGTTTTGCCGCTATTACATAAGCTTTTAAATACCGCTAAAAAAGACGAACCAGGCATTGCCCGTGTGGTTATTTTAACGCCCACTAGGGAGCTTGCTCAGCAAGTATTTGCAAGCTTTGAAAAATACGCACAAGGTACAGATATAAAAGGTGCACTTGCCTATGGTGGCGCAAGCATTGGCCCACAAATCAAAGCACTTAAAACAGCGCAAGTAATAGTGGCAACGCCAGGGCGCTTGCTTGATCACATAGTGAAGGGCAGTGTGGTGCTTTCAAGCGTGGACTCTTTAGTATTTGATGAAGCAGACCGTATGCTTGATATGGGTTTTATTGACGAAATTAGACGAATACTGCGTCACATCCCAGGCGATCGTCAAACCTTACTGTTTTCAGCCACCTTTGATGACAGTGTATTTGAGTTAAGTAAAAAATTACTTAAAGACCCTGAGCTTATTGAAGTTGATAAGCGTAACTCTGCTGCTGTAGAGGTTGAACAAGTTATTTACGCAGTAGATGAAGACAGAAAGCGCGAGCTGGTATCGCACATGATTGGCATGAAAAACTGGCGCCAAGTGCTTATATTCACCCGCACTAAACAAATGGCCGATAAGCTTGCCAAAGAAATGTGTAAAGATGGTTTAAAAACCGAATCTATTCATGGTGATAAATCACAAGGTGCTCGCGACCGCGCTCTTCATAACTTCAAAGAAGGCAGTACACGTGTTCTAGTGGCCACCGATGTAGCAGCGCGCGGTTTAGATATACCGGCACTTAAATATGTAATTAACTTTGAATTACCATACATAGCTGAAGATTATGTACACCGTATTGGCCGTACAGGGCGTGCTGGCGAGCAAGGCCTTGCTATGTCGCTAGTGAGCTTAGATGAGCAATGGCTGCTTGAAGAAATTGAAGTACTGCTTGATACGCGTTTAGCCCCACAATGGCTTGAAGGCTACGAGCCCGATTTAAATAAGCCACCTAAAGATAACCGCAAAAATACCAACAAAGCGCGTAAAGATCGCGATAAAAAACGTATTACAGGGCAAAGAGCGCCGAATAGAAGACGCAAATAAAAGCTTAGGACTTCACCTAACAGCGATAACCAGTCATTCAGGTGTATCGTCATTAACTTAGTAAGAGTAAGAGGGCGCTTTCCTCTTATTAGCATGTTTAAATAAGCTGCAGTAAGCATAATATTTATAGTTGGCATTGATTTACACTATTTGCTATTAATATACGTTCACTGCGCCACTACAGCTCTATTTATATGAACTATTCTGTTCGAATGGTAAACAAAGTTTAAGAAAAATGGATGGGGTTGCATAAGGATTTGTAAGTAGAAAGTTTTTTGGTTAATTTTCATAAATCGTAACGGAAACGGATATTTAATATGGTAGATATTACTACACCAGAGCTTGCTATAGGTAAAGCTTTTGGGCGCCTAATTACAAAAGACATTTACGAATTATTAAAAGGGTATACTTCTTTACAAAGAAAAATAAAGAAATTGAAAACTGATGAGGTATACCTCAAAGCTTCAAAAATAAGTAAAGTAAAAACGATATGGCAAATGAGTAAAGAGGTGGATTTAAATACCTTTTACCACCCCACTAGTATAGTTGCTGAGAATAGCAACATTACTGTTACAGGACTCAAATCTTTTCCTGAAAATTGTAAAGTAGTCATCCAAGGTACAGCTGGGCAAGGTAAATCTATACTGCTTCGTTATATAGCGAGCGAAGAACTTAAGCATGGTACTGTCTTGCCAATTTTCGTTGAACTAAGGAAAATATCAGAGAAAAATAGTTTAGAAAATCTAATTATTGATGGTTTTAAACAGCTAGGTTTGAAGGTCGCATCTGATGAATTGGACCCTATTCTAGAGACTGGTAGGTGTATTTTACTACTGGATGCATTCGATGAGTTAGGGTCTAATAAAGTTCAGGATACTATTACTTCAATTGAGTCTTGGTGTTGCAAGTTCCATAACTTGCCAATTATCGTTAGTTCTCGGCCTGAGGGGGCAATTCAAAGTAGTGCTCACTTTAGTGTATTTAATATAAAGCAGCTCGAAAGCCCTGATTTTAAGCCTTTACTAATGAAGTTGTTTGACTCTGATAAAGAGAAAGTTCAGGCGATTCTTACAAGCATCAATGGAAATAGTATCCAAACGCTCGTATCAACACCATTGCTATTAACGTTATTGGCAATTCATTATGTCGAGGAGGGAGAGGTTCCTCAAAGTTTAGCTGGATTTTATGAAAAGCTATTTCATATCATGTGCTCTAGACATGATTCTTCAAAACCAGGGTATGTGAGAGAGTTTTATTCAAAACTAAATAAAGATGATTTAAATAATGTATTTAATGTGTTTTGTTTCGAATGTGCACGAAAAGAATACACATCATTATCATTTGAAGAGGCGAAAAATTTAGCTGAAAAAGCTATTAAGCAAATAGGAAATAGTGATGAAAGTGCGACTCTATTTTTAGATGACATAGTCAAAGTGACCTGCCTATTATTGAAAGAAGGACATCAGCTTCACTTTATCCATAGAAGTATTATGGAGTTTCATGCTGCTAAATGTATTTCTAAAATGCCAGAAAATGTAAAAGCCAAATTCTACCATCATGCTCTAGATACATTTCCAAAATACAAGCAGGAATTAGAGTTTCTGTCCTCACTTGATAATTTGATGTACATTGAATTCTATAAGATTCCTCTTTTTGAGAAAATACTAAATGAGTTAAATGATTCGTATGGACTTTCTGAACTATTGTTAACTATTGAAAACAAAAGAATAGTTGGCACTCAGCATCCAAATACTGGAGTTCCTGCGTTATTATCTACTTATTTTCATGATGAATTTATGAATTACCATACTGAACTTTTCGATACAAATTTACAAGGTACTATAAGTTCAGACAATGCAGACGGTGAAGAACTTTTAGACGTTAGTGTTAATGATTTGTTACGGGCTGGTTGTGAACATAGTTTGCCTTTCGAGCTACCTTTTTCTAATCTGCGATCATCAATAAACTCTTTGTTCAATGAAACTAAGATATATATTGGAAATGAAAAAAATAAATTCAACGAAATTGAATTTTTTTAATATTGCACTAGCTTTGGCGTACTTTGTAAGGTTTTTAAATTAAATGTAAATTGTTATTTTTAATTTAACCTTACTCGAACGTGCTATCAAGTACGCCCAAATAAACCTAAAGAGTTAAAGGGATCACTCATTAGAAAGTTCTGGTCAAGCAGGCAGCTGTGTTTTCTTGGTATTTCATTAAAAAAACCAAGTGTTCTAACTTTTTAAACTCACTTTTAATATGGCTATACATCCAGTAATGACGTCGTTTGGTGTGAATATGCATCATGGTTTGAATAAAGAATGCCATATGAATTTAGGCGGTTTAATTAAGCATTCTTGATGATTATTAAGGCCCTTGGCTTTCGCCTCTGATATCGTTTAGTACCAATGTCAGTCCAGTTTTTGACAGAGCCAATGCCTGCGCTATGATAAATCCGTGGTCTATGTTTTCACATAACCAGCCCCTTATGGCTCAGAGAGAAGTGAATGAGAGTTAATGGGGTCAAACCTTGACTTCATACATTAAAAATCTTCAATGTCTGCTCATGGCACTCAGCTGATAGTCGGTATAGAGTGGTTCAACTTACAGTGTAAAGCAGTTATTTATATCGCTGACGTGGTAAGTTGGATTGTTTCTGATAAATTCATCATTTTTGTCGGATGGCGTTGCTCCGCCACTTATCCGACCTACGTCAAAATGTAGGTTGGTTAAGCCGAAGGCGCCACCCAACAGGCTTTCAAATTCACTTTTTATCCGCTCATAGCACAAATGCGACCATCAGCTTTGATAAAGTCCTACAGTTCAAACCTGACAGAACAAAGTTAGTACTTATTAAAATAAACGAAGCTAACTACTTGAACTGGCTTGTTCTATGTTGCTTATTATTGTTGCCCGAACCCCGAACCCCGAACCCCGAACCCCGAACCCCGAACCCCGCAATTAAGCTATCAGTTTCTCCGCAAGGTTGAGTTCCATTGTGGCTTTTAGTAAACGGTATAAGTTAATTGACGCGTCAATTTCTTCTTTACGGTTAGTTAAGCTTTCAATATTTAAACCCAGCGGCACACCTAAGTGCGCACAGCTTTTTAAAATTGAGTCGAGGTTTTCGCGGCAAATACGCACCGATTCGCTTAATGTATTTTCCGAATCAAGCATGCGCCATTTAGTTGCCTCTGGCACTGAGATGCCTAGCCACTGCATAAACTCCAAGGTTTTTTCACCACCACAAGGCGTAAAGGTTAATATAATCCGATTAGGTGTCAGGCCTTGTGCTTTGCATGTGCGCGCGTAACTGGTTATTAAATCTATAGTTGCTTGTGCGTTGTACACGGCTTGAGAGATAAAAAACTGGCACCCTTGTGCTGTTTTTTCTATTAAGCGTTGGTGCTCGTTGCGCTTATTGGCATGGCGCTCAGCAATGGTTACACCACCTAAAAAGAAGTCTTCTGACTGCTCTGCTAGTGTTTTGTAGGCATTCGGTAAGCTCAGCTTTATATCACCCGCTGATGATGGGCTGCCCACTAACACTACGTTTTTTAAATCGTAGTCATTTTTAGTTTCATCTAACCACGCTTTAAACTCACTCACACCGCGCTGAGCTACACTTTTATAAGTAATTACATCAAGATCAGATAAGCCTCGTAAGAGTTGACTGTACTCGCGCGGATCAACTGTTTGCTTAAATGCAAATGGACGCGCTTGCTCTGTACGGCTGCTTTCATCTTGAATGTCATAAATAATCACACCGTCATATTCAATTTCGTGTAAACGGCCTAATAACTTTTCGGCAATGATTTTTAATTGCGCTTTATCAGTCCCAATTTTTGGCGGTGTTGTGCCAATTAGGTAAACACCTTGGTTGGTGTCCTGTATTTTTTCTTGAAGTGATAAAGCCATAATCCCCATTCCAGCTTAATTTGTGATGATGGATTTAATATAGCAGCCATTTAGACGTCTAGATAGATTTATTTATTGAAAGTTTCTCAATTAACGTGAATTATTTTCATAGTTAAATCTGAAAAGAGTTAACTGACACAGTTGTTTACATAATTAATAGGCTTAGGGCTCTTATATTTAATTACTTTACGGCATACTTAGTTTGGTAAATGTTTTAAAAATTGCTCAATTTAAAAAGGGATAACAATGAAATTTAAATTATTGGCAACTAGCCTAGCGGTATCGCTGGCCTTAACCGGTTGTGCTATGCAGCAAAGTCAAAACACGCAAACAGCAGCTCAACAAGAACAAGTTAATAAAGCAGATGAGCGTGTTTTTTCACAAGATTACCTAATAGAAGAGCTAGATAACGGCCTACGTGTGATGGTAGTTAAAACCGATTACCCAGATGTAGTATCGCTACAAATACCTGTATCTGTTGGCTCGCGTAATGAAGTGGAAGCAGGTAAAACTGGTTTTGCTCACTTTTTTGAACATATGATGTTTAAAGGCTCTGAAAAGTTTCCGCAAGATGTGTATTCAGATATTTTAAAAAATTCAGGGGTTGATAACCGCGCCTATACAACTAACGATTACACTAACTACCACTTAAATTTTTCAAAACAACATCTTGATAAAGTACTTGAGATTGAAGCTGATATTTTTCAAAACCTAAGCTACACCGAAGAGCAATTTAGAACCGAAGCGCTAACGGTTAAAGGCGAGTACTTAAAAAATAATGCCAGTCCAATTCGTAAATTATTAAGTGCGGTACGCCAAGAAGCGTTCGATAAGCATACCTATAAACACACTACTATGGGCTTTTTTGAAGATATTGAAGCCATGCCAGATCAAATGGCCTACGGTAAAGAGTTTTTTGCTAAGTTTTATAAGCCTGAATATGTATCGCTTGTGATTGTTGGTGATGTTGATCCAAAAGAGACCATGGCGATGGTTAAAAAGCACTGGGGTAACTGGCAAAAAGGTGACTATGTTGCTGATATTCCAAAAGAGCCAACTCAACAAGCGCCAAAATATGTGCATGAGCAAAACGAAGGATTACCTGGTCACTGGTTACTTGTGTCGTATAAAGGGGCTGCATGGGAGCCTCAGAAAAAAGACAGAGCCGCATTAGATTTACTGTCGCAGCTTTATTTTTCGAGCAATTCAGATATTTACCAAGAGCTGGTAGTAGAAAAGCAAATCGCGAGTCAAATGTTTACCTATAATCCTGAAACTAAAGATCCAGGGTTACTGCATGTATTTGTAAAAGTTGAAAATGCCGATGATTTAGCCACAGTGCGTGATGCTATAAACCGTACCTATGCCAAAGCGCGTACCGAGTTGGTTGATAGCCAAAAACTCAGCGATTTAAAGTCTAATCTTAAATACAGCTTTATAAATGGTTTAGATTCATCGCAAGCAATTGCCTCTACACTTGCCAGCTATATGCATTTTGAGCGCGATCCTGAGGTGATAAACCAACTGTATAAATCAGCAGACAATATCACTAGCGAAGATATTAGAGCCGTTGCAAATAAGTATTTTGTTGATAATGCCCGCACCACAATTACTATGTCAGCACTTGATAAAGCCCCTGGTTTTGAACAAGAAAGCGATTTAGATGCCTTGGTCGCTAAGTATCAGCAAGTACCGAGTAAGCCTATTTTTAAGGTGCTGGATAAAACTAATAGCTCGCCGTTAATCGATATTAACTTATTATTTAATACCGGTGCCGCTGCCGATCCGCAGGGTAAAAAAGGCGTAGCGGCTTTAACTGCCGCAATGCTGGCGCAAGGTGGCTCAACCTCAATGAGTTACAAAGATATTAAAAAGGCAATGTATCCGCTGGCGGGTAGCTTTGGTTATCAAATAGATAAAGAAATGCTGTCGTTCCAAGGGCGTATTCATAAAGATAATGCTGCTCAGTGGTATGCCTTAGTGAGTGAGCAGCTGTTAAGCCCAGGCTTTAGAGAAGATGACTTTAAGCGTCTGAAAAAAGAAATGATCGATGGCATTAAGTCGGGTTTAAAAGCCTCTAATGATGAAGAGTTGGGTAAAGAAGTGCTCTACAGCGTACTTTATAAAGGTCACCCTTATGAAAGCTATAACTACGGTGACTTATCAGATTTAGAAGCGCTCACTCTTGATGATGTTAAAGCGTTTTATAATGCTGAACTTACACAAGCTAAACTTACTGTGGGTTTAATTGGTGCCGTGCCTGAAAAACTTAAAGCACAAATGTTAGCTGACTTGGCGACACTTCCAAAAGGCGAACAAAGCCGCTTAACAATCCCTGATGCGCCAGTGCTTGAAGGTCATCATGCAACAATTGTTGAAAAGTCAGCGCAATCAACGGCTGTATCGTTTGGCTTTCCTATTGATACCATTCGTAGCAGCGAAGACTGGACTGCATTGTGGTTAGTGCGCTCGTACTTTGGTGAGCATCGTAGTTCTAACAGTTACTTGTACGAACGTATTCGTCAAACCCGTGGTATGAACTATGGTGATTACGCCTACATTGAATACTTCCCTAGAGGTATGTTTCAAACTAAACCGGATGCAAACTTAGGGCGCTCTGAGCAAATATTCCAAGTGTGGCTGCGTCCACTGCGCTCAAACAACGATGCGCATTTTGCTACTCGTACCGCATTATTTGAGCTAGATAAGCTAATTAAAAATGGCATGACCGAGGCTGATTTTGAAGCCACGCGTAACTTTTTAATTAACTTTGTGCCGCAAATGGTTGCTAGTCAAAATCGTCAGTTAGGTTATGCGCTAGATAGCGAGTTTTATAACACCGACAGCTTTGTAAACTATGTAACAAACAAACTGAAAACATTGACTGTTGACGATGTAAATCGGGTGATTAAAGACAACCTACAAACTGAGAATATTCACTATGTGTTTGTTACCGGTGATGGTGAAGATATGCAAAAACGTTTAGCAACTATGCAAACCTCACCTATGGTTTACAACACCGATAAGCCTGCCGAGTTAGTGGCTGAAGATAAAGTGATTGCTGATTATAAACTGGCAATTCCTGCAAAAAATATTGAAGTAGTGAAAGTGGATAAAGTATTTCAATAATTTAAGTTCTTAAGTTTTTAAGTACTAAAAAATGCCCCTGTGCCGTAAGCATTGGGGCATTTTTATATTTTATTAGTTACTTACTAAAAGTACTGAGGCTGCACCAAGGGCAAAACTAATAACAGAGCTAATAACTAAACCAGCAATAAAACTTTTAGATGGGCTGTTATTGGCATCATTTTGGTTGTTTTCATCAAGCTTAATAAGCTCACCTTGGCGTACTTCAAATACCGCACATAAGGCCATGGTGGTTTCTTTTGAGGCTGCACCTTCTTTTTCTACCCGTTGAATAGTTCGTAAGCTTACATCGCAGGCATCGGCAAGCTGTTGTTGTGTCCAATCGAATGTGTGCCTAAGCGACTTTACCGTTGTAGGGTTTAATTGCATGTTAAAGTTTCCCTACAATTAGCTCTACGACTGTTGCTGTGGTATAGCCAAATACTGCACCACCTAACGCGCAGCCTAGAATAAAAAAAGCCGCTTTTTTAGGATCGCTAGGAAGACTACTTTGAACTTGCTTGGCAAGCACTTCTTGATCTTTGTAAAGAGTGCATTCAAGTCGTCCTGTCAGTATGTTGAGCATGTCAAATTTCACTTGGTACTGCGAATTTTCAAATTCAAATTTGTGTGAGCTTTTTATATTAACACTGCGTCTGCTGCTAACTAAGTCATCGTTAATATAGACTTCTTCTTTACCTGTAAAGTAGCTTCCAAAACAGGCTATTTGGTTATCGCCATCTTGAAAGTAAAATTTATAGCCTAATTTTTTTGTATTTAATATGTCGTTTTTCATCATCGTTATCCTTGTTGAGTTGATGATGCTAATTTAGCGTTTGTTATTATTTTTTACGCCGTCAGCAGTACGCCAGTGGCTATTTTGGCACATGACACACGTGCTGTCATATGTTGTTATTTACTGATTTTTATTAACTTATTTTATTTTTGTATGAATAGCTAAATCAGCCTAGCTGTCATATGCTCTAGCTTTAAAAAAGTATTACATAGATAAAACTTAGCTAGTTATATCTAATAACTAGAACAAATAACGAAGGGATTAACACCTAGGCGGCTAAATCCGTTAGAATTAGCGGTAGGCTCTTTGTACTAACTTAAGGCATTATTATGCGTCATGAAATTTGGCAACAGCTTCGTAGTGAAGCAAATGAAGTAGTAACTCGTGAACCCCTTTTAGCGAGCCATGTGTATTCGTGTATTTTAAATCATGAGTGCTTAGGGTCGGCATTGAGTTTTATTGTTGCTAATAAACTAGCTGATGCTGTGGTTTCTGCTTTTACAATCCGTGAGTTGTTTGACCAAGCTTTTGTAAAATGTGACCGGATGCTGACACATGTTGCTCATGATATTAAAGCGGTAAAAGATCGTGACCCTGCAGCCGAAACCTACCTTACTGTGATTTTAAATTTAAAAGGGTTTCACGCAATACAAGCACACCGCTTAGCTAACTGCTTATGGCAACAAAACCGTAAAGAGCTTGCACGCTTTATTCAAAGCCGTACCTCAGAGGTGTTTGGGGTTGATATTCACCCTGCTTGTAAAGTAGGCCAAGGCATCATGTTTGACCATGCCACCGGTATTGTAATTGGCGAAACTGCCGTAATTGAAGATAATGTATCTATATTACAATCGGTTACATTAGGTGGTACGGGTAACGAGCAAGGTGATCGCCATCCTAAAATTAGAGCAGGTGTACTTATTGGTGCGGGTGCTAAAGTGTTGGGTAATATTGAAGTAGGCGAGGGCGCACGTATTGGTGCAGGCTCTGTGGTACTAAGCCCTGTGCCACCTCACACAACAGCTGTTGGCGTACCTGCAAAAATTATTGGTCGTCCTGATTGTGAGTGCCCGGCAGAAAGTATGAACCAAAACTTTTTAGAATACCCCGAGCCAGAAAACGAATCGCACACCAGTGCAATGCTTTAATTTTTGAGTACCTAGAAATGATATATAAAAGTAACCTTGTGGCTATGCTGCTCTGTTTTTCTTCAGGCGTGGCGTTAGCAAGTGGTTACTTTTTGTTTTTTAAAGATTCCACTCGTGTTACCTCAGCGCCCAAACAAGCTGTAATCTCTTCGGCTAACACTCAAGTCAATAATCAGCCAACTACTTTGCAAGGCCTAGTGCAGGTTAATAAAGCCCAAGAGGCTGATCAACAAACTCAGCTAGCACAACATGTGGTTGAGCTTAATCAGCGGCTTGAAAAAAAATCAATCCAGCTTAAGCAGTCTCAACAACAGCTAAAGTTAAATCAATTAGGAAGTGTAGAGCTTGATGATGAGCTCGCAATACAGTTTGAGCAAGAGGCTGATAATCTCGAATGGAGTTACGAGCTTGAAGTCGCGTTAACTGACTTTTTAATTATTAATGAGTTTGCAGATAGCGCTGAGCTTACAGCGCTAAAGTGTAAGCAAACAATTTGTAAGTTTGAGCTTACCATTAACCAACATGCCGTTAATTATGGAGCTAAATTATGGCGCGAGCTAAACGATAAGCTTCATCTTGAACCTTGGTGGCAGCAATTTAAACTCAGTGCATCTCAATCTAACGATGCCCGTATTGAGTTTACTGTTAGTACGCAAGGCTAGCGCTTAGCAATATGGCTAAGCTTCTACCTTTGAAATAACCTGGCCATCTACTAACTCAGTGATCAACACATCACCCACTTTTACATCTTCCACTGATTTAACCACTTTATTTTGCGCCGTTTTCGTTATGCTGTAACCGCGCGCTAATACATTAAGGGGGCTAACCGAATCAAGCCGACTTGCTTGTAAGGCAAGCGTATTATTTGCGTGTTGTAGCTGCTGCTGCATCGCTTGGTTTAGCCTTGCATGGAGTTGTGCTAACTGATAGTTTGCATTTGCTAGCTTTTTATCTGGTGATTGGCGCATTAGGCGTGGAGTTAAATTAGCTAACACGCGTTCTTGCTGGTATAAACGCTGACGCATTGCCTGTTGCAGTGCAATACTCAACTCATCTAAGCGTTGTGATTTTTGGTTTAGCTGATTGCGCGGGTGGCATAAATTTAAGCGGTGCTGCAACTGTATGGCTAGTGCGCGTTTATCGGCAATGTCGTGTTTAAATGCATTCGCTAAACGGCTAATTAACTGATGAACCCTATTATGTAGCTCTTGTGTATTGGGGCTTACGAGCTCTGCGGCTGCAGAAGGAGTTGCTGCACGTACATCAGCAACGTAATCGCTAATCGTGGTGTCTATTTCATGGCCAACAGCGCTCACAATGGGTAGTGCGCTTTGATAAATAGCGCGAGCAAGGTGCTCATGGTTAAAGCACCATAAATCCTCTAATGAACCACCGCCGCGCCCGAGTATAATAACGTCGACCTCATTACGTAAATTTGCCAGCTCTATTTGCTTTATTAAATGGCCATGCGCTTCTTTGCCTTGCACCATCGCAGGATAAATAACGACTTCTAATTGCGGCGCACGACGTTTTAGTACTGTTAAAATATCTTTAATTGCGGCGCCTGTAGGTGAGGTGATCACCCCTATGCGATTTATGTTTTGGGGTAGGGGTTTTTTATAAGCGGAGCTAAATAAGCCCTCTGCAGCCAAACGCATTTTTAGCGCGTCAAACTCTTGCTTAAGTTGCCCTTCGCCGGCAGGCTCCATATGTTCAACAATAAGCTGGTAGTCACCACGGGGTTCGTACAAAGATACACGTGCTTTAACGGTTACTTGTGCGCCGTTAATTGGTCGGTAACTTTGGTTGCGATTATTGCCTCGCCACATGGCGGCTTTAATTTGCGCTTTATCGTCTTTTAACGAAAAATACCAATGCCCAGAAGCAGGCGCAATAAAGTTAGAAATTTCACCTGTGAGTATTAAAGACGCAAAACCTTGTTCAAGTAAGGCACGTATTTCACGATTAAGGCGAGATACGGTATAAACCGTTTGCGAGGGCTTAGAAAACATAAAAACTACCAAAAAACATTTATAAATCTAGCTTATCATAAATAAATACAAAATATTATTTACTAGTGCCTACAACGCTGTTAAAATTTGGCCGCAATTCCTTATCTTAGATCCACATGTGAGAAGTTGCCAAAATGCTTAGAATCGCTAAAGAAGCTCTTACCTTTGATGACGTACTTTTAGTACCTGGTCATTCTACTGTTTTGCCACATACGGCAAATATTTCAACTCGCTTAACGCGTGGTATCAAACTTAACTTGCCGCTCATTTCAGCATCTATGGATACTGTTACAGAAGCTCGTTTAGCTATTGCCCTCGCGCAGGAAGGTGGTCTTGGTTTTATTCATAAAAACATGACCATTGCAGAACAAGCGAAAAATGTTCGTAAAGTTAAAACCTATGAAGCAGGTATTGTTTCATACCCTGTTACAGTAACCGCCGATCTGACTATTGCAGATGCCGTTGAGCTGTCTCAGGAAAAGGGATTCTCAGGTTTTCCGGTCACCGATAGCGAAAATAACCTTGTAGGTATTGTAACTAGTCGTGATATGCGCTTTGAAACTAAGCTTGAACAGCCGGTTTCAACAGTGATGACGAAAAAAGAAAACCTAGTAACGGTTAAAGAGGGAACTGCTCGCGAAGATATCTTAAGCTTAATGCACGAACACCGCATTGAGAAGATTCTTGTGGTTGATGATGCGTTTAAACTTAAAGGCATGATCACCGTAAAAGATTACCAAAAAGCACAAGACAAACCAGATGCATGTAAAGACGAGCAAGGCCGTTTACGTGTAGGTGCTGCGGTAGGCGTTGGCGCAGGCACTGATGAGCGAATTGCTGCATTAGTTGAAGCCGGTGTTGATGTACTACTAATCGATACTTCTCATGGTCACTCTCAAGGTGTTATTGACCGTGTTGCAGCGACTCGTCAAGCTTACCCAGACTTACAAATTGTTGCGGGTAACGTGGCAACTGCCGAAGGTGCTATTGCCCTTGCAGATGCCGGTGTTGATGCTGTTAAAGTAGGTATCGGCCCAGGTTCTATTTGTACTACACGTATTGTTACTGGTTGTGGTGTACCACAAATAACAGCCATTTCAGATGCGGTCGAAGGCCTTAAAGGTCGCGATATTCCAGTGATTGCCGATGGCGGTATTCGTTTTTCTGGTGATATTGTAAAAGCACTCGTTGCGGGTGCATCGTGTGTAATGGTTGGCTCTATGCTCGCGGGTACTGAAGAAGCACCAGGTGAAGTTGAACTTTATCAAGGTCGCTACTACAAGTCTTACCGTGGTATGGGTAGCCTAGGTGCGATGGATCAAAAAGAAGGTTCATCAGATCGCTACTTCCAAAAATCAAACCAAGCTGACAAGTTAGTACCTGAAGGCATTGAAGGTCGTGTTGCTTATAAAGGGCCAATTGCAACCATTATTCACCAACAAGTGGGTGGTCTTCGCAGTGCAATGGGCTTAACCGGTTGTGCCACAATCGAAGAGTTAAACACTAAACCACAGTTTGTACGTGTAACTTCTGCTGGTATGGGTGAGTCGCATGTTCATGATGTGCAAATCACTAAAGAAGCACCGAACTACCGTTTAGGCTAATCAGCCTTAACAACTTGAAATAAGTGGGCTAACCTTTGTTAGCCCTAATATAGTCACACAGCTTAAGCTGGTGGCGTTTAGCACCTGACTTTACGAGATACTTCATGAGCAAAGACATTCACGATTCACGAATCCTCATTTTAGATTTTGGTTCACAATACACGCAGTTAATCGCCCGTCGCGTACGCGAAATTGGTGTTTATTGTGAGCTTTGGGCTTGGGATGTAACCGAAGAGCAAATTCGCGAGTTTAACCCACAAGGTATTATCCTTTCTGGTGGCCCAGAATCAACTACGCTTGAAAACAGCCCGCGTGCTCCTGAGTATGTATTTAATGCAGGCGTTCCAGTACTTGGTATTTGTTACGGTATGCAAACTATGGCAACACAGCTTGGCGGCCGTGTACATAGCTCAGATAAAAAAGAATTTGGTTACGCACAAGTTGAAAAAGTGGGTAACTGTGCATTATTTGATGCCATTGAAGATCATATTACTGATGGCGGCAATGGTGTACTAGATGTGTGGATGAGCCACGGTGATAAAGTAATGGAAATTCCAGATACTTTTAATACCACTGCTAAAACATCTACTTGCCCACATGCGGCAATGTCTAACGAAGAAAAACGCTTTTACGGTGTACAATTTCACCCGGAAGTAACGCACACACATCAAGGTCAACGTTTACTAGAGCGTTTTGCTATTGATATTTGTGGTTGTGAAAAATTATGGACGCCGGCAAAAATCATTGATGATGCCATTGAGCGTATCAAAGAAACAGTAGGCGACGACGAAGTTATTTTAGGCTTATCAGGCGGTGTAGATTCATCGGTTGTAGCTATGCTTATTCACCGTGCTATTGGTGAACGACTAACCTGTGTATTTGTTGATAACGGGCTACTTCGTTTAAACGAAGGCCAGCAAGTTATGGATATGTTTGGCAATAAGTTTGGCTTAAACATTGTTAAAGTAGATGCCGAAGATCAATTTTTAAATGACTTAGCAGGTAAATCAGACCCAGAAGATAAACGTAAAGCCATTGGCCACACGTTTATTAATGTATTTGATGAGCAAGCTAAAAAGCTTAAAAACGCAAAATGGTTAGGCCAAGGTACAATTTACCCTGACGTAATCGAATCAGCGGCCTCAGCGACTGGTAAAGCGCACGTAATTAAATCGCACCATAATGTGGGCGGCTTACCAGATGATATGCAAATGGGCTTAGTAGAGCCATTACGTGAGTTATTTAAAGATGAAGTACGTAAAATTGGTTTAGAGCTAGGTTTACCGTACGACATGCTTTACCGTCACCCATTCCCAGGGCCAGGTTTAGGTGTGCGTGTACTTGGCGAAATCAAAAAAGAGTACTGTGATTTACTTCGCCGCGCTGATGCTATTTTCATTGAAGAGCTTCACAAAGCAGAGCTTTACCATAAAGTAAGCCAAGCGTTTACTGTATTCTTACCGGTTAAGTCGGTAGGGGTTATGGGTGATGCACGTAAGTACGATTGGGTTGTTTCACTTCGTTGTGTAGAAACCATCGACTTTATGACTGCGCGTTGGTCACATTTACCGTATGAGTTCTTAGGTGTGGTTTCAAACCGCATTATTAATGAAATCGACGGTATCTCACGTGTTGTTTATGATATTTCAGGTAAACCACCTGCAACTATCGAGTGGGAATAATTGTATGCTGCAAGCCATTAATTTAATGGCTTGCTTTTTCTTATTGAACTCAACTTTTTAATCATCATCCAACCACAAAAACACCCAGCTAAACACCTCTAAGTAAAACTTTATCAAAAAAGTCACGCTTGTAGCAGCGTAAAAATAACAATTTAAACTTTCATAGCATTAAATAAGCTCAGTAAACTGCGGTTATAGACATTGTAAAAAGAGCTGCTAAATTAAAAAACAGTTCTATACTATAAATAAAATCAAACAACTCAGGTATGAGAATATAATTTTGTCCCTATTTGCAGTTTAAGCTCTCCCGTTGCAACTAGCTAAAAATTAATAAAAAAATGTATTAATACAGGGGAAGAGTAAAAGCGTTTTTATTGGAGGAGGGGATTGTTAAATACCATCCTAAACCTTTGATAGTTTCTTATTAGGTCGCAATTTGATATAGGGTAATGAGGGGTTTTGTGAGAACTGATGAGTCAGCGGTAAATAGGTTCGAAGAGCAAATGCAACTTTTCATCCTTTGGTTGTTGTGTGTGGGTGGATTGTTAACTGCAGCTAGCTTATTTATACTTGAGTTGCCGAATAAAACAGTGTCATTAATGATAATTGCTGTGTGGGAGTTATGTGCATTAAGCGCTATTACCTTTAAAAAAATTCGACAACGCTTGTTAACGCTATTGGCTATTTTGATTACCTTGGCTTTTCCCTTTATTATTTTGGTAAATGGTGTTGTCCCAGCTAGTTTAGCTCCGCTGTTTGTGGTGGTGTTAGTGCTCGTCCTAAAGGGCCAAACGCGTATTATCTGCATGTGTATCTTAAATATTACGCCATTAATGTTACTTGCCAATGGTGAGCCCCAAACCACGGCGATTGTGGTACGCGTTGTGTTTAGCACTATCGTTCTTTCCACCTTAATTTATTACCTTCTTAGTAGTTATCAAGCATTAGTCGATAAAACTCAATTGCAATTAGATACAAATGAACGAATATATGGAGTCATTGGGCATGAGTTGCGAACACCCGCTGCAACCATAAAAATGCTAATAGATATTGAGCTTGAGCAAAACTGTTCGAAAAATATTTTAGAGTTGCAGCGGTTATCCAGTCACTTACTATGTGTGTTGGATGATATGAAAACGTCCTCTAGTAGTGCTACCTTAGCTGTGTACAAGAATAATGAAACTATATCGGTTCATGATACCGTTGAACGGGCGATTGAAGGAGTAAAGCCTTTAGCCGAAAAGTATAATTTTATTATTAACTTCTCAGCAAAAAGAGCAGTTACAGAGCATCATATAGGCTCCACTAAAGCTATCTTCCAAATTATTCAGAACTTAATTAAGAATGCGATATTACATAGTGGTGGCAGCACAGTCACTGTAATGAAATCAGCCGAATCCTTAAGCCATGATAAAACCCATTATCGTATTAATGTTATTGATGATGGTAAAGGTATCGATGTTAAATTTCGAGATAAGATGTTTAATGCATTTGAACGTGGCGATACATTGAGTGAAGGTACTGGGCTGGGGCTTAATATCTGCAAGCAAATAGCTAACACTTTGGAGGATGGAGATTTAAGTTATATTAGTAGCGAAAACGGTGGCGCTAATTTTGAGTTAGTCTTTGTTTTGCATAGTGTTGATGAGCATGATGCAGCCTCAGTAAAAGTGGATGATTTCGAATTACTGCAAAACCTAAAAATACTGCTAGTCGAAGATACACCTATGCTGCGTATGATAGCCAGTAAGATCCTTACCCAAAATGGCGCGATAGTGACTGAAGCAGAGGATGGTATTATTGGTTTAAATCAGGCAAGCACAGGCGATTTTGATTTAGTCATCACGGATATCATGATGCCAAATTGTGATGGCTATGAGTTAACTGTTAGACTGCGCGAGCAAGGCTTTGTTAATCCCATTATTGGCGTAACAGGTGCCACAGTTGGCAGCGAAGCTGAACGGTTAATTGCGTGTGGTGCGAATGCGGTTTTGCCTAAGCCACTAACACTTTTGAGTATTACAGAGGAGCTGAAAAAGTTAAAAGCAAATAAAGCTTAAGTGTCTACAGGCAGTTACGCAATGGCAAGTTTGAAATCATAACTGCTTTAGTTTTACACTGAGAGAGCTAAGACGCTACAAGCAATTGAGATTGAATAATATACTAGTTGTTAAAAAGTGAAAAATCATAAATTAGCATGCTAATTCGCCGTTTTGTTTATTTAAAAAGCAAACAAACCAAAAAGTTGAATTTTTACTTTACCTTTGTCAAAAGGTCTTTATAATTCATCGTCATTGCAGGGGCGTAGTTCCAATTGGTAGAACAGCGGTCTCCAAAACCGACGGTTGGGAGTTCGAATCTCTCCGCCCCTGCCATTTCTTCTTTACATCGTTTTGATTACTTCATATATTATTCAACTTACTAATTCCATCGAGTCGTTATGCATTCACGTTACGCATCTGTTTTTGGTATAGAAAAGCTTGAACTTAATCAACACTTTCGCCCAGCTCCGTTAGAGCAGTCAGCTAATTCATCGTTAATACTCAGTGATACGTTAAAAGATGATATTGAGCGAGCGTTTGCGCCTGTAATAATTGACAAGATTGTTAAGTCATCAACTATTGAGTTTAATGAGCAACAATTAGGTTTGCCTGATTCTTCCCTGTCCAGTGCACAAAAACGTGTGTTATGGGCATTAATGAGTGAACACCTTGATACACTTTAAATCGGTTACCGATGAGAATATCAATGAGCTTATGGCCATTGAAACCAGCTGCCACACACATCCTTGGACATTAAAAACAATGCAATCATGTTTGCAGGGACGTTATTTTAATTTAGCGGCGTTCGATGAAGAGCAAATGATAGGTTTTTATATTGGTGAAAAAGCTGGACCCGATTTTACTCTAATGGATATTTGTGTCGCCCCAAGCTTTCAGGGACAAGGATTTGCTCAGCAGTTATTAACGCAGTTTATAGCGTATGGTGAGCAACACAGCGCCGAAAACTTATTTTTAGAAGTACGCGAATCTAATACACGGGCTATTGCTTTGTATGAACGAGCAGGCTTTATTGAAATGTCAGTGCGTAAAAATTATTACCCCAGTGACGCTCCCAATAAAAACGGCTTTGAAGACGCGATTTTAATGGGCATGGCACTGGGTTTAAATTTTTAACGATTACTTATTAGCGATGGCTTGCTCTATTGCGGCAATAAGTTCTGCAACGTGTTTTTCTCTTTGTGGCATATTATTGCCTTTTAAGCTTTGTTCAACCGCTGAGGCGCTTTGGTAAATTTCATCAAAGTTAAAACAACCAGCGCTGCCTTTAATACTATGGGCAAGGGCGCGTAATGTCTCACAGTCACGGCTGTTATATAGTGCTTTTATCTGTTGTAAATAATCAGGTAAACTTGCTAAATAATTAGCATTTATTTGCTGAAACTTTTCACTCTTCAATAAGCTATCCCACTTGTTTTGGTTATCACGTTCAAGGTGTAAATAGCTGACTAATACATTTTCTAGTGCGTCTTTATCAATGGGTTTGCCCAGCGCTTTATCACAGCCTGCTTCAAGGTAAGTATCAATATCATGATTCATTACATTCGCGGTCAGGGCGATAATTGGGCCATCATAGGCCGCATCTCTGAGCATTTTAGTTGCTTCTAACCCACCCATAACCGGCATTTGCATATCCATGATTATAAGCTGATAGTCGTTTACCAACGCCATTTCTACAGCTTGTGCACCATTGTTGGCTATATCGGGCTCTAATCCCCATGTTTGTAATAGCAATTTAATCAGTAACTGATTATCGGGGTTATCTTCTGCTACCAAAATATGCGCATCAAAGCTGTTGCTTGCAAAAGATAGCTGCGGATCCTTTTCTGGTGTTAGTTGAGAATGCTCGGTTAATAATAAATTGCCGCCATGGCTATTATGCAAATGGCAATCTATATCGATGGTAAAGCAACTACCCACACCCACCTCACTGGTTACACTTACATCACCACCTAGTAACTGAGCTAAGTTTTTTGAAATACACAGCCCTAATCCCGTACCACCAAACCGACGTGTCGTTGTAGCATCGGCTTGCTCAAATGGCGTAAATAATCGTTTTATTTGGTTTGGCGACATACCAATGCCGGTATCTTCAATAACAAAGGTAAGCGTTTTTGGTGCTTGGTATTTAGCGGTTATTGTAACCTGACCTTGCTCAGTGAATTTAACCGCATTACTGGCAATATTAATCAGTATTTGTTTTAAGCGAGTAATATCACTATTAATAGTATGCGGTAGCGGAAGTGCATAATTAATTGTAAATGACAGCTGCTTCTCTTGTGCTAGAGGTTTAATGATTGATTCAACATCATGAATAAGTTGTACAACATTTAACGGCGTTTGCTCAACCGCGAGTTTTTCGGCTTCAATTTTTGAAAGATCGAGAATGTTATTAATAAGCTCTAACAAATGTTTTGAGTTACGTAGAATAGTGCCTAAATGATGTTTGTCATTGGTTGGTTTTTCGCTATGCAGTAGTTGCTCTGTAAATCCCATAATGGCTGTAAGCGGAGTGCGAATTTCATGACTCATATTGGCTAAAAAGCGGCTTTTAAGCTGGTTTGCTTGCTCTGCTTGGGCGATGGCGGTTTCAAGCTTACTGTTCATCGACTCAAGCGCCTTAGTCCGACTTTCTACTTTGTCTTCTAAGTGATGCTTATATTCTTCTAGTTGCTGTTGATAATGCTTAATTTGGTTAATCATGTGGTTAAAGTCGTTAAACAGTATTCCTACTTCATCTGTAGTATATGCAGGGAGTGTAACAGAGAGGTCGCCATCACCAACTCGATGACTTGCTTCACCTAATAACTCTATTGGGTTAAGCAGTAAATTACGCACCACAATAAAAATTAAGATTGGTAGGGTGATCACAGAAATAATAACAATTAGCCCGGTGATCACACTAATTGCTTTGCCTGACTGATACAATACTGCTTTTGGAATGGTTGATACATAATAGTAGCCGCCACTCATTTGGGCTGCAAAAATCAGTCGCTCTATTTTATCAACACTTGAAAGTTCAATGGTTGATAAGCTACCTATATCCGCTAAATCGTTAATTTTATTTAGTTCATATTCACTAACATAGTGGCCACGCATTTTATAATCGGAGCTAAATAAAATTTTACCATCGTTGGCCAGTAACAAATTTAAGGTGTTGTTATAAGGCGCTTCTAAAATGCTGGTGTTTAAAATAGAGGGGTCGACTTTAAGAATAATAAAGCCTAATTGTTGTGGGCGTTTTAAATAATAGTCGACGCTATATATGCGCTGCACAAAGTATAAGTTAGTGGTGCCATCTTCTTTTTGCACCATAAACTGCTGCTGGCTTAAATTACTTTGTTTAACTTGATCAAAAAATGGGTAGGATTTGGGCGCTACGGTTAAATTACTGGAATAATAGGCGTCACTTTTACCGGTTTTTGAGACTAAGTTAATACTAATAATGTCAGGGTAGGCTTCACTGTAACTGGCAAATACGTCCATTAACGCGCCAAGGCGATATGTATAGCTGGCGTCTTCAAATAAATCTTTAGCTAAAAAGTCACTTAGTACCGGTGAAGCAGAGAGTAACTTAGCCGTTGCATGAAAAGAATCGATATAGTTGAATACTTTTTGCTGTTGTTGTTCTACAAAGCGACTCATAATCAAGTCGGCCTGCTTTTGCGTAGAGTTGGTCACATTAGTGAGCGTAAAGCCCCCTAAAAATAACAATGGCAGTATAACCAGTGGAGTTATATACCATAATAATCGAATACTTAGCTTACTGGTTTTCATTACCCAACATCAAATCCTCCATGTAATCGACCAATAATATGATTTACAGCCCTATTACTCAAGCTTGGTGTTAAGTTAGTGGGCAATTTATAGCGTTATTGTTAATAATCGCTGAAAACACCAAACTTAAAAAAGATCCGTTAATAACCAACCATTGATTGTTTATAAAGCCAAGATCAGCGAAAATAGTCTTTAATTACGATTAACTTAACGGATAGCGTCACAAGAGCTAATTTGGGTTCTTGTTGGGGTATGTTGAGCTTTAGAGGTTAGCTTATTTTTAGCCTTGAAAGCTCAGCATACTAAAATACAAATACATCCGTATATCAACTAAAAGAACCTTTTTAATGGCAGACCAAAATCTCCTTAGCGAAATTAATAAACGCCGTACCTTTGCGATCATCTCGCATCCGGATGCGGGTAAAACCACTATCACTGAAAAAGTATTGTTGTTCGGACAAGCAATTCAAAAAGCTGGAACGGTAAAAGGCCGTGGCTCTAATCAGCATGCTAAGTCTGATTGGATGGAAATGGAAAAAGAGCGTGGTATATCTGTTACTACCTCTGTAATGCAATTTCCTTATAACAATGCGTTAGTTAATTTACTTGATACCCCAGGACACGAAGACTTCTCTGAAGATACATACCGAACTTTAACCGCGGTAGATTCGTGTTTAATGGTAATTGATGCTGCTAAAGGTGTAGAAGAGCGTACCCGTAAGCTAATGGAAGTAACACGCCTGCGTACCACGCCTATTGTTACCTTTATGAATAAATGTGACCGTGATATTCGCGACCCAATGGAACTACTTGACGAAGTAGAAACAGAGCTAAATATTGCCTGTGCACCTGTTACTTGGCCAATTGGCTGTGGTAAAGAGTTTAAAGGTGTTTACCATATCTATAACGAAGAGACCATTTTATATAAAACAGGTCAAGGTCACACTATTCAAGAAGTACGCAGCATTAAAGGGCTCGATAACCCTGAGCTTGACCAAGCCATTGGTGATGAACTTGCAGCGCAGTTACGTGATGAACTAGAGCTAGTTATTGGTGCATCACACGAATTTGATTTAGAGCTATTCTTAGCGGGTGAGTTATCGCCTGTGTATTTTGGTACCGCACTTGGTAACTTTGGTGTAGATCATGTTTTAGATGGGTTAACTCAGTGGGCGCCAACCCCATTACCACGTGAGACAGAAGACCGCCAAGTTGTAGCCACAGAAGAAAACTTCACTGGGTTTGTATTTAAAATTCAGGCCAACATGGATCCAAAGCACCGTGACCGTATTGCATTTATGCGTATTGTGTCGGGTAAATATAGCCAAGGCATGAAAATGAATCATGTGCGTATCGGTAAACAAGTCAGTATTTCTGATGCGGTAACCTTTATGGCGGGCGATCGTGAGCGTGCGGCTGATGCTTACGCTGGTGATATTATTGGTTTACATAACCACGGTACGATTCAAATTGGTGATACCTTTACCCAAGGCGAAAAAATTAAGTTTAGCGGTATTCCAAACTTCGCCCCTGAATTGTTCCGCCGAATTCGTCTGCGCGATCCATTAAAACAAAAGCAGTTATTAAAAGGATTGGTACAGCTTTCAGAAGAGGGCGCAGTACAAGTATTCAGACCATTAATTAATAATGACTTAATTGTAGGTGCGGTAGGTGTGTTGCAGTTTGACGTGGTTGTAGCGCGTTTAAAAGCTGAATATAACGTTGATGCAATTTACGAAAGCGTTAATGTAAATACAGCCCGCTGGGTTAGCTGTGATGATGTTAAAAAGTTTGAAGAGTTTAAGCGTAAGTGCGAAAGCAACTTAGCACTCGATGGTGGCGATAATTTAACTTATATCGCACCGAGTCGTGTAAATCTTAACTTGTCGACTGAGCGTTACCCTGAAGTGACATTTAACCACACGCGTGAAAACTAACACTTAGCCACTAGAATTAACACAAAGCCTGCTTTGGCGGGCTTATAAAGGTAAATAATATAATGAATATTCGTACTATTTTAGTAGAAAAAGCCATTGCCGCTATGACCGCTGCAGGCCTGCCAGAAGATACTAACCCAGCGGTTACGCAAAGCACACGTCCACAGTTTGGTGATTACCAAATTAATGGCGCGATGGGCGCAGCTAAAAAAATGAAAAGTAATCCGCGTGAATTGGCGCAAAAAATTATTGATCAGTTAGATGTAAGCGACATTGCCGAAAAAACGGAAATTGCTGGCCCTGGTTTTATTAATATTCACTTAAAGCCAGAGTTTTTAGCACAAAGCGTACAAGCCGCTAATAACCACGCAAAACTTGCAGTAAATGAGCACGCCAAACCACAAAAAGTAGTGGTTGATTACTCATCGCCGAACCTTGCAAAAGAAATGCACGTAGGTCATTTACGCTCAACTATTATTGGTGATGCGGTAGTACGCGCACTTGAATTTAGAGGCGATACCGTTGTTCGTCAAAATCACATGGGTGATTGGGGCACACAGTTTGGTATGTTGATTGCGCATTTAGAAGATCAAATTAACCAAGGTGTTGACTTAGATACTGTTGCGCTTGCTGACTTAGAAACTTTTTACCGCGATGCTAAAAAGCGTTTTGATGACGAAGAAGGTTTTGCCGATAAAGCACGTAACTACGTAGTTAAACTGCAAAGTGGCGACGCTCACTGTGAAAAACTGTGGAAGCTATTTATTGCCACTTCAGTGAAACACTCAGAGGAAGTATATAAGCGTTTAAACGTAACCCTTACGCCTGCCGATATTATGGCTGAAAGTGCTTATAACAGTGAACTTAACGATATTATTAGCCTGTTAAAAGATAAAAATATTGCAGTAGAGTCGCAAGGCGCACAGGTGGTATTTTTAGATGAGCTGGCAAATAAAGACGGTGAGCCTTCAGCGTTTATCGTACAAAAATCAGGTGGCGGCTTCTTATATGCAACCACAGATTTAGCCGCGTGTGATTACCGTTCAAACAAACTAGGCGCTGAGCGTATTTTGATATTTGTTGATGCGCGCCAGAGCCTTCACTTTAATCAAGTAGAGCTTACTGCGCGTAAAGCCGGTTTGTTACGTGATGAAACCAGTTACGAGTTTTGCCCATTTGGCACCATGATGGGCGCTGATGGCAAACCATTTAAAACCCGTACAGGCGGTACGGTTAAATTAGCTGATTTACTTGAAGAGTCAATTACTCGTGCAGCAGCCAAACTCGCTGAACGTGAATCAGATTTATCTGACGAAGATCGTAGTGAAATTGCCCGTAAAGTAGGTATTGGCGCGGTTAAATACGCTGACCTTTCTAAACACCGTACCAGCGATTACATATTCAACTGGGACAGCATGCTAAGTTTTGAAGGTGCAACAGCCCCTTACTTACAATATGCGTATACGCGTGTTCGCAGTATTTTCCGTAAGTCAGGTGTTGATGCTGCAAGCTTAAAGGCTGATGTGAGCATTATTGAGCCGCAAGAGAAAACCCTCGCGCTTAAATTATTGCAGTTAGAAGAAGTTCTTGATCTGATGATCAATGAAGCCACACCGCACGTATTATGTGGTTACTTATACGAACTAGCTAGCCTATACATGACATTCTACGAAGCTTGCCCTGTACTTAAAGAGGGTGTAGAGCCAAGTGTTCGTGATAGCCGTTTAGTATTGTGTAATTTAGTGGCAGATACGCTGCGCACAGGATTGGATTTACTAGGTATAGAAGTCATGGAGCAAATGTAATCACCGTCGTATTTTAATCTAATACTGCGTTGTCCACTCGACTGACCCTAATCACATACAACTACGTATGCTCATAGGGATAAGTCGAGTGTCCGCCTTATCTTAGACTAAACTACTTAGGTGAGCGTTTGCTGCGTGTAGTTCGCTTTAGCTGCGTTGGTAAAACTATTTAGCCTAAGTCACATACAAAAGTAACAAGGTACTAGGAAGAAATAGGCTTTAGGCACTAGGAAAGTGTGACACGTATTACAGAGCGCTTATAAACTTTTGACGAACCTAGAACCTAGAACCTAGAACCTAGAACCTAGAACCTAGAACCTAGAACCTAGAACCTAGAGGGAATTTTATGAAACTCGAAGATATTCGTCGTGAATACTTGCAAGATGCGCTCAGTGAAGACAACTTGCTTGATGATCCGTTTAAGCAGTTTGAAACGTGGCTAGAGCATGCTGTTGGTAGTAACTTGCCTGATCCTACAGCTATGGTCGTCGCTACGGTCGATGAAACCGGTCAGCCTTCACAGCGTATTGTGTTGCTAAAGCATTTAGATGATAACGGTTTTGTGTTTTTTACTAATACCGGTTCACGTAAAGCACAAGAGCTTAAAGGTAATAATAAAATCTCCTTGCACTTCCCATGGCACCCAATGGAACGCCAAGTAATTGTGTATGGTGAAGCGCAGCCATTACCTACATCGGCAGTCGCTAAATACTTTTTATCTCGCCCTAAAGAAAGTCAATTAGCCGCTTGGGCGTCGCAACAAAGCCGTCCAGTTTCGTCGCGTAAGGTGCTAATGGAGACCTTTGCCAACATGAAAAACAAGTTCGCTAAAGGTGAAATTCCACTCCCTGATTTTTGGGGCGGGTATTGTGTTGTGCCGCAAAAAATCGAGTTTTGGCAAGGCGGAGCGCATCGCCTGCATGATCGCTTTATGTATCAGCGTCAGGCCGATAATAGCTGGCAAATAACCCGCTTAAATCCTTAGTTGGCTGCTGGTTTTGCAATTTATAGACTCGCATTGTCATCTTGATTTTAGTGAGTTTGATACAAACCGCGAATCACTTATTAATGCCTGTGTAGCTAAGGGCATTAATCAGTTTATTGTGCCTGGTATTAGCTTGGCGCAATCTCTAAACCTACTAGAGTTTAAAGCAACCTACCCACAAGTCAGCATAGCGGCAGGGCTACATCCTTATTTTTTAGAGCAACATCAGCAATCGCACTTAGAATCACTGTATAACTTTGCTAAAACAAACAAAACTCAGCTTGTGGCTATTGGGGAGTGCGGGCTAGATCGCAGTATCGAAAATCTTGAAAAACAAACCTTTATGTTTGAGCATCAAATAGCGCTTGCTAATGAGCTTGAGTTACCGCTGATTGTGCATCACAGACAAAGCCATGATTTAATAGCGCAATCGTTTAAGCGTTGTCAGCCTAAAAATGGCGGTGTGATCCATGCTTTTTCAGGCTCAATACAACAAGCACAGTATTATATAAAAATGGGCTTTAAGCTTGGAGTGGGTGGGGTTATAACCTATGAACGGGCTGCTAAAACACGTGCGGTTGTAGCAAAGCTTGAGCCACAGCATTTAGTGCTTGAGACTGATTCACCTTCAATGCCGCTAAATGGTTATCAGGGAGAAATAAATACCCCTCTGCATATTCCTAACGTGTTTGATGCGCTCTATGCTTTAAAACCAAATAGCGATAAATATCGATTAGCTGAGCAGCTTTATGATTCGTGCTCTGAGGTTTTTTGTATATAGCGATTTACTTGCCAGCGTTTTAACCCTCGGCCTAATTGCCAAGTAAAAATACAGGCAATCACTAGCATAAGTAATACTTGGCGACCTAAATCGTGAAAATGATTATGGCTTGAAGATACCGCAGCGCGCGTTAAATAGGTAATAGATACAAAGCCAATAGGGCGATTGTCGTCAGAAATAACTTGTTCAACAAACGGTGTTTTTAATTTACTAATGCCTGGTGATGAGTCTGGTAATAAACCATATACATGATGTGATTGCCAGTTATCGCTGCTTGCAAGCACTACACCTTGTTTATCATAAATGGTGGCTGAAAGAACAAACTCATCTTTACTGATATTGTTGCATAAGGTGGTGAGCTGCGATTTGTTTTTTTCTATTAGCGGTTTTTTGGCATTCAGTGCCATAAACTGAGTGAGTGACTTGGCTGCACTATTGGCACTATCGTAAAGTAGTTGATGGCTTTGGTGGCTACTGTTTATTCCTACCCAGCTTAATAATACAAAGCAGCCCGCGGCCAATAACAAACGAATTAAACGCTTTTTTTGCGAGGCTGTAAGTGGATTTTTAAGATGGTTATTTTTCATAGTCACCGTATATGCTGCTGACAGCATTTTGATTTGATGTTACAACTACACTATAACCCTAAATCCCCCCTGATGGCGAATTTTGTATCTCATATCCTTATTATCAATGAGCTAAATGTCAGGAAATATAAACGGAGATCCCATGTCGAACGCGAACATGGCACAGCAAAGCGCTGAGCTATTATCATCATCACTTATTCTTAATAAATGGTTTAGCTACCAACAAGGTGTTTTTACACCACTAAATACAACACCAAACAGAAACCAAGGGTTATTTAGTATTGCCTTTGGCGGTGATTTTAATATTCAGCATATCAATAGCATTATTGAGTTTTTTGCGTCTCACCAGCAAAAAGTAACGGCTATTTGTCAATATCAGCCAGATTTAGGGTTATCTCCGGCATTATGTTTTTATATAGAAAATGCAGAGCGCGCAATAAACCCACTTGAACTTCAAACTTTTGCAAATACCTTGGCGTGTCAGTTAGTGCAAGTAACTAGCCCCCCAGATTTACAAAAACCAGGATTATTGGTAATGGATATGGATTCAACGGCCATTACTATTGAGTGTATTGATGAAATTGCACGCTTAGCGAATGTATACGACGAGGTTGCCAACGTAACCGCGCAGGCAATGGCAGGTAAGCTTGATTTTAGCGAAAGCTTACACCAGCGTGTTGCCAAGCTCGAAGGCATTGAAAAGAGCTTAATTGATGAGCTTAAAAGTGCACTGCCTTTAATGCCAGGTATTAAAGCGTTATGCCAAATTTTAAAACACCACGATTGGTATTTAGCGATTGCATCGGGCGGCTTTGTGCCGTTTGCTGAGCGAGTGCAGGAGCTGATTAATTTAGATGAAGTGCATGCTAATGTGCTGGAATTTAAAGACAATAAACTAACTGGTAAAGTGTTAGGTGGGATTGTTGATGCTGAGCAAAAAGCGGTTGTTTTAAACGCGCTACAACAAAAGCTGGGGCTTGAAAAATGCCAAACAGTTGCCATAGGCGATGGTGCAAACGATTTAAAAATGATGGCTCAAGCTGGCTTAGGCGTTGCTGTACATGGTAAACCAAAAGTAGTTGAGCAAGCCCAAGCAGCTATTTGCCAAGGCTCGTTATTACAACTGTTATATATGCTGGCGGTTCCGCTAAACCCATCACAGGTTTAACGTAAACGATTTAACCAGATTAGCTTTCGTCTAGACATTTGCTCAACCTGTTGTTGGTTGAGCGCTAAATGCTCAAGTGCTTCATCACTTACATCAATAATGTCGCCCACACCTGATACAGACCATAATGCATCCTCTAAGTCTTTGGCCTTGTGAATTGCGTATTGGCTAACGTATTTTAGCTCGTTTGCTAAGTAGTCAGTATCGAGTCGACCAGTGCGAGAAATATATAAACGCATTATAAAAACCAGCTCAGACTTCAGTCCTTTGCTTACTTGCTGTTTAAACTCGCTACAGTCAGTACCTAAAACACATTGGCTGGTAATGGCATCGGCTATATTTTCTTTTTTAGGATCAAAGTTAATTACTAAACTAAACTCTAGCGGCGGATCTTGACGGGTGCGATCTTTAATATTAGGGGTGATCACTTCAATAATATGCGCTTTAGTAATAATATTCGATAAGTCTGTTTTAGCATTCAACAAGGCAAAATTTTGTAAAATAACATGCAGTGGGCTTGGATATAAACCAAATCCCATGGCGCCAATTTCAAAATGCGCCATTGATTTATGTAAATAAATCGGAAACTGGCAAAGCGTTTTTGTTACCATATTTCTAAGTGCTGTAGAAAGGCCTGGTACTTTAGGTGACTCTTCAGCAACTTTTAATTTCTGTTTATTACTATTGATTAAAAGGGTAAAAAAATCGACCCCAGTATGAGATGAGCCTTTATCTGCATGCGCTTTCAAATTAATCGTAGTCTGCGATTTGCTCACTGCCATGACTTCATATTGAATAAGATTTAATGAATAGTTTTTGGTAATTTTTTGCAAATCAGGAAATGATAACGAAACAATATCGCCTTTTTTAAAGTCTACTTCTTGATTGCACTCTAGCTGTAAGCCAAATATTGAAAAATCACGGGTATACCCATGCAATACCGCATCACGAGTATTAATCACTACATTAGTTTTGTATAAATAGCGTTTATTAGAGCGAAGATTTACATACTCTAGAGGCACGGTGTTGAGCTCCGGTGGAGATGCATGCTTACTATGGCCAAAATATTTTAATTTATTGGCTAAGGCTTTATCAAATTCATATTGTTGATAATGCTTTTGCTCATGCTCATTACCAACTTGGGTAAGTAGCATTAAATATTTTACGTCTTTTATCGCGCCTTCAACACGTGGTGAAGGTGGTTTATTCAGTTTCTCAATATCTTTACCTAAAGAGTTAGGTAAAGATAAAGGAATATAAGCATCTTCAGTATGACTCGGCATTAGTTGTAATTTAAAGCAACGCCAACTGTCTCTTCGGCTACCAAAACCAAAAAATAACGCTTTTAATTGTGTTTGTTGTTCAAGCTCAGAACGAGTTGCTGAGTAGTAATAAATTTTTCCTGCAGAGACATGGGTAAAGGTATACAAATATTCTTCTTTTACTGCCACAGGTTTTAGCGCCAAGGTACGAATACGCTTATGATTTAACACATTGTAAAGACATGATTTTTTGCGTTCATCAGTAAAGTAACGCTGAATAAATAAACTGTTCTCAGTGGTTAAGCTCAGGCTAGGATAATAAACGCCGTTTTGCTGGCTAATAAAAACATATAAAGAATTAACCCTAGGAATATAATATTGTTCATACCCTTTAGAAATAACCGCATCGAGGGTGTTATCTAAATTCACTTTATAACGGCGTTTATTACCATGAATAAAGCTTTCTAAAAAACGATCAAACGCGCTGTTATTTTCTTCAAATGTACGCTTTAAGCGGATATGATTAAATTCTTCAGAGGTGTTTTCTATCGCAACGACTTCATATTTAACGCCACTTTTTAGGCCAAGCTGAAAATCTTGCTCTAAGCCTACTAAATGCATATTTATAAGCTGACCTTTTTTTAAGTTATAGCGCGACGCCAACTTAATTTTACAACCACTGAGTGAAATATCAGAGGTACTCGCATCGATTTTTGCTTGCCCGTCATACTCAATAGTAATTTTAATTGAGTAATTCATCCGCTCTTCACTGCGATTTTCATAAGCTGCAAATTTAATAACGTTGGTGGTCAGTTCATGTTGTGGTTTAGCTTCTACTTTTTTTGGTGTAATTGATTGCTGTTGTAATACGCGATAATTATTTTCGGTATTCATTACCGCTTCGTATACTGCAAGGGTGTAATCTTTATGTTGTTTTATGGCCGCTTCGAATACTTCAATAGCGGTGTCATCCATAAAGTGTTGCTTGCCCTTGTATTCATATGGTTTTACTTGGCCAGTAACTAAACCACGAAGATCAATAAAGCGGTCTATCGGCTGAGATAAACGCGACATTTCCATTTTTATTAAAAACTGCTCGGGTTTAGTTAACTCGGCAGTTTTTGACTTGAAAATGAGATCAAACTTAGCATTTCCCAAATACTGTTTTAATTCATTTACAAGCGCTTCATGCTTAAGCAATACGTCATCAGCCATTTATAAATCATCACCGTCTAATTTAAAAAGTAGGTATACTGTTGCAATTATTTATTAGAATATTTAATAAATCGAATCTCGCAAAACCGCCAAATGCGGCCCGATACTATGCATAACTTTACTTTGTGTTTATTGTTATTTTCTAATAGCCAATTAATTGGCAAGGGTTAATTAGTTTTTTAAAGCAAGAAACATGCCCTAAAGTAGGTTAAGTGAAACTACATTAGTATAGCGTATTTGGTGATACTAAATGCGCTGATCCACAAGACGTTGTTGCTAAGGTAGAGCCAGCAATGGCAAAATAAGCGCTTAACACTGTGTATTTAAAAATAAAGAATAGTAGGTAAGGTTTTAAATGGCTAAAGCGGCAAAAGTAGAGTTTGTTTGTACAGAATGTGGCATGAACTATCAACGTTGGCAAGGCCAGTGTCGCTGTGGCGCATGGAACACTTTAGCAGAGTTTAAACCCTCTGCAGGGCAAAACAAAAAGGTAGCGGCTCGTGCAAGTGTAGGTGGTTATGCCGGTGGCATTGGCGGTGGTTCTAAAAAAATTAATGATGTAGCAACCTCTGAGGCTGAAAAGCAGCTTACTGAAATTGGCGAACTTGACCGTGTACTAAGCGGTGGTGTAACCACCGGCTCGGTTAATATTATTTCTGGCGATCCGGGGGCGGGTAAAACAACACTACTATCTGATTTGGTGGCAAGAATGTCTCAGCGTATGCCATCACTTTACTGTACTGCGGAGGAGTCTCTATCGCAGTTTAAAAACAGGGTTAATCGGTTAAAACTAAATTACAACGAAGATGAACTCTATTTACTGTCAGAAACCAGTGTTGAAACCATTATTGAAGAGCTGGATAAAAACAAAATTAAGTTTGCCGTTATCGACTCTATTCAAGCTGTTGTCACCGATACCGCTAATGGCAGCCCAGGTTCACCTTCTCAGGTAAAAAGTGCAGCTCAGGCATTAACTCAATATTGTAAGCAAAACGACGTGACTATGTTTATTATTGCTCACGTAAATAAGAATAATGAAATAGCTGGCCCGCAAACCTTAGTACACATAGTTGATGCACTGTTACATATTGATACCAACGATGGTCAAGTGCGTACTCTGCGTGCTAATAAAAATCGCTTTGGTGATATAGACACCGTCGGCATTTTTAAAATGTGTGAACGCGGTATGCTCAGTGTGGATAACCCCAGTGAAATTTTCTTATCGGGTTCAACCACTGAATCACCGGGGTCGACAATTACCTGTATCCGTAAAGGAAATCGTAATTTACTGCTAGAAATTCAGTGTTTAACCACTGAAACCGAAGCAGAGTTTCCACAGCGAGTATGTGTTGGTTTAAATATGAACCGGATCAAAATGCTCACCGGTATTTTACGTAAGCACACCAAAACTAAAATATTCCACGATACGTTTTTTAATATTGTCGGTGGTTTAAAAATTGATGAATCAGAAACCTGTATTGACTTAGCGCTTGTTACTGCACTTTTGAGTAGTTTAAACGAATTTGTTGTACCTCGAACTACCTGTATTATGGGGGAGTTAAGTTTAAATGGTGATGTACGCCCAATCGACAGTGGTGTGCCCCGTGTTAAAGAAGCGGCGCAACATGGGTTTACTGAAATATTTATCCCATTTCGTAACTACCATAAATCAATGGAAGGGCTGGGTGCCAAAATAACGCCGGTTAAAACCGTGCACGAGCTACTTAGTTTAATTAATTAGCAAACAAAAAGTGCTTAACGACTAATGTTCTCAATGTTAGTCTTGTTTAAAGCCACTTATGTAAAGAGTTTAATAAGGAAATAACATGAAAAAATTAGTGATTGCAGCCGCGATTATTGCTGCAGGTGTGGGTGGCGTAAGCTATGCAAACTATGTAGCAACCCAAGAGGTACGCGCTGAGGTTGATAAGCAGTTGGCTTTGGTTAGCGAACAAACAGGTGCCAGCTTTAACTATGCAGAGCTATCGGCGAGTGTTATTTCAAATAGTGTTGCCATTAGTAATATAGAAGTGACCAGCCCTGAGGGTGAAAATATTGCCACAGTTGAGCATGTGGAAGTGACAGGTTACGAAACCGATAAAATATCGCCACATACTGCTTTTACACTGAAGAACTTCCAATTTGATAAAAGCTTTGTCGCTACACTGCCTGCAGATACTAATGCACAACTTGCCTCGGCCAGTTATGATTTACACTCATCATTAGATTACGATGAGCAATCAGGTAACAGCGATATAGTTGTTAAACTGCACGCCAACGATATTGCCAGCATTGATATGAATATGGGACTTGCTAATTCTAAAGCGCTTATGGATGCTTCACTAGAAATAAGCAAAGCTCAGCAAACAGCAGGTGATACACCGCTTACTTATGAGCAAGAGTTGCAACAGCAAACACTTATTATGCAAGCAATGAGCAAGTTAGAGCCACGTACTATGAGTGTAATGCTCGATAACCAAGGCGAGTTAAGTACTTTGCTAGAAAGTGAATTAGCCAAACAAGGTATGACACTAGAGCAGATGCAAATGATGCTAGCTCAACAGTTACAGCAAGCGCCGGTAACTGAAGAAATAGCGCAAGCATTAACTGACTTTGCTAAAGGCCTAAATTCGCTTAGTGTCTCAGCTAAACTGCCTGAAGGTAAAACCATGATGGAAGTAAATCAGCAGCTAATGATGTTAGCAGGGCAACCCGAAGAGCTGGTTAAGTTTATAAATTTAGAAGTAAAAGGCAAATAATAGAATAAGTTGCCAGCTTCCAGTTTAATGTAAAAAGCCGTACTCGATTATTCAAGTACGGCTTTTATTATTTTAGCTGATAGCTGATTATTTAGTGAAGAATACGGGCTCTAATTGTGCCTTCAACAGCACTGAGTTCTTTTAGTGCTACTTCAGATTGAACGGTATCTACGTCAATAACCACGTAACCAATTGCTTCATCCGTTTGTAAGTACTGTGCGGCAATATTAATACCATGCTGAGCAAACGCTTGGTTAATTTGCGTTAACACGCCAGGGCGGTTGTGGTGCACGTGTAACAAGCGACTACGGTTGGCAAGTTCTGGTAATGATACTTCAGGGAAGTTAACTGCTGTAATAGTTGAGCCATTATCTGAGTACTTAGCGAGTTTACCTGCTACTTCAATACCAATGTTTTCCTGTGCTTCTTGAGTAGAACCCCCAATGTGCGGCGTTAAAATAACGTTGTCGAATTCACGTAGTGGCGAAATAAACTCTTCATCGTTTGATTTCGGCTCAACTGGGAATACATCAATGGCTGCACCGCTAAGTTTCTTCTCTGTTAGTGCTTCAGCTAGGGCGTCAATGTCAACCACAGTACCGCGAGAAGCATTAATTAAAATAGCGCCTTGCTTCATCACGGCAAGCTCTGCTGTTCCAATCAAGTTTTTAGTTTGCGGTGTCTCTGGAACATGTAAGCTAATAATATCAGCGCGTTGCAACAGCTGCGTTAAGTTATGTACTTGTGTAGCATTACCTAAAGATAGTTTGTCTTCAATGTCGTAATACTCCACGTTCATACCAATATTTTCAGCCATAATACCCAGCTGAGTACCAATGTGGCCGTAACCAATAATACCTAAGGTTTTGCCGCGTGCTTCAAACGAGCCATTAGCTGTTTTTAACCAGCCGCCACGATGGGCAGCGGCATTACGCTGTGGAATACCACGTAATAACAGCAATATTTCACCAAGTACAAGCTCAGCCACAGAGCGAGTATTTGAAAACGGTGCATTAAATACCGCAATACCGCGCTCACGCGCTGCGTTTAAATCTACTTGGTTTGTGCCAATACAAAAACAACCTACAGCAACTAGCTTTTCAGCTGCGTTTAATACAGATTCGTTAATATGAGTACGAGAACGAAGCCCTACAAAGTGCACATCTTTAATGCGCTCTATAAGTTCGTCCTCTGGCAACGATGTTTTAACGTAGTCGATATTGCTATAACCGTTACGTTTTAGCGTTTCAACAGCGCTTTGGTGAACACCTTCAAGCAAGAGAATTTTAATTTTGTCTTTTGCTAACGATACCTTACTCATAACCATATCCTATTTAATTTGTGGCCCATTTTTAGTGCCGATAATTACTTTATCAGCACCGCGCTCTGCAAATAGGCCGTTGGTGACTACGCCAACAATTTGATTTATTTGTGTTTCAAGCTGTTTAGCATGGGTAATTTTTAAATTATGTAAGTCTAAAATAACGTTGCCGTTATCGGTTACAACACCGTGGCGATACACAGGGTCACCGCCAAGTTTTAATAATTCGCGGGCAACATAGCTGCGCGCCATCGGAATAACTTCAACCGGCAGTGGGAAGTCTCCTAAGGTATCGACTAGTTTTGTATCATCAACGATACATACAAACTGTTTTGCTACTGCTGCCACTATTTTTTCGCGGGTAAGCGCCGCACCGCCGCCTTTGATCATTTCATTTAAGGCGTTAATTTCATCTGCGCCATCAACGTATACATCAAGTGCTGCTACATCGTTAAGCTCAAACACTTCTATGCCAAGCTCTTTTAAGCGCGCTGTAGATGCTTCTGAACTTGATACTGCGCCAACGATGGTGTCTTTAACTGTGCCTAGGGCATCAATAAAGTGATTAACGGTTGAGCCTGTACCTACACCTACTATGGTGTTTTCTTTTACAAACTCGAGTGCAGCCCACGCAGCTGCTTTTTTTAATTCATCTTGTGTCATTGTTGTCTGCTCATTGGTGTCAAAATAGCTGTTAGTTTACAAGATTAGTTGTTACCAACAGTAGGTTTTATCGGGTGTTATGATCGTTTTTAGTGGTACATCCCACGATTCAATCGGTAACTCATCGACTTGTTGGCACGCATGTGCGAGGCCAATAAGTTGCGGTTGTTGCCAGTGTTGTTCGTATAAACGTGCCAATGTTCTATCGTAAAACCCACCTCCCATTCCAAGGCGATTACCAAATTTATCAAATGCCACTAATGGCATTAAAACGTAATCAAGCTCAGGTAAGGGGCATATTTGAGAGCAGTTCAACTTAGGCTCCAAGATACCATAGCGATTTGCTCTCATGGGTGAGTTTTTTTCATAGCGTTGAAATAGTAAATTAGCCCCATTAAATGGATGAATTACTGGCAAGTAAATAGCCTGGTCAGTGTTCCATAATTCATTAATTAACAATGAGGTATCTAATTCGCCATCATTACTTAAATAAAGCGCGATATGACTTTTTTTGGCCGAATTTATGCTTTTTAAGTGTTGAATAAAATTCACTTTAAGCGATTCGGCGGCTAATTCTTGCTGGTTTTTTGATAGGTTATTACGTGCTTTACGAATATCGTGTCTTATTTGTGCGCGATTATTACTCATTAAATAACTTAACCGTAATTAAAAAGAGAATAAATTAGGAAATAATAAGTACATAGCAAGTACAATAAGCAATATTACGGCTGTAGAAATCAGCGAATATAAAACAAGGTTGCCGCGTTTTTTGGGCTCAGTAGAGAGAGGCTCATCAAGCATTAAATCGTCATCTTCCCATACTTCATTATTTTCATCAGGTAATGATAATTCAACTTCAGGGAGGCGTTGCTCAATATCTTCTAGTTTTTCTTCAAGGCGAATTAGGCTACTGGTAATGTAATCTAGGGCGTCAAATAAGCGCTGATCTCGCTGGCTGTCGTAAGCTGTTTGAGGTGCCGTTTGTGTAGCCGCAGCTTGCTGAAGTTTGCTTTTAATCCCCAGCGTTGAAAGTAACTTAGCTTGCTTGAGTGCTTTATCTTTGGGGCAAGGGGCAAATAATGGTTTGCCATCAAAAAAAGCAGCCACTTTTTCTGGCGAGGTTTTCAGCTTTTCTGTCAGTGCAGTGGTCACTGCTTGACTGTCTGCACCTTCTGCAAGTCCTACAAATATAACACGAAAATTGTCGGCCATTTTTTATCCCTAATACGCTTTATTGTATAAGCAGAGTATATACCTAAAATGTTAAACAGTTCGAGACTGTTTTACGACTAACTTAATACACATAGCAAAACGGCCCTAAAAAGGGCCGTTTAAATATTAGCTAAGTGGCTTATAGCCCAGCTGCTGCGCGAAGTGCGTCTGCTTTATCTGTGCGTTCCCATGGGAATTCGTCACGACCAAAGTGGCCGTAAGCCGCTGTTGGAAGATAAATAGGGCGCTCAAGGTCAAGCATTTGAATTAGACCGTAAGGGCGTAAGTCAAAGTGTTCACGAATAAGTTCAATTAAACGCGCTTCTTCTAATTTACCTGTGCCAAATGTTTCAACACTGATAGAAGTAGGCTCTGCAACACCAATAGCGTAAGACACTTGAAGTTCACACTTATCAGCAAGGCCTGCAGCAACAATGTTTTTAGCAACGTAACGTGCAGCATAAGCTGCTGAGCGGTCAACTTTTGATGGATCTTTACCAGAGAAAGCACCACCACCGTGACGAGCCATGCCACCGTATGTATCTACAATGATTTTACGACCAGTTAAACCACAGTCACCCATTGGGCCACCAATAACAAAACGACCTGTTGGGTTAATGAAAAATTTAGTTGCGCTAGTAATAAGCTCAGCAGGAAGTACTGGTTTAATAATTGTTTCCATTACCGCTTCTACTAAGTCATTTTGCGATACATCTTCGCTGTGCTGAGTAGAAAGTACAACGGCATCAATACCTACTGGCTTGCCATTTTCGTATGCAAATGTAACTTGTGATTTTGCATCTGGACGTAACCAGTTAAGCTCGCCGCTTTTACGAACCTCAGCTTGACGCTGCACTAAACGGTGAGAATAAGTAATTGGAGCAGGCATTAATACTTCAGTTTCGTTACATGCGTAACCAAACATTAAGCCTTGGTCGCCAGCGCCTTGCTCTTCAGGGCTTGTACGGTCAACACCTTGGTTGATGTCTGGAGACTGTTTACCAATCGTGTTTAAAATTGCACACGAATCGGCATCAAAGCCCATATCTGAGTGTGTGTAACCAATTTCACGTACTGTTTTACGTGTAATTTCTTCGATATCAACCCATGCGCTAGTAGTGATTTCACCACCAACCATAACCATACCGGTTTTAACGTAAGTTTCACACGCTACACGGGCATGAGAGTCTTGCTCTAGGATAGCATCAAGTACCGCATCAGAAATTTGATCGGCGATTTTATCCGGATGACCTTCAGAAACAGATTCAGAAGTAAATAAATGTTTTGCCATTGTAATTATGCTCACAAATATTGCGCTTCACAAACGTCGGTATTAGCGCTAAAAAATTAAGGCGCGTATTTTATCTAAAACAAGCGAACTTGCATAGTTTTTTTACGCCTAGACGTCTAAATAAAATATATAATAGTAAATGGTTCTTAAAAAATATTCATAATGTCCTATTTTTATGGGTTTTTAATTGCACACAGCCCCTACAATAAGTAAGAATGGAGGTATATAAATACCCGCGCAAATACATATAAAGGTAGGAGAATTCATGCCATCTCGCAAAGAACTTGCAAATGCTATTCGCGTCTTGTCAATGGACGCAGTACAAAAGGCCAAATCTGGTCACCCTGGAGCCCCTATGGGCATGGCTGATATCGCAGAAGTATTATGGCGCGATTATCTAAAACATAACCCAACAAATCCAGAGTGGGCTGACCGAGATCGATTTATACTCTCAAATGGTCACGGTTCAATGCTAATTTATTCTCTATTGCATTTAAGTGGTTATGATTTACCACTGGACGAAATTAAAAACTTCCGCCAAATGCACTCTAAAACACCAGGCCACCCAGAATATGGATATGCGCCAGGAATCGAGACTACTACGGGCCCATTAGGTCAAGGGATCACAAATGCCGTAGGTATGGCAATTGCTGAAAAAGCATTAGCCGCTCAATTTAACCGTGAAGGCCATGACATTGTTGATCACCACACTTACGCATTTATGGGTGATGGTTGTTTAATGGAAGGTATTTCTCATGAAGCCTGTTCGCTTGCTGGTACATTAGGCCTAGGCAAGTTAGTGGCATTTTGGGATGACAACGGCATTTCAATCGACGGTGAAGTTGAAGGCTGGTTTAGCGATGACACACCAGCACGTTTTAAAGCATACGGCTGGCATGTAATTAGCGACGTTGATGGCCACGATAGCGATGCTGTAAGTGCTGCAATTAGCGAAGCCAAAAGCGTGACCGACAAACCAACGCTAATTTGTTGTAAAACAGTAATTGGATATGGCTCACCTAATAAATCAGGCAGCCACGACTGTCATGGCGCACCACTAGGTGATGACGAAATTAAAGCATCTCGTGAGTTCTTAGGTTGGACGGGTGATGCATTTGAAATCCCTGCTGACATTTACGCACAGTGGGATAACAAAGAAAAAGGCCAACAGCTTGAAGCAAGCTGGGACGAAAAATTTGCCGCATACGAGCAAGCATTCCCAGAGCTAGCAGCAGAATACAAACGCCGTACAAATTCAGATTTACCTGCTGATTGGGCTGAAAAGTCACAAGCGTATATTGAGCAGTTACAAGCAAACCCAGCAAATCCAGCATCACGTAAAGCATCGCAAAATGCATTAAACGCATTTGGTCCGTTACTACCTGAGTTTATGGGTGGCTCTGCCGATTTAGCAGGTTCAAACTTAACAATTTGGGATGGCTCTAAAGGCTTAACAGCAGACGATGCAAGTGGTAACTACGTTTACTACGGTGTGCGTGAGTTTGGTATGTCGGCCATTATGAACGGTATTGCACTTCATAAGGGCTTTATTCCTTACGGTGCAACGTTCTTAATGTTTATGGAATACGCACGCAATGCGGTTCGTATGGCTGCATTAATGAAGCAACCAAGCATTTTTGTATACACGCACGATTCAATTGGTTTAGGTGAAGATGGTCCAACTCACCAACCAGTAGAGCAAATTGCCAGCATGCGTTTAACGCCTAACCTTTACAACTGGCGCCCATGTGACCAAGTTGAGTCGGCAATTGCATGGCAACAAGCTATTGAACGTAAAGACGGTCCTACATCATTAATCTTTACTCGCCAAGGCTTAGAGCAACAAGCACGTGATGCACAGCAATTAAGCGACGTTAAAAAGGGTGGTTACATCCTAAGTTGTGACGGCAACCCAGAGCTTATTCTTATTGCTACCGGCTCTGAAGTACAACTAGCGCAAGACTCTGCTAAAGAGCTACGTGCGCAGGGTAAAAAGGTACGTGTTGTATCTATGCCGTGTACTGATGCGTTTGAAGATCAATCGCCTGAGTACAAAGAAAGCGTATTACCAGCAAGCGTTTCACGTCGCGTAGCGATTGAAGCGGGTATTGCTGATTACTGGTACAAGTACGTAGGTCTAAATGGCGCCGTAGTCGGTATGACCACTTTTGGTGAATCAGCTCCAGCTAACGAGCTATTTGAATTCTTCGGCTTCACCGTAGAAAACATCGTTAACAAAGCAAACGCATTGTTTTAAGCGACTGCTTTAACATTTAAAAGCCCGCCCTGCGTAAAATAGGGCGGGCTTTTTTATGAGTTGTACTTTTATTGCTTCCTCTAAAGCGCAGCGTCTCATCGCCCTCTTTATGCATAAATTACTAAAAGATCTGTTCGAAAATCGCAGCCCGTTGCTCGAAGCATATCTCTTTATAAAGTCGTTCATTTTTAATCTTTTGGCTTCTAAATGAGTAATTTTCACAGCACTTAACTTGCAAGGTTTTTGTGTATCAGGCACTGTGGAGGTAACAAAATTATAAATTAATAACAGGAGTTAACATGCCAAAGTTCGATAACGTTAGTGTGGTTAAAAAAGCCAATGTATATTTTGATGGCAAAGTATCAAGCCGAACTGTGCTTTTAGGAAATGGTGAAGCGAAAACCTTGGGTTTTATGCAACCAGGTGAATTTGAGTTTAATACTAACCAAAAAGAGTGTATGGAGTTGTTAGCAGGGCAGTGGGATGTGTTATTACCAGGTGAAAGCGAGTGGAAAACATTTAATGCGGGTGAGTCATTTAATGTTGATGCTAATGTCAGCTTCCATGTAAAAGTAAGTGATTTTGCTGATTATTGCTGTTCATACACAGATTAATTACATGAATGGTTAAATTATCAGCACCTCTGAAAGGCCGCTATCACGCGGCTTTTTGCATACTTAATGCTAAATGAATGATCTAAATCAGGTGGGGTAATAAATAATTGCTAAATTTAGCTATTTTCTCTTGTGTTAATTCGTTTAGCCCCCAATACTAACTGTGAGGTAACATAAAAAAGGATACCCTATGAAAATTAATCTTTCTGGTCACCATGTTGACGTTACTGATTCTATTAAAGAACACATTAACGAAAAGTTTTCTAAAATTGAGAGTCATTTTCCATCATTGATAGCGCTCGACATTATTCTTTCAAAAGAGCATCACAAGTTCCAAGCAGAAATTAGTACAAATTATGAAGGTGCGCGAATATCAGTTAAAGGGGAAAACGAGGTTATGTACCCAGCCATTTCAAGCGCAGCTAAAAAACTCGATGCCGCACTAAAGCATCGTAAAGGGCAAATAAAAGCGAACTTACATGAAAAGCCTGTAAGTACCACACCTGAAATAGCACACGAAATCATCCAAGAGATGGATTTAAATTAATAACTAACAATGTGTTATTTTTAAAAAGAGCCTAAGGGCTCTTTTTTATTGCCTGTAAATTAGGTAAGTTATGCACTCACACAGTTTATTAATGATAAAAATTAATAATAAAAGCACATAACACACCAAATTTGAGAAGTTAATGCAGTACACGCAAAGCACATGGAAGTCTAGGTTAGGGGCGCTCGGCCCAGGTATTTTAATGGCCACCGCTGCCATTGGTGGCTCACACTTAGTTGCATCGACCCAAGCTGGCGCATTATTTGGCTGGCAGCTATTTTGCCTTATTATGGTGGTTAACGTTTTAAAGTACCCGTTTTTTCGTTTTGGTATGGAATACACACTCGCTACTAAAAATAGTTTAGTCGAAGGGTATAAAAACCAAGGGCCTGGCTATTTTTACAGTTTTATTGTCCTTAATATTATTGCCGCGGTGGTAAATACCGCGGGCGTATTGTTGCTTACTGCGAGCTTATTACACTACGCATTACCTATTAGTATTCCTGTTACCTTATTGTGCTGGTTAATATTGGCTGTGTGTTTAATTATATTATTACTAGGGCACTTTAAAGCGCTCGATAACGTTGCAAAAGCTATTATGGGGCTACTTACTATAGCAACCATAACCGCATTAGTTATTGCTATAAATAACGGCCCTGTAGCTCCTGTAAACTATGTTGGTCCCTCACCATATGAACTTGCCATGTTAGGCTTTATGGTTGCCTTAATGGGCTGGATGCCAGCGCCTATTGAAATTTCTGCTCTGAGCTCGTTGTGGCTTAAAGAAAAACAAGCTCAGCAAAGTGTGACTAAAAGCCAAGGCTTATTCGACTTTAATGTAGGTTATTGGTTAACCGCCGGACTTGCGCTGGTATTTTTTAGTTTAGGTGCGTTAGTGCAATATGGGCAAAGCAGTAATATAGAGCTTGGCGGTGTAGCCTTTGCTAAACAGCTGATTGATATGTACGCATTGACTATTGGCGAGTGGGCAAGGCCTTTGGTATCTGCCATCGCGTTTTTGTGTATGTTTGGCACCACACTCACCGTGCTTGACGGTTACGCCCGAACACTTAACGAATCGCATAAACTTCTTGGTTTTAAGCAATCAAAACACAGCTTAAATACGTGGCTTATATTACAAGCATTGGCTGGTATGGCGGTGATCTTATTTTTTAAATCAGCTCTTGGGCCCATGCTTACCTTTGCCATGACGCTTGCGTTTGTAACTACACCCGTTTTTGCATGGCTTAACTTCAGCCTAGTTCGCTCAGAGCCTGCGATTAAACACAGTCTACTTTTGCGTGGCTTAACCTGGTTAGGCTTGGTGTACTTGGTTGGTTTTGCTGTGGCGTTTGTTGTGTGGAAGTTGATGTGATTTTATATTCGAGGTTCTAGGTTCTAGGTTCTAGGTTCGAGGTGAAAGGAACAAATCAAATAACCTCTGCATAAATGTCGTTTGTTGTAGACCGTGATAGGCTACGGTGGGCGAGAATTGGCCTGTCAAAAGTAATAGCTAGGTGAAAAAGATGATCATACTTGAAAGCCAAGTATTTAAGACAATCCCTAAGTCTCCAGAACAGAGCTGTATCTTTTTAAATAATACGCAAACAGATAAAGTTGTTGATGGTACTTATTTGGAGCTTTGTATTAAAGCGGGTTGTAAATACCTTGTCTTTATGACGGATGACATTCCTTACGAGGATATGCTTCACATCCATCTCTTGAATGAGCGCCTTGATATTGTTGATTCAGCTACGATTGGTAGCATGTATTCAACGGGATCTTTTCGAAATTATAATATTCAAAACTCGAACACGTTAACTTTTCATTTTATTGGCGATACTGAATGGAAAATACAAATACTAGATAGCAAGAGATTTTTATTTCCACTAATTTCTTCACTTAAAGGAGTTTCGAGAAAGAATATTTTTTATCAATATTTTAAAATTTATAGCAATCCTTCGTTATAAGCCTTGTAACTTTAAATTGTCCTAGGGGATCATTATTTTATGTTTAATCTACAAGGAAGAAACTATGATATTTAATATGCTCATTACAGACAACTTCGCATCATTTTATGATGAGGATAAAGAAGTACATATTTTTATTGATAGTTGTGATAATCAAAGGTTTGAGATACGAATAGGGGACTTAGAACACTCGAAATCAGTCGGTAGCGTTTTAGCTTCAAGTAATGATGAGTTAAATATAAAGTTATTAGCGCTTTATATTAAATATTAATACACGGAAAAATGAGTTGTAAATGGAAATAAGAACAGGCGAGCTTTCAAACCCACACGTCATAAAACTATTACAAACGCATCATAACGATATGCTAAAGCACTCACCTGTTGAGAGCGTACATGTACTTGATGTGAGTAAACTGACTCACCCCAACATAACATTTTATAGCTTATGGATTGATAATAATTTAGCGGGTGTTGGCGCATTAAAAGCGCTCAATACAACTCATGGCGAAATGAAATCAATGCGTACCTCAAGTAACTATTTACGCCAAGGCATAGCGGCTAAGCTACTTACGCATATTATTGAGCAGGCAACATTGCGAGGTTACAAAAAGCTAAGTTTAGAAACTGGAACAGCAGAGGCATTTTTGCCCGCACAAAAGCTCTACGCCCAATTTGGTTTTGAAGAGTGTGAACCGTTTGGGAATTATGAACTAGATCCGTATAGCCTGTTTATGAGTAAATCGGTTTAAACTAAAATGACCGAGAAGTAACGTTTTGTAGTTATATGATTTAAATATTATCCGCATGGCTCTTCAGAGCGAGAAGCGGTCATTTAGGTGAGTCGTCATTTACTTAGTAAGAAAGAAGGAAGCTTTCCTCTTTTTTATACGCTCAGATAAACTACAAGAGGAATAATATTTATAGCTGGTAATAACTTACACTATTTGCTAAAAATAGAAGCTCATGAAATATGGACGTTTTCGCGCTAGAATAGGGAAAGTGTCCTCTGATAAAGTTGTTATTTGAATAGGAGCTTTCAATGGACGAGGTAGTCAAAAATCGCTTCGAAGAATATCCCGAAAAAGTTCGGCTACGACTTGAGGAGTTACGAACTTTAATCCTCAAGCTGGCATCCGATTTGGAGCTAGGTGAAGTCGAAGAGTCACTGAAATGGGGTGAGCATAGTTATAGTGTAAAAACAGGCAGCCCAATTCGAACTGATTGGAAGTTGAAATCGCCAAACCAATACTACTTGTTCTTCAACTGCCAAACTAAGTTAATCGATACATTTAGAGAGCTGCACAATGACACACTCGAATTTCAAGGTAATAGAGCAATCGTATTAAGTTTATCTAGTTCGTTGCCTGAGGCGGAAATCAAGAACTGCTTAGAGCTAGCTTTAACCTATCAGCAGCGAAAGCATTTGCCACTTTTAGGCGCTTAATAGGTAATCACATATAAAGCGCTCAACTCGCTCCTTTCGGTCACTACCTGTTAGCTTAGCGTTACTAATGTCCGTAATTGGCACTGAGCTGCCATAGATATTAACTATCAACTCAGCTCTTTTATTGCTCTACTTATCCCATCTAAACTCAGCGCATACATTCTGTTATCCATCAGCTGCTTTATAAAGTCAATTGATTGATACTTCGGCCAATGCTCAACCGGCTGTGGGTTGAGCCACGCGACTTTATCAAAGTGATTAGTGATTCGGTTTAACCATGCACTGCCGGGTTCTTCATTCCAATGCTCTACTGAGCCGCCAGGGTAGGCAATTTCATATGGGCCCATAGTGGCATCACCAACAAATATAACTTTGTAGTCGCTAGTAAACTTGTTGATGAGTGTCATGGTGTCAATAACGTTTGAGTGGCGGCGTTGGTTATCTTGCCAAACGTGTTCGTATAAACAGTTATGAAAGTAGTAAAACTCTAAATGTTTAAACTCACTGTGGGCGGCGCTAAATAACTCTTCACAGGTATGAATGTAGTCATCCATTGAACCGCCAATATCAAACAGCATCAATACTTTTACCGCGTTGTGGCGCTCGGGGGCCATTTTTACATCGAGCATACCGCCTTGTTTGGCGGTCGCGCGTATGGTCTCATTTAAATCAAGGGTGTCACTTGCGCCAGTACGAGCAAATTTGCGTAGTTTTTTAAGTGCCAGCTTTATGGTACGTGAACCAATTTCGCGGTCAGAATCGAGATTACGGTATTCGCGCTTATCCCACACTTTTACAGCTTGGCGATTGCGGTTGCCGTCTTGACCAATACGCACACCCTCAGGGTTATAACCATACGCACCAAAAGGCGAGGTACCGCCAGTGCCGACCCATTTATTGCCGCCTGCGTGGCGTTTTTGCTGTTCTTCTAAACGCTCTTTTAGGGTTTTCATTAGCTCGTCTAGCCCGCCCATGGCTTTTAGTTGGGCTTTTTCTTCATCGCTTAGGTGCTTTTCAAACTCTTTACGCAACCAATCTTCAGGTAAGTTGTGTTGCTGTTTTAAGCTCTCGAGTAGGTCTAAGTCGGCAATACCGCTAAAGTAATCGCTAAAGGCTTTATCGAACCGGTCAAAATGGGTTTCGTCTTTTACCATAATAGTGCGCGCTAAATGATAAAACGCGTCTACATCAGCAAATATAACGCCTTGTTTTAAAGCGTTAATTAAATCGAGTAGTTCGCGCAGGCTCACAGGCAAGCGGTATTTGCGTAGCGTGAAAAAAAACTGTACCAACATATTAGCGACGGCTCATAAACGCAAGTTTTTCGATTAGGCTTATGTCTTGCTCGTTTTTAAGCAGCGCGCCAAACATCGGCATTAAACCGCCTTTTTGCGTTTTGTCGTGCAGGGTTTTGGCGTCTATGTCTTCAGCCATTAATAGTTTTAACCAATCCAGTAACTCGCTGGTAGATGGCTTCTTTTTAAGGCCGTTGGCTTCGCGTAAGTTAAAAAATACTTCTAGCGCTTGGCGAACTAAATCTTGTTTAACATGCGGGTAGTGCACATCAATAATTTTCTGCATTTCGTCGCTATTTGGAAAATCAATATAATGGAAAAAGCAGCGGCGTAAAAACGCATCAGGCAGCTCTTTTTCATTGTTTGATGTGATGATCACAATAGGGCGCTCTTTGGCCACAATGCGCTCACCGGTTTCGTATACATGAAATTCCATTTTATCGAGTTCGAGTAGTAAATCGTTTGGAAACTCAATATCGGCTTTGTCTATTTCGTCAATAAGCAGTACTGGGCGTTTGCCGTTTAATTCAGCGTACATGAAGGCTTGCCACAGCTTACCTTTAACTATGTAGTTGCTAATATTGTGAACGCGCTCATCACCTAGCTGGCTGTCGCGCAAACGCGATACTGCATCGTACTCGTACAAACCTTGCTGCGCTTTAGTGGTTGATTTTATATGCCACTGAATAAGCTCAGTATCTAAACTTTTCGCTAACTCTTCAGCCAGCATGGTTTTACCTGTGCCAGGCTCGCCTTTAATTAAAAGCGGTTTTTGCAGCATAATAGCGGCGTTTACTGCCTGTTTTAATGCTGAGCTTGCGATGTAATTATCAGTAGAATTAAATTGCACGGGTTATCCTTTATCTGGTCTGAGCAGTAATTGTTATGCGTTATAATGCCATAGTTAATCGGCTTCACCAAGGTAGGCAAAACGGGCGATAGTTTTACCGTCTTTTTCTACGGTTTCAGTAAACATACTTAGTGGGCGTGCCCATATGCCGTATTCACCGTATAAGGCTTGGTAAATAACCAATTGCTCGTTGGTTTCGCTGTGAGTCGCCACATGCATAACTTTATATTGTGGGCCTTTGTAGTGTTGATATAAACCCAGTTTTAGTGCTGTAGTCATAGTCTGTTATCTTGTATAATTTGCCTTCGCTTTTTATTATGCCAAAGAATACAGCAATACTATGAATTATATTTCTCTTGATGATTACAAAAAAGCCTGGGTATTTCGCCACAAAGATATTCCGGTTTCAGATATTGATGCAGCCAATATTAAACCTATGACCAGCGAGCGTGCCGCCGTACTGTGGACAACCATGGTGAGTCGTGAACATGATCATCCAGACTTTTTTGATAAAACCGATTGGTGCGCGCAAGAGCAAAACTTTAGCCAAGAAATTAATTGGGAAGATGCGTGGGAAAGCGAAGAACCCCAATTTCCAGATGCTATTTTGAACCACTTAGATTGGCAGGCTAATACCACAGTGTATTTTTGCATGGCACGCGACAATATTATCGAAACGACATTTGATGTGTTTAAACGTAACTGGCAAAACTTTATGTTTTTGGCTGATGGCAGCTTATTAATAGGTAAAAAGCGCAGCACTATAGTGCAATTTTTAGAATCAGGTATTGCAAAATTAGGTGAAAAGCCAAGCGCTTAAATTACTACAAGTGCTTAAAAACTGTGCATTACTGTGTTATAAAACAGTATTAAAATGTTTTTTTGAGTACAGCGATTGGTTGCTAAAAATAAGCAGTTTAACACAAGCCAGCAAGTTGAAATGTGGCAAACTGATGCACAAAAAGTGCTTTACGCACAATTATGCAATGCTTTTTATCAGCGTGAAGTTCAGCGCTTAGTGGCTGAACCTAATGGTGACCGTTTACGCAGGCAATTAAAAAGCCTGCCTTATTATATTGAACGTGCCGCAACACGTGTAGCTAATGCACCATTGCCTTTTACGCTTGATGCGCAAAATGGAGGCTGGCTTGAAAAACAAAAACCAATACCGCCAGAGGCTAATCTTTCAGCGAATGAACTTTTTTATCAAGCGCATGCCAAAGTAGGGCTGATAATTCCGGTATTATTACAAAATCACGGTCAAATTCGGGTTAGAATAGACAGCATTGATCAAGTAGCTAATACGCAACTGCATTGTAATGAACTTGGCTGGTTTGATTTTTTAGGCCAAGGACTTGAGCAACAAAGTGCACAATTGCTTAAACCCAGTAAAACGAGCCTTGCAGCGGCGTGTTGTGGCCACCAGTGGCAGTTTTCAAAGCGCAGCACACCACGGGTTTTGTCATTACGGGAAATGTTACTAGCTGCCAATATTAATTGGCGTAATGTTAAGCGGCCGTTAGCATAAGTAGATAATTAAAAATTAAAATAAGGAGTGTTTAATGCGATTTTTTCAATTTGGCTTGTTGTGCTTAGCACTTTTTATCCAGTATCGCCTTTGGTTTGGTCATAATGGGGTGCAAGACTACACCCGTTTAAAAAATGCGGTGGCATCGCATCAACAAACTAACGAAAAACTAATAAAGCGTAATAAAGTATTAAAAGCGGATATAGAAGATTTAAAGCTCGGCCACGAAGGCATTGAAGAGCGTGCCCGCAACGAATTAGGAATGATTAAACCGGACGAAACCTTTATTCGTGTTTTACCGGCTCAACACCATGACAAATAAACAAACTATTGCTGCTATTGTTCCTGCCGCAGGTGTTGGCAGTCGAATGCAACACACAACACCAAAGCAATATATTTCCTTAGCAGGGAAAACCATTCTAGAGCATACGCTCGCTAAGTTATCGCAGTTACCGCAGTTAAACTCTATAGTGGTGGCTCTGAGCGAAACCGACCCCTACTTTGACGACCTTACGCTAGCTGATCCTCGCATTGTGCGTGCTATTGGCGGTAAAGAGCGCGCAGATTCAGTGTTAAACAGTTTATTGTTTTTAGCTGCCAACCCACCTGCTTGGGTTTTGGTGCATGACGCTGCAAGACCTTTAGTCGATATTGCTGATATAGAGCGCTTAATCGCACAGTGCATGCAGGCTGATGAAGGCGGCATTTTAGCCAGCAAAGTAAAAGACACTATAAAACGAGGGCAAAGCCATGCGCAGCAAACTGTGCCTCGTGATGATTTATGGCAAGCGCTTACCCCGCAACTGTTTAAATACGACGAGCTTAAAACGGCATTGCAAAGTGCGCTTAACAGCGGTGCAACCATTACTGATGAAGCCAGTGCAATGGAGTGGGTAAATAAGCCGGTAAAGCTGGTAGCAGGGCGTAGTGATAATATTAAAATCACCACCCCAGAAGATTTAGATTTAGCAGGCTTTTTACTGCAAAAACAAAATAATGAGAGTGCAAAATGATACGAATAGGCCATGGTTTTGACGTGCATAAATTTGGAGGCCAAGGGCCTTTAACTATCTGCGGCGAAAAAATTGATTATCCACAAGGCTTTTTAGCACACTCAGATGGTGATGTAGCTATTCATGCCTTATGTGACGCTATTTTAGGATCATTAGCGCTGGGCGATATTGGTAAGCACTTTCCGGATACGGCCAGTGAATATGAAAATATTGATAGCCGTATTTTACTTCGCCATGTAGTGAACCTTGCTAAGCAACAAGGTTATGTATTGGGTAATGCGGATGTCACTATTGTGGCACAAGCACCAAAAATGCTGCCGCACATTCAAGCGATGCGTGGCAACCTTGCCAGTGATTTAAATGCCGAGCTTTCACAGGTAAATGTAAAAGCTACCACAACCGAAAAGCTCGGTTTTGAGGGGCGTAAAGAAGGCATTTCAAGCCATGCTGTGGTCATTATGAGTAAACAAAACGCATGAGCGAATTAAATTATTTATATGGCGCGCCGCTTTCCAAAGCCGACTTTAAAACCACCGCAGAAGACTTTATGGTTGATGAGGATCTCGGTATAGAGTTTACCGGCAGTGGTGAACACGTGTGTTTGCAAGTGGTTAAAAAGGGTGAAAACACCCAATATGTTGCCAAGCTGATTGCTCAAAAAGCGAGTGTATCGCCACGTGATGTAAGCTATGCCGGTATGAAAGACCGCCATGGAGTATGCTCGCAGTGGTTTAGCGTAAAAGTACCGATTAAAAAGCATATTGATTTTACTGAGCTGAACAGTGAAAGCGTGTTTGTGGTATCGCAGCAGCGCCATGAGCGAAAATTGCGCACTGGTTGCCATAAAGGAAATAGATTTACTATTACCTTGCGCAATGTAACCGAGCCGCTTGATATTTTATGCCGTATAAACGCGGTACGCGCAGGTGTGCCTAATTATTTTGGTGAACAGCGCTTTGGTCGTGATGGGCACAACCTAGTGATGGCCGAAAAAATGTTTGCCGGTGAGCGTATTCGCGATAAAAAGCTGCGAGGCATTATTATTTCTGCTGCGCGTTCACATGTGTTTAATCAAATTGTTAGTTTACGCGTGGCTGAGCATGGCCTTGCTAAAACCATGCACCGCGAAGTATTTATGCTCAGTGGCAGTAATGCATTTTTTGAAGATGCGATAAGTGATGAAAATATTGCACGGCTTGCCTCTGGCGATATTATGATGTCGGCGCCCATGGTGGGCAAAAGTGAAAAAGGCTTAACCGAACAAGAAAAAACATGGTTGGCACCGTATCAAGCATGGTGTGATGGCTTAGGGGATTTAGGGCTTAAAAACGAGCGTAGAATGCTGCGTTTAATACCCCAAGAGCTAAGCATAGAAACACTTGATGAACGCACATTAAAACTCAGCTTTGGTTTACCCAAAGGCTGTTTTGCAACGGCTTTACTGCGCGAACTGGTTAATTATACTGACGCCAGCCCACGCGAGCGAAAAGAAAAGGATACCGCAGATGAAGATTCTATTAAGTAATGATGATGGTGTTAATGCCAAAGGTATTGCTGTTTTATATCAAGCATTAACACAAATTGCTGAGGTAACGCTGGTTGCTCCAGATAGAAATTGTAGTGGTGCTAGTAATTCACTAACGCTAATGAATCCGCTGCGTGCCACAACGCTCGACAACGGATTTATGTCGGTAAACGGTACACCCACTGATTGTGTGCACTTAGGTGTTAATCAATTAGTGGATGAAAAACCCGATTTGGTTGTTGCCGGTATCAATCATGGCGGTAATTTAGGCGACGATACACTTTACTCTGGTACAGTTGCTGCGGCGACTGAAGGTCGTCATTTGGGCTTACCAGCAATTGCGGTATCTTTGTGCTCTCATCATGGTGAGCATTTTGAAACAGCGGCAGCCGTTACTGTAAATATTATTAAAGGGCTTGCTTCACATCCGCTGCCGAAAGATCAGATTATTAATATTAATGTTCCCGATATTCCTTTAAGCGAACTTAAAGGTGTTCAGGTAACTCGTTTAGGGGCTCGTCACAAAGCAGAAACCATGACTAAGCAAACCGATCCATGGGGACGCGATATTTTTTGGTATGGATCGCTAGGGCTTGAAAGCGACGCAGGTGAAGGCACTGACTTTTATGCGGTTAATAATGGCTATGCATCAGTGACCCCGTTAAGCGTTGATATGACTGCCAAAGACAGTATTAAAGCCGTGGGAGAGTGGTTAGCCGAGTTGGAGATTAATCGTGCTGGCTAATTATACTCGCAGTGCACAAGCGCTTTCAGACTTATTACAGCGAGATGGCGTAGAAGATAAAGAGGTTTTAAAAGCAATAGCGCAAATTCCTCGGCATATTTTTATTGATGATGTACTCAAACACAAAGCGTATCAAAACACCGCGCTACCTATAGGGCAAGGACAAACTATTTCTCAGCCTTATATTGTTGCGCGCATGACCGAGCTAATGCGATTAGCCGGTGTGCAACATAAGGTGTTAGAAATAGGCACCGGGTCGGGCTATCAAACTGCGGTTTTAGCTAAAACCTTTGATAAGGTATATTCGGTAGAGCGTATTAAAGCTTTGCAATGGCAAGCTAAACGCCGATTACACCAGCTCGATTTGTACAATGTCACCATGAAACATGGCGATGGTTGGCAAGGCTGGCAGTCACAAGCGCCATTTGATGGCATTATCGTGACCGCTGCGGCAACCACCATTCCCCCCGAGTTACTCGCACAACTTGCAGATGGAGGCGTATTACTGGCCCCTATTGGTGAGGCAGAACAAAATTTAACCATGGTTATTCGCCAAGGCGATAGCTTTACAGAGCATGTAATTGCGCCAGTAAGATTTGTACCTTTAGTCCCTGGTGATATTGAATAGGAATTCATTTTGAAGTTGTTTACCAAGTTATACGATATGGCGCTAGTGTGGGCTAAACACCGCCACGCAGAACGTTATTTAGCAGGAATGAGCTTTGCCGAATCGGTTTTTTTCCCGGTCCCGCCCGATGTAATGTTAGCGCCGATGTCGCTAGCGCAACCAAGTAAGGCATGGCGATTTGCAAGCTTTGCTACGGTTGCTTCTGTGCTTGGCGGCGTGCTGGGTTACTTACTTGGATTTTGGTTGTTTGAACCGGTTGTAGAGCCCTTTATTGCGCAAATGCAATGGCAAGATAAATTTAATACGGCGCTTGCATGGTTCAAAAATTACGGTGTTTGGGTGGTATTTATAGCGGGGTTTTCGCCTATTCCTTATAAAGTATTTACCATTGGCGCTGGTGTATTACAAATGGCGTTTTTACCTTTTATTATTGCCTCAGGTATTGGGCGTGGCGCGCGTTTCTTTTTAGTATCTGCTTTAATGAAATGGGGCGGAGTTAAAATGGAACAAAAATTACGCCAATATATTGAAGTACTTGGCTGGGCAGTGGTTGCTTTAATCGCTGTTGCGTACCTATTGTTGCGATAATCGCCATAATATAATGATATTAAAACAGAGGGCAAAACACATTGAATAAACAAATACGCTGTTATGTTGCTTTATTTATTAGTGTTTTGCTTTGTGCATGCTCGTCTCGCCATGTTCCCGCTCCTGTAAGTAGTTTAAATAATAATATTAATGACTATCCTTCACGGATTAATATTAACGGTGGTAAGTACACGGTACAAAAAGGCGATACACTTTATTCGATTGCTTTTAGTGCTGGAAAAGATTTCAGAGAACTTGCAAAAAATAATTCAATTCCATCACCTTACACTATTGTTCCTGGTCAGGTTGTATCCCTTTTAGAACCAAGTAGGTCAAGGGTCACACAAAAAAAGTATAAAAAGAAAGCTGTTAAAAAGTCACCCCATTTACAAAAAAGTAACAGAAAATTAAAGAAAGAGCTTGATAAGCCGAAAAAACGTAGGTATGTTCAAAAACAAGCTAACCAAAAAATTAGTCAGTCTCAAGGTTCTTCAACTAAAAAGTTGAGTTGGTTTTGGCCTGCTAAAGGTAAAATAACAAAACGCTTTTCTAACAAGGAAAATGGTTATAAAGGCCTACAGATTGCTAATAGAAAGGGTACTGCCGTACTCGCCGCTGCAAAAGGAACTGTAGTTTACGCGGGTAGTGCACTTAGAGGTTACGGTAATTTAATTATATTGAAACATAATGATGATTACCTAAGTGCTTATGCACATAACTCAACGTTACTTGTGAAAGAAAAGCAAATAGTGAAGGCGGGACAAAAAATAGCAGAAATTGGTAATTCAGAGTCTTCAGTAACGGCACTTCGTTTTGAAATTCGTTATCGAGGAAAAGCTGTTAACCCTGCTAAGTACCTACCCTGAACTGAAGGTGTTGATTGACTGTTCTGGAGAAGGCTTATGGCTAATACAGCAAAAGCTAATAAAACGACTACAGACCTTAATCATAAAGTTATTGATAGCTTGCTCAGGAGAAGTCTTATGGCTGATGTAGCTAAAGCTGAGAAAACCCCCACTGATGATAAGTTTGACGACTCTAAAATAGAGGAGACAACGAAGTTACTTGATGACGTGGAAGATGAAGATGTATTTGTAAAAGAAGAAGTCACTAAAAACCTCGACGCCACCCAATTATACTTAGGCGAGATTGGTTTTTCCCCTCTATTAAGTGCAGAAGAAGAAGTGTTTTTTGCACGAAAATCGCTTAAAGGCTGCGAAGCCTCCCGAAAACGCATGATCGAAAGTAACTTGCGCTTAGTTGTGAAAATTGCGCGTAGGTACAACAATCGTGGGCTTGCTCTACTTGATTTAATTGAAGAAGGTAACTTAGGGCTGATCCGAGCTGTTGAAAAGTTCGATCCTGAACGTGGTTTTCGATTTTCTACATATGCCACATGGTGGATACGCCAAACCATTGAACGGGCAATAATGAATCAAACCCGTACTATTCGTTTGCCTATTCATGTTGTTAAAGAGCTTAACGTTTATTTACGTACAGCACGTGAGCTAACGCAAAAGCTTGATCATGAGCCAACCGCAGAAGAAATTGCAGAAAGCTTAGACAGACCGGTCGAAGATGTAACAAAAATGCTTCGCCTAAACGAAAAAATAGCTTCTGTAGATATGCCTATTGGTGGCGAGAATGACAGTGCATTGTTAGATGTAATTGCCGACGAAAAAAATGTAGGTCCTGAAGGTGAAGTGCAAAACAATGATATGAATACGCATATTATTGACTGGTTAGGTGAATTGAACCCTAAGCAGCGCGAAGTACTGGCACGTCGGTTTGGTTTACTCGGTTATGAGCCTTCAACGCTTGAAGATGTGGGCCGTGAAATTGGGTTAACCCGTGAGCGAGTTCGCCAAATACAGGTTGAGGCGCTACGTCGGTTAAAAGATATCTTGCAGCAAGAAGGATTAAGTACCGAAAGCTTATTTGAGCAGTTCGCTTAACCTAAACACACAAAAAAATAAATACAGCCCGACTTTTTAGTCGGGCTGTTTGCGTTTAAAGCAGTGCTTTTAATTTATAAAGCAGTTCATGCGCCTGACGCGGTGATAGGTTATCGGGATCTATTGCGCTCATTTGTTGCTCAAGTTCACTAGGCTGAATTATTTGCGGTTCACTATCAAACGGTAAAACCTGTTGCTCTGTGGTGACTGTTGTGACACTTTGATGATTTTCAAGCAAACTTAGCTTTTGTTTAGCTTGGGCAATAACCGCTTTAGGTACGCCAGCCAGAGCAGCTACTTGCAAACCAAAACTTTTACTTGCGGCACCATCTAATACCGTATGCATAAAGGCAATGGTATCGTTGTGTTCAATGGCATCTAAGTGCACATTAACCAACCCAGGTGTTTGTTCTGCAAGCTCTGTGAGTTCAAAGTAATGGGTTGCGAACAGAGTTTTAGCTGCTATTTTTGAAGCAAGATGATCAGCTGTCGCGTATGCCAGTGATAAACCATCGTAAGTACTGGTTCCTCGGCCTATTTCATCCATTAATACCAATGATTGTGCGGTGGCATTATTTAAAATTGCCGCAGTTTCTGTCATTTCAACCATAAAGGTAGAGCGCCCAGATGCTAAGTCGTCACTGGCACCAATGCGGGTAAATATTCTATCGATATTACCAATTTTAGCGCTATCGGCAGGAACGTAACAGCCAATATGCGCCATGAGTACTATTAGTGCTGTTTGGCGCATGTAGGTAGATTTACCGCCCATGTTAGGGCCAGTAATTATCAGCATTTTACGCAGGCTATTGAGTTCTACAGGGTTGGCAATAAACGGGTCTTTCATTACTTGCTCAACCACAGGGTGGCGGCCTTGTTTGATGCTGATATTATCGTTATCGCAAAGCTCAGGCTTGGCATAATTTAGCGTTTGGGCACGCTCTGCTAAATTATTCAGTACATCTAAATCGGCAATGACCGAAGCCATTATTTGTAGCTGCTCGATATGCGGAGCAATAAATTCAAATAACTGTTCGTATAGCTGCTTTTCTAGGGCCAGCGCTTTTGATTGGCTGCCGAGGACTTTATCTTCATGTTCTTTAAGCTCTGGAATTATATAACGTTCGTTATTTTTTAACGTTTGACGACGAATATAATCTGCAGGCACTAAGTGCGAGTTAGCGCGGCTCACTTCAATAAAAAAGCCATGCACTCTGTTATAACCAATTTTAAGTGTACTAATACCTGTGCGTTCACGTTCGCGCTGCTCTAGCTGTTCAAGCACATCGGTGGCACCTTGGCTTAAATTACGCCACTCATCAAGTTCGCTGTTATATCCTGGCGCAATAACACCGCCATCACGAATTAACACTGGTGGGTTATCAATCACTGCACGCTCAAGTAATGCTTGTAGCTCAGGAAGTTCTTTAGAATGCGTAATTATATGCGAAATACGCGCATCTGTGGCATCGTTTAATAAGCTATGCAGCGGCGCCAATGCTTGAAGCGCACTGCGAAGCCGTGTTAAATCACGTGGGCGAGCGGTATGTAATGCCAAACGAGCAATTACACGTTCTATATCACCAATATCTCTGAGAGCGTCATGCAGCTCACTGCATAATTGCACATCTAAAATAGCACTAATGGCATTTAGACGAGAATTTAACTCGTCTTTATTACGAATAGGGGTATGAATACGGCGCTTCAGTAATCGTGAGCCCATAGCTGTAGCTGTTTTATCAAGCACTTGAGCAAGGGTATTTTCAAAGCCACCTGATAGATTAACGGTAAGTTCAAGGTTTTTGCGAGTTGGCGCATCCAAAATAACCGCATGTTCGTTATGCTCAAGAGTGATTGCGCGAATGTGTGGTAATGCAATACGCTGGGTATCTTTTACGTACTGCATTAAACAGCCTGCCGCTACCAAGGCGCTATGTGCTTTATCGACACCAAAACCAACTAAATCTTTGGTACCAAACTGCTCACACAGTAAGTGTTGTGCGGTGTCTAGGTCAAACTCCCAATCTGGGCGACGACGTGCTCCCTTAATATGTTCAATTAAATGAGTGTTTTCAAAGTGTTCACTATATAGTAATTCAGCAGGGGCTAAGCGTTGTAGGGTTGAGCTAAATGCTTCATCAGTGTTTACTTCAACAACATTGAAGCGTCCTGAGTTGATATCAAGATACGCAACACCGTATTGACCTTTTTTATTTTGCCAAACACTGGTTAGTAAGTTGTCTTGGCGCTCTTGTAGTAAGGCTTCGTCAGAAATAGTACCTGGGGTTACAATACGGACTACTTTGCGCTCAACAGGGCCTTTGCTGGTGGCAGGGTCACCCACTTGTTCACAAATAGCCACCGACTCGCCCATTTGTACTAAGCGGGCTAAGTAGTTTTCTACCGCATGATAAGGCACGCCCGCCATAGGAATAGGATCGCCCCCTGCTTTGCCACGGTGTGTTTGTGAAATATCAAGCAACTGCGCGGCGCGTTTTGCGTCATCAAAAAAGAGTTCGTAAAAATCCCCCATCCGATAAAACAATAAAATATCGCGATGCTCTGATTTTATTTTTAGATACTGCTGCATCATAGGGGTTTGTTGTTTTATAGTGTGCGGTGCATAAAGATCAAACGACATGTATTTACCCAAAGGCTGAATATGGAATTACATCAAGAGATTAAGACACTTGCTGCGCAATTAGGCGCTATTTTAACGGATAAACGCTTATGGATCACTACCGCTGAGTCATGTACTGGTGGTGGAGTGAGTTATTCGCTTACCGATACCCCCGGAAGTTCAGCATATATTGACCGTGCATTTGTTACTTATAGCAATAACGCCAAGCAAGAATTACTCAATGTGAAGCATGCTACCCTCGAGCAATTTGGCGCAGTAAGCGAACAAACAGTCATTGAGATGGCTGCAGGTGCCTGTAAGGCAGCAAATGCTGATATTGGTATTGCTATTTCAGGAATTGCAGGTCCAGGTGGTGCCACTGAGGGCAAACCGGTAGGGCTTGTGTGGTTTGGACTGCAAATTAACGGTAAACACTGGACGTTTGAACAAGTATTTAATGGTGATAGGGCGCAAGTTAGGTTGCAAGCTATTGTATTTTCTTTAAAAACTATAATAGAGAAGATAAAATAATAAAATTAGCTTGATACTGTGATTTCATACAGTATACTTGTGTGCATTCGCTGGATTTGGAGAAGAAAATGAACGATAACAAACAAAAAGCGTTGGACGCTGCTTTATCACAAATTGAACGTCAATTTGGTAAAGGCTCAATCATGAAATTGGGTGACAACAAGGCGTTAAACATTGACGCTGTATCAACAGGCTCGCTAGGTATTGATATTGCTTTAGGTATAGGCGGCTTGCCAATGGGGCGTATTGTTGAAGTATATGGCCCAGAGTCATCAGGTAAAACAACGCTAACATTGCAAGTTATCGCTGAAGCTCAAAAAGAAGGTAAAACCTGTGCCTTTGTTGATGCTGAGCATGCTCTCGATCCAATTTATGCACAAAAACTAGGTGTTAACATTGATGAGTTACTGGTATCTCAACCAGATACAGGTGAGCAAGCACTGGAAATTTGTGACATGTTAGTGCGTTCAAGCGCGGTTGATGTAGTGATTGTCGATTCGGTTGCAGCATTGACACCAAAAGCTGAGATTGAAGGCGACATGGGTGATTCACACATGGGCCTACAAGCACGTTTAATGTCGCAAGCATTACGTAAGCTTACAGGTAACATTAAGCGTTCAAACACACTATGTATTTTCATTAACCAAATCCGTATGAAAATTGGTGTAATGTTTGGTAACCCTGAAACAACAACTGGTGGTAATGCCCTGAAATTTTACGCCTCTGTACGTATTGATATTCGCCGTATTGGTTCGGTAAAAGAAGGCGATGAAGTTGTTGGTAATGAAACGCGCGTTAAAATTGTGAAAAACAAAGTTGCACCGCCGTTCAAACAAGCTGAATTTATCATTATGTATGGCGAAGGTATTTCTAAGCAGGGCGAGCTGATTGATTTAGGTGTTAAGCACAAAATTGTTGAAAAAGCGGGTGCTTGGTACAGTTACAATGGCAACAAAGTTGGCCAAGGTAAGTCTAATTCGATTAAGTTCCTTAAAGAAAATCCTGAAATTGCAGATGAAATTGAAGGTAAATTACGAGAGATGCTATTGCTAAAAGCAACGGTTGAGCCAGAAGATGGCGAAGACGTATTAGGTGATGAAGGCGACCTTTAAGCCTATTTGTTTTAAAGCTTGATTTGACCCGAGCTTAAAAAAAGCGCTAACCATTAGGTTAGCGCTTTTTTATTGTTTGCTATAAAGTGACTTAAAGCCTAGTTAGCTTTATAGCTGCCAGTTAACTGACAATGAGTAGTTACGCGGTGCCCCGTAATAACCTTGTGCCCAATAAAGGCTGTTTATGTACTTTTCATCAGTGCTGTTATTAACATTAAAGGTAACACCGACGTTTTGAGTAATTTCGTAGGTGGCCATTAAATCTAATAAGCCATAAGCATCTTGTTTTGTAGTCACTAATGCGTTGCCTGCCGGATCTTTTACTTGCACACGGCTAATAGAATCTTGCCAGCGGTAATTAGCGCCTAAAGTTAAACCATCAATAAATGGTACTTGATAAGTGGCAGCCATTTTTAATTGATTTTCGGGGGTGTAATCTTTAACGAGTTCATCACCATCAATACTCAAATTACTAAAGCTGATGCTGGCACTTAAATCATCCGTTAATTGACCGCTTAGCTCAATTTCGAAACCATCACTGTTGATACCGTCTGTGGCGTAATAGCGTTTTTTGCCAAGAACTAGATCCGGGAGCGCTATGGCAAGCCCTTCTTGCTTGGCATCAAAATAAGCTAATGAAACAAATACTTGTTCATCTAAAATTTGAGCTTTTAGGCCAACTTCAGAACTTTTACCAATAATAGGAGCAAGTTGCTCGTCATTAATATCTAACTCTGTTTGAGGTACAAACGTTTCTGTGTAACTTGCGTATGCTGAAAATGATTCAGTAAATTCATAAACAGCACCTACATACGGAATAACTTCGTTATCGTCACGTGTTTGTTCAACGCCATAGGCTGTGCCTTTGGTTTCCCATTTAGTGTAACGAGCACCTGCTAGAACACTAAAAGGCGTACCTAACTTAATACGAGTAGAGACATAAGCCGATTGTTGTGTGCTATTTATATCACTGCCAGAAAGGCCGTCGGCTAAAATAGCGGTAGGTGCATCACCCTGCCAAATATTTAAATCACCGACTTCGGGAACTGGATTTGGAGACCTTTGAGAATTATCAAAAAGAGACTGATCATTACTATTGATATCTGCATGACTTACACCAAATGATAAGTCATGCTCTAAATTAAATAAATCAAATTTACCTGTTGCATAAAGGTCAAAGAGATCGTGCTTATCTTCATAGAGGTATTCACTTGTTAAACCAAGTAACCCTTTTCCTGTTGTTTTTTCTGGGGTGCCGTATGTATAAAATAGCTCTGAATCTTGCTCATTTTCAATATGGGCATAGCGTGCTGTTGCTACCCAAGTAGCTGATAAGCTTTGCTCAAGTGTTACATATACTTGCTCTGCACTGTTATTCCAATAAGCGTTTTTAGACGCTGTATTAGTAGATGCATCGTAATCTGTTGCTGAACCATCTGTATAAAAAAGAGGTAGCGCTCCCCAAAGAGGGCTATCAGCATCTTTTTGTTGGTTTACGTAGTTAATGCTCAGTAGTGTATCGTCAGTTAGCTTACCTTCATAGGCAAGGTAGGCAATGGTTTTATCGGTTTCGTAACGGTCTAGATATGACTCTTTATTTTGCCTAGTAAATACAGCACGAAAAGCGTGTTCATCATTAATTGGCATTGAAACATCAACATCTATACGTTTGTTATTCCATGAACCATAAGAAGCCGATGCATGAGCTTGCGTGGTGTAGGTTGGCTTTTTTAGCACCATATTAACAGTAGCCGATGGATTACCGGCACCGGTCATCATGCCATTGGCACCACGTACAATTTCAACGCGATCATAAATTGCTGTATCTAATGTTCCCTGAATTGAACCAGAACTTTGTGGAATACCTAAGCCATCAATTAAAAAGTTAGTTATGTCAAACCCACGTGCTTTAAAGTAAGTACGGTCAGTTTCTATTTGCTCTACTGTTACGCCAGGTGTGCTTTCTAATACTGCGTTAATATCATCAAGTGAAAAATCATCCATCAACGCGCGTGAAACAACAGAAATTGACTGTGGAGTTTCTTTAATCGTTAGACCTAGCTTAGTCGCAGACTGTGCTTCTTCGGTAATATAGTTTTTATGATGTTGCCCATAAACGGCAATTTTTTCTAAAGGCAGGTTGTCTTGCGTGTCGTTTGCAACAGCATGACCAGATAAAACCAGTGAAGTAAGTAGACTCAGTTTAAATGCAGAGTTTTTTTGTTTGTGCAGCATCTTGTTTCCCATAAGATTAAATTTGGCTGGTAATTTAATCTAAATGAGAGTGATTTGCAATTACGTTTGCATGGTATTTTACACGTCTTTGACATTTTTTAAGTAAAGCGCATGGATTTGGTTAACTTGAGCTCTGGTTAGAAACAAAAAAAGCGGCCGAAGCCGCTCAGGAAGTAAATCAGTATTTTAATTGGTTAGGAAATTAAAACGCATACTTTACAGAGAATTGTAAACGATCTAGGTCGCCATCTACGCCACTTTCAAGCTCTCGTTCTGCATGTTTAAATTCCGCACCAAAGGTTAGACGTTTAACCGGTGAGTATAAAATATTTGCACTGTAGCTTTGGCTTGATTCTGTAGGATCGCCATACATTGCAAGTAGGTTTTCATCGTTATCAGCAGATAAGAACGAATATAGGAAAGTAGAGCGCCACTGGCTATTCCACTTATGTTGATATGCAATAAAACCTGATGTTGAATCAATCGCATCTAGGTCATCACCATTGAGAACCGCACCACGAGCTACGTTTAGACCAACATAACGACCTAGTCCTTTACCTTGGGTAAGCATAAATTTTAGATTGTCTTCACCAAGTTTCACCATACCCGATGCACTAACACCAAATGAGGTTTCATCGGCATCAACACCACCTACTTTGTAGGTCAGTTGACGAGCAAGGGCTGCTACTACAAAGTTACCCCAATCCGCTTTGTGAGTATAGCGTGCGGTAAAGTCAGGTAATGAGGCATCATCAGTCACTGCCATACCACCACCTGCTGTAGTAATTGTGCTTTCTGGATTTTCTAAAGAGAAAGACCATGCACCTGTAGTGTATTTAATTTGTGATTGACGAACAAACACAGTGCCTTCTGCTGGGCCAACAAAATCAAGCGCTTCTGGTAATGCACCAACGTTTTGAAAGTTTGACCATGTTTGACCAAATAACCAACCATCGTATGAAATAAATGCATGGCGAATACGCGGAGAATATGAATTAGACACACGCTCGTTGCCACCTGGGGCAGACGCTAAAAAGTCTAGTTCTATTTTAGTTTTAACCGTTTTACCGTTATCTAGTAAGGTAGCAGTTCCAAAATTGAAACGTGACTCACGAGCGTGCATATCAAATACGGCGTCTGAACTATCATCGCTACCAACGGTTAATGTACTTGGTACATAAAAGTCACGGCCAACACTGCTGCCAGCAGGAGCGCCTGCTGAATAGTCACTCCACATTGCGTCGAGTTTAATGTATCCACCATAGGTGAATTCTGTATCACCTATTTTTGCAGCTGTAGCAGCATAAGCTGTGCTAGAAAGTGCACATAGTACAGCAGTCGCTGCCAGTGTTTTAATTGGAGTAAATTTCATTGTTGCGTCCTTTTATAGGCTACTTGTTGTATGTTGTTTGCTTATGATATGCATTAATGTGTGTTACTTATATAGTACTAACAGATTGAATTTAATTATCTTTAATTTAATTTGTTAGTAAATACGAGTTATTAATAAACAATCAAGGTTTTTATATATTTAAGCTACTGTTGTATATGTACACAATTTACTCAATCAACTATTAGTCTATTAGACTAAGGTTTAATACTTATTGAAGGCTCATATACTTTTATTTAATAGTATGTTTTTTATGTAAATAAGGTGTAGCCAAGAGGATTATAGATAAGATATTGGGGTCTGTTGACCTTTGCGGATTAAAATTTGTTCAAACTAGGGGCGATTAAATCGCGGCGCGAGGTTTGTAACCTAGTGGGCTCGATAACTGCTCCTGCGTTATTCTACTGGCTTACATCCATGTAAGAATAAGTAAAAACCGAGCAAAGCTTCCGCGTCCTGCTTACGCCCCTTACCTACATCCATGTAGGCAACAAAGAGTAAATCGCCCCTAGGCAGAACCCATCGGGCAGCGCCTGTTTGGCATTGATGCTGCGTTATCGCCTATTTATGGGGAATAACCACACCACATAGGCTCTGCCTTGCCTAAATACCAAACAGACT